>Ga0310690_10004007_pt1 | contig 21448 bp, 11 predicted proteins | sample AusTroGonzalo_MG_2_FD_207661 | JGI IMG/M metagenome (GOLD analysis project Ga0310690, IMG submission 207661) | Bovine rumen microbial communities from tropical cattle in Woodstock, Queensland, Australia - Gonzalo_04 (v2) (version 2) | ecosystem: Host-associated > Mammals > Digestive system >... | reverse complement strand
TCCACATTGCAGAATAGGTCTGCCCCCAAGTCATAAATGGCATAACCAACGATATAATTAAGATAAAAAGTTTCTGTTTCATACGCTTCCGCCTTAAAACTACATGCAAAGATAAAGAATTTCTTTTATAATACTTTGTATTTTAGAGATTTTTATATATCTTTGTGCCATGATTAACCAACAACTGTTGAACCCACAGAGCATCGTCGTCATCGGCGGCTCTAACAACGTACATAAGCCAGGCGGCTCGATTGTGCGTAATCTGATTAGTGGCGGTTACAATGGCACCTTGCGCATTGTAAACCCCAAGGAAGACGAAGTGCAAGGAATCAAGGCTTTCCACGATGCCCGTGAGATACCTCCTACTGAACTGGCCATCCTCGTGGTGGCAGCGAAGTTCTGTCCCGACTATGTGGAACTGCTGGCGAAGGAGAAGCAGACGCGCGCCTTTATCATCATCTCTGCCGGATTCGGCGAAGAGACGAAGGCGGGTGCCGAACTCGAACAGCGCATCCTCGACACCTGCGAACAGTATGGTGCCGCCCTCATCGGACCTAACTGCATCGGCCTGCTGAACCGCAACCACCACAGTGTCTTCACCCTGCCCATCCCGAAACTGCATCCCAGCGGGGCCGATTTTGTCAGCGGCTCAGGTGCCACAGCGGTGTTCATCCTCGAGAGTGCTGTCATCAAGGGCCTGCGCTTCAACAGCGTGTGGAGCATCGGCAACGGCAAACAGATCGGCATCGAGGATGTGCTGCAATATATGGACGAGCACTTCAACCCCGAGACCGACTCAAAGGTGAAACTGCTCTATATTGAGAATATCAGTAATCCTGACAAACTGCTCTTCCACGCCGGCAGTCTCATCCGCAAGGGTTGTCGCATCGCCGCTATCAAGGCGGGTGCCTCTGAAAGCGGAAGCCGTGCAGCCTCCAGTCATACGGGCGCCATCGCCTCCAGCGACTCCGCCGTCGAGGCTCTCTTCCGTAAGGCGGGCATCGTACGCTGCTTCTCCCGCGAGGAACTCACCACCGTAGGATGTATCTTCACCCTGCCAGAACTCAAGGGCAGGAACTTCGCCATCGTCACCCATGCCGGAGGTCCTGGTGTCATGCTCACCGATGCCCTCTCAAAGGGCGGGCTCAACGTTCCCAAGATTGAGGGTGAAAAGGCTGAGGAACTGAAAACGAAACTCTTCCCGGGATCGGCCGTTGCCAACCCCATCGACATCCTCGCTACCGGCACTGCCGAACAACTCGGCATCGCCATCGACTACTGCGAGCATCACTTCGACAACATCGACGCCATCGCCGTCATCTACGGCACCCCGGGCCTCACCCAACTCTACGAGGCCTACGACGTGCTCGACAAGAAGATCCGCGAGTGTCATAAACCCATCTTCCCCGTCTTGCCCAGTCTGCACACCGCAGGCCCCGAGGTAGCGGAATTCTTAGCCAAGGGCCATGTGAATTTCAGCGACGAGGTGACGTTGGCCACCGCCCTGAGCCAGATCATGCACACCCCGCAGCCCGCATCGTCGGAATTGGAACTCTATGGTGTCGATGTGCCCAAGATCCGCGAGATCATCTACCGCGAAACCAACCGTCTGAAATTCGAGGGCGTCACAAGCGGCTACCTGGCACCTGACACCGTGCGCGAACTGCTCTCCTGTGCCGGCATCCCCCTCGTGCCCGAGATGGTCAGCATCTCCAAGGACGAACTGACGACCTTTGCCGAGAAAGTGGGTTATCCCGTTGTGGCCAAGGTGGTGGGTCCCGTCCACAAGAGCGATGTGGGCGGCGTGACCCTGAACATCCGTACCCCCGAACATCTCGGTCTCGAGTTCGACCGCATGATGCAGATCCCAGATGCTACGGGTGTGATGGTACAGAAGATGCTGAAGGGCACGGAACTCTTCATTGGCGCGAAATACGAGACGCGCTTTGGCCATGTGGTGCTCTGCGGACTGGGCGGCATCTTTGTCGAGGTATTGAAGGATGTGTCCTCTGGCTTGGCACCTTTAAGTTATGCCGAAGCCTATTCGATGATCCACTCCCTGCGCGGCTATAAGATCCTAAAAGGTACACGCGGCCAACAGGGCATCAATGAACAGAAATATGCCGAGATCATCGTCCGCCTCTCTACCCTCCTCCGCTTCGCCACCGAGATTAAGGAGATGGACATCAACCCCCTCCTCGCCAACGGTTCCGACATCATCGCCGTCGATGCCCGCATCCTCATCGAGAGATAAACAAAACGGACTGGCATCGCATCGGTGTCAGTCCTTTATTATCATATTTACAATTATCATATTTATGATTATCATATTTTCGATTATCATATTTATGATAAAATGCTTGTGTGTGTGATGTCTGCTGTCAAGGCTCTACTCGACAAGGACTTTATTACCCAAGATGGCAATGCTTATATCGTCTACGACCAGTTCTTCGCTCTCTGGCGCCTACGACAATGATGAGTCCATATAAATAAAGAAAACGCCGTCGATGCCCGCATCCTCATTGAGAGATAAAGCGAACTGACTTGACGGATGACGAGATGAAATCCGGCGTATTGAATGAATATAGCGAACGGTGATAATATCGCTTAGGATTTTGCTGTGGCAGGAGGAATGGCTTTGTGGCTTTTCCTTGCTCATCGATTGAAGCAAAATATACTTGCGTATACAGGCCATCATCACGGCGACTTGTAAAGAAGAACCAATGGCTATTGCCACTCCAGTTGTGCAGACTCTCTGAACTGTCACTGTTCACCTCATCCAAAGGACGTGTCTCCCCAGTTTTCAGGTCTAATAGCCAAAGATCGGCCTCCGGATGCCACACGGAGAAATAACCATAGTCTAATTGTGTATACATCATATACCGCCCATCATAAGAAGGTCGCGGCCAAGTGATACTCTTTCCTGTATCACTTGCATTCATCAAGGTGTCAACCTGGTTTCCTATCTTTCCCGAACTTTCATCGAACGACACTCTGCAAAGACTATACTTCTCCTTATCATAGTTCTGAGGATAGTTCTGCCTTCTGGCAGTGGTAAAATAAAGCCATTTGCCATCAGGTGAGAAGGCCGGACAGTTCTCTGCCCAATACTTCTTCATGATGAGCGTATCGCGAAGAACGGCCTTGGTCTCCGTGTCATAGACAAACACATCCGACTGGCCATCATAAACCTCTATGCGTTTATTTTGGCCAGAATGAAAAAGTTGCGAGGTTTTATTGGTGGAAAAAGCAATAAACCGTCCCTGAGGGTGCCAATAAGGATATACCATCGCCCCACCAATACTGTCATTCACGGATGGCAACAAATCTGTCTTCCCTTGGTGGCCCACGATGGTTCCGCCATGTTCGCTTCTGACATGCATCACATAGTCGTCTGTTTTCCCACGATTGACGGTATGACAATTTACACATCCACCTTCCATATCTTTGTTATCTAAGATGGCCGTTTCCTCAAAATCAGATAGATTTCTTTGATAGATACCCATGTGGCCATACATCTGATAACCGGGGGCAATTCGTCTATAGGAGAGTCCCCATTCCCCAAGCGGATAAGGACTGACGAATATTTCGAAATTACAATATCTCTTCCATTTTCCATCTTTTTCCGCACAAACAGACACCGTCAACTTGCCCCCCTGATTAGTTTTCAGTAGTTCATGCCAACCATCTATATCAAAATCTGCATAAATGCCATTTGTATGAAGATAGCCACCCTTAGATCCTCGTATCTCAACATCCATCCTCGAAACATCATCGTCGGTCATATTAAAATTCAATGGCGCGATTTCCACCGGAACAGTAACACCGATATAATCCGGGTATATATCAGGCAACGATGACACCTCCTCCACATCGTGAGGAGCGAACGAGCAGGCTGTCATCATAAACAAGCCCATCAGCATCAACAGTTTGACGAGAGTCCATTTCATAGCACGTTCTTAATTGAAGAGTACATCATTTGTATTAGCATAGGCCTTCTTCAGACTGCCATACACCGGATGGCTGTCTATTGACGAGGGGTTTTCAATCATTTGTCGCATCCGTCTGGCAAAGTCACGATAGTAAATGGTCTTCTCTAATATCGATATGTATTTCTCTGCCACCCGATACTGACCTGTGACCAAAGCCGTTTCAGTGAGACGTTGCAAAGCCCTACCGCTCATCGAAAAATCCTCGACGGATGCCATCGCCTCGAAAGAGGCCCGCTGTGAAAGATTCACCAATCCTGCATACATATAGATATCGCTCATCATATAAGCAGAAGTCGTACTTGTCATAGCATCGTTGGTAAGTGCTAGATCTGAGAACATTTCCTCATCACTTATCTGACCCGTCTGATGCATCGCCATACGTACAACATGGAGACAAGCCAACGACTGCGGTTTATCTTTCTGACTTTTTTCGATTATCTGTTCCCACTGACCTCTTCTTTGAAGGAAATCGTATGACAGTTCCTCACTGTTCACATCAAACTTCACAAACATAAAATACCAAACGCAGAGGGCTGGGATGAAGGAGGCAACAAATAGATAGGATTCACACTTTTTGTTTCTGAAACGGGATAGCAGCCACCAAGTCAACCACTGAACCCCTGAACATGCCAATGCCAATAGTAAGGAGCCCAGCCAGGCAAAATGGAACAACTGAGCAAAGAAATCCCTGACATACTGACAAGGTCCGTATTCCTGCCAGAATTCCTTATCCCAGACAAACAGTCTTTCCTGCCCCACTACAGCATAGGGATAAAGCAGATTCCAAAAACAAAAGATGATGATGACAAAACCAATTGCCACCATCATCTTCTTGTGTGAACAGACAGTCATTAATAGTTCTTATTACAGAGTTTATTAAAGTCTGTCTCGTTCTTGGGAATCTCCCAAACCCAACCATCAGCATCAGCATCCTTGTCAATGAACGAGCAGAACGTCTTGTCAAAGTTACGTCCGCGCTTAATAGGCTGGTGTAAGCGTTTCAGGTCATAGAAACGGAAGCCCTCTGCCCAAAGTTCAACACGACGGCTGTTCATGATCTCCTCAGCCAGAGCATCGCCGCTGTTACCCTTCGACACATACGACGGGTCACGGGTTACCTGGAACTTGGTGAACACCTCCTGAGCCTGAGCCGTTTGTCCTGCACGTGCCAAAGCCTCAGCCTCTGTCAGATACATCTCTGCCAGACGCATGAAGGCTACATCACCCACGGCATCGGCGGTAGAACGAGCCGTAAACTTACGATTCTGATAAGGCTGTTTCACGTAAGTCTTAGCAGGAACAGCGGCCTCGCCTGTAGGATCCCACCAAGCACGACGCAAGTCTGTCTCTGACATGGTGTCGTAAGTATCTGCATTGATACACTTCACACCCTGACGAATAGCCGTAGCACTGAAGTTCCACGACATATAGGCATAGAAGGAATAGAAGTAAACCGTCTTATCATCAGGTGTACGGGCTGCATACATGGCTTCCTTGGTGTCTGTACAGATATCGGCAAAACCTTTCTGAAGTTGATCACCATTCATCAAGGCACCGCCATTAGCCTCGCACAACTGGATAGCCTTGGCTGCATAAGTGGCAGCATTTGAATAATCCTGCATGGCCAATGCCACACGGGCCTTCAGGCCCCATGCCACCATCTCGCTGTAGTGGTGATAGCCAGGGTTGATACCCACCAGCAACTTGCAAGCCTCGTCGAGGTCTTTGTTAATCAACTGATAAACCTCCTCAACAGAGTTACGGGCCTGCTCCTCTGTGGCGGGTGTCAGACGGTAAGGAATACCGTCCTGCGTGTTATTACCACCAGCAGCATAACGCTTTGCATAAAGTTGAACCAGATTGAAGTGAGCCCACGCACGGATACAGAGCGCCTCACCTTTCACCTGATTATACAATGCCTCGTCGGTCTTGGGAGCGACATCTACACCTACAAGAATCTTATTGGCATTCAGAATCCACTGGTAATAGATCTGCCAGTACTTCTGGTTGTAGCCCGAACTCTCGTTCGTATTACAACTCCAACCCAGGTAAGCGGCCTTACACCAAGTATTGGTAATCCATGTGATGTCGTCGGCTTCGATATCACGACAGAACATGAAGCCAGGCTCACCACCCAGACACTGATATCCCGTCTCCTGCGACACCATCTCCTTATGAATACCGTTCAAGGCAACATACAGATTATCAAGTGACGTATTGATGGAGGCTTCAGAGACAGCATTCGAAGGCACAGTATCCAAATAATCCTTTGCACAACTGCTGAACCCGATGGTCATACCTGCAGCCAGCACAATGGTCAATATTTTATTGTATCTCATAATTCCTTATATTTATTAGAATGAAACATTAAGCGAGAAAGTGAAGTTGCGAGACGGCTGATACTCGTTGTAGACAAGACCACTATAGTTTGCCATCGGGTTCAAACCCTGACGAGCCTTCAACATGAACAGATTCTCTGCAGCAAACGACAGACGGGCAGACTTCAGATAGACAAAGTTAAGAATCTGCTTGGGGATATTGTAGCCGATTGTCACTGAGCGTAAGTTCAGATAGTCAGAACTGGTAAGCCAGCGAGTAGAATAAGACTGAGAGATGTTGGTATTGTGGGTGTTCGTAGCATCGACACGTGGAACATCCGTCACATCACCCTCCTTCTGCCATGCATTCAGAAGGTCAGGATTCATCGACTGACCATAACTGCCAGTACCCATCAGGCCCTGATAACCATAGTCAAGCAGTTTGCCTCCCAACTGATAAGAGAACACAGCAGCAAAGTCGAAATCCTTATAATATGCTTTCAGGTTAAAACCACCATACATCTTGGGAAGCGAAGCACCACTATGATCGAACTTGGCATACGAATAAGAGTTGGTCAGTTTCTGGCCATTGACTTCAACAACTGTGGCAGCATACGACTTATTGTAAAGATCGCTCTCTTTGTCATCAGAATAAGTCTCTGTATCAGGAATCCAAAGACCGTCACCCGTTGCGGGATCTACGCCCCACCACTGGCGAAGCCAGAACTCATACATGCTCTTACCCTCGACCCACTTCTTCGAACCGCTCACATAACCGTCCTTCATAGAATCAGGCAGTTTGGTAATCTTATTCTTCAGGAAGGTTGCATTGGCACCAACGCTCAGGCCGAAGTCCTTCTGTTTGAGGATCTTATAATCAAGATCGATTTCCACACCGGAATTGGTCACCTTACCGACATTCTGAATGACTGAAGGCACACCGGTTGACAACGGCTGTGACACATCGAAGAGCAGATCCTTTGACGACTTGTTGAAGTACTCGATAGTACCTGTCAAACGGTCGAAGAGTCCGAACTCGATAGCAAAGTCTGTAGAAACCTGTGTCTCCCACTTCAGGTCGGGATTAGCCACCACAGTAAAGTAGGCACCTGCCTCGTTGTAGTTCTTATAGCCCAGGCCGTAAAGTGTCTGGTAGGGATAATAGTCAGTATCACCGTCGCTATCGAGGATGGCATCATTACCAGTTTCACCATAAGATGCACGTATCTTCAAATTGTCGATCCACTTGAGGTCCTTCATGAAGTTTTCCTCGCTAATACGCCAACTAGCACCGAATGACCAGAAGTTACCCCAACGGTTATCCTTAGAGAAACGTGAAGAACCATCGTGACGATAAGACACTGATGCATAGTACTTATTGTCGTAGTCATAGTTCAGACGACCGAAGTAACCTTCCTTCTTATAATTGTGCGTATAGGAACTCAGACTGCTGATGTTCACGAAGTTTCCAAACTCATAAAGGTCGGTCATCGTCTCCTCAGTCTTCATTGCATACAGATATTCATACTTATAAGCGTAGTTCTCGTGACCGAGCATAGCCTCTACATGATGCTTATCGAAAGTCTTGTTATAATTGATAATCTGGTTGAAGGTCTGTATGGTAGAGCGGGTAGACTGAATATTCAGACGACCAGGTCCGGCAGTACCGTCACCAACGAACGGATTCTCATACACCTTACGGCGGCGGTCATTGTTATTCAGCGAGTAGTTTACAGTCAGGTCAAGTCCGTCAATTGGCGAAATCGTCACATAGGTACGGCCTGTCTGGTTGTTTCTCGTAAACTCACGGTTGTTAAACTCTGTTTCAACCACAGCATCACGACCAGGTGCTGACAAGCGGTCGCCATCGTAGTCGTAGACATAATTGGCAGGATCGGTCGTCGGATTGCCCTCAGAATCCAGATAGGCACCAGTGCTCAGATCATGCTTGTGAATAGAGTAGATAGGCGCCATGTCGCGGATAAAACGAACAATATTCGAATAAGAACTATTGCTGTTGGAGTCAGCATTAGAATAGTTTGAGATTGAACGTACCAAGCCTACATTCAAACCAGCCTTGAACCATCTTGTAGGATAGACATTATAGTTCAGACGTGCACTGTAACGCTCGAAGTCGGTCTTGATGATATAACCATTGTCCTTCAGATAGCCAACAGAAGCGTAAGTATCACTCTTGTCTGACTTTGAATTGTAACTGAGGTTATACTCCTGACGATAACCTGTCTTGAATGCAGCATCATCCCAGTCAACATCATCACCCCACTTCAGTTCATTGGCAGCAGGATTCAGCAAACCGTCCGTACCCACGATAGCATCATCGGCCACACCTTTGAAGATGTTATAGCCGCGAAGGGTTGTTCCAAGGTTTGAGGTTGCCAAACGTGCAGCCTCTGAAGCATTCTCACCTGAGGAGATATAAGCATTCTTCAACATCTGCCACTGCAAAGGATAGTAGTCACGCACACCCACTTTGGCATAATCCTTATAGGCACGGTTTGACCATCCCTGCTTGATATCGAGCGAAACGCCCGTACCGCCAGCAGTCTTACCCTTCTTGGTGGTAATCAGGATTACACCGTTACCGGCGCTCGAACCATACAGAGAAGTGGAAGCAGCGTCCTTCAGCACGGTGATGCTCTCAATGTCGGCAGGGTTCAGGTCGCCGATACTGCCATTGTAGATGGAACCATCGACCACATAAAGCGGTGAATTGGAAGCATTCACAGAACCGAAACCACGAATACGGATGTTGGGTGATTCACCAGGCTGTCCAGAGCCAGAGGTCACCTGAATACCGGTGGCGTTACCCTCAAGGGCAGATGCCACATTCGTCAGGGGGCGCTTCTCAATGCTCTGACTGTTCACCGTCGATGCCGAACCCGTAAACGAAGATTTCTTGGTGGTACCATAAGCCACCACAATCACCTCGTCCAGATTCTGGGCATCATTGCGGAGTTGGATGCGGAGGGGCTTGTCTGTAACGGCAACCTCCAGGGGCTCCATACCCACATAAGTAATCTTCAAGGTGTTCTTACCTGCGGGAACCTGCAGGGTGAACTGTCCGTTTACGTCGGTAATAGTACCAACATTCGATGCACCTACTACTTGGATACTTGCGCCGATAATCGGCTCATTTTCCTCGTAGGTCACTACGGTACCCTTGACCGTCGTCTGTGCCAAAGCCAATCCCACAAACAGGAAGAGGCTGGCGAGAGTCAAACTAAGTCTTTTCATCATAAGTACAAAAATTAATTAATTAAAACAGTATTTTATAAAAGTTTAGACACCAATAGGTCGCGAAATTAATAAAAAAGAAGGAAAATACGAAACTATATGAAAAAAAAAGATTCAAAAACAAGGAATATTTCCGCTTTTTACATACAAATCATACGAATTTGACATAAAGAAGTGGACTAAAGCGAATGCCAAACCACCCCAGCCGAGTTGAGTATAGGCGGAAACGCGCCGCATGCCGCCTAGTACACCATGATTTATATAATTTTATTTAATCTCACCACCACGCGAGATATGGAAGCAATGATTCCATATAGATATAAAGAAAAGTGGCTGGTGTTGAGCACCAGCCACTTGATGATATTGATGACCCTTAAAGGGCATCTGGGAAGTCTTTACTTCTTGAAGTGTTTCTTCAGAGAAGAGAACTTTTTGCTTACCGGCATCGATCTCTTCGATACGACACCGCGAGCCTCTGCCTCCTCAGGAACCTTCATCAGCGTAACAGAAGACCACTGGGCAAGGTCGCCCAGATAACCATCGCCGTTAACATCCAATGTCTGATCTATGAATGCCGAGAACAAGAAGTCAGTAATCTTACTGCCATGCAAAATTCCTTCGAAAGCACCAGCCAGTGTCAACTCACCGTCGCCAATATCCTCAAGACCAAGGCTGGCTGTTACGGTAAAGTCTGTGCTGTTTGCGCTCCAATATTGACCTGTTTCTTCCACGAAGAGCAGATACATATAGAGCAGTGTACCAGAATAATTATAAGTACCAACAAAATTACCACTGTTAATCGTCACCGTAAGTTTCTCCTTATCGATAGTAACAGGAATTGACCACCCTAATGCAGGCAATACCAGTGCATTTTCTGTCAACTTGGCATAAACGCCACCCTCCTCGCCATCTTCAGCGTCGATGAAGAGGAAATAGTAATCACCAAACATCTGGTCGCCCAGCGATGCAGGATCATACTGAATGACGGAGATGGTCTTCGTCGTATTGGCAGACTTCACAGAGATAGTGCCTTGACGGGCCAAACCTGGGTTCTCACCAACAGTCACAGTAAGGTTGTTGGTCTTGTTATCAAACTTACACTCAACCCAATCAACATTGGTCTCAACCGTTACAGGTTTTGAGTGCTCAATTGCAACAGTCTGACTGCCACCTTCATTGGAGAAGTTGAGTGATGTAGCCTCAAGACTGAACACCATGGCCTCCTGAAATACATAAAGCGTATCTGTGACACCAGCACAGGCAAATTCAACCATACCAATACGATCCTTCGTATCGTCGTTGGATGCAACGCTAATATTGAAGACACTCTTAGTAGGATCAACACTTGCGGTGATCCATTCTGCAAGACTCTTCACTGTTGCAGCAGCATCTGCCTGGTAGCCCACAGTGAAATCGGCTGCAGCATCAGTTGCATCGATTCTATACTTCTCAATACCAATCACAATACCCGACTGGACAACACTCAACAACTGGGTGTCACCATTCGAAGCCTTAACCGTGATATGAGTGGCACGAGACTCACGAGAAGGATTAGACGCAGCAGTAGCAGTAATGGTCTGGCCATTCAGTGAGACAGTCAACCAGTCTGCAGCCGATGTGGCTGTAAGACCTGTGCCTGTAACATTAAATACTACAGAACCACCAACTGATGGTATCGTCGAACTCTCCGTCGAGAAAGCGACAGAGTTGACCTTCTCTGTAAAGTCATCATCACTACAAGATGCCAACGTCAGGCAACCCAAAGCGAAGACAAACAAACTAAATATCTTTTTCATATCTATTCCTATTTATATTACGTTATTACTGAACGTGACCTGGATTCATAACAGTCTCCTTCACCAACTTAATGACGTTCTTGGGATTATTAACGTCGGTCAGTGTAAATGCCTTAGGACTGACAACACGGTCTTTCTCCAGTTTGAATGTTGACAAGAAGATCTTTACGGCATCACCAAAGTTGTCTTTAGTTGCGTAATAATTTCCATTGGCTGCATAGCCACCATCTGAGAACGTAATCAGGTTCTGCTCTTCATCGGCAATTGAGACCTCAAAGATAGAGTTGCCCTTCCAGCCACCACTATCGAAGTGGAGTCCGTAGAATGTACCGGCGTAGTTGGTAGCCAAACCTAAGAAGCAATAGTTGACAACCTCACCCTCGTTCGTTGCGCAAGCATTGACGAAACTCATGAAGCCCGCCTTGGCATAGTCGCTCAGGTTGTCGGCATCGATATACCATGCACCACTCAGGAACTGATCGAAGATATCGGTGCTGATGACCAGAGCCTTCGAAGGATCGTTGGCAAAAGGAACCTCAGCAGAGTTCTCCTGATAGATCAGTCCAGAAACCTTCATACCCAACACCTCAACAGAATCAACGAAAGTGATACCATTGGGCGTGAAGAAGCACGGGGTTGTGACAGTCTTACTTTCACCATCGGCAGGATAAGTGAAAGACACCTCATAGTCGGATGTAACGGCCTTGACCGTATCGGTGCCAGAAATATACGTCATGACATTGCCCACCAAGACATCAACCACTTCCTCAACCTTTGTCAGATACTCAGAAGGATCAACTGTCAAACGCTCCAGCGTCATGATGTTATTAAACTTCTTACCCTTCAGTTTAATGGTATTCTTGTCCTCGCTGATATTCATGATCACAAACTCATAGTCTGCTTCCCAACCGTTGACATCAGTAGGAGCACTTGCACCTGCGGGATCGCCCCACTTATGCAGCAGATCATTGTATGTATCGAAAGCCAGAACAGGACCCTGGTCACGAGTCAGTTTGTAGGTAGAGGTGAGAGCATAGTGCTCACCATTCTCGTCATACTCATCCTGACCATACATAGTGACCTTTCCATTCTTGAAGATGGCAACCAGATTGGTTGTGCCAAAAGCATATTCCTCACCTACGAAATAGTGAAGCACCCAACCTTTCTCGGCACTTTCCAACACCTGGTTGGCGTTGCTGATAGCATCATTGATTCGTTCGGCAGCCGACTTTTCAAATACCTCGTCATTGTCATGAAGACAAGACTGGAGTCCCAATCCCACGACTGCAAACATGATATATAAAAATACTTTCTTCATAACCTTGAATTAGTTTAAGTGTTCGAAATCAAGTTTCATGTACTCAGCAGCACGACGCTGGACACAGGCACGCATCTCGTCCAAGTCGATGTTCCAGTTGTCACGCATGTAAGTGCGAATGTGCTGTAACTTCTGCTCGATAATAGCCTGACCTTCTGCACCGGCATACTTCATCTTGCTGGCCCAGAGTGCGTCATTGTTGGTCAGATACTGAGAATAGAGTTCGGCATAGTCCTCACGGGGCTCAACCATAGCATAGTTACGGATGAAACCCTTAGGCAGAGCGTCCGTTTCGGTGCTGTACTGATACCAGTCACCACTTACATAGTCACCCTCAGAGATGAGGTCGAACGATGTATCGTAAGGCTTCTTCTGGTTCAGGATATGCTGGAACTCGTGGTGCAGCGTTGTGAAGTACCACTGGTTCAGAGCAGCATAGTCATCAAGGGGAATAGAGCCACCCAGATTATTCACGTTGTACAGTGTAATCTTGTAACCACCCTCAGCAGTACCCATCACAACCGTACCGTTGTTCTCGATAGCCAACGAGCCAATGAAGGAAAGCACGCGAGGAACGTTCGTCTTTACGAAATCTGCGCCTGCGACCTCTGCATAGGCATCGAACCACAGATACTTCACGATGATAGCCAACTTGGCACACTTGGCTGAATCAGCCGGTGTCAGTGTGTACTTGTGGTCGATCTCGATATCCTTCATGCGATAAAGGACATCAATGTTGTAAGGATAGGTAAAGTTCTCCAGCAGCCACTGTTCAAAATTGTCGGGCTTGCTGTCTGTTGTATTGGTGAAAATACTCTCTCCACCCGGTTTGTCATCGTCTGAGCAAGCCGTGAAACTGAATGCTGTCACTGCTGCCAGAAGGAATATATATATCTTTTTCATTATTCTCTGTATTTTAAGGGTTTATTTCACATTCTGGTAAAAGACATCATTTGACATGTCGAGAAGATCACTTTCTCCCTTACCAGCAACCTTGATACGATCGTTAGCCTCCAGACCAGCAGTAATAACATCCTGTGGCAACTGGATAGCGCGACGAGGATCGTCAACGGTCAGCGAGTCTGTCACGTCAGTGATGGTGAAACTGGTGTTTGTCTGACGACGATAGATCACGATACCATAACGCTTGACATCCTGGAGACGATAGCCCTCATGAACAGTCAGTACACGACGCAGGTGCATAATAGCCTGCAGCAATGCTTCCTGCTCAGAACCTTCTGCACCGATGCTATAAACAGGCTTCTGGAAGTGCTTCTTCGGCGTGGCTTCTGTCGGCGTGTAATACTTGACACCATTGTAGTAGTCAACAATCTTCTTCAAGGTGTAAGTCTTCGGGCTGCGCATCCAGATGCCGAGCAGCGCATTGAAGTCCTTCACAGCGTTCTCCAGGTCACCCTTCAGAGCGTATGCCTCAGCACGCTCAATCAACAGGATTTCTGTGGAGAATACGACATACTCAGCATGTGCGAAACCGATATTGGCCTGCAGGTCTGTGTACTCGAACTCATAGGGGACCTTACGATGGAACAGGTCGGCCAAAGCCGTATTGCTCCATACAGAAGTCTTGAAGACGGTACGTGAGTTACCCCAAACACCCTGTGAGGCAATATCCTCATCATAAGTGATGCGATAACTATGAGCATAACGCTCACCATAGACATAAGGACCACAAATGGCACCCCACTCAGAATTGACGGTCTGCAACAGGAGGTTACACTTCTCGTTAGCGCTGACAAAAGCCTCGGTACGAACCTGCTTGTTAGCATTCAGAGAATAGTAGTAGTCCCAGTCGCGTGCCTTGCCGGCAGGGTTGTCACCCAATACCTTAGAAGCGTACTCGATAGACTTGTCGAAATCGCCCTTATAGAGATAGAAACGGGCAGCGAAAGCATAACCGGCGTCGGGTGTGAAGTGGAACTTGGGCTTGCTGTAAACATTGCCAAGCAAAGGAAGGGCACGCTGAATATCAGCATCGATATTATCGTAAAGTTCCTTCATGGTTCCACGCGTATATTCCTGACCAACCACTTTTTCAGGATGCAAAGGATAAGGCAGACCTAAGTCCTTATCTGCGGTAGCAGGGTCGTAAGCCTTACAGAACACCGTTGACAACTGGAACATGGCATAGGCACGGCACATCAGCGCCTCACCCAACTGATTCTTGTACGAAGCAGCATCACCGCTGGCATCAACAAAGTCGATGACAGAGTTGGCTGATGCTACAGCGCGATAGTGAGAATTCCACAATTCCTGTGGAGACTCGTCAACACCAGTCTCTGTGATATCATCCCAATGATAAGCCTGACGCTGGAAGCGGTCAGCCTCTGTCCAACTGGGGTTGAGACATTCGTCAGTATTGTCTGAATAGGTCTCTAACAGATAGGCTGGATGTGTTTGAGGATATGCACTAACCAAAAGGTCGCTCAAATCGTTTGCATTGCTCAGCATCATACGGTTGTCGGGCAGTTTATCCAGCCAATCGTTACAGGATGTCAATCCCAAGCCCAGAGCAATGATGGATAATCCAATATATTTCTTCATAATCATTCTTTCTAATTTACCTAAAATGTTAACATGTCTTAGAATCCAACCTTCACTGTAGCAGTAAACTGCTTGGGCACAGGAGCAGACACACCACCAGAACGGAAGAACTCAGGATCCTGACCGTTCAGTTTCTTGTCAGCATAGATCAAGAACAGGTTAGTGGCCTGAACCTTCAGAGAGAGATTGTTCAATGGCTTAATCCAACCCTTGGGGAAGTCATACTGCAATGAAATCTCCTTCATGCGGATGAAGTCGCCCTTGGCAATGCGAACATCAGAGTAGTTGTAAGCATTATAGCCATAACGCAAAGTACTGTTGTCATCATATTGAGCCTTGCTCAGGATGACAGGTACGTTGGTGTACTGCTCATCGCCAGGAACCATCCAACGATCCTTGAACTCCTTAGTCATAGAAGTCAAGTCAGTGTATTTGCCTGCGAATACAGGATCAAGACGTACCACGTTACCGAACGAATAGGTAATGAAGCAGTTCAGGGTAAAGCCCTTCCACTTGAACAGGTTACCAAATGAGCCCTGTACTGTGGGATCTGTCGGACCCTCATACTTCAGGAAGTCGAGTTTCTCACGCTCCTGGAAGTTGATGTCGTAAGTTGTCTCTTCACCGGCCTCGTTGATCAGCACGGGCAAACCATCCTCATTCAGACGAACGAACGGAACAGAGAACAGAGCACGAACGGGATAGCCCTCACGACGACCACCAAAGTTGGTAATCAGGTCGATGGCGCGGTCGCGGCTGGCGAGGCTCGTAATCTCAGTCTTGGTGTGAGAGTAAACCAAAGAGGTTGTCCAACTGAAGTCCTTTGTCTTGATGTTGGTTGTGCTGATTGACAACTCCTCACCGCTTGACTTCATGTCGGCAGCATTTGCCCAACGGATAATCTGTCCGCCAATACCCTGTGTAGCCACAGGACCGATTTCGTCGAAGTTCTTACGAGAGTAGATATCGAATGCAACATTGATACGATCCTGCAGGAAACCAACCTCAACACCGAAGTTGAACTCATGCTTCTTCTCATACGTCAACTCACTGTTACCAAGGTCATCAAGTTGGATACCGGTTTCCTTGTCAGACGTAAAGATACGATAAGGATTGTATGCCTTGAAGACATCGGTAGAACTACAATATGCCGTGGGAGGAGGTGTAGCGGTCAGAGAGTAAGAGAGTTTGAGTTTCAAGTGTGAGAGCGTGGGCTCCAGAGCCTCAAAGAACTTCTCCTGATCAACATTCCATGAACCAGCCACGTTCCAAGTCGGTGTCCAACGTGCCGTACGGCTCTCACCCATGGCGTTAGAACCCTCATAGCGAACGGTACCGTTCAGGACATAGCGGTTATCGAAACCATACGTTGCGTTTGCGAAGAAGGCAACAGAACGAGAGTTGGAGTTCGACAACGTGTAGTAGTTGGTATTCTCTTCCAGACTCTTCTTGAAGAACTGGTAGGTGTAGTAAGGAACCTCACCCTTTGCATACTGCATACCCCAGCCATTGAACCAAGAGCGGCTACGCTGAATCTCGGTGGTTTCCATACCGCCGAATGCGTTCACGAAGTGCTTTCTTGCAAAAGTATGGGTATAGTTTGCTGTAGCACGGAAGTTCAGGTCGAGCATGCGGTTGTCTGTTCTCTTGTACATACCACCACTGGGAAGTACGGTCATAGGCAGTGCATAGAGTTGATCCTTGTCAGTATAAAGGTACTTGTTGGCATCACGGATAATAGAGTTACCCATGGCGCGGTAAGCCTCTGCCTGGTTAGAATCGTCCATAATCTTATACTCCTGAGAAGTCGTTGTATACTTCATGGCACCGAGCACAGAGATTTCCAAGTCCTTAATAGGCTTGTACTTCAGTTCAGCCTGGAACTTAGCATCGAGATAGTTCACATCAATATAGTTGGTCTCCAACTCATGCATGATGTTGAAGGGTGCATAGTTTGACTGATAATAGGTATCAGGATCCAATGCACGAGAGGTATTCAAAGCGTATGAATACGGGTTGATATCGAAGTCACGCTTCACATTACCAGACACAACGTCAACATCCTGGCTCAGCGTACCGGGAGCCTTCTGCTTACGATAACTACCGCTACCAATCAGGTTGATGCTCAGGTTGTCGAGAATCTTGTGATTCAGGTTCATGTTCAACGTGTAACGCTCTACCTTACTCTGCTTGTACCATCCTGGGTCAACCATGGCAGAGATAGAACCGTAGTAACTTGACTTAGCCGTACCACCGCTCATGCTGATAGAGTGATTCTGCTGAATAGCATTTGAGAACAACTCAGAGAACCAGTCAGTGTTGCGGAACTCGGCATTGGTCAGATAGCCGTTCTTGGCTTCAGTGGTGTTAGCCAGGCCAAACTGTCCGGTGGTAGCATCGTAAGCGTTGATCAACTCATACATCTTACCATACACACCGTAGTCACTTCCGTTCAGCGTGCTGCTGAAGGCCAGCCAACCCTTATCCTGCAACTCACGATAGATACCCATCTGATCCTGTGAATTCAGGATGTTGAAGTTAGAATAACTGGGAATCAAGCGGGTGGTGAACTCACCAGTATAGTTAATGTGAGCCTGTCCCTGCTGACCCTTCTTGGTGGTCACAACAATCACACCAGCCATAGCGCGCGCACCATAGATAGAGGTTGCAGAACCGTCCTTCAGGATCTGGAACGACTCGATATCGTCGGAGTTCAGACCTGCGATAGCCGAAGAAATCAGTGTCTCAGGGTCACCGGAAGAAAGGGCATCAGAGTCAATATCTGTAACGTCTTCCATGATCACGCCATCAACCACCCAGAGGGGCTTAGACGAACCATAGATAGAAGTCGCACCACGTACGCGGATCTTCGGAGCGGTACCGAATGTACCAGATACGTTCTGCACGCTTACACCTGCTGAACGTCCTTCCAACGAACGTGAGACATCGGCGATACCATTCAGAATGGCATCATCAGCCTTCACCTTATCGGTTGCACCGGTAAACATACGTCTATCCATATGAGCCATACCCGTTACCACAACCTCGTCCAGTGACTGACCGTCAGAAACCAGCGTTACCTTCATGCCGTTCTTGGCAGTAACGGTCTCGCTCTTCATGCCAATGTAACTGATCACGATCTTCTTCCCTTCGGGTACTGAAAGGGAGAACTGTCCATTCACGTCGGTTACAACACCTGTCTTAGAGCCCTGTACAACAACAGAGGCTCCAATGACGGGCTCACCGTCTTCCTGAGAGATAACGGTTCCCGTAACCTTCGTTTGTGCCAATGCCAATCCCACATACAGGAAAAGGCTGGCAAGAATCAAACTAAGTCTTTTCATCATAAAAATTGGTTATAATTAATTAAATCAAGTTTATCTCGTATACAATACAAGGGCGCAAAGGTAGACAAAAATTTCATAAAAAACAAATAATTTTATAAAAATGTTATTTTTTTGCACAATTTATTGTAACTTTGCAAGCAAATCGAACAAAAAACAATCGAAACAATGGAGCAACAAAAACGTTATGGTCACTTTGACGATCAACATCGCGAGTATGTCATTACAGACCCGCAGACACCGTGGCCCTGGATCAATTATCTGGGTAATGAAGACTTCTTTTCACTGATTTCCAACACCGCTGGCGGCTATAGTTTCTACAAGGATGCCAAATTCCGCCGCATCACCCGCTATCGTTATAATAATGTGCCGATGGACAATGGCGGACGATATTTCTATATCAAGGATGGCGATACCGTGTGGAATCCGGGCTGGAAACCCTGTAAGACCCCTCTCGACTTCTACGAGTGCCGGCATGGCATGAGTTACACCCGCATCACGGGTCGTAAGAACGGCGTAGAGGCCAGCGTGCTGTTCTTCGTGCCACTGAAGAAGTGGGCCGAGGTGCAGAAGTTGACGCTCAAGAATGAATCGCAGGCCACCAAGACCCTCAAACTCTTCTCGTTCGAGGAGTGGTGCCTCTGGAATGCCGCTACCGATATGGAGAATTTCCAGCGTAACTTCTCAACGGGTGAGGTGGAGATAGAGGGAAGCACCATCTATCACAAGACTGAGTATCGCGAACGTCGCAACCACTATGCGTTCTATCATGTGAATGCAGAGATCCAGGGTTATGACACCGACCGCGAGACCTTCGTGGGACTCTACAACGAGTTTGCCGATCCGCAGGCCGTGATGGAGGGGAAACCCCGCAACAGCCACGCCCACGGTTGGAGCCCTATCGCCTCGCACTATATCGAGGTCACGCTGAAACCCGGTGAAAGCAAGGATTTCGTATTCCTCCTTGGCTACATCGAAAACGAGCAAGACAAGAAGTTTGAGGCCCATCAATGTATTAATAAGGAAAAAGCCCATGCCCTGATTGCCAGTCTCGACACGACCGAGAAGGTGGACAAGGCTTTTGCCGAACTCGGCGAATACTGGGATGCCCTCCTTAATATATATAAGGTACGCACAGGTAATGACAAACTCGACCGTATGGTGAACATCTGGAACCAGTACCAGTGCATGGTGACCTTCAACTTCTCACGTTCGGCATCGTTCTTCGAGAGCGGTGTGGGTCGTGGCATGGGCTTCCGCGACAGCAATCAGGACCTGGTGGGCTTTGTGCATCAGATTCCACCCCGTGCCCGTCAGCGCATCATCGACATCGCCTCGACACAGTTCCCCGACGGTGGCTGCTACCACCAGTACCAGCCCCTCACCAAGCGCGGCAACAACGACATCGGTGGCGGATTCAACGACGACCCCTGTTGGCTCATCTTCGGTACAGTGGCCTATATCAAGGAGACAGGCGACTTCTCGATTCTCGACGAGATGGTGCCCTTCGACAACCAACCCGGTTCTGAGGTCACGCTTTTCGAGCACCTGAAGATCTCGATGGATCACGTCATCAAGAACCTCGGTCCCCACATGTTGCCGCTCATCGGTCGTGCCGACTGGAACGACTGCCTCAACCTCAACTGCTTCTCGTGGGATCCCAATGAGAGTTTCCAGACCACTGAGAACGTGAGCGAGGGCACCAAGGCCGAGAGCCTGATGATTGCCGGGCTGTTCGTGGTAACGGGCAAGGACTACGTTGCCCTCTGCAATAAAATTGAAGAATTGAAAAATGGAAAAATTGAAGACTTCAATTCTTCAACTCTTAAATCTTTCAATTTTTCGGCTGAGGCCGCACGCATGCAACAGGCCGTCGATTCAATGATCGAGGCGGTGAAGAAGCACGGCTGGGATGGCGAGTGGTATCTGCGCGCCTACGATTTCTATGGTCGTAAGATCGGCTCCAACGAGTGCGACGAGGCCAAGATCTTCATCGAGTCGCAGGGCTGGTGTACGATGGCAGAAATCGGTGCCGAAGAGGGCATGGTGGCCAAGAGCCTCGATTCCTGTAAGAAGTACCTCGAGTGCGAGCATGGTATGGTGCTCAACAATCCCGCCTTCACCAAGTATATCTACGAGTATGGTGAGATATCCTCCTACCCCGAGGGCTACAAGGAGAATGCCGGTATCTTCTGTCATAACAATCCCTGGGTCATCATCGGCGAGTGTATCGCAGGCCGAGGCAACGATGCCTGGAGCCATTATGCCAAGATTCTGCCCTCATACGTTGAAGAGAAGTATCAGACATTGCATAAGGTGGAGCCCTACGTAAACTGTCAGATGGTGGCTGGTAAAGATGCCTTCCGTCCCGGCGAGGGCAAGAACTCATGGCTCACGGGTACGGCTGCCTGGATGTGGTACACCGTCTCGGAGTTCATCCTCGGCATCAAGCCCGACTACGACGGCATCCGCATCGACCCGTGTCTGCCGGAAACGGCCAGTGACTATACCGTCAACCGTAAGTTCCGCGAGGCGGAGTATGAGATTACCATCCACCCGAACGGACAGCAGAAGGGCGTGAAGTCCATCACGCTTGACGGCCAGCCCATCACGGGCACCGTCATCCCCTACGCTGCCGGCAAGCACACCGTAGAGGTCATGATGTAACATAAAGGATCCCCGCTCGATTGAGCGGGGATCCTTTTTATTTAGGCTGCATGTCAGCATACTCATGGACGACATCGGGGATGCAGGGGCAATCCTTATCGGGGTTGAGGTCGTGATGACCTACGATCAGGGCCTTGGGGTAACGCCCGTGCAGTTCTTCGAGCAGCGTTCGCATGGCAACCTTCTGCGCCTCGGT
>Ga0310690_10004006_pt1 | contig 21451 bp, 34 predicted proteins | sample AusTroGonzalo_MG_2_FD_207661 | JGI IMG/M metagenome (GOLD analysis project Ga0310690, IMG submission 207661) | Bovine rumen microbial communities from tropical cattle in Woodstock, Queensland, Australia - Gonzalo_04 (v2) (version 2) | ecosystem: Host-associated > Mammals > Digestive system >... | reverse complement strand
GTTTTTCGTCCGATTTCGCGAGAGATACATCGAGAAAACCCTTGATTTTACGGCATTTGCAGACCTTGACGGGTTTGTTCGAAAAATTCAAGAAATATCGCGAAAAACCTTGACTTTTTCGAGTTTTCAGAATATTCTGTAAATATGAAGGTGCCAAAACCGACAAATTATATCTTGACATACTACCAGCAGATTGAAGATGGCTCTGTTTTGGTAGGTCGGTACATTGAAAAAATATATAAATACTTGGTGACTGGCCTTGAGAAGAAGGATTTTTTCTTCGACCAGAAGAAGGCAAGCGCAGCGATCGAGTGGATTGAGAATCACACGTTTCACACAGAAGGAGACCTTGCAACAAAGCCCTTCAAGTTGGAGTTGTGGGAAAAAGCATTGATTTCGGCCATGTTCGGAATCGTGGATGCAAACGGCAAACGGCAGTTCAGGGAAGTTGTCCTGATAGTAGCACGAAAGAACGGGAAGTCATTGCTTGCGGCTGCGATAGCAAGATATATCTGGTTGATTGAAGGCGGATTCGGGACGAAGGTGTTCAACATCGCTCCGAAGCTCGACCAGGCAAACATCATTTATAACAACATATGGATGATGACGCTTTTAGATCCCGATTATCAGCTTGCAAAAGAAGTCGCGTCTGAAAAGGACATGCACAACAAGAAGGTCAATGACGATTCGATGCTTCCGAAGCATAGAATGACCGACCTTTATGTTGCCGGAACAAATTCGCAAGTGCAGAAGATTGCATTTTCCGCGAAGAAGTCGGACGGATTCAATCCGAGTCTTTGTATCTGTGACGAGATAGCGGCATGGGAAGGTGACGCTGGGCTGAAACAATACGAAGTCATGAAGTCAGGTATGGGCGCGAGATCTGAAGCAATCCTCCTGTCATGTACGACATCGGGATATATCAACGACTCGATATATGACGAATTGCTTAAGCGTTGTTCGCGGTTCTTGATGGGTGATTCCGGTGAAAAGAAGCTCTTGCCGTTCATGTACATGATAGATGACGCGGCAAAGTGGAATGATATCAACGAGCTCCGAAAAAGCAATCCGAATCTCGGTGTGTCGATATCAGTTGACTTCATGCTTGAAGAGATAGCCATTGCAGAAGGTTCACTGTCAAAGAAGGCCGAGTTTATCACGAAGTATTGCAATCTGAAACAGAACAGTTCCCTCGCGTGGCTTGACGCGGAGACTGTTCAGAAGTGTTTCGGTGAACAGTTGAACATTGATGATTTCCGTTCGACATATGCTGTCGGCGGAATTGACTTGTCACAAACGACAGACTTGACGGCGGCAATCGTGCTGATCGAGAAGAACGGGGAGATATATGTTCTTTCAAAGGCGTGGATTCCTTCCGAGAAGCTCGAAGATGCGATTGCAAGGGACGGGCTCCCGTACCGTCAATATATAGCAGATGGATGGCTTGAGCTGTCCGGAGAAAACTTCATTGATTATCGTGATTGTTTCGCATGGTTCAAAATGCTCGTCGAAGAATATGAGATTCTTCCGATAATGGTCGGATATGACCGTTATTCGGCACAGTATCTCATTCAGGACATGGAAGCATACGGATTCAAGACCGATTCCGTGTATCAGGGTGACAATCTCTGGGGCGTGCTTCAGGAAATGGAGGGACTTTTTAAGGACGGAAAAGTCCATTGCGGTGACAATGACTTGATGAAGGTTCACATGTTAAATTCAGCCATCAAGATGAGCACAGAACGAGGGCGCGGACGCTTGGTCAAGATCCGTCCGAGTATGCACATAGATCTGGTAGCAGCCATGACAGACGCGTTTTGCGTACGTCAGAAGCACTATAACGAAATAGGGGATCAGCTTCAAAATAGGGGATAAAGAACATGGGATTGTTTGATTTGATTTTCGGCAATCGGCCGAAGGAAAAAGGGAAGTATGAAGGTTCATTCAAAATGCTGAATGGTTACACCCCGCACTTCACTTCTTTCAATGGCTCAATCTATGAATCACAGCTTATCCGTTCGGCAATCAACGTCAGGGCGACGCATATCGCAAAGCTGAAGGTCGAGATCGGGGGCTCGGCACGTCCCGCACTTCGCAACAAGTTACAGCACGCGCCGAATCAGTTCCAGACATGGTTTCAGTTCATGTATAGACTGTCAACAATCCTTGACATACACAACACGGCGTTCATCTGTCCGGTCTATGACGAATATGGACAGCCTTCAGGAATCATTTGTCCCCTTCCGCAGCGTTGTGAAGTCGTTTCTTTCGATTCAATCCCTTATTTACGATATGAGTTCTCAAATGGTCAACGAGCCGCTATCGAATTAGATTATTGCGGCATCATGACGAAGTTCCAGTATAAAGATGACCTTTTCGGTGAATCAAACAGGGCTTTATTCCCGACAATCGACTTGATTGATATTCAGAATCAGGGAATCAAGGAAGGTGTCAAGAGCGCGGCAACATACAGATTCTGGGCGCAAGTGAATAACTTCACGAAGGCCGATGACCTTGCGAAAGAACGGAAACGTTTCACGGAGGAAAACTTCAGCAAGGATGCAGAAGGCGGCGGGCTTCTTTTGTTTCCGAATACATATTCGAACATCAGCCAGGTCAAGGCAGATCCGTGGGTTATCGATGCAGACGAAGAAAAGATCATCAAGGCGAATGTCTTTGATTATTTTAACGTGAACGAGGAAATGCTTCAGTCAATGGCATACGGCGACAAATGGACGGCCATATATGAAGGTGTTTGCGAACCGTTCGCAATCCAGTTTTCGGAAGTAGTGACGAAGATGCTCTTCACGCTTCGGGAACAGACACAGGGAAATTACGTCATGGCAACCGCGAACAGACTTCAATATATGTCAAACAAAGAAAAGCTTGAAGTTTCGGCACAGCTTGCGGACAGAGGCATTCTGAACCGCGACGACGTGCGCCAGATTTGGAATCTTCCGCCATTACCGAACGGCGAAGGTCAGGAATACATCATCCGCGGCGAATATTGGAATGCGAATGAAAAGATAAATGAGGGCAACACAGAAGGGAGCAATGAAAATGAATAATAAGGAGATAAGGGCGTTCAATTTTGAAGTTCGGGCAGACCAGAACGAAGAACACGGTCATTTTCTTTCCGGTCGTCCGATAGTTTATGAAGCAAAGACGGATCTGGGCTGGTGTGATGAAATCATCGAGCGTGGCGCGCTTGAAGGAGCTGACTTGAAGGATGTCAGATTCCTCATAAACCACAACACTGACATGATCCCGCTTGCAAGGAGCCGGAACAACAACGAAAACAGCACAATGCAGCTGTCTGTTGATGAAGATGGCATGACGATACGCGTTGACCTTGACACAGAGAACAACGCAGAAGCAAAAAGCCTATATTCAGCAGTGGAGCGAGGAGACCTTGACGGAATGTCCTTCATGTTCACTGTTGATGCGGATAAATGGGAAGATATCGAGTCCGACCATCCGACAAGGACAATCACGTCACTTGGGAAAATTTTTGAAGTGTCGGCAGTTACTTTTCCCGCTTATGAGCAGACATCAATCACAGCACGCGGCCTGTCTGACGCACTGGAGAGCGCAAAGGAATCATTGGAGAATGAGAGAGCAGCGAAGAGAGCGATCGAAGCACAGAAACAGAGAATCAGAATTATGAAAGAGGTGTAATCATGGAAATCAAAGACATGACGATCGAGCAGATCGAAGAGCGCAAGTCCGCAATCGTGGGCGAGCTCGACACAGAAAACGCTGATCTCAACGCTCTTGAAGAGGAAATGAGATCACTCAACGCGGAAATCGAAGCCAGGAAGGCAGAAGAAGCCCAGAAGGCAGAGATCAGAAGCGCAGTCGCAGCCGGAGAAGTCGGCGAAGTTGTTAAAACCATAGTAGAGGAGAAAAGAGACATGAGGACGAATGAAGAAATCCGCGCGTCACAGGAATACGTTGACGCATTCGCTCGTTATATCGTAAGCGAAAACGATTCAGAAGTTAGAAGCCTTCTGACAACACAGGTTTCAGGATCTGTTCCTGTTCCTTCAATAGTTGATGACATCATCAGAACAGCATGGGAAAAGGATGACATCCTTGCAAGAATCAAAAAGACCAACATCAAGGGCAATCTCAAGGTTGCTTTCGAGCTTTCAGCAGACGGCGCATATGTTCACACAGAAGGAACAACCGCTCCGACCGAAGAGAGCCTGACACTCGGTGTTGTTGAGATGATTCCCAGAAATATCAAGAAGTGGATTCGTGTATCTGACGAAGCCATTGCAATGGGCGGCGAGACACTTGTTCGCTACATTTACGACGAGCTCACACATCAGATCGTCAAGGCACTTGCAGACCTTATTGTCAACGATATCAAGACGGCTTCGAGCGCATCAACAAGCGCAGCGGGCGTTGCAAGCGTAACAGCAGCTCCTTCTGTAACGACAGTTGCAAAGGCGTTCTCGAATCTTTCGGACGAGGCTGCAGATCCCGTCATCATCATGAACAAGCTCACATATGCAAACTTTGTTGCAGCACAGGCAGCTGGAAACTTCGCATTTGATCCCTTCATGGGACTTCCGGTTCTGTACAACAACAGCCTTCCGGCATATGACAACGCATCAGCAAATGCTGTTTATGCAATCGTGGGCGATCTTAACGGCGCACAGATCAACTATCCTGAAGGAGAAGGCATCGTAATCAAATACGACGATATCTCCGAGGCTGAAGATGATATGGTCAAGATCGTTGGCCGTCAGTATGTTGCACACGCCGTTACGGCTTGCGGACGTTTCTGCAACGTTAAGAAGCCTTCAGGTGCTACATCGTAATATATGAAGGTTCGCTTATTACGCGATAGCAGAATAAATCACGCGGCGGGGGAAGTCGTTGAGGTTTCTCCCGCAACAGCGGATTTTCTGATATCGGTCGGCTCGGCGGTAAAGCTTGAGACAAAGCCCGTCGAAACGGCAACAATCAAGGTCGAGGAAGTCGCAGAAAAAGCCGAAAAAGCACCAAAGGCGGCATCAAAGACCACAACAAAAAGGACGACAACAAAGAAATGAAGCTGATGATTGCAATTCCAACACACGACTATATGCACATGGACTTTGTAAAGAGTCTTATCGGCTTATGTCGGAAGCTGGATGAAGAAGGCATTGAATATGATGTCAAGGTTCACGGCGCAACGTTGGTTTATTACGGAAGGGACGCACTGGCACATGCCGCCATAGAGGGCGACTACACGGATGTTTTATGGTTAGATGCTGACATGGTCTTTCAGGACACGCTTGTCGAGGACTTGCAGTTCAGCGGGATGCCGTTTGTGTCCGGTATAGCACACGGAAGGCGGCCGCCTCATCAGTCATGTTTGTTCACGGAGATATATCCGAGCGTGTCAAGGTTCACGGAATATCCGTCAAACACATTCAAGGTCGCGGGATGCGGTTTCGGGTGTGTGCTGATGAAAACGGAAATCTTAAAAAAGGTCTGGAACAGACACGGAACATGCTTTTTCCCGACAAGGGAGCTCGGTGAAGATTTGGCATTCTGTCAAAGGGCAACCGAAGGCGGCGTTGAGATATGGGCTGAACCGTCCGTCAGACTCGGACACATAGGCCACATTGCCATATATCCCGAATACCGTGAATTGTACAAGAACAGCTTCGAAAATCCAGAGGTATTGAACAATGCTCGATAAAGTAAAACTTGCGCTTTTAATATCAACAAATGACTTCGATTCAGAGCTCGTTGACCTGATCGGGGCGGCGTTCATCGATTTGAACATCGGTGACATAGATCCCGAAAAGACCGAATCAACGACAACAGATCCCGCAATTATTCGTGCGGTGTGTTGTTATTGCGGATATCAGTTCGAGCTTCTTCACGGTTCGCTTGAACGGTCAAACGCTTTCAAGAAGTCATACGATGAACAGAAGGCACAAATGAGCATGTCGTCCGGATATACGGTCTGGGGCGGAGGTTACACGATATGAACCAGGCCGCAAAGATAAAACTTATTTCAAAAAGTTACACAACAAACTCGATCGGTGTTCCTGTTGCGACAGAAGTGAAAAAGACGCGGTATGCCATCATGTCGAACATCAATCAGTCGGAGTTCTATCAAGCCGGACAGGCTGGCTTGAAGCCATACGCTTGTTTTTCCATAAGGGTGACAGAGTATGACGGCGAAGATGAGATTGAGGTCGGTTCAAAACGCTTGACGGTTTACCGGACATACAACCGCACAGATGGTCGCGTGGAGTTATATACGACGGAACGGAAGGGGACAAAATGACGCTTGAAGGACTGAAAACAGCACTTGAGGGCATAAATGACGGAGCATTCAAAGATAAAGTCGCTTATAGGGCATTTCCTGTTGGCGCGGCTCCTTCTCTTCCGTTTATTTGTTTCATGGAAGTGGAATCAAACAATTTTGTCGCGGATTGCAAGGTTTATCAGAAGTTCACGGAAGTCAATATTGAGTTGTATTCCAACACAAAGGACACAACGACAGAAGCGGCGGTCGAAACAATGCTCAACAACAATCTTCTCGTCTGGGATAAGTCGGAATATTACATCGACGACGAGGACGTTGTTCAAGTTGTATATGGTATCGAGATATGAACATCAATCCTGACCAGTTAGCACAGGCCGTTATGGAAACACTTGAAGAATATGTCGGAGTGACAGAAGAAGCTGTTGCGGGAAGCATCATAAGAGTGTCAGAACGGACAGCCTCCAATCTTCGATCTGTAACGCCTCCAAACAAGGCACCTGTTTATAGGTCATGGCATGATTATCTGGCAGACTGGGCAACAACAAAATTGTCGGTCAACAAAAAGGGCGTGTATTCAGTCGCTGTTCATAACAAGAAGCATTATCAACTAACGCATCTCCTCGAAAATGGTCACGCGTTGCATCAGGGCGGAAGCGCAAGAGCATTCCCTCACATCGCACCTATCGCGGAAAAGGCGGAAGAAGAATTGTTTGCAGAGATAAAACGAAGTATTCAATGAGAGGAGCTTAAAGATGGCTAATAAAATCAAATACGGTTTAAGCCGTGTATATTACGCGAAAGCAACAATCGATTCAAGCACAGGCACAGCAACATACACAACACCCGTCGCTCTTCCTGGCGCGGTTTCGCTTTCAATGGACCCTTCGGGTGAATCTAACAAATTTTATGCTGATAATATCCCTTACACTGTATTCGCAGCAAATGCAGGATATGAAGGCGAGCTTGAGATCGCTTTGATTTCTGACGATTTCAGGAAAGATATTCTTGGCGAGGTTGTTGATTCGAATATTCTTATTGAGAAGGCAACCGCAACGACACAGCCGTTCGCGCTTCTGTTCCAGTTCGAAGGCGATGAGGACGCAACACGTCACGTATTCTACAACGTAACGGCTGCACGTCCGAATGTTGGAAGCAAGACAACAGAGGAATCTGTCGAGGTTCAGACCGAGACATTAAAGCTTCAGTGCGGTTCAATCTTTAACGTAAAAGTTAATGCTAACATCGTCAAAGGTAAGATCTCCGACAAAACCGCGCAGGAATATACAGCTTGGTTCAACTCAGTTCAGCAGCCTTCAAGCGGCGGTCAGACAACGTAAGAGGTAGTTATGACAAAATCAATCACAATGGAAGGCGGCAAGGACATCAAACTTGCCGCCAATGCGGCAACACCGTTCAGATTCAAACAGCTTTTCAACATGGATCTTCTTCAAATCTTCCAAAAGAGCACAAAGAGCGAAGATGACGGGATGATCCTGGGGGATGTCATCGCACAGCTGGCATTCATCATGAACAGACAGGCTGAAGGTGCGAACATGAATAGTATATCGATGGACGAGTTCTTCACCTGGCTCGAAGGCTTTGAGGCGATGGATTTCGTCACAGCCGGACAGCAGATCATCGATGTCTATCTGGCAAGCACAAAGACGAGCGTTGAGGCAAAAAAAAAGTAAAATCGACAACACGCGAAGAATCAACGGCAATGCTCATTTTGAGAGCGTTGCAGATAGGGTTGAAGCTGTCGGATCTGGAACAGATCACTCTCGGCGAATTGGTTGATATTTTGATCGAGAATGAAAACGATTCATATGAATATCCGATAAAGGCTTCACAAGAAGATTTTAGGAGTTTTTGATGTCAGCAAGAATAAAAGGTATCACAATCGAATTTGGAGCGGACGCTTCCGGTCTTGAAAAAGCCCTGAAGGATGTCAACAAAGACCTTGCCAGCACACAAAGACAGCTCACGTCAGTCAATAAGTCGTTAAAGCTAGATCCGACAAATACCGAGCTTATCGAACAGAAACAGAGACTGCTCGCGAAGGCTATTGAACAGACCACATCGAAGCTTGACGCGTTAAAAAAGGTTCAACAATCGATTGACACGTCAAGCGAAGGCGGACAGGCACAATACGATGCGCTGACACGTGAGATTTCTGACACGACGCAGAAGTTAGAAGGTCTTAAAAGTGAACAGACGGCCTTCAATCAGGAGCTTGCGACTTCAGCGGCAAGATCATCTACATTTGCACAATCCCTTACAAAAGTCGGCAACACGGCACAACTTGTCGCTGATAAAACGGCGGTGATGTCGGCAGCGGCGGCGGCAGCATTGAGCGGAATGGTCGCTCTTGCGGTTAAAGCCGGACAATCGGCCGACGAGTGGGCGACGTTATCACAGCAAGTCGGTTTGTCGACAGAAACGATTCAGAAGTTTCAATATGCCTCCGATCTGATCGATGTTGATATGAACACGATCGTCAGCTCCGTCACAAGGATGAAGGCAAATCTTTCATCGGCCGCGGATGAATTTGACAAGCTCGGCGTCAAGACAAAAGATGCAAAAGGGAATTTCCGTGACATTGAAGATATATTCTGGGATTCAGTCAGCGCACTGGGCCGGATAGGGAACGAGACCGAACGTGACACAATGGCCATGAAGATATTCGGCAAGGGGGCAAATGAGCTTGCCGGAATATTGGATGATGGCGGCAAGAAGATGCGTGCTCTTGGAGCCGAAGCCGAACAGATGGGTGTTATTGTCTCGGACGAGGACATTGCAAAGCTGAATGCGTTCAATGATGCGCTTGACGCAATGAAGGCACAGCTTTCGGGAGCTTTAGCACAGGCGGCTGTCCCTATTGTTGAGGCTCTTATGCCTGTAATAAACCAGATAGCGGCCGCAATCAAGTCAGTCGCTTCCGCGTTGGCGAATATGAATCCGATTGTTTTGCGAATAATCGGAATAATATTGCTGGTCATTGCGGCGATATCTCCGATGGCTTCTTTGATCGCAAACGTTTCGCTGTCACTGATCGGGTTATCTATTGCAGCTCCGACGGCGGCGGCGGGGTTATCGACATTATTGCCGTATGTCGCATTGATTGCGGCACTCGCAGTGGCGGGCGCGGCTTTAGGGTATGCAATAGCAACACTCGTCAATGCGTTCGAGGATTTCAAGGCGGAAACAGGCTCAACGTCTGGGGCGATACAAAAAATGATTCAGACCGCGGCAAACGGTGAAAACTCTTTTATAAATCTTGCCGCAAGCATTGTCAATGTGTTCAATCCCGTTGCGGGAAATATATTGAACATTGCGGGAGCTGTCGCATCCGGTGTCACGGCTGTGAGAGAAGCTTTTTCAAAGATGACATCGATCTTCCAAAACTTTCAAGATAAAGCGGCGAAGTTCGGCTCGGATATCATCAACAGCTTCGCGGATGGTATCAAATCGGCAATCAATTCGGTCATCAGTGCAGTCCAGAAGCTTATCAATATGATGAGCAATCTCTGGAGTTCGGCTGAAAGAGATGCCTCGTCAGCGGGTTCGCGGACGGCAAACGCATATGTCAATTCATACAACAGCGCGTCAAGTTCGTCTCGATTGCTTTCTCCGACAGTATCATCGCTGTTCAGTTCATCTGTTCGTGATATCAACAGGAGAACGTCAACAGATAACATGCTGATGTCAGCCGTCAATGAATTAACAAAGGCAATCAATCAGAGCAACAGTTCGTCAACGAATGTCAATGTCGAGCTGGTCGGCTCCGCAAAGAATATCTTTGACACTGTTCGCGTCCAGAATGCGAAGCTCCAGACGGCGACAGGTTATCACGCTTTAGCATAAGGGGAAGAACATGGTTTTCAAAATAGGCGACAACGACTATTCAGCAAAAGTCGTGATGGACACATACAACGTCAATCAGATTGATATATACACAGAATGGGAAGACGCAAACGGAAGGACGCATCGGAATGTGTATCGGAAACGGATTCAGGGCGAGTTCGATATGCTGATTTCAAATATCGGCGAATATGCCGCTTTCATTGCAGATATACAGTCGAACACGGCAAACGGCGGATATGTTCCTTGCGAGGTCTGTGTAAACAATCTGAATCAAGAAAACGTTCAGGCGGATCTGTTCATTGATTACGCTCCAATCAGAACGATGCAGAACAATTACACGAAGGGATATCTGTCGTTTCAGGTCAGAATCGAGGAAAGATAATGATTGCAGTTCCGGAAGAGATAAAAGAGTTATATCATCAAGATCATTGCTATAAAAACATCAGGATTCATTTTTCGAACGGTGAACGTGCAGATATCTGCAACGATCTCATCGTCAAGGACAGCGTTTCGTTCAAGGAGTCGCTGTGTTCCCAGAATACACTTAAATTTGGACTTTGCGAGGCTTCCATGTTCGAATGTGAAACAGTGGGAGTCGGCAACGTTAAAGGTGCAACGATTGATGTGTCTTGCGAGATTGAATGTCCTTCATCGGTCACGGGCGCGGAGTGGCGCGTTGACCTTCAAAAATACGTTTATCCGATAAAATACGGCACTTTCGTCATTGATTCTGCAACACGACAGGCCGACATGATTCACAGAAAAATCACAGCATATGGCGGCTCAAGTTTGCTTTCAACAAATAACGCCATATTGAAGGCAAAAGAGGTTGCTGTTTCATCGACACAAAAGGACTATCAGCCCGATATTCTTGCAACAATGCTCATGTGTACACGCGGCGATCAGCTTATTGATGATGTTACGCTTGAGGAAGTCGGGGAAACAGGTGTAATTGAAATTTTAGGCGGGCTGGCCGCAGCTGCCTGGAATATCTTTTTCCGTGTAAAAATGCTTCGAATCGACTCGTCAAACGAAGATGAATTATATTATATTCCAGATCCCGGATATATCGCTCCCCGTGTGGGCGGACGAGCACAAACAATCGCAGACCGTGGAATACATGTTTACCGTCCGCCATTAGGACAGGGCGGCGCGACACGAATGCTGTGCCGTCAATTTTTAGGAAACACAGGAGCATATTTTTACCCTTATCAGATATTAAACAAAACCGAAACATCCTCACCAGGAGGCGTGTCATATGCAACAGTTTATATTGCTTATGGTCAGTATCATTATGAAGAGATAAATCACGTTTTGGTGCCGGTTGATGATGGGAATTTCCGCGATCCTGATGAATGCCATATATACAAAGTCGATAAGTCAAATTATCCGACATTCCGCTTGAGCGTTCCCAGAATCGAAGGAAGTGCATATGTAATTGACGAGCGCAAACAAAGATATCTTGACACAGGATATCTGTACGATCCGTCACAGATAGATTATTACAAAGCATTTCAAGATTATACGGAATTACTGGGAGAGTTCTTCACGTTAGGGCGAAACAATGAGCCGAGGATTGTGAACATCAAACAGCAGTTCGGGCTTCTTCCGAACACGAATCTATATCCCGACACGGACTTATATCCTGAAGGAGTAACAGGCGGAAAGCTTCTTCCGAATGATTATCAATCATGTTGGTACGATGACGAATATTCAAAGTTATTCGGAAGGATTGATGTCAAGTACAAAGACACGAACAACGTTGACCAGACATATTCATATTTTATAAACGGAATCACGACAGATGATGACGAAAACAGTTATCTGACATATGACTTGTCGCAGAACAGTATTATTACGGGTTGGCTCTGGACGGCGGCGGACATTGAGTCAATTTGCGCGGTCATAGGTGCAAACCTTGAAGGCGTTCGTTATATGCCTGTCGATTTTGTCGGGCGTGGGCTTCCGTACGTCGAAGCTGGTGACACGTTCGAAATCTTGACGAAATCAAACGATAGCGTCACGACAATCGTTCTGAACCGTACCATCACAGGCGAACAGACGCTCACAGATTCATATAAATCAGTTTAAGGAGGGGAATCATGGCACTTGCATACACGGCTCCAACATGGGAGGACGGAAGCGGAACAGGAATCAGCGCGAGCCAGCTTCAGGCTCTTTGTAATTGCGTGCAAGGACTCGTTCAGGGTTCAGACAAAGCAATTCACATGATATCAATGTCAAACAGCACCATCACGCTGACATTTGCAGACGGAACAGAAGAGACGGTTGCGGCAACCGGATTGAAGGGAATAAGCTCAATCGAAAAGACGGGGACGGCTGGTCTCATTGACACATACACCATCACATTTACGGACGGAACGACATCAACCTTCACGGTCACGAACGGGGCAGAAGGTGAACCAGGCACAACGCCAGTCATCAGCATGAGCGCAACAGCTGACGCGACATCAAGCCCGACTCCTTCCGTCACAGTCACAAAGACGGGAACGGACGTGGCTCCGAATTTTGCACTGGCTTTCAGCGGGCTGAAGGGTTCGAAGGGTGACACGGGTGCAACAGGGGCTGACGGTCAAGACGGTGCTGACGGTGTGAGTCCTGAAGTCACGATAACAAACATCACGGACGGACATAGAGTCACTATCACAGACGCAGACCATCCGAGCGGACAGTCGTTTGATGTTATGGACGGAGCAGACGGACAGGACGGAACGGACGGAACGGATGGAGTCTCTCCCGGGGTAACAATTACTACCATCACGGGCGGACACAGAGTCACGATAACGGACGCAGATCATCCCTCTGGACAGTCATTTGATGTCATGGATGGTAGCGGCTCGGGTGATATGCAAGCGAGCGTATATGATGCGAACGGGGATGTCGCAACGGCAGGCGGAATTGCCGCGTATGTATCGGGCGCGATAAATACAGCCATTACGTCAGCGCTCACGGCGTCATATTAAGGAGGGGAGTATGTCAGCATTAACAGATTACTTTTCAAGTTTGGCGAATAAAATACGAAGTAAGGTCGGCGGAAGTCAGACATACACTCCGCTCCAGATGGTAAGCGCCATTGATGATGTGTACGATGCAGGAGCGGCCTCGGTTCCAGCTCCGACGAGTATCACGCCGAGCGACGCGAATCCTGTCGCACTCACAGCGAATACAGCGGTCAAACCGACAACGAACGGATATGCGATAGCGTCAGCTCCGACAAGTATCACACCGTCAACGAATATGCCTTCGTTGACATCGGGAAACATATATAAACCAACAGCGAACGGGTATGCGGTATCGGCATATACAGCACTTACTCCGAGTGATTCAAACCCCGTAGCATTGACAGGCAGCACAGTTTATAGAACGACAAATGGATCTTCGGGGTACGCGTATGCGACACAGCAAGCAAGCAAGGTCAAAAGCGGAGTTGCAACAGGAACAGGCTCTAATATATCCATAAATTGCGGATTTAGGCCTAAATATATAAGCATGATAAGGCAAGGACAGGCTCAGTCGATGCAATACAACGCCAACCGAAGTACGACTCAATATTTACAAGGGACGATATGGGCTGATTTGGGCGGAGGCTCTGCCGCATATAAAATAATATCAATAGATAATGGCGGTTTCACGTTTGTAGCGCCATCGTCCTATGGTTCTTATGACTGGTTCGCGGCGGCAGATTAAGGGGGCATAAGATGACGGAAATAATGGTATCAATTATAACAGGGGTATTTACGCTCGCCGGGGTTATCATTACAACGGTCGGAGCGTTTCGGAAGGTCGAAAGCAAACTTGAAATCTCGCAAGCGGTCACAGATACAAAGCTCGAGAGCCTCACGAACGAGGTCAGACGCCAGACGGACTTCGCGATGAAGGTTCCAGTTCTGGAACAGCGCGTCACGGCATGCGAGGACGATATCAGAGAGTTAAAAGACAAGTAGGAGGCGTTGTCGTGATATTCATTATAATAATCGCGCTGATCTCAACGCTTCTCGGGGTTGGCGTCATTGTCGGTCTGGCTGTAATGGCTGACAGGATAGACGAACGGCTCCGCGCAGAAAAGGAGGGGTATCATGAAACTGAACGATAAACTGTATGACATTCTCAAATGGGTTGCAATAGTAGCATTGCCCGCACTTTCGACTTTTATCGTTGTCATAGGGCGTATATGGAATTGGGGAGACCTTGCCGGAATGATCGCGCAGACCATCACAGCGGTTGCGGTTCTTCTCGGGGCTCTTCTTGGAATAAGTACAATACAATATAACAAAGGGGCTGATTCTGATGGCAACAGCTGACGTTTATAATTTCATTTCGCAGATTGCCCCGTTCATAGTCGCAGAAGGCCAGAAGCGCGGATATAAGATCGTGTCGACAGTCATCGCACAGGCGATTATTGAATCGCGGTATGGACAAAGCACGCTTGCAAGCAAATATCACAATTATTTCGGCCTGAAGGCTGGCTCTGCATGGGTTCTTGCCAAAAAGCCGAGCATTGTCTTGAAAACAAAAGAAGAATACACGCCTGGAGTCCTGACAAGCATCAAGGACGCTTTCCGTGTTTATCCTGACATGGAACAGGGTGTCATCGGATATTATGACTTCATATCGACAAAAAGATATGCAAATCTGAAAACGGCAACGACATACAGACAGTATGCTGAGATGCTGAAGCTTGACGGTTATGCGACAAGCTCATCCTATATCAACACTTTATGCGATACAGTGTCCAAATATGGCCTTGCGGCATATGACCATGCTTCAGCTGGTCAATGGGTTATTGGTAGGACGTACACAACACAACAGGACTTGAACGTCCGAAAAGAGCCGAACGGAGATTTGTTGTCGTTTGACGATCTGACGGATGACGGGAAGCTTCATTCCTTCATCGGAACAAGCGGAAACGCAATTCTGAAACGCGGAACGGCCGTCACGGTCAAAGAGATCCGAAGCACAGGCACTTGCACATGGCTCCGAATCCCGTCCGGCTGGATATGCGGAAAGAACAGTAAGAACGTATATGTTTCATAAAATATGAGCCTATTCCTCACGGAGTAGGCTCTTTTTATATTGCTACATACTCTCTTACAAATCACATCACAAACGGCGTATATTCGGGAAAAATCAAAAACCGAAATGGTCTTTCAAAACTGCTGACCAGTGCGGTCACGTCTTGATTTTACGTTGTTTTACATGTCTATAATTGCGTATGTTATTTTTCTATATTCTTACATACTCTCTTACACACTCTCTTACACGTCAGATTTTGTTCACAGCCTCCAACATAGCCTCAAGAGTGATATGAGTGTATAGGTCTGTGATGTCGCTCGACTTATGCCCGACAATGACCTTGATGAGCCTCTGATCGACTCCGGCTTCTGTCATGAGCGAGACGAACGTGTGTCTCGTGTCGTGAATGTGATATCCTGGCAGAATCTCCTGAAAACGCTTATTGAACACGCTATAACTCGGAATAGGCTCGACAGGGAGCAGATTCAACACCTTATCACACAACGGAACGGTCCGCACTCCGGAGGGCGTTTTTGCTTCCAGAATGTCAATGTGGTCGGGGTGGCACTGCTCCTGTTGCAGTTCATACAGTTCCGCATATCGGCAGCCTGTGTATATGTATAAGAGGATCTGTTTGACAGTCTCATCCTCTGTCAGAGTCCATAATTTATCAATAATCTCTCTCGGGATGCGCTTGTGTTCCGTCTTTTTGCCCGCGTTCCTTCCGCTGAAATCAATGACTTTGTGCAACGACAGGGCTGTCATCGGCATTATCCCGCGTTTGACGGCATACTTAATGAGCGAAGAGAAGAGCTTCTTGACGTTGGTGGAAGTGTTCTTTGTTCCCTTCATATCATCGTAAAACTTCTGAAGCGTTATGCGGTCGATCTGGGACATCTTCATGTTGTGAAGCGGCTCCATCATTTTGAAGGCTGTATTGTATGCCCTGATGGTTCCGTCAGCCTTATCTGTCTGCAATGGAAGCCATTCCTCATATACTTCTTGAACGGTCTTGGAATTGAGGACATAGGGATCGTCAAGATAGCGGTTCAAGGCTCGTTCCGCTTCCCTTTGTGTCTTATGGTAAGATATGTACTTATATTGCGGCGTTCCCTTCTCTGTCCATCCGACAATACGGCGGACGGCGTAAGGTCTGCGCCGATTCCCGGCAAGTTTGGTTATATGCCCGGTTCCGTTGGCTCTTCTCATGATTCAGCCTCCCTTTTTTCCTTATTTTCGAGAAAATCAATATAGTTCATGACTTCTGCTTGATGTATTGTCGTTAAGTTCGATATTTTCAGAGCATAATTCATCGCTTGCTGTGATATGACAGGCTGATTCCCGGCAATCAGATATGATATAGGGCAGTTGAAAACGTCCGCTATTGCTTCCAAGTCTTCATAATTGGGCTTTCTTATGCCCTGTTCATAGTTTCCTATTGTACTTCTGGAGACTTGAAGTCTGCGAGCGAGCTCTTCCTGCGACCATTTTTTTAATTCCCTTAAAGCCTTAATTTTGTTAGCAAAATCATTCATCATTTATACCTCCGAGAAAAATTATACCATAAATGACACGAAATGTGTTGACACAAGATGTGTCATATGATATAGTCAATATTGTCGATGAGGCACAATATATTGAAAGGAGGAAGAGAGGCATGAAAGCTGTTGATATCGGCAAAAGACTCGTTGAGCTGCGCGGAGATCGGTCGCAGGAGCAGGTTGCGAGAGATAATGACATCAGCCTATCTGCTTATACAAAGTATGAGCGAGGGGAACGAATCCCGAGGGATGAAGTCAAGATCAGACTCGCAGCTTACTATAACAAATCAGTTCAAGAGATTTTTTTTGCCTAAAAATGACACAGAGCGTGTCAGAAACGAGGAAGGAACATGAAAATCGACAATGAATTCAAGAATCTGATTCCGCCATTGACGGCAGAAGAATATGCGCAGCTTGAACAGAACTGCATTGACTACGGCATCAGGGACTCACTCGTCATTACGGCTCTTCCGGGAGAGAGCGACACGGTGCTCGTTGACGGACATAACCGCTTCGAGATCGCGCAGAAGCATAACCTGGCATACAACGTCAGAAGGCTCGACTTCAAGGACCGGGATGCCATCAAGGAATGGATCATCAAAAACCAGTTAGGGCGGAGGAACATTCCCGCTTACGTCCGGGCAGAGCTTGCGCTGAAGTTGAAGCCAGTTATCGCGGAGAAGGCGAAGGAAAATCAAAAAGCGGCGGGTGGAGCGGTTCCGCAGAAATCTGCAAAAGCGGTTGACACTCGCGAAGAGCTCGCAAAGGCCGCCGGAGTATCACACGACACAATCCACAAGGTAGAGAAGATACAACAGAAGGCTCCGGAAGAGATCAAGGAAAAACTCCGCACAGGGGAAATGTCCATCAATCAAGTGTATGGATGGATAGCAAAAGAGGAACATCCAGATAAGTACAAACAGGCCGCAAAAGACCTTCGAGACGCAAAAAAACGCAACGAAGAATTTGAAAAGCAGAAGGCTGACGGCATTGTCAATCTGGCGGATGCAAAACAGAACAAGGATGACCGGGAGAAAATCTTCGAATCATTCTTGAACAGTTTCAACGATATGCACTCACAAATAAGGCATTTCAAGCTGATGGCTGATAATGACGATTTCGGAAGGACTTTGAGCTATGGAGATAAGTATGCAATTCGCGACATATTGACGAAGCTTGGAAACGATCTGCGAACCATTATGAGATTACAAAGAATAGCTGCGGAGGTAAATGATGAAAAGTAATTTTATTGATTTATTTAACTCGATGCTCCCAAGACTTATGAGCTCGAATGACATCGACATTGAAGAGGAGCTTGATATTTTAGTTCCGCTAATCAAATACGAGGAGAAAGTCACAAAGACGGATCTGAAACGGAGTGATATCCGGAGCCGCTTGACATCTGCATTGAACGCGAATGGCATCTATTCATTCGAGAAGAGCCATTTCATCTATATCGAGAATGCAAACGAGGACCAGCTTGAACATTTTATGGAAAAGGCGGAAAGAGACATCAGGGCCGCTGAAAACCGCAAATCAAAGGCTGAAATGATGCGGATGCAGATATCACTTGCATGGGATGAGAACGGAAACTTTGTCGGTTACCACATTCCAAAGGCGGTAAATGAATGAAACGCATAACAATCAAGGAAGCAGCGCGAATGATGAATGTCTCTGAACAAGCGGTTCGAATGATGGTCCAGTTGGAGAAAATCCCCGGAGCAGTGTGTTACGGACCGAAATGTCGGAGAACGTACTTTATAACAGACGCGCACATTCAAAATCTTATGAAAGGAGGAATGCCACAATGAAGAGCGGGAGTTTGTATGGTTGGGGGTTGTTTTTGACAGTATTCGGCGGAGCTGGTCTTGCGGAAGTCATTACGTCAAATCGCGGTTCGTTCATGGTATCGGCTGTGATATTCGCTCTGGGATTCGGAATGATCCTTGTGAGCTATACGATTCATGACGATTAAGAAGCATTTTGAAGAAGAGCCATTCGTCAATGAACGGCTGAACGAACGGATCGAATGGGTAGTCGATGATTCGATTCTGCACGATGACACATGGAAGAGCTGGGAACACGACATCAACGAACAGGAACGGCGGCATCTGTCAGAGCTCGGAAGAGTCTGCCAAAACTTCACAAAGAGCGACTTTGCGGCGGTAGTTATCACGGCGATGGAGAATTTTCCGTTCATGGTGCTCCAGATAGTCGCGGAATACGTTGTCAGAATTAAGGAAGGGGAAAACAAGCATGGATGAATTAAAAATGAATCTGGAAACAGAAATCGCTCTCACAACGAAGCATCTGGAAGAGGACAAGGCGCGAATCAACGATCCTATTCTCGGACAGTTCTTCCGGGGGAGAGTAGCAGTCGAAGAGCAGACACTGACCGTTTTGAGGAAGATATCCGACATGGCGAATCGGCTGTGATCGGGAGTGATGGAGGTAACAGATGGGTATAACGCAAAAAGAGTATCGGGAGGCGGAAGGTATCAGCCGATCAGAGTTGAACGTTTTGAGAGAGCTGACACCGATGCACTTCAAATACGCTATGGAGCACAAAGAAGAGACAGAATCCCTTGCACTGTTAGAGGGAAGGGCGGCTCACAAGGAAATACTGGAGCCCGACACGTTTGTTGATGAGTTCGCATGTGCTCCGCAGTGTGACAGGAGAACAAAGGAAGGCAAAGAGATATACGCTCGTTTTCTTACAGAGGCAGAAGGAAAAGACGTTCTGACAGCCGATTCTTATCAGAAAGTGAAAGATATGGCTGCGGCAATCCGTGAAAATTCGCTTGCAATGATGTTTCTGACCGGAGAGCATGAACAGTCATTCTTCTGGACGGATCCGGAGACAGGGGAAGCGTGCAAGGTCAGACCGGACTGCATAACGGAAGTTGACGGCAAGAAGTACATAGTTGACTACAAGACAACGGATTCATGCGTTGACGGAGCATTTGAACGGTCTGTCAGGAAGTACGGCTATAAGTTCCAGGCGGGAATGTATCGAGAAGGCGTATTCCAGAACACGTTTGATGAGTACGGGTTCGCATTTGTAGCACAAGAGAAAAAGGCCCCGTATGCCGTGAGAGTTTACATCTGCAATGAGGATTTTATCAGTGAAGGTTTTGAACAGTTCCGACAAACTATCAACTTATATCACTGGTGCAAAGTAAACAACAACTGGTTCGGCTATGAAGGGCCCGAGAACATTATATCAGAATTAGTCGGAGAGGGGGAAGTGTAATGAGCTTGCAGAGTTGGGAAAAGATCATCGATCCGAATTTTATCAATGCAGAGCTTATCGGTGAAGTTGGAGCCGAGAAGGTTGTCACAATCAAAGACATCGATATGGCTGAATGCTATGACGAACAGTCAAAGGCAAAAGTTCAGAAACAGACCGTTTTCTTCGAAGAGTGTAAGCCGATGGTGCTGAATAAGACGAACGCAAAGACGTTGAAGCGGTTATTCTCGCCGAATAGTGACAATCCGTCAGATGCGTTCGGACACAAGATCATCCTGAAGGTCGAGACGGTCAAGGCGTTCGGGAAAACCACGACAGGAATCAGAATCAAAGAGTTTTCGGAGGAGAAATGTCCGATATGCGGGAAGGTTATTCTGCCTTATGCCGGAAAGACTGTTCAGGAGATAAAGGAAATATCCTCCCGAAATCTCGGGGAAATCATGTGTGGAGAGTGCATGAAGAGCAAGGCAAAGGAGAGCAAAAATGATAAATAAGGTTATATTACAAGGTCGATTTGTTGCGGATCCAGTTCTCGAACAGAAGGGCGGGTTCGATATGTGTGAATTTACCGTTGCATGGTCCGACAAGTACAAGGACCGCGAAACAAAGTGCTTTTTGAGGTGTAAGACGTGGAGAGAACAGGCAAAGTTCGTCACAAACTACTTTTCAAAAGGTCAGGAATGCGTCATCGAAGGCAGACTTGAAACGGAAGAGTGGGAAAAGGACGGCAAAAAGCAGAGCAGAACAATCTGCAACGTTGAGAGAGTCAACTTCTGCGGTCCGAAAGCGTCAGGATCTGACAAGAGCACTCCTCCGGTTGAAGCGGGCAAAGAGGACTTCATGGACGTTCCGCCTGGAATGAATGAGGAGCTGCCGTTCAAATGATTATCGTTGACAGCCGTGAGAAAAAATGGGAACACATCCAGGCATATTTTGAGAAGAACAGGGTTGAATATACCGTTCACAAGCTCGATGTCGGTGATTATCTCAACACAAATCACGCGGGCATCGTCATAGATCGGAAAAGGAATCTGCAAGAATTATGTACGAATCTGTCAAAAGGTGATGAAAACATAGTTCGGTTCACGAAGGAAGCTTCCCGGGCAAAAGCGGCGAATTATCGCTTCATTGTTCTGATAGAAGGTACAAACTGTACTGTTCCGAAGGACGTTCTCGGGTGGAAGAGCAAGTATTCAAAGCATTCGGGGCGTTGGCTCTATGACAAGATGTTCAATCTCACGGTCGGATATGGTGTCGAGTGGCAGTTTTGCAAGAAAAATGAGACGGCGAAGAGAATACTGGAGATTTTGAAATATGACGGTAGAGGAAATTAAGGAAACAGTGACAATGCGTGACGTTCTCTCCCGGTACGGCGTGAAGGTCGGGGCAAATGGAATGTGCTGCTGCCCTATACACAACGAACGGCATCCGAGTATGAAGGTGTTCGCGGACGGATTCAAGTGTTTCGCTTGTGGATCCGGCGGA
>Ga0310690_10004004_pt1 | contig 21455 bp, 19 predicted proteins | sample AusTroGonzalo_MG_2_FD_207661 | JGI IMG/M metagenome (GOLD analysis project Ga0310690, IMG submission 207661) | Bovine rumen microbial communities from tropical cattle in Woodstock, Queensland, Australia - Gonzalo_04 (v2) (version 2) | ecosystem: Host-associated > Mammals > Digestive system >... | reverse complement strand
ATAATTTCCCTATTTAGATTTTTTTTCCTAACTTTGCAGCAAAATTGTAAGGTTTATAGGCTTAACGATGACTTATATTGGTGAACTGATATCGATTGGTGTGGCGTTCTCGTGGACGGCGACGGCGTTGCTGAGTGAGTTTGGCTCGAAAAGACTGGGCAATCTCACGCTGAATGTGCTACGAATGGCGCTTGCATTGGTGTTCTCATTGGTGCTTTTTGGTGTGGTGACGGGCAGTCCCTTGCCAGCAGGGGCATCGACAGAGGCTATGGGCTGGATGCTGCTTTCAGGTCTTGTGGGCTACGTCATAGGTGATTTCTGTCTCTTCCAGTGCTATATTATAATAGGTTCGCGCTATGGTCAGCTCTTTATGACGCTGGCCCCTTTGTCGGCAGCGCTGATGGCGTGGGTGACGCTGGGGCAGCAGATGAAGGCCATAAGTGTTGTGGCAATGTTGGTGACGCTCTTTGGTATCGGCATCTCCGTACTCGGACGAGGTGAGCATCATAAGGTGTCGCTGAAGTTGCCTCTGAATGGTGTACTGTTCGCCATCGGCGCAGCGGTTTGTCAAGGTGTGGGCTTGGTGTTGAGCAAGATTGGTATGGATCATTACGATATGGCGACTTTGGTGGATCTGGGAGTGCCAGAATGGCTGGTGCCCTTTAGTGCCAATTTCTACCGTTGCGTGGCAGGCATTATCGGCTTCTCCATCTTATTATATTATCGCGATGAAATGGGACAATTTCGCGAGGCGATGCACGATAAAAAGGGTCTTTCTGTAGCGACGGCTACTACGATCTTCGGTCCCTTCGTAGGAGTCGGCTTCTCCTTGATGGCTGTGCAGTATACTGCTGCTGGTATTGCCTCCACGCTGATGGCGATGACGCCGATTATCATTCTTCTGCCCTCATATTGGCTCTTCCACGAGAAAATTACCTGGCGGGCTGTTGTTGGAGCCGTCATCTCTGTTGTCGGCGTCAGCCTGTTTTTCCTTCAATGACTTTTGTGCAGTTTGTCGATGATGATGGCAAGGGCCCCGTCGCCAGTTACGTTGCAGGCTGTGCCGAAAGAATCCATCGCGATGTAAAGGGCAATGATGAGCGCCTGGGCGTCAGGGTCGAAGCCAAGTACACCTGCCAGTGGTCCCAGCGCGGCCATCGCCGCTCCGCCAGGCACACCAGGCGCTGCCACCATGCAGACTCCCAAGAGCAGGATGAAGTGAAGGAATAGCGGCAGGTCGTGAGGCAGACCGCTGATGAGACAGATGGTGAGGGCGCAACAAGTGATCTTCATCATCGAGCCTGAAATATGGATTGTGGCGCAAAGCGGTACGCAGAAACTTGCGATTTCATCGCTGACACCGTTCTTTTTTGTCTGTCGTAGCGTCACAGGAATAGTGGCGGCACTCGACGAGGTACCTAAGGCCGTGAAATAAGCGGGCAGCATGTTCGCCAGCAGGCGTAGCGGATTCTTCCGAGCCAGTCCACCTGCTATCAGGAACTCATACAGCAGAATGATAATGTGCAGCAGGAAGATGATACAAATGATTTTGGCGAACACCACAATGATGTGATATGCTTCGCCCGTAAAGGTCATACCGAGGAAGATGCCGAAGATGTAGAGCGGCAAGAGCGGAATGATGACTGCCTGAATGGTCTTTTCGATGATGGTGCGGAACTCCGAGAAACCCTTTTTCAGCGTCGGTGAGTCGGTATAGGCAATGCCGATGCCTACCACAAAGGAACTCACCAATGCTGCCATTACATCAAGTATGGCAGGTATCTGCAGTTGGAAGTAGGGCTGCAGCGTGTCTGCCTTCTCTACTGCCATCGAAACCTCTGTATCTATCAGCATCGGAAAGAGCGTGGTGCCTGTCGCGAAAGCCAAAAGTCCTGCCACGATGGTGTCAGCGTATGCCAATCCCACCGTAAGCAGTAGCAGGCGGCCTGCCGAACGTCCGATGTCAGCAATGGCTGGAACCACAAGTCCGATGATGATAAGCGGGATGAGGAAGCCCAGAAACTGGCTGAACAGATCGTTGAATGTTACAAATATGCGCACCCACGCTTCTGGCAGCACATTTCCTATCAGTACCCCCATCACGATGGCTATGACGATACGTGGCAATAATCCTATTTTCTTCATCTTTAATGATATGACGCTGCAAAGATACAAATATTTCTGAAGATAAAGCTGGTAGTATTGATTTTTATTTGTACCTTTGTGCCGAAAAGCGTTATATTATGGATCAGAAGAGAATCTTGAAGTTCCTAAGGGATGTGATGGCCAACAATAACCGTGAGTGGTTTCTGGCACACAAGAAGGAATACGAGGCTGTCAGGGCAGAGTTTGAACAGGGTGTCAAGCAGGCATTGGAGCGCGTTGTGACGTTCGACCCGGAGATAGCCCATGTGCAGGTGAAGGACTGCACCTACCGCTTTTATCGCGACACGCGGTTCTCGCAGGATAAGTCGCCCTACAAGAATCATCTCGGTGCCTATATCAATGCCAGGAGCAAGAAGGCGCTGAGGGGCGGGTATTACATGCATCTGGAACCTGACCACTGTCTGCTGGCTGTGGGCAACTACTGGTTGCCTACGAACATTCTGACCTCGTGTCGCAACGAGATAATGGGGAATACAGACGAGTGGCTGAAGTGCGTGGAGAACGAAGAATTCCAGAAATACTTTGGCAGCAATGACACCAGCAGCATAAAGGAGCCGACTAACATCGACAATTGGGACTTGCCGCAGGGCTTCGGACTTGCGAAGCTGAAGACCTGTCCCTCTGGTTTTCCGAAAGACTGGCCGTATGTCAATTATCTGCGTCTGAAGGACTATTGCTGCTGGCACGCTGTCTCGAACACGTTCTTCGAGGGTGACGGGTGGCTGGATGAGATGGAAAGTATGTTCCGTGCTGCCAAGCCGATGATGGACTTCATGAACGCAGTTATTGACGATTACGAATAAGCAAGCGTCAGCCCTTTGAGGATTATGGTTTCTCGGGACTCAGAAGTTCCGGGAAACAGCGTTGGAATTCACTTTCGAAGTTAGGCGTCAGGACACCTTGGCCGATGGCAGCACGAATCTCTGCGAGGGTCCAGAAACGGCCACCGTCGAGTTCTTCGTTTGAGGGGCTGACGGGGCCGTCGTATGTCGTGCGGTTGACATAGACCAGTTCTCGCTCTCGGGTGCTCTCGAAAATGTATTTCTCAACAAACTGTGGCTGGAAGTCGGTGATCCCCAACTCCTCACGGACTTCGCGGCGCAGGGCATTCTCTGGTGACTCCCCATAGTCGATGTGCCCTCCTACGGCCGTGTCCCATTTGCCAGGCTGGATATCCTTCCATTCTGGGCGTTTCTGCAGATACAGCTCACCTTTGGAGTTGAACAGGTGCAGATGGACTACGGGGTGCAGCAGCCGTGAGCCGTTATGACACTCGCCACGAGTAGCCGAGCCGATGGTATGTCCTTCGGCGTCTACGACAGGAAATATCTCTTGCTTATTATCTTTCATGCTGCAAAAGTATGAAAAAACGAGCAAAGAACAAAAGAAATCACTTTTTTTGTTAACTCTTTCAGTAATTCATAGCACCTTTTGATTTTTATTTGTACCTTTGCAAGGGAATAGATATGTGTAGGAGCCTTATAAAGATGACGGTTTTGTGTTCCGTGCTGCATTTGCTGGTCGACGGACTCTGCGTTTGCTGTCTTTATCTGATGGCATCGACGCAGGATGCGTCGCATCTTGTGGGCATCTTCATGGCCTACAATGTATTGGCTTTCCTGACACAGCCGTTGACAGGACTATGGGCTGATCGGATGGAGCGCAGGCACTGGATGCTGTTGGCATCAGTCTTGTTGCTGACGATGGCTGTTCTGGCTACGTCGATTGTCATCTCCTTCAGACTGACGGCAATGGGAGTGATGGTAGTAGCCATTCTGTTGGGAATGGGCAACTCGCTGTTCCATGTGTGGGGAGGCAAACAAGTGGCCATCACGACGGGTAACGATATGCGTGCCCTTGGGGTTTTCGTGTCGACAGGTGCCTTTGGCCTGGCTCTTGGTTTTGTCTTTTTCTCGTGGCCTTTGCTCTATGTGGCCTTGCTTTCCATCTGTCTGTTGTCGACGGCTTATGTGCATCTGGACCTAAAGGCAAGAGAATCATGGGGACAGGTTCATGATTTTGGCCAGAATCAAGCAACCTGTCCCCGTGATTCTCGCCGATTCAGCAGAATGTTTGTCTGGTTGTCCTTGCTTGCTCTGATGCTTATTGTCATGCTGCGTTCTCTCATGGGTGAGACATTCACAGGCGAGATACCGAAGACTGGCGTTCTGGTGCTTCTGATAGGGTTCCTGTCAATGTTGGGCAAGATGGTAGGCGGATGGTTCGCACGTCATTTGGGCATTGTCAGGATGCTGGTGCTGGTTGTGTTCTTGGTGGCTGTCTGCTTTGTGTTCAGAAGTCTGGGGATGGTGATTCTTCTTGTGGGCTTGTTCGCCGTCAACTGTACGATGCCTGTCACCCTTTATCTGGCCAATGTGGTGCTCCCTAAGCGGGAGGGTTTGGCTTTCGGACTGTTGGCTGCTGCGCTTATTCCTGGTTATTTGTTAGCGATTCTATAGCCTATGACGATACTTCCGACGCTGTTGCTTGCCCTTATTCCAACGATCCTGATAGAACTCGTGGTCCTGCTGTTCCTGCGCGAACGGCGAAGGCTGGTGCTGGTTTCGTCTGTCGTCATCAACATTCTCACGAATATCCCTCTGAATCTTTTCGTCATCTACATCGACAGCAGCTTTATGACGATCGTTCTGAGTGAGTTGTTGGTGATGGTTGTCGAGGCATTATGGTACTATCTCTTTATACGCGACTTGCCGCGCGCGTTCATCTATAGTTTCCTATGTAATGCCATAAGCTTTCTGATAGGGCTATTGGCACAACTCCTTATCGTGTATTTTCAATGTCATTAAATAATAAACCCTTTAAAACGAATGTATTATGCTGTTATTAGACATTATCTTAGAGCCGCGCAGAATAGATACTGCACGCATCATTCCTAAACCAATTGTCCGTGATACCGTTATTGCCCCTTCAGACACCACGGATACTGTAGCTACCACAGTCAATATGATTGGGGGAAACCAGCAGGTGGCAGACGTTGCACCGATTCCTACGAATTTCCTGGGATTGACAGATGATGATCTCGTCTGGACTATCATCGTTGTTCTGGTAGCTTTGAGCCTGTGCTTCTATTTCGTGAAGAAATACCGGAGAACAAAAGTCTCCTGATTATGAAGCAGATTGAGAGAATCAAATCGATGGAACTGCATCTGGATCGCGCTTCGCAGGCTGTGATGCAATTATCTGCGGCACTCGATGAATATGCTGCTGCACAGACAGCCATCAGCGAATTGTCCACCTATTATGGTAGCGATGAGTGGAAGGATGACCTTGCCAGCGACGAGCAGGGACTGTTGCCACAGGACCTGAAACGTGGTGTGCTCTCTGAAGACGGCATCTGGAATCTCCTGTCTGACAGTCGTGCCCTGAATATCCGTATGCTGGAGGTGGTTACAGAGATTTTGAAGAAATAAGGCTCATACAGCGAACAATGGAAACGAAGGAGAAGATTACAGAACAGCCCTCGCGCTTCGACCATCTGGAACAGATGTCTGTATCTGAACTGTTACAGCATATCAATGAGGAGGATTACCGTGTGGCAGAGTCGGTCCGTCAGGCTCTGCCACAGGTAGAGGCACTCGTAAAGGCCATTGAGCCACGTATGAAGCGTGGTGGCAGGCTTTTTTATATTGGCGCAGGTACCAGTGGGCGCCTTGGTGTGCTGGATGCCAGTGAACTGCCTCCTACCTTTGGTGTGCCTGAGACCTGGGTCATGGGCATCATTGCTGGTGGTGACAAAGCTTTGCGCCATGCCGTGGAGAAGGCAGAGGACATCTCGGAACAAGGATGGAAAGACCTCCAGGCCTATCACCCCACGGCTGATGATACTGTACTGGGCATAGCAGCCTCAGGTACGACGCCTTATGTGGTGGGCACCATCAGACTGGCCAGACAAAACGGCTTGCTGACGGGTTGTATCACCAGTAATCATTATACGCCATTGGCTGCTGAGGCAGAATTCCCCATCGAGACCATTGTGGGACCTGAGTTCGTGACGGGCTCCAGTCGTATGAAGAGTGGTACGGCTCAGAAGATGGTGCTGAATATGATTTCCACAACACTCATGATTCGTATGGGACGTGTACAAGGTAACCGTATGGTTAACATGCAGTTGACGAACGATAAACTGATTGATCGTGGTACACGGATGCTGCAGGAGTCGCTGGGACTGAGCTATGAGGAGGCCCGAGAGCGTCTCTTAGAGGCTGGTAGCGTGAGCAGTTGCCTCTAATTCTGTATCTTCCAGTCGATACCCAGTGGGTTGTTCCTCATCTCTGTCACCAGATAGAGGTCTACTTTCTTATTATACTTCAGCAGCATCTCCGTTTGATCGATATCTGCTCGCACACGATATGATCCATCGGGTCGATTGCTCATATTCCGCCAGGTGATTCCATCGTAAATGAAATAGCCTTTCTCCTGCAAAGCGCGTATCGCCTGACGAGAGACGAAGGCAAAGGTGCCTAAGGGTTCATAAATAGCACCATCAGCAGGAATCTCCCAACAGAAACCAGTCGCTTTTTCCACGATGGAATGGGCGATTTTGTATTGTGCCTCCTTACAGGTAACGAGCAAGGTGTCTTCTTGCCAGCCATAAGTCAACGGCCAGGTGCGGTGCTGCCTGTTCAGGGTATAGGCAATCTTTCCAGAGAGAAGGGATGCTGTTTCTTGTTTGTTTCCTGCCTGGAAACTGTTTGTTTCCTGCCTAGAAACTGTTTGTTTCTCGCTTGGAAACAATTTCTTCCCTGCCTTCGGATGCTTCGCTGAAACGTAGTAAACCAGCTCTCCGCCTCTCATTAGGTCGGCATGTTCTATGCGGGCATCCTCTAACACCTTGCCGTTGAAGGTCACTCGCTCGAAGTGCATCCCCTTACCCTTGACGATAGCATGCAGCGTCTGGCCATTGCAGAGTTGGAGTGTCCACTCAGGTATCAGTGGAGCATGGAGCAGGTAATAGTTCTGCCCTGCATTGGGGTAAAATCCCAGTTGGTGGAAGACGAGCCATGATGACATGGCCCCGCTGTCATCATTGCCTGGCAGACCGTTGGGCTGGTCTGTATAGTTGTCTGTGATAATCTGGCGCACACGGTCTGAGGTCAGGTCTGGCCGTCCTATCCAGTGGTAGAGACAGGGCGTGAGGAAAGAGGGCTCGTTGCCTACATTATAGCGTCCTCGCTCAAAGAAGAGGTCGAGTCTTTTGCGGAAGGTCTCTTCCCCACCACAGGCCTCAATGAGGCCAGGCACATCGTGGGGGATGCTCAGTGAATACTCTGCCGAGAGGGCTTCGTAGAAGAACGTGCTCCACCAGGGCAGGTACCAGGGAGCCACCTTGGTGATGGGCGTGTAGGGAATCTGTGGATGGAATACCTTCGAGTGTCCCCAGGGCACAGAGTCGAGCCAATGGCCGTTGGCATCGCGTGGCATGATGTAGCCCTTCACGTCGTCCCACTCATAGTCTGAGCGCCAGAGGTTTCGCCAGTTCTGCGACTGGCGCAGATACCGTTCATAGATGTCCATGCGCCCCAAGCCCTTGGCCACCTCAGCGATACAATAGTCATCGTAGGCATATTCTACGGTACGGTTGCCTGCACGTTCAATACCATAGGGGATATACCCAAGTGTCGTGTATTCTCTCAGTCCGCCGCGTCCATGTTTCTCGTGGTCTGCGCCAGGGTCTGCTTCTGCATCTTTCAGCATCGCCTCCAGTGCCAGCTGATAGTCGATGCCCTTGAGTCCTTTCACGTAGGCATCGGCGATGACCACCTCAGCATTGCTGCCGCCTTGGGTCCTTCCATTGCAGTCGCCACTGCGTGCGTCGGGCATATAGCCCTCACGTTTGTAGATGTTCAGCAGCGAGTTCACGATAGCTATTTCGCGCTCCTCGTCAAGCAGCGTGATGAGTGGCGTAGAGGTGCGATAGGTATCCCAGATGGCATAGTAGTCGTCGTAATAGGGCTTCTCCGTCCATTTGGGATTCTCGCCACTTTTATCCACAGGCATCAGCATCGTGTGGTACAACGCAGTATAGAACATCCGCTTGTCTTGCTCCGTACCTTTGATCTGCACACGACTCAGCAACTGTTCCCAGCTCTCACGTACCTTATTTAATTGTGTGTTGAAATCCCACTCCGGGATATTCCTCTTCGCCTGCTGCGCACTCACATACGAGATACCCACCTTCAGGTTTACACACGGGGTCAGGAACGATGTGTAAATCTGCACATCGTTCCTGACCCCGTGTGTAAACGGCTGATCACTTATTAAGCAGAAATAGACGGTATAGGCATCGCCATTGTTCCAGCCTCCTCGAATACGTGAGTAGCCACGCACCTCATGATCGTTTACCACCTCTACCTCTGCCCCTACAAACTGTTGTTTTTCGCGCAAGTCTGGCACTGAGTCTTTCCCCAGGTAGTGGGTGGCATCAATGAGTAGCTGTCCTGCTTTCGGATAATGGATATGGTAGAAAGCACATCGCTCCGAGGTGGTTATCTCTGTGCGGATGCCATTTTCAAAGGTGGTGGCATAATACCCCAATGCGACATCCTCGCTTATTCTTCGCTGTGGCTCAATGCCTGGCTGGATGAGGATATTACCATATTTCTGACCACCGCCAGTTCCGCTGACGTGTGTCTGAGAGAAACCCGTTACGAGCTCTGGTATTGGGGCCCAGCCGGCATTGGGGGTCACCCCACAGTCAGGTCCTGGTTTGCACATCCCAAAAGGCATCGATGGCCCAGGGAACGTGCGCCCCACACCCTCGCTGCCAATTCGGGGATCGACATATTGCCACACCTGCCCACTCATGACGGTAGAGAGCAGTGACAGACAACCTGCGAGTATGGTGCGCTGGAGTTTCACGATTACCACTTGTCTTTCGTTTGGATATCATCTGCCCAGCGGTGGTCCTTGGGGAAGGGCTGGCCTCCCCAGGCTTTCACCTGTGTCCAGGGCTGTGGAGCATCTGTCCAGAAGGGATGGTTTGCAGGCAGTCCGAGAGGCATGAACGAGAGTGAGGTCATATAGAGCGAACCGTTGTTGGTGTACCAGTCGGCAGTCTCAGGCTGTGAACCGCAGAAGCCGATGGTCAGATAGCCGCCTGCGTTGAAATTGTTCTGCTGGTCGAACATCCTGTGGAGCACCTGTGTCAAGGCTGCGCGCACCTGTCCATTGCTGAGGTCTGAGGGAAGCTTCTGATACCACGCCATCAGGGCAAGGGGCTGCATGGCTGCCATACGATAGGGTGTGCTTCGTCCTATGACGGGGAAGGTACCTTCTGGTGAGATGAAGCGCTCAAGGGTGATGGCAAACTTCTGGGCTCGTTTCAAAGCTCGATCGTAGTACTTCTTGTAGTCGAGACGCGTGTTTGCCTTGGCGTCAACCATTGCCTGGAGGGTTTCGAGGTACATGGCGTGGAAGACATAGCTGCTGTAGTAGTCGAAGGCAAAAACAGGGCCGTCGGCATACCAGCCATCGCCTACATACCACTCTTCCACCTTGCGACAGGCTGTGTTTACGCGGAACTCATCGTAGGGAGCCTTGGCCTTCGCCAGCAGGCTCTCGATGGTCGAGGAGAAGAGAAACCAGTTAGTGTAGGGTGGGTCTATCTTGCGCATCTTTTGGAACTCGTGGATATAGCGTTGCTTCGTCACATCGTCGAGGGGCATCCACAGCACATCCCAAGCCCGCAGGAACGACTCTGCGATATAGGCGGCATCCACAAGATTCTGTCCTGCCTTGCCCCAACAGAGATAATCGGGCGAGTCTGGGTCAACAGAGTTTTTATACGACAACAGCGCCCACTCCCTCAAGTGCTTGCGCTGCTGACCCTCTGTGGTGTCATCGTCGGGGAGCGTCAGCCATGGGGCAATGCCTGCCATCAGACGGCCGAAGGTCTCCATATAGACCACACTGCGATCACGGTTGTCAAACGAGGGTGAGAACTCTGTCTGCATGTTCTTCTGCAGTTCGCCCTTGGCCATGTTCTCCAGTACAGGTTGTGCCATCTTATAGGCCAGTTCGCACCAGTACTCACGGTCTGACTGCTGTACTTTCTTGGCTTTCTTGGCCTGTAGAGGCATGAGCAGCATCAGGGTTGCTGCAAATAGGATGACTCTTTTCATCGGATGGTGTATTTGATTTTGTTTTTAGTATTGGTTGACTTGACTGTGAGTATGATACGGTACATCTGTCCCCACATGTGTTGCAGCAGAGGGTCGAGTAGGTTGCTGATGTCCTCGGCTTCTGCCGAGAGTTGACGGCTGTCATATTCTAATCGGTGATTCCCAAGTTGCACATAGGCTTCTCTCTGTGCAATCTCTGGCTTGATAGTCGTGATGAACATCAGTCGCGTAGGAGCCTTCATTGCGCTCAGCTCATAGTCCTCAGTGACAGAAATCGACGATTTCATCGAAGTGACAGTACGTTTCCACGATTTCACTGCCGCCTCTTCTGGATAGGCTTTGGCGATGTCGAGACAGAGTAGACCTTCCTTATGACTGATCAGTTGGGCGGCATATTCCTTGCCGTCTTTCTGGTCTATGCCGTTGATCTGGGGCAGGTTATGGTACTGCGACTGCATGGTCCAGATGTCATAGCGGTCTTTTCCAAAGGTCTTGGCGGTATATTCACCCACGGCAGGATCGATGAGCAATGGCTCATTGTCGGCATAGACGATGAACGAGCCGACATCATTGTGGTTATGGCTCTCACCGTTGGTACCGCCCTTCATGGCTATGTAGAGCGCAGCGCGTCGCGCTGTCATGATTTGCAGGTTGGGTAACCAGACATCTTTTAATAACGGCTCACGTGGATTTTCTGCGATGAAATCGCGGATATGGTGCAGAAAGAACAGTTCGCGACCAAGGGTGGGGAAGTTGCCGCTCTTGTCGTAGAGGGCAGCAGGATTCTCTAATATATGCTTCTGGCGACCCAGATAGGCACCAAACTCACGCATCGTCTTGTCGCCAAGCCAGTAGCCGAAGGGATAGACGATATTCACCTGTTGTATGGCCTTGTTCTCGTGGGCATCAGCAAAATCCACGCAGTAGTCGTTGCCGATATAGGTCTTGTAGGCAAATGCTGCCATCTTCCTGATTTTTTCCGTATTGTCGGAAAAATCAGGAAGCATTCGCATCACTTCGAACATCGATGCAGCTGCCCTGTCCCAATAGCCAGGTCCTTCGTCGCAACCACCATCGTCTGGATAGGCATCAATGAATGTCTGTGTCGCTTTCCGTATCTGGGCGATGGCCTCTGCCTTGCGCACTTCGTCCTTTTCACAGATGAGCACGCACGCCAACCAGTTGCTGCAGATCCAGGGATTCCAGTTCATGCCGGCTTTCTTCCACCAATAGTCTGTTTGTACAGCGGGTTGGAGTATACGGCGTTCTATCTCTCTGTCTATCCGTTGGCAGAGGTCTGGCGAAAACGCGTTAAACTGTTTTTCGAGCATATACCTCGTCCATACGATGAGGCTGGCTGTCTCAGCATTGAAAAGATCCACTTCCTGCGTCTCTGTCAAGGGGATGCGTTTACCATAATGGGCAGGAATGCCCCACCAGCTCTCTTCACAGAAACTGCCCATTCCATCGATGATATCATTCAGGAAACGCCCTTTTCCCTCCATAATCTCTGCCATCACAAGGGCTGCCAGCTGCCGACGCTTCTCAAAGCACACATTTTCGTAGTTGACACGGTTGCCATTGATCTTGTTCTCTGCAAAAACTGTCCATGGCAGCACTGTCCATGCCTTGCCAAGATACGGCTCACCATACTGTATATAGCTCTGCCACATCTCAGTAGGAATAGAGTCCCGCCAATAGCTGTCATCAGCCTGTGGCAGCAGACTCGCAATCGACAATCCTATCGTTAACAGCAGATTCATTGGCTGATGTATCTTACGTATTCACATGCTGCTAGCAGGAAGGCTCCTACACCAAAGTTTGCCTGACTGTTGGCATCCACCTTCTGTCCTGGAATGGCACGTTCACCGATGGGCTGCACGTAGCCCACCTTACCATCTTTCTGTAGGGCGATCTTTGTCAGGTATTTCCAGGCCTTCTCGATGGTAGGTGCAAATTCCTTCTTAGGCAGATAGCCATTGTTCACACCCCAGAGCAGGCCATAGGTGAAGAAAGCTGTACCAGATGTCTCAGGACCTGGAGCCTGTTGTGGATCCATCATCGAACGGGTCCAGTAACCCCCAGGTTGCTGGATCTGTTTGACGGCACGAGCCAACCGCTGGTATTTCTCCACAAAGAACGGATGACGCACATAGTCTGTGGGCATGTCTTGCAGCACCTTGGCAAGTCCTGCCAGCACCCAACCGTCACCACGTGCCCAGAAGTCCTTCTTTCCACTCTCCGTCTTGTGTTTCGGATAGACGTATTTACCGTCTCGGAAGTAGAGCCCAGTCTCTGTATCGAGCATGATGGAGTCGCAATAGCAGAGATTCTCGTAGAGCTTGTTCAGGTATTTGGTGTCGCCAGTCAACTTGTACATCTTCGTCATCACTGGCATCACCATATAGAGGGCATCTGCCCACCACCAGTAGTCATGGGCCTTTGAACTGGCCTCGTAGCCCATTACCTCCTTAGCGCGCGCCACCTTCTTATCGTCAGGAGCCAGGTTATAGAGGTCGATATATGTCTGGAAGCAGATCTGCCAGTCGCCGAAGAGCACATAGTCCTGACCCTCACCGTACTGCTTGTACTTCCACTTCGCAGGGTCTGGCTCAGTAGCGCCCTTCCACTGGTTATGCTCTGCCCAGCGGATGCTATAGTCGAGCATCTGCTGGTCCTTTAGCAGCTTGTACACCTCTATATTACCAGTATGGTAGGCGGCATTATCCCAAAACGCCCGGACTTCGGCTGGATTGTTCGTCTGCCAGTAGGTGTTCACCTTCCTAATGATGTCCTTTACCTCTTCGACAACTGATTGATGGACTTTTGCCTGTTTCTTGTTGCTGGAAGTAGTCGACAGTTCCCATTCGTCTTGCCAGCGTATCACAGGCTTGCCATTGTCAAACTCGATGGGCAGCCAGATATAACGGGCATCACTCGGATGATTCGGGCGCCAGATGTCAGCCATGAAGATGTATTGGTCACTGACGGGCAGAATATAGGTACTCTGTCCGCCAAAGGTCTTATTGGCGCGTGGTCCAACGCAGGGATTGGGATGCTGTGTCCATGGGCCCCAGATGCTGGGAGCAGAGAACATACGTGCCTCGTTGGGAGCCCAACCAGTACATCCTGAGGTGATCATCCAGTAGGTACCGTCTTTCTTGAAGATGGCAGGCGCCTCATTCTGTCCACCAGGTGCCACACGGGTATAGCGGCCTGAATGGTGCAGGAAGTCATTCGTCAGTTCGGCGATGTGTAAGGTCAGGTTTTCCTCCGACGAGAAGATGTGATAAGCCTTCCCGTCGTCATCGATATAAAGCGTCATGTCGCGGGCCATCTGTCCCGTGCCGAAGTCGCGCTTCAGGATGAGACCCTTTGTCACGGCTTCATACCACGTTGGAGTCCACCATTCCTTGAAGTTGTCGGCATTCAGTGTATCCATGATACTTTTCTGCTCGTCCTTGAATTCTATGGGGTAGATGCCTGCATTAGCTCTCTTCGAGTAGAGGAACTTGTAGGGGCCTTCTGGCTTGTCGCTGACGGCCACGCCATAGCGAGCGGCAGAATAGCCTCTGCCCTTCAGTTCCAGGTGAAACCACATACAGAACTTCTTCGTCGCCTTATTGTAGATGACCTTTGGACGCTCCAAGATGCAACCACGCTCAGTGTCGTGCCCCTTTTCATCGCTGACGCTCAATGCCACTCCGCGATTCTTCCAGTTCACCAGGTCGTCCGACGAATAGCACATCACACCCACCATTGCACTTGATGTGGTGTCGGCCTTATGTTCACCAAACCAATAATAGGTATTACCATATTTCATGATACCACCTCCGTGGGCATTGATATGGACACCTTTGTCGTCTGGCCATATCTGACCTGACTTGATGGTCTTATTATGGCTCACCTGTGCACCTGTAGTGATACAGGCGACACAAATGAGCAAAAGGAAGGAAAGTCTTTTTGTCATATTGTTGAGTTGTTGTGTATAGTGCTAATAGATGAATATCCGGTAGTCCTTCACTGAGCCTGGGGCACCTTGTTCTGCACGAGGCAGGTACTCCAGCGCCTTCATAGTCTGCTCGCTGCCGAGGTCAATGACGAGGAGGTGAGGTACAGAAGCACCTTTCTCTGTTTGCCAATAGGTACTCTCCTGCAGGTCAAACACCTTGTCGCCTGTGTGGTTGCCATTCTCCTCCTCAGAGTTGGCGTATTTCGTGGTCCATGGCTCACGACTCAGGCGCTTGCCGTCAGTGCCCTGTACATAGAGCTCGGCAATAGCTACGCGGTCTTTCTCTTTTTGGGTGCTGAGGCACTCAATAGCGAGGTAACGACCCTTGGCAGGAGCCTTGAAACTGATGGTCTGCCAACCATTGCCACTCTTGAAACTACCTGTAGCGACAGGCGTTGCGCTGTTGAGGTCTGGCTTGTCTCCGATATTATTGTGCTTGTTGCTCTTCTCCAATTGCAACTTGTTCAGTTCTGGCTCGGCCTGTCCCCAGACCACGCGCTCCTTCGGGCCGACTACATCGAGGACGATGATTTCGTTCTTGCCTTTCTTCAACCAACAGCCAGGCACATAGAGCGTCTGTTGAGGACCGATGCTCCAGATACGGCCCATGGCGTGACCATTCACCCAGACCTGACCCTTACCCCATGTTTCGAAGTTCAGGAAGGTGTCGCCCACCTTCTTTAGGTTGAAATAACCGCGGTGGTAGCCGGGCTTCATGATGTCGGCAAGTTTCTTAGACCCTTCATAACCCTGTGTAAAGGCAAGCGCAGGAACACTCCCTTTCACCTTGCCAGAAGCTACCTGATCGTTAACACCCTTAACCATATCAAGTGCCTTGACGGCAGTCTCGTAATCATCAGGGATGGCGACGTTTGTCCAGTTCTTCGGCGTCAGCACGACTTCTGCATCGTCTGTCTCTGTTGAAAACGTGACGTTACCGACAATACCTTTGAAGTCCTTGATGGCACGGCCGAAGTTGATGCGGCCCATGCCTTCGACGATGATGATCAGTTCGGCACCCTTCTTGACGGCAGGAATCGTGAGCGATTTCTCGTTTTTCACACGGTCAATTTTGCCGATGTATTTCTGATCGATAAACACCTGTGCAAAGTCGTGGAACTCTCCTGTGAGCACGCTCTGCGAAGTGATTTCTGGCAAGCGGGTGGAGTACATCATGGTGCCCCAACCCATATCCATCTCCTCAAAAGTCTTCAAGGTACCATTGACTGGCTTGGTCATGGCCGACAACATGGGTGCGAACTCCGTCAACTCAAACTTAGGCACGGTCACTATAGGCATCGGAGCCTTGGGTACGTTGGGGAGCTTCTTGTCGCTGTACTTCTCCATCATCTTACGCAGTTCCCAGAACTTAGGTGTGGCCTGACCATACTCGTTGATAGGAGCGTCATAGTCGTAGGAAGTGACATCAGGGGCGAAACCAGGAGAGTTGGCACCAGCCCAATGGCCGAACGAGGTTCCACCGTGAGTCATGTAGAGTGAGAAGGAAATGCCTTTCGACAGCATTTCGTCCATTCCATCGACCATATCCTTCGCAGGACGTGTCTCATGTTGGGCACCCCACTTGTCAAACCAGCCGCTCCAGAACTCAGAGCACATCTTGGGGGCGTTGGGACGCAACTGGCCCAAGCGACGGAATTGATCGTCAATATTGGCACCTGTGCCGAAATTCATTGTCCATACGAGGTCATCCAAGCCATTCTTCTCGAAATTCGAGGACCAGTCGCACTGAAACAACGCCAGTTCTTTGCCGTAGATGCCACGTAGACAATCACGGATTTCACTGACGTATGGCTTGTCTTCACCATAGCTTCCATACTCGTTCTCCACCTGGATCATGATGATGGGGCCACCATTCTGGATGGTCAGTGGCTTCAGTTGCTCACCCACCTTCTCCTCGAAGATTTTTACGCGCTCCATAAAGTAAGAATCGCGCTCACGCAACTTGATATCCTTCTTCTTCAACAGCCACCAGGGCAGTCCGCCCATCTCCCACTCAGCACAGACGTAGGGACCAGGACGTACAATGACGTAGAGGCCGTTCTTTTGTGCGATACGGCAGAATTCAGCCACGTCATTGTTGCCAGAGAAATCAAACTGACCCTCACGCTGTTCGTGGATATTCCAGAAGATATAGATGCATACGGCATTCATACCCAGCGCCTTGCACATTTGGATACGATGCTCCCAATAGGGGCGTGGGATACGGGGGTAGTGTACTTCGGCAGCCTTCACAATGAAAGGTTGACCGTCCAACAGAAAAGTCTTGTTGCCAGCCTCAAACGTATGTCCGACAGCATAGCTTGCCAGTCCGATTGTCAACAATGTGACGATAGTTAGTAATCTCTTCATTGCTTTATAGTTTTTTGTTATTCTTTAATTTTATAATTTCTCATTTTCTCATCTCTCATTCTCTCATTTTCTCAATATCTCCAAGATTTCACTGAAATTCTTGACCTTCGTCATCCGTTCGTGGTCGAACTCCTCGAAGTGTTCCAGCTGCCAGGTGACGTGGAAGGGAATATAGATAGCAGAGGCACCGACGGCGAGGGCTGGGGCAATATCACTCTTCAAAGAGTTGCCTACCATCAGGAGTTCAGAGGGATGTATCTGCTGATGTTCACAGAGGGCCAAAAACTCGCGCTGGGTCTTGTCGCTGGTGATCTCTACATCGTCGAAGTACTTTAGCAAGCCAGAACGCTTCAATTTGTTCTCCTGATCCTGTAACTCACCTTTGGTAAACACCACTATCCTGTTGCCCTCAATTCGAGAACGGAGAACTTTCAGCGTTTCTTCAACGCTAGGCAGGGGGGTGGCTGGGAGGTGGAGCAGTTGTTTGCAGTGGGCCAGGAGATCCTTCAGCTGACTGATACTCAGGTCGTTGCCAGCCACGCGCATGGCAGTTTCGAGGATACTGATGGTAAAAGCCTTGCAACCATAGCCGAGGTCAGCCATATTGCCTGACTCCGTCTGAAAGAGTTCCTGTTTGGGGTCTTCGCAGTAGGGCGCAATAAGGCTATAGAGGTGTTGCTCTACCTCCTCAAAATGCGATTGGCAGTCCCATAACGTGTCATCCGCATCAAACGCTATCACCTTCGGCAGTTTGGACATATTCCCTTGATCATCAGGTTGGCTGAAGTCTTCTCGAAGCCTTTTGGAAGCTGAATCTCTGGCATTTCGCAGTAGTCGAGGCAGTAGGTCTGCTGGCACCGCTCACAATAGAAATGAGGATGCACATCCTCGTCGTGGTCGTGATCGTGGCTGTGGCAGATCTCATACCTGGCACCATCGGAGCTTCCTTCGATGACATGCACGAGCCGATGCTCTTTGAAGAGACAGAGTGCACGGAAGATGTTCGACTTGTCGATGGAGAGAATCTTGTATTCCAACTCAGCCAGTGTCATCGGACGCATAGCCGAAGCCAGTTCTCTGACTACGACGATGCGATTGGCCGTCGGCTTAATGCCGTGCTCCTCAAGTAGCTTTACACAATGTGCTTCGTTCAGCATTTAAATGCAAAGGTAATATTTTTAATTGATAATTGAAAATTGACAATTGAAAATTGTGAATTCTTAACTAATTCTTAATTCTTCGTTCGAGGTCTGCTCGCTTGCTACTGAAAGGTCGTAAGAACTCTTAACTTACCCACACTCGTGGTCATGACACCCCTCTTCCTCTGTCTCAAACTCAAGGGTAGAATGCCCGATGTTGAGTTCTGCCAACTGGTGCTTTAAGTCAGCTTTTACCTGCTCCATCACCGTTAGGTCGTCGATGACAATGTGTGCTGTCAGGGCGTTGTCAGTGGTGCTGATGGCCCACACATGTACGTGGTGTGCCTCTTTCACATGCGCGTTGCTTTCGAGGGTAGCGTGTACTTTGTCCATATCCATATCTTCTGGAATACCATCGACAAGCAGGCGCAGACTGCCTGTCAGCAAGTCCCAAGTGGAGATAAGAATGACAATGGCGATGATGATACTGACAATGGGGTCGATGATATACCAGCCAGTATAAGTAATGATGAGGCCTGAGACGAGGACGCCAACAGACACCAGTGTGTCGGCCACCATGTGGAGATAGGCGCCTCGTACGTTCATGTCGCCCTTCTGTCCACGCATCAGCAGCATGGCCGTCAGTCCGTTGATGAGGATACCGATGCCTGCTGTCCATGATACGGCGATACCATTCACTTCTGACGGCGCTTGGAACTTATGATAGCTCTCTATCAGGATGCCTCCGATGGCTACGAGGAGCAGGATGGCATTGATGAGCGATATGAGCACTGTCGACTTCTTGTAGCCGTAGGTGTAGCGTTTGTTGGCTTGTACCTTTGCCAGTTGGAAGGCGATGAGCACCAGCAATAGGCTGAACACGTCGCTGAGGTTATGACCTGCGTCAGAAAGGAGTGAGAGTGAATTTTCAAGGAATCCTATCAGCGCCTCTACCCCAACGAAGAGCAGGTTAAGTACAATAGAAAAAATAAAGATACCGCTAAGCGATGTCATCTTCCCCCCATGATGATGGTGGTGGTGATGCTGTCCATGATGATGATGTTCCATATACATTATAATTTTTTCATTTTTCTTTTCCGCTGCAAAGGTACGGCAAAATCTTTGCAACTTAGTTGCATAGATGAAAAAAAAGCCGTACCTTTGCCAACGGAAATGAAACATTGCTTCGCTTTGAGCCTGCTGATAGTGGTGCTGTTTGCACTGAATCTGCTGATGGGATCTATCAAGATTCCTGCGGCTGATGTCGTGAATATCCTGCTGGGCGACGAGAGCGCAAAGGCCTCTTGGCAATACATCATCCTTGAGTCGCGACTGCCACAGGCCATCACGGCTATGCTCTGTGGTGGAGCACTGGCTGTAAGCGGACTGATGCTGCAAACTGCCTTCCGTAACCCCTTGGCGGGTCCCAGTATCTTTGGTATCAATAGTGGAGCTGGCTTGGGTGTGGCATTGGTGATGTTGCTCTTGGGTGGCAGTATCTCGGCAGGCTCTGTCAGTGTCTCTGGCTTTGTGGCTATCCTTCTGGCGGCCTTTGTCGGTGCGATGACGGTGATGGCCATTATCTTCTTTTTCTCGAGTGTAGTGCGCAACAATGTGATGCTGCTCATTATCGGCATCATGATAGGCTACCTCTCCAATTCTGCCATTTCACTGCTCAACTTCTTTGCGACCGACGAAGGCGTGAAGTCGTATATGGTCTGGGGGATGGGCTCGTTCGGTGGTGTGTCGATGAAGACGATGCCCGTTTTTGCCTCTGTGACGATAGCCGGACTGGTTGGCTCGATGCTGCTCATCAAACCCCTCAATGCCCTGATGCTGGGTGATCAGTATGCCGAGAACCTTGGGGTGAACATTGTCCGTACGCGCAACTGGCTCCTCATCGTGACAGGTATCCTGACGGCTATCACCACTGCTTTCTGTGGACCAGTAGCTTTCATCGGACTGGCAGTGCCTCATATTGCCCGACTGTTGCTGACCACCGATAACCACCGTGTACTTCTGCCCGCTACGATGCTTTGTGGCGCCGTGGTAGCATTGGTCTGTAATATGATTTGTTTTTTGCCAGGCGAGAGTGGGGTCATCCCTCTCAATGCTGTTACCCCCATCATGGGTGCCCCCGTCATCATCTACGTCATCCTCCGCGAGCGTCGATAATTAAGCAGCGCCTCGATGAGCATATCGTTTTCTTTCGCACTTTGGGAAGCCACCCGAAAACAATGACTATCGAGCCCGTGGAAGTTCGACGCATCGCGAATCAGGATGCCATAATTCTCTACCAACCAGTTTTTCAGCGTAGGCGTATCCACCCAATCCACGTTGATCAACATATAGTTGGTGGCTGTGTCCATCACGAGCAACCCTTCTATGCTGCTCAACTTGTCGTGCAGCCGTTGGGCTTCTGCCAGATAGCTGCGCATATCTGGCAGGTGCTGGGGATCATGGGCAACGAGGTATTTGCCCGCTTCTATGGCGAGGGAGCCCACCGTCCAGGGCTGTCGCAATTGTCGCAGACGGTCGATGATGATGGGTGATGCCGTGATATAGCCCAGTCGCAGACCGGGGATGGCATATTTCGCCGAAAGCGAGTAGAGCATCATCACGTTATAGCAGTCCATCATCTCGTGAGGCTTTATCATCGGCTGCAGGGTATAGTCGGCAAACGACAGGTCCACGACGTGCAGGAAGCGGGGATTCTGACGGATAAAGTGCATCACGAGAGGCTTCAACAATACGTTACCCGTGGGATTGTCAGGGACGCACATCCAGTAAATGCGGTCCTGGGGCAACAACTCCAGTTCATCCGCGCGCTCGTATGAAATAAGGTGTCCGTAGAGTCTACAGGCATCGGCAAACTCGTTATTAGTTGGTTGTGGAATGACGGATGCCCAGCCTCTGTAGAGTTGGGCGATCAGGTAGATAGCCTCCTCAGTGCCGTTGGTCACCATTACCATATTGGCAGGAATGCCCAACTTCTCGGCGATAAGACCCTCCAGCTGTTCAGGGATTGGCTCCGGATGACGTTTCACGACATCAAAGTGCGTCATCAGATACTCCTTCAGTCCCGTCAGGTCTGCCTTCTGGTAGATATTGGTACTGAAATTAATCTTTACCTTATCGCCATAGCGATAACTATCGTCCCCGTGTCCGTATATCATTTATTCACTAATCGCTAATTACTATTCACTTCCACCGTTAACGTGTCACGATGGAAGACGATGCCAGGGCGCTCCACGTAACGGCTCAGAGCACCCTGTTCCGCCAGTTCCTGTGGCGAACCGATGCTGAGAGTACTGCCCCTATCGCTGCGCTCCATCAGCCATAGCCTGTCGGCTACCTGCAGGGCCAATTCAAAGTCGTGGGTAGAGAGAAAGATGGTCTTCTGTTGCTCACGGGCCAGCCGCTTCAGCAGGAGCATCATCTCCACCTTGCTGGGGAAGTCAAGAAAGGCCGTAGGCTCATCCAGGAAGATGACAGGTGTCTGTTGTGCCAAGGCCTTGGCAATCATCGTCTTCTGCCGCTCACCGTCAGAGAGGGTGTGGACCATTCTGTCACGCAGACTGTTGATACCCACCGTGTCGATGGCATTGTCCACTACCTGCCAGTCGT
>Ga0310690_10004003_pt1 | contig 21461 bp, 19 predicted proteins | sample AusTroGonzalo_MG_2_FD_207661 | JGI IMG/M metagenome (GOLD analysis project Ga0310690, IMG submission 207661) | Bovine rumen microbial communities from tropical cattle in Woodstock, Queensland, Australia - Gonzalo_04 (v2) (version 2) | ecosystem: Host-associated > Mammals > Digestive system >... | reverse complement strand
TTATATCAATTCCTTTAACTTCTCTTATCCAACGCTGTGCAACATCTAAAGTAGGCTTACGAATAATATAAGTATAACCATCTTTTTCATATTCATAAGTATGTTCACAATCCCAGTCAAATCCTGCTCTATCAAGCATTTTTGCTGTTTCTATATGTACAAATGCTTCGTGTGTATTCATAAATTAATATTATTTTATATTTTAACTTGGTGGAACCAATCGGCTTAATGAGAACTCATAGATAGTCACATTAGAATAACGATATGGTTCATCATTTTGATTAATTGCATATCCAAGAACGAAGTCCATATTATTAGTTGCAAAATCTATATTAGCTGTTATAGTTGATGTTCTACCTTGTAAATCTTCTACTCTAAACTTAGATGGATAATATAGTAGATTAGGGTCATATATGATATTAAAGTCATACACATCATTTATACCATATATTTGTCTAGATGTGGTTGAATTTGCACTATCTGATGTATAACCCAACGTCAAGTTACCAGAGCTATAATTTTTCTTGGACAATGCCCACCTTATATGGAATCCTCTATATGGTTTAAATGGCGACTTAGCGGTTAAGATATTGAACAGATAGTTAGAACCTTTGTCTTCAGTGTCCTCAACTAATGGTGGATTAGGTTGTTCTGTCTTTACTGTTCTGAATCGTATATGACATATAAATCCCTCATTAGAGTCATCAAATGGAACAAATTCAGTATTTATGCCATCTCCAGTAATTTCTTCACCAGTACCAGATGTATTACCACTCGTATCAATACTATAACCAGTTACTTCGGGTTCACCTTGCTCATTATATGTAATATCTTGAGTATTTACATTATTGCTGGAGTCAGTATCTTGATTCTGCTGAGTAGTTGGGTCACCTTCAGCATTATAATTTATAGTAGTTGATGTAGAACTACCGTCAGTGTTCTCAGTTGTTACATTTGACTGGCTTCCAGTGGTGTCACCATTCTCATCATAATTAGTTGTAGTTGAAGTACTTGTGACAGAACCTGTATTGGGGTCCGGAGCGGAAACCTCTGTTGTTGACTCACTTGACGAACCGTCTTCGTTTGTTGTTGTCGTCTGTGTGGTTGACGAACCGTCCGTGTTCTCGGTGGTTTCACTCTCGACATGACTCGTTGAACCATCCTCGTTTGTGGTTGTAGTTGTAGTCGTGGTGGTTGTTGAACCGGTTGTCGGGTCGGTTGTCTCCGTAGTTGTTGTCTCCGTTATTGAACCGTCTTCGTTGATGACGGTTTCTTGTACGACACCGCTTTGGTATTCAAGAGTAACTTCCTTCGTGGTTGTGTATCCGTTATATACCGCTTGTATCGTTATATCACCGGATTGAAGTATTGTTATTTCACCATATTCATTTATTATTGCATTTGCGTTTCCGTTGATGATTGACCAAACGGGAACACATCCGTTGTTATTGTATGTGGCGACACAAGAACCGGATACACCCGTGATTGTGTCCGGACACGAGATAATCAATTGGTTATCGTATGTTATCTGGATTGTTATGGTTTCACTTAATCCTCCGTACACCGCTTGTACGACTATTGTTTCGTTTGCGGTGCCCGGTTCTATATCCACTCTACCCCATTGGTTAACCGTAGCGTATTGTCCTCCGCTTATGATTGACCATTGTGATGTTACTTGATTTCCATCATACTTTGATTGCAGAATGAAGTTCTTTCCGGTAAAATCGGAAGGACCCTTTATCTGAAAGTCGTGTCCTATTTCACCGCCGGTGTATCCGACGATTTTATAAAGAACTCTGCCGTCACTATTCACGGATGTCGCTGCCGTATTATACAAGGATGTGCTTCTATTAAAGAAGACACTTGTCTTATCCTCCGATATCGCCGCACTTACAGCAAAAAGTCTGTTATTGTTATTTGGGTTTACCCCTATCGTAGAACCGATAAAATGTCCAAACGGAGACTTGTTCAAGCCACCAAGGTCGATTTTCATAACAACCGATGGTGTGATGTCGGTTCCACTGCCACCTGAACGGATATAAAGTTTCACCTTCTGGTATTTTGTCATATCCAGATTGGTAATCTGCCAGTTTGGATTTTGTGAAATGTCGGTCTCCGAAGCGAGTATTCCATCGTTGACACTTTGTGTTTCCCATACAAGTTCCGATTTTGGTTTGTCTTTCGAATAATCGTATACGCACTTTGCAGAAGGGTATTGTGTGTGGGTGGATGATGATGACAGTGATGTCGCCTTGTTTGTTTTTCGTTCAAACGCACTGAAATCAACGGTTATATTTGAATTGTCACTCTTTGTTATTGTCAGTATGCTACTGTTTGAATCGAATGTTGCGTTCTTTACATCCGAACTATAACACTCCCCTTCGACATATATTTTTTTGGTTGATTTGTCAAATATGATGGTTCCCGATGTGGAATCGGTTGTCGAATTATATATCTTTTTCTTAAATGTAATGTTTACATTTGATGACATAATCTCATTAAGGTTTAATTATAATATCCAAGTATTTTGTATAAAACTCTTCCTTTGCTGTTTGCGTCTGTAGCGGCCGTTCCATATAACGATGTACATCTGTTGAAGATGACACTTGTCTTGTCTTCGGAGATGGCGGCGGATACGGCAAGCAGTCTATTTCTATCGTTGGGTCCTTGCACGACGGCCGAACCTAAAAAATGACCAAACGGACTTTTGTTTATATTGTCAAGGTCTATTTCTATAATGATTGACGGTGTGTAACTCACGTTTGAATCACCACCTGAACGGATATATAGTTCCACTGTTCTGAAATCGGACATATCCAGATTGGTAATCTGCCAGTTTGGATTTTGTGAAATGTCGGTCTCCGAAGCGAGTATTCCATTTGAAACTGTTTCCGCTTCCCAGACTACGACCGGTTTTAATGGTACTGAATCGAACACACACTTTGCAGAAGGGTATTGTGTGTCGGTGGATGAAGATGACAGTGATGTCACCTTGTTTGTTGTCGCCTCGTAACTCGACATATCAAGTGATACTATTGTGTTGTCTGATTTTATTATAGTGAGTATGTTTGTGTTCTGGTTCCATGTGGCGTTTTTCACATCCGAACTATAACAGACACCACCTACATATATTTTATTTGTATTTTTATCAAAAACAACTACACCTTCATCAGAATCTGTTGATGAATTATATTGTTTCTTCTTAAATTTTACTTGTATGTTCGGCATAATATATCGTTATTCTTTTTCTTCGTGTTTTTCAGTTTTTTCCATTTCTGGTTCAAACTCCTTTCTATATTCCTTTTCGTCTTCTTCCTTCATCCTCTTTCTTGCACGCTCTTCCCTTTCCTTCATACTTCTTTCCTTCGCCCTTTTCTTCTCCTCCTCTTCCTTTTTCAACATAAAGTCGGCCACTATATCATCGGTTACGGGTTCCTTCTTTAATATCTTTATGAATTTGAAGGAACGGAAACTTCTCCAAGCGAATTTGTCGAGGTCGTAATAGACCATCTGGTATGCCGGTTTCGGACCACCCGTTCCCTTTATTGGTGGCAGAAAGTCGGGATGAAGTGTTCCGTGTGCCTTTCTTATGGAACCGTCTCTTTTTTGAAACTCAAAAGTCAGAACATTGTCACGGAGAAGTTTTCTCATAATCTTCCTCTCCTTGAGTACAAGGCTTCCCGAAAGTTTCGCCTCATTGATGTATTCTATGTAATCCAATATTCTCATCTTTCTATTTCTTCTTCTTCTTGTCTTCCTCCACAGTATTCCTTATCATTCTCATAAGGTCTTTCTGGTTACTCGACTTGTAACCGGTCGTTACCTCCGTAGCTGTAGTATCATCGACATTCATACTGTCCTTTTCGATGGAAATCTTCCTGTACTCCTCCTCTGCGTTGGCCACATAGTTGGTCTGTGTTTTAACGAGGTCTATGAATGTCCTTTGCAAGTTTCCGACGGCATCGAAAAGTTTAGGGTTGATGTCCCCCATCTCTATATTTTCCATCAGCAGAGATATTGCTCTTTCACTGACTTCCATCTGGTTCATAATTTTTCCAAGTGTCATAGAATCCAGGTTTACCTTCGCCTGAACATATTCCGACTTGGATATGAAACCTTCCGACAGATAGAGTCTCAACAGGGATGTCATAACCTTCTCGGCCTTTTCTTTCGCTTTCACAAGAGCCGGTGGTTCTCCTTCGGGAACTTTCACGGGTGCCCTGTTGAATGTCAGTGTAGTGGCATCCACGTCTTTGTTTATGTCTATGTCGTTTTCCAACAGAAGGTCAGATATACTGTCCTTGTATGGGTTATTTTCAAGATTGTCTTTCATATTGTTTTAATTTACAAAAAGATAATATATTCTTACTTCTTCATCTTCACCGGTTATTCTTACTTCATATTCCTCATTGTCATAACTCGACAAGTATTGTCCGTATCCATCTGCATCCACACAAAGTTCGGCGAGTTCTTTAAGGTCATAGTACGAAGAGTCCAAATCACCAAAATTAAGAATAAATTCATCGACAACATCATTTATATCATCGACCTTCTTTTCTACAAACTCATGTTTTTTGTCGCTTATGTTGAACTTTGGTGAACTATAATCTAGTTCAAAGTATTCATCATCGTCTTCAACCACACCGTAATCTATAAAGTATTTTACAAGGTCTTCATCGTTGAGTTCTTCGATTATTTTTTCCGCTTCTTCGAGTGAAAGTTCCTCATCGTTCTTCATCATTTCTTCGGCGAGTTCCTTCTTGGCATCTTCTACATCGAACCTCGGTTCGGTATGGTCCGTATTAAAATAATTTGAATTATCATCTATAATGTCATATTCAATCATTTCGTCATATAACCTACTTTCGTGCTTGCCATTCTCGTTTTCTATCTCGTCGCTATAATTTTCATAATCTTCCTTGAAAAAATCCTTTAACGAATCCGTATCAATCCAAGAATCACCGACCACATTTATAAAACGCTTTACTTCCTTGCTGTCCATATTGTCGGAGAACATGTCTTCTAACATGTTCTCACTTTCTTCTATGGCGGCGCTTTTCACATTATCCTCATCATATATTTTTATATCACGACTGGTATTGTCGGATTCCACCTTGTATTTCCATTTGTCCGATGAGTCTCCTTCTTCTATCTCCAATCCTTCATCGATAGGTAATGTGTCTTCCAAATCGGCCGTATATATCGCCTTCAGCGGTTCAAAGTCGTTTTCCATCAAATCCACATCCGTTGTTATCCATTGTGTGATTGCGTCACCAAATTCACCAATGTTTTTTTTCACCTTCTTTAAAGTGGATTCTTTTATGTAGTAGTACAAATCTTGACCGTCATCGTCCTTTGCGATTCCGAAGTATATAGGTTCGTCCATAAATTTAAAATCCCTTCTTATGAGATAATTTCCATCATCGTCCATAGTCATAGCATCTCTCATAAAGGGGTAGTCACTATATTTCACGACATATTCTTTACCTTCTATTTTGATAAGCATTCCTTCTTCACTTCTGACATTTTTATCAAAATATTCATCGGTAAGATTTTTTAATATTCCCATAATAATTACAGTTTATTCGTAAGGTATTTATGGTTCATTATCTTTTCCCTTGGTATATTCCCGTAATGTCTTTCCATACACCGTCTCCGGTGTTTTTGTACATCCTCTGGTTTGTGGAGGGTGAATTGAGGGGACCGAGTTCGGAAATGTATCTTCCCGTTTTTATGTAATCAAATTCTTGCAGTTCGTCTAAAGGCAAGATATCGTTTCCAGAAAACAAGGCTACTTTCATATCATTGTGATTTTTCTTTATGTACCTTGTATATTCCTTCATTTCAATCCATCCGTCAAAGTCTCCGTGTCCCATAAAGCAGATGCACGAAACACCTTTGTTCTTGTCTATCAGATAGTCTATGGATGTTTCGTTTAGTTCGTATCCGATGTCTTCCCATAGGTGTTTTGAATGACAATCGGGACAATGGAACTTGCAGTTCGATATGTTGACACATAATGTTATCTCATCGGGTATTTCTTCAAATACCACTTGTGTATCCGTGTATTTCATAATCTAAATATAACAAAAAGGAGAGGTTGCCCTCTCCTTTTTTATTCAATGTCCTTGTTGTAAAATCTCATACTCTCTTCAATCTGTCTCGGTTCGGCGAAGTTCTTTACACGCTTCAAATACCCGATTATTCTTGTGAGCTTATCGACATTCTTGCTTCCACAGTGGGGACATTCGTCCAAGTCGTGTTTCGAAATATACCCGCAGTCGTTGCAAGCGGTATTCCTTACATTGTATGTGAAGTAGTTGCAACCTACCGAAGCGGCGTACTTCAAGAGTTTTCTGTTCTGTTCCTTGTTCAGATGTTCTGCGAGGTTGATGTGGCAGGCGGAACCACCGTCGAGATACTGTACATATTCCTTTCCGTGAAGTTTCATCTTGTTGAGAACACTCAATGAGTCGTCTTCCGGATTGAAGAAATATGATGAGTACATAATGTGCTTGTCACTTACGAAATATCCGTCCTTCTTGTCCCACATATAGTTCTTTACCGAGAGGTTTTCACCCGGAACAAATTCCGTGTTGAACATACAGTCACGAGTCTTGTCCTTTTTGTTGCAGATGTTTATGGTTTCAAGTATTATGTTGACGAAATTTCTGTAATCTTCATTGTCCGAACAATCTATTCCAAGAAATTCAGCAGCATCGGTCAAACCGTTTACACCGACTGTCAAGTACTGTTTTCTCAGGTTTATGAAACCGGCACGATAGATGTCGAGCATATTTGATTCATGGAAATCCTTGATGATTGAATTGAAGGCGGTCTGGTATTTGTGTACGTTTTCCGTAACCTCCGTGATGTTGGATTTGATTTTCTCGATGACTCCTTCTTGAATTTCCTTGTCGTGTTTCGAAATGATGAATTTTTCTCCGAGTGTGAACTTGTAATTGTTTTCCTCGAAATATTCCATAACCGAATTTTGGATAATCCTGTTCAAATTGATTGTCATAACCGACTTTGAACCGGTGGCGACAGAAGCTGTTCCCATAGAGAACTGGTGCGTGTTGTGATTGTGTTCTTCATCTTCGTTGTCTTTCAGTGAATTACGGAGACGACAGCAACTCGACAACGAATCGGGTGAATCGGAAAGGTATGTGAAGAAAGAGTGTCCTTCTGCATACATCTCTGCTGTGAAGTCTGCATATTCCTTGTCAACCAAGTCGTTACCATCTGTAAGACACGCCATTGTCTCAACCGGGAATGTAAGGGTGTATCTGGTTCTTTCGTCGTTGAACCACTTCATAAATTTCTTCTGCAACCACGAGAGTGTCTCCCATTTCGGTGCAGTTCCATCCGGAAATCTGAAATCACCGAATACACCTTCAAAATATCCTTTGTCGAAATAACCCACATTCCAGAATACGGTTTGATAACCACGGTTTCCAGCGGGCATATTCATAGAATGTACAACCTGCTGGAAATAGTTTTCAATGACCTTTTCAAGTGTCCTTCCTTTTCTGTTGAGTTCAACCTTCATATCGAGCTTGTCGAGATAGTCGTCACCATAGTCCTGTCTGATGAAATAGTCGAAGTACATGAGAAATTCCGGTGTGGCGACAGCACCTGCAAACTGTGATGATACCGAGTACACTAGATTGATGAACTCACCGCAGAACGACTTCAAGTCTGTGGGGGCTGTTGATGGTCCGCCGACACCGGTGAGTCCGTTTGTCAAGAACGGATACATAGTTATGGCGACACAGTTGTGGACAAGAAGGTTGTTGCATGCAAATGTCCTCGTCTCTGTTGTTATGTCATATATAAATTCATTGAGTTCAAGAAACGAGTCATTCTCATCTATTTTTTCAACAGAGATGATATTTGTTTCACCACCCTTCTTATATTTCAGTGATGTTTCGGAAATCCTCACTTTTTTTATTTTTTCACATAAATCAAACAATATGGAGTCTTTTCTTACGGATGTGTTTACACCCCATAGTGAATAGTTTGTGTTATACTCTTTGTTGTTTCCGAATGGAAGGTGTTGGACGATGTTTCCTACACCGTAACCGAAATGTCTCATAAGGTTTGTCACCTGTACAATAGCAGAGCGTGACGACAACCTTATCGTCAACTGACAGTCATTGACAGTTCCGTCAGCATCTATAAGACCAGCAAGAACACCTTTTGCAAAACCCTCGTTTGTCTCAAGTATGTTTGCAGGAAGTGTCTTGTTCTCGGATTTATCTTGTACCATAAAAATGTCATATAGTAACCACCATACAACATCGTCAGATATTGTTAGGGAATAACAGTTCGTTTTGTCTCTTTTGTATCTTATGATACCTACTACACCAAGAGACTCAAACAATATGTTATTCAATCTTTCCAATGTCTTCCTGTTTTTCTGTGTTATGACAATCGAACCGTTGTTCTTCGAATTGTTATAGTTTCCGTCACCAACGAAGAAGCCCACAAAATAACCGAATTTCTCGTCAAGAACGAGATTTCTCTTGAAAACACCATGTGAGTGTGTCATACAGTATTTCTCGGTAAAGTGTTCAATATTCGGACATTTAGACAGGTCTATTGAAAGAGTTCCATCAAAACACAATTCGTCCCCTATCTTATACTGTTTGTATCCATTTGAGTCGATTGCCTCAACAGTATCGTTGATGTCATCGATGTTTACAATCATAGGGTGGTTGTCTGTCACCACGACATCCTCTCCGAAAGATGTCTTTACACGCACCAAATCCCTTTTTCTCTCTTTCTTTGTTATCACCGTAACTTTTGTGAATATGTTGTTCATATCCTTCACAAACAAGTTATCGGGATATTTCTGGTACACGTTGTCATCTTTGTTCACAAGAACTGGTTCGTTTTCAATTATTTCCCACAGAAGGTCGAATGGAACCATAAGATGTCTGTCACGGTATGTCACTTCAATAACCTCTTTTGCTGAGTATGTGTAAGGCATACCAGGAATCGCCGTCTCGTCGTGTTTGTACAACCTGTGTGTTTCAAGGTCGTATATGTATCTGTCTGCAAGTTTCTTGCTGTACATCATCTTTATACGGTCATACAGGAGGTATCTGTTCTGTTTGATGTTTTCCTCTTTGTATAACTCCTGACCCATAGTGACCACATTCTTGTTGGAGACATTGGCGTTTGCATCGAACTTTGAACCTGTAGCGGCATTGCTCGCCTTTATGTAGTTCTTTATGTAGTCGGATTTCTTTTTCTTGAAGTTCATATCGCTGTTGATAGTGTCGTACTTGGATATGTAGGCTCTCGCCACCTTCTTGTTGACCGACATCAAGGCGTCTTCCACAAGTCTCCTTATTTCGGAGCTCGACATATTTTCATATACGAACAAACTGTCAACTACATTCTTTATCAAGTGTTCGTCTATCTCCTCGTTGATTGACTTGTATGCGTCAACAATATCATTGAATACTTTATCAACATTGTATTCTTCAAGTGTACCGTCTGATTTTCTTATATTCATGTGTATTTTGTTTTATTTTGTTTCTTCTTTTCCGTCAGGAAAAAGTTCTTGGATAGTATTTATAAAATCGCAAACTTCTTTTTCCGAACATAATCTGGTGTCGTATAAATTGAAATTTTCGAAATCATTTTTGTCCGCTTGAACTCTCCTTTCTATCGTATCATCTTCCTTACCACCATTGTATCTTCCACCTAATCTGCTTATTCTCAATTCAATAGGCATATCGAGATAAATTATCTCACAAATATCAGACAAGTTTGGGAGATGGTGTTTCAAGTCGATTATATTGCCTATGCTGACAATACCCACATTGCAGTTGTCGAAATCGTCTTTGGAGAATCCGTACCACCATCCATTGAAGGATTTTACCGAAAGGAATTTAAAGTCACGTATCATTTCACCCATAACTTCCGGTGAGACAAAATTGTATTCCGAACCGTTTTCGGTCGGTCTCTTTGGTCTTGTTGTGTACTGGATTAGTGGTTTGTATCCTTTCTCGATGAATTTCTGCTGGAGCCAGTCTTTGCCGGATGCGGCCGGACCGACGATTAAAATCTTTTTACCTTTTGTGTCCGATTTCATATACCTTTTTTAAAAAAATGTCCGAGATAGTTTCGTCAATTTCCTTGACTTTCTTTACAAAATCATCCTCGTTTTCCAGTGATATGTCTATATAGTCACCGTCTTTCAAGAATAATCTTATATCATTATTTATATTAAATCTTATGGCTTTTATTTTACCATTTGTGTTCTCATCTACAAACATATAACCCCGCCGTATTTTTCTCTTACACTATTAAACATAACAAAAACCACCGAAAAAATCGGTGGTTTTTGAATTTAAGTCAAACTACTATTTCTTTGAAGTACGACTTATTGCGTTTTCAAGAGTTGACTGCTCTACAATCTTCTGCATATCAACACCTGTTGCGTCTGCAACTGTATCCATAGTCTGCTTGATTACAGCGGGAACCTGTCCGGAAAGCTGTGTGATGCCGTCTCCGTTTCCACCGTAGATACGAACATCCTTGATTGAACTGATTGGTTCGGCCACACTCTTGGCGATTTCCGGAAGTTTTTCAAGAACAAGCTGTGCCTTTGCTGCATCACCATACTTCTGGAATGCGTTTGCTTTCTTTTCCATTGCTTCCGCTTCTGCAATACCCTTCTTTTCAATGGCGGATGCTTCTGCAAGACCTTTCTTTTCGATGGCGTATGCCTCTGCATCGGCGAGTTTCTTCTTACCGAGTGCCTCCTGTTCCATACGGAACTGTTCCGCTTCGGCTGCAGCCCTTACCGCCTTCGCCTTCTGTTCTGCTTCATAGGCTTCCGCTTCGGCCTTACGTTTTCTCTGTTCGAGTTCAGCGGATGCCTCTATTTCCTTCTGATACTTTTCTGCATCGGCCTGCTTCTGTACCTCTGCATCGAGTTTGTTCTTCTGGATTTTAACACGCTGTGCGGTGAGTTCTTCTTCCTTTCTTGCCTTTTCGGTTTCCGCTTCGATTGCGGCGGCATTGATTTCCTTCTGTTTTTCCTGTGTGAGGAGCATCTTTGAAGCCTCCGCTTCAACTGTCTTTTCGTTGATGGTCTTCTGCTGTTCCTGCTGCTGAATTTCGTATGCGGCATCGGCCTTCGCCCTATTGGTGTCTTCTATGACTTTAAGTTCGGCCTTCTTTATGGCGAGTGCGTTGTTCTTCTCCGCTACGATTGTCTCGTTTTCAACACGGGCGTCATTGGCCTCTTTCTTTGCCTTCGCTTCGGCGATGGCGATGTCCCTTTCGGCCTGAGCCTTGGTGATAGACGCTTCCTTACGGATTTTGTATGTGTTGTCTGCACCGAGATTTCTTATAAGACCCTCTTCGTCGGTTATGTTCTGGATGTTGCACGAAATCATTTCGATACCGAGCTTGGCCATATCCTTCGCCGCCTTGGCTGCAATCTGGTCGGAAAAACCGTCACGGTCGATATTCAACGACTTGAGACTTAATGTACCGATGATTTCCCTCATATTACCTTCAAGCGAGTCCTTGACCTGCGATGCGATTTCCCTTTCCGTCATATTGAGGAAGTTCTTGGATGCGAGTCTGATACCTTCCGGTGTGTTTATGACTCTAATCTTCGCCACTGCGTCTACCATAACGGAAATGAAGTCGTTGGTTGGAACCGGTACCGAAGTCTTGATGTCTACCGATGTCTGTCCGAGAAAGACCTTATCCACACGCTCGAGACCCGGAATACGGAAACCTCCCTTGCCGATAAGTATTCTCGGCTGTTTTGAAATACCCGAGATGATGTAAGCGTCCTTTGGTGGAGCCTTGACATAACATACTGCGATGAATACCACTAATAATACGACCACTATGGCCGCCAGAATAAGAATACTTTGAATACTCATAACTTTTTTGATTTATGTAATTAATAATCTATGAATTAAAGTCCAAATATAGTGACCACAAGCCACAGCACACCCACGAACAACGCCGCTTCAAGGACAAATCCGATAAATGCCCCGAAGAACTGCAACGGAAAAAGCAGCAGGAATAAAAATCCTTTCAATACGTCTATCAAAGTTCTTCCGAATAAGAAGTAAAGTACTAGAAGGATTACCGCTATGGTTATTATGGTCGAAAACATAATTTACTCTTCTATGGTTACAATTTTAATGAAATTCTCTTTCTTGAATGAACGGAACTGGTTCTTTTCAAGGTCGTAGTAGTTGACGACATTTTCGTTCTTCTTCACCGTTTTCTTCTTGTGTTTGAAAAGATACGACTTTCCGTCCTTGCTTTCACCGACAAGTTCGATTTTGTTCTCATTCATATACTCTTCCATACTTCCGTATTTCTCGGAGACGAGTGTGTCAACGGCGGTTTTTTCGAGTTCAAATTCGTCCGGTTCTCTTTTTGGGAGCAGGTCTTCTCTGAGTGTTCCCTTCGCTGTTCTTGTTGTTCCGTCAGTTTTCGTATATTCGAAAATGACTACATTGTTCTTCAATGTTTCTTTAAGTTCTTCTGCATTCATATTGTCTAAATGTTTAAAGTTGAAATTTCTTCTTCTGTTATCTCTTTTAATTTTCTGTCGAGTTCCTCATCGGTATCGAAATAGAATTTTCTTCTTTCACCATCGACGAAGTGTATTTCCATCACGGGCCTGTTGTACCAGCTGTCCGTCTTTTCATCGTATCTGATACTATCGTTCCAGTCTTTGATAACATCCTCGATATTACGGAAATAGTTTTCACTATCTGAACGCCACAGTGTTTCCTTCGCCACACACTTGTGCTGGTAGCAACCGAAAAAGATTTTACGGACAAAATCCTCTTCCGGATAATTATACCACGAATGGGGGCGGTATTCCTCTCCTTTCTCTATCTTCTTTATATATTCGTTTGGACACGAATGTGTGTGATAGATGTGTGAAAACTGTTTGAATGTTACTTTACTGTCCATATTATTCTTTTTTTGAAATGACTTTCCAATATTTGTTGTGTATCTCTTTACCATCCACATCACCCCATTTGCAAGGCTTTATAACTTCGTAGCAGTCAACATCCGACACAAGTTCGTCGATAATCTCGGGATTTTCCTTCAAAGTTATCTGGAACGCCTTGTTTACCATTCTCGCCTGCCACATATTGACAAGTTTTCTCAAACCTATCATTGAGTTGAAGTCACATAATCCTACCCATATCCATCCATATTCGGTCTTCTTGACGGGTATCAACCTATGGTCGATATGGTAACACAGACGGTGAAACCAGTGCCACTTGTATGTCGCCCGGTATCCGACAAAAATTTCCTTGATACCTCCGTCCCAGAATGTAAGGAAGTCATCTCGATAACATCCCCACTTCTCTTTCCCACATACTCCGACTTTCGCCCATTTCCTCATTCTTTTTTCAAGAATGCTTATGGCGGAGTACAACTGTTTTCCGTATTTCTCAAACCATTCGTCTCCCCAGCAATGCATCGCTTATTTCTCCTTGTCTTTATAGATATGTTGATTTTTGGGTGATTCGTTGTTTTCATTTATGATGTCTTCAAATCTCTTTTGCAACTCCCACGCCTTTTCTTCGGTATTTTCACAACGGCAGTGTCCTTTTTTGTAGAACAGTCTCAGATGTCCTCCGAAAGTGATGTAGAACCACATGCCCAGATATTTTACCTGCGGGTAGAAAAATTTCATACCGTTGCCATAAGCGATTTCGTTGAGTCTCCATTCTGCAACTTTCAATGCCTTGTAGTTCCAGTAACTGCGTTTGAATATGATACGATGAAGAAATCTTATGACCGGAAAGAAAATCAAAAATAAAAAGACTGTAATCCCGGCAACCAGTATAATCGTTTTTAAACCCATAAGAACAAAATTCATAATTCAATTTATTTTTTTCACAAAGATACTATTTTATTTTGATATCCATAAATAATTTAAACCAATAAAATATTTTTATGAATTACTTTAAAGATTTTGACTCTTTTGTTTTTCCCAAAGGTTCGTCAATGATAAATGAAGGTCTGATGGACAATGGAAAAATCATTAAAAAGGCTTTTATAAAAAACGGTCCGAGAATTGTGAATGGAGAAATAGTTGACCCGAAAGAGGTTATAGATACCGTGGAAGACGCTATACAGAATCTTTCTTTTGATTTTGGTAGTTTCTTCAATTTTGTGAAAGATTTCACGATAATCTATTTCTGGTACGACAAGCGTTGCAACACTATGGCTGTTGATGAACATATGAACATTTATATAAGTGTTCCGTTTGTCAAGTTTAAATTGAAGATGAACAAGAGACTTATCGGTGCAGTCATTATGCACGAAATACTTCATGTTGCCTTTAATCATTTGAGTAGAGGTAAAAGTTGGTTAGTTTCACAAAATAAACCGTTTAACGATGAAACACATCATGACAACAATCTTGCGGCCGATATTGAGGTTAATACGGCTTTGATAAAAAAACATATCATTACAGCGGAAGAACTTATTAAAGATATAGAAGGTCTTTACTTGAAAGAAGTGTCTGCAAATGTACCTCCTATGGAAATGATTCTTGAGGATGGGGAATTGATGGAAAAACTTAGAAAAATGTGTCCTCTTGAAGAGAATGATGATACCAGAGGGAATGGTGAATATGAAACTACAAGTGAGTTTGATGAAGGGTATATCGATATGAAAAATAAGATTACAGACCTTGTAAACAAATATGGTCCGGAAAAAGCGTTGGAAAAACTTCGTGAAATAGGTGCCATTGATGGAGTCAATCCGTATCCGGTGGATGATTTCAACTTTGATGATATATTTAGTTTGAATTTCTTGACATTAAAGCATTTCGATGAATTTATAAACGAATCCAAAGAAGCTGGTTCCGAAGGTTTCAGGACAAAAATGGACGGTTACAGGGAGGCTGTAAGACAAGCCGTGAAGGAGATTGCTTCGGCGTTGAGCAATGATGATGGGATGACAGACGACAATATGGACGGTGGAGCACCAAATGGTCCTATCGTGAAAAATAATATAGAAAAAAGTAAGTTGAAACCTATGAATCTACCCGGTAAAAATAAAGGAAAGGGTAAGAAAGGTGAAGGGTTACCGAGTAATATAAATCAGAGTGGTTCTGAAAACAAAGGTGATGAATCACAGAATAATGAAAAATCTGAAAATGATAATCCTCAATCAGGAAAAGGTGGTTCAGGAAAAGATTCACAAGATGGAGATAATAAATTAAGAAATAATATCGAACAAAACGGTTTGAGTAACGATATTGACATTTCTTATAATTCCAATAAAAAGAATGGAACCGGAACATATATAGAATCCAACTCAAATATTGCAAAATCATTCACAGACACCTTGAGGAAAGATTATGGCGGTGATTTTGAAAAAATTCGTGAAATAGTAAAAAATAACATAGAAAACAATACCGAAGAAAAAATAGCATCAAGGAAACAAGATGTATTTTCAAGACTTCCACAGAATGATTACTTGAAACAGATATGGGAAAAGGGAAAGGAAAGCGAGTCCAAATACAAGGCCATGTGGAAAAAGATTCTTAAAGACTTCCTTTTGAAAAAAACAAGAAGAGCGGGTGTTGATGTTGAAGATAAGAATACTAAATGGTATGATACGAGACGAATGACCGTAGGTCAAATCACACCCAAAAACTTAAAAAAAGCACAAGATATGCAGGATATAAACGTCTATGTCGATGTATCCGGTTCGGTTTATTCGAATATGGAACTTATGAAACTTATCGCACAATCTCTTGTAGCATTCTTGGTTGAATACAAATATTCGGGAATAAATGTAATACCTTGGGCAAGCACTTCAACGGGAATACATAGGGTTGATGAAATTTCAAAAATCGGAAAAGAAAAGGCCATAAACCAGATTCTAGAATATATTCAGGATGGTGCTAATGAATGTGGTGGAGGTACGGACTTGCGTGAAGCATGTATTCCACAAATCGTTGCAACCACATATCAGTATAAGAACAGAAACAAAACAGATGATGTTCATATAATAATAACCGATGGTGAAACCGGTAGAGACCAGTGTGGAATAGAACAATATTTGGAAAGTTCCATAAACGCTTACAAGAATATTAAAAGTTCATCTATGGCGAGAATCGTGGTTAAGAATTGCATATGGTTCTTATATGACAATGACGATTCAGATTGGGATGATAACATTAAGGAAGGAAAAATTGTACATATATCAAGTAAGAATTTCAGACCTAACTAATAACGGAATTATCCCTTTTAGTCTTGTAAATGTGAGTGGCATAAATAGAGTATAGTATTTCAATCGGATGGAAAGAGTTTACACATACAAGTTTAGGTTGTATCCGAACAGAGAACAGCAGGTTTATCTTGCCAATGTGTTCGGCTGTTGCAGGTTTGTGTACAACCATTTCCTCAATGAGAAGAAAAACCAATACAATGAATCCAAGACAAGCGATTCATACAACATCCAACAGTCTAAACTGACCAAATTACGCAAGACTGATGAATTTGAGTTCTTGAATGCCGTTCCTTTGCAATCACTTCAATGCAGTTTGAGAAATATGCACACGGCGTATGACAATTTCTACAAACACAAAAGTTCCTATCCGAATTTCAAGAACAGAAGGGACAGACAGTCGTTCAAACTACCACAGGAGCAATGCTTCAAAATAAAAGATGGCAAACTTTACATTCCGAAACTAAAAAGCGGAATAGACATTGTGGTCTCCAAGGAAATCACTGGCAAGATTTATTTTGCAACAATATCAAAGAACAAGGCAGGACGTTATCATATAACCATAACAGTCAAGCAAGACTATGAACCTTGTAAAAAAACCAACCGTTCAGTGGGACTTGACCTCGGTATAAAGGATTTCGTCATCACAAGTGATGGGGTGAAATATAAGAATCACAGAAGTATAATCAGGACATTAAAATGTAAATTAAAACATAACCAAAGGCATCTGTCAAGGAAGATGCACGGGAGCAAACGATACGAAAACCAAGTGTTGAAATGCAACCGAATCTATCAAAAGATAACAGATGTCAAAACTGACTACATACATAAGATAACCAATGAACTTGTCAGAAACTATGATGTTATAAAGGTTGAGGACTTGAACATCAGAGGAATGATGAGGAATCACAAATTATCAGAGGCAATATCAGAATGTAATTGGTATCAGTTCATTCAAACTCTTGAATACAAGTGTTTGTGGAATGAAAAGACCTTGATTAAGATTGACAGATTCTATCCATCAAGTCAGATGTGCAGTGAATGCGGTTATGTTGAAAAGCGTGTAAAGAACTTGAATGTAAGGGAATGGACTTGCTGCAAATGTGGATGTCATCACGACAGAGATGTAAATGCAGCGAGGAACATTTTGAAATATGATTCGGCAAGGAATGCCGAAAACAGTCGTGGAGTTGTGTGCAAACCGTTTGCAAGACCCAAGAAAACTGGTGAACGAACGGACAACTGTGAAGCGACTATTGAACTTTTACAAGACTAAAAGGGATAATTCCGATTTGATTAGTGATTGTTCGGACAACCGTGAAGCGACCATTGAACTTGAAGTCTTATAAATAATACAAGACTAAAAGGGATAATTCCGAAGATTACATAAATAAAATATAAAAAATATATTGAGATGGGAAAATTAAATAACTTACTTACTCGTAAAGAATATATTCAAGCGGTAAATGAAGGAAAAATAGGTAATTTCTTGAAAAAAGGTTTTCAGAAATTGAAAAGTATGTTTTCTTTCGCTTTTAGAAAAGTGAAGAATTTCATTGTATTATTTGACACAAACGGAGATGTATTACCGGTAGTTTCACCACAGGCTCTTGCTGACCATTTTGCTGGGAACGATACTCTAAAGGTTTTTGGTTCAAAGGAAATGGACATAGAAATTAAGAGTATGGGAGGAAAAGGATGTGAGACAAAGGGTGAATATAATACTGTAAATGTCGATGAAACTCCAAATGGACAGAAAGAATATTTCGACTGGTGTAAAAATGATTATAAGAACACCAATTTCTATAAGAACCTTATGACATTGTATAGTGTTGTTGAATCGAAGTCAAATGAATTTTCAGAAGATAATATTCTGAACGAAAGAATTGACGATAGTCAACGTATTTCATATAAGGGTAAGGCTGAAGGTAAAAGTACTGGAGTGGAGAATTTTGATACGATGTCGTCATCAGAATTTAAGGAAGCGATAAAAGATAGAATCAAATATTGGTGCAGAAAGAAAACAAAGGATGATGTGAGTCAGACAAAACCGGGTAACATACTTATCTTTGGTGCTCCGGGTATCGGTAAATCGACAATACCAAAATCTGTAGTAGAGGCATATAATGATGAAAAGAGCTCTGATGAAAAGATAGGTCTCATTTCAATAAACTGTGCCAATCTGCAACCTGGTGACTTATTGATGCCTTCATTCCCGAAACCAAAGGATATTTTGAACTACCTTGAAACAAACAAGACAGAATTTGAAAACCTTTCGTTCTTGGATAAACTTTCCGATGAAGATAAGGAAAAATTGAAGAATAACATTAAAAAGTCAAATCAAGTTACGGCACAAAACGCACCGGCACCTTGGTTGCCTTGTTATAAGAAAACCGGTGATAAATTCACAGACGCCATCCTTAACAGGGCCGCAAACGGTGGTATAATGAGTGGTGATGTGAAAGTCGAATATAATGAGTACACTGATGAGTATGAAAATACACAAGAAACATATAAGACGGGTTCTGGTGGTATCATACTTCTTGATGAGTTCTTGCGTGCAAATCCAAGAGTTTTCTCTGAATTGTTGAACTTCTTGTTTGAAAGGGAAGTTGATGGTTGGACTTTGGGTTCAAAATGGTTTATAATGGCTTGTTCAAACAGACCTTGTGATGATAATGAGGTTTATGATAATTTCCAAGGATGGGGTGCTGCTGGTCGTGGTCGTTGGCCCGAAATCTGGCACTTTGAACCATCACCAAATGAATGGAAAGAATGGGCAAGAGAAAAAGGTTTTGATGAAAATCTTTTGAAATTTATCTTTGATGAAAATAGTAAAGGTAGTATGGATGCAAATGGTGAATACACTCGTTGGCATAGAATGCCGGATAAAGATAATGCAAAGGATGATTCACACCATATGGTTTCACCTCGTGACTGGATGTTTATCCACGATAAATTTATGATGTTTGCAGAAAACCATAAAAATGAAGAGAGATTCAAAAACGGTTTCTCCACATCAAATATGACAATAGACGAAATAAGGAAAGTTCTCAAGGGTGTTACTGATGTTGAATTTTCAAATGAAATAATAGATTGGTTTGAACAGTATTGTGGAGACTTCAATATTGAAAAGATAATAGAAGACCCAATCAACACTCCGACACCAGTTGGTAAGAATTTCAATGAAGTTACCGTAATTGACACTCTTAGAGAAAATATGAGAAACAGGTATACGGAAGGAAAGAAAACAAAATCAGTTACTGACGAGGAACTTTCCAATATTATGATTTGGTTGGGTATAAACTATAAGAGTAAAATTAATCTTATCAGTGCTAATTTTATGAATCAGTTGAAATACATATTACCAAATAACGGTATTTGGGATTTTCACAAATTCGGTCTTCTCTTTATGGCGGCATTCCCAGAAAAGGATTATATGGAAGTTATTAACTATCCGAAGTTGAAAGAAACATTGTGTGATAAATCACACGGACAAACAACTTTCTTCTTGGATGAAAAAGACGATATATTGGAAGTTGTCAAGGGATTTGCAAAGGATTATTTCCCTTGGAGACTTGAGGATAATAACTTAATAACAGTTTTTGAAAGAGACATGGATGAAGAAGATGAAACACCAAAAGAAGAAGAATAAAACTTAAAAGGCGGTCGATTGACCGCCTTTTTTATATCATAATAATATCGAGTTCATCATCAGAGAAACACTCTTCTATAATATCACTTTTAAGATAATCCTTTCTCTGCAAGTCGTTCAAGTCTTTCACTTTCTCCTTTATCCCGCATTTCTTGACATAGAGTTCCCATAGAAAGACTTTCTTGTGTTTCTTCAGTTTCTTTATCGCCTCCGCCTTGCCGGCCTTGTCCTTGTCGAATACATACCTGACATTTTCGGACTCGTCGAAATAGTCGTTCATTTTTTTCGCCCCCTGTAACGCCACACAGTTATCAATAGAAAGACTGTCGATAGGACCTTCCACTATGGTTATGGTCTTGTTCATATTGATATTCATAATGTTGAATATACCGGAGATTTTCTCTATGTTCGCCACGACATTCTCTATTCCGTCTTCCTCCTCTATGTATTTTTCACCGAGTTCTTTTTTCGAAAATAACTTCTCTATGATTTCCAGTGATGCTACACCGAACACATCCTTGTACATCCAAGTGAGGTTTCTTGTAAGGTATCTCGGTTTCTGTGACAACGGGTCGAGCTGTCTTATCTGATACCCTATTACTCTGTCGTTCTGTGTGGTGTTGAGTATGTACAGTTCTTTTGAAGACGGCTTGTATGCAAAATAGTTCCATTTCGAGATGTCTATCTTTCTGTTTTTCAGATATGTACTGCACTCCTCATTCTTGTATGGTGATACTATCCCCAGTTTTTCAAAGAAAATCTTCTTCGGTATGGCGAGTTCCTCTATCACCGAATACACCATAGACGATTGTGTCGTGGCGTATCTTTTTTCGAAATGCTTGGCGTTCTGTTGTATTTCACGAACCGCTATCTTGTCGGAAAGGGAAAGTTCCTGTCCGAATGTCTTGAGAAGGGAGAGTACACCATAGTGTGAACCGCAGTTATAACAGTGGAACTGCATGGAGTTGAAGTAAAGGTTTCCTCTTTTCTTCCTGCTATTATGCAGTGAATCACCACACACAGGACACGAAAAAGCGAACCTGTCGTGGTAAACGTCTATCTTTCTCTTGTTATAATTGTCTTTGGAGAATTTCTTGTCGAGTATCTTCTGAAGTTTCTCCTGTATGACTTGTATCAAATCATAGTCGGAATCGTTCATATCTATTTGTTTAAAATGTTGATGGCGTCAACGGCCATCTCCCAGTCAATACCGCTTTCCCAGCTGCTTTCTATTATATGTCCCTCCTGTGACGGAAGCATATCGAAAGTGTCATCGTCTATAATTACATAGTTTGTCACTTCCGGATGACCGTCGAGCCACATTTGAATTTCATCACCTCTTCCGTATTTGTCGTGGTCGATTAAATTTGAAGTAACCCCAACCGTATATTCGGACAACGAATATGGGTTTCCATCGACATAAGGTGTCTTCGGGTCCGTGATATACGATAAAGTACTTTCCAGTGTGTTCCTCCTCCAAGAAGAGGATATAACTATCTTCGCCCCCGTTTCTTTGCAGATATGGGCAATCAAATCCATCTTT
>Ga0310690_10004002_pt1 | contig 21462 bp, 18 predicted proteins | sample AusTroGonzalo_MG_2_FD_207661 | JGI IMG/M metagenome (GOLD analysis project Ga0310690, IMG submission 207661) | Bovine rumen microbial communities from tropical cattle in Woodstock, Queensland, Australia - Gonzalo_04 (v2) (version 2) | ecosystem: Host-associated > Mammals > Digestive system >... | reverse complement strand
ACTAACGATTATTCAGTTGCTTTCAAATTTTCTGCAAAGAAAAGCAAAAAATCATTGTCTTGTAACAAGTTACAAAAACCATACACACTAACCAAAAGGTTAGTAAAGTTGTTTTTCAGGGGATTCCATTGAAGGAAAAAATTGAAAAAAATCCCGCAACCCAAGCCTTCGCCCTAGTTGCGGATTCTCTTTTTGTCAAGGTTGTATTGCCTCTTATACTTCCTTCCGAAACACAAACATCTCGTCGTCCTCGCTCCAGTTCTCTTCAATATTTTCAGGCACTGCAGGACCGTGTTGGTATTTGTTCCAAAACTCGACGATGTGGAAACCGCAACGGTTCACGTAGAAGTGGATGTTGCGCTTCTCGAAGTAAGGCGTGAGGGTCTCCCAGACTCGGATTTCGGGATGCATAGTTTCCACAGCCTTCCAAGCCGCCTGACCGATGCCCTTGCTATGACATTCCGGCGACACGAACAGCAACTCCAACTCTCCTTTTCCGGCCTCCTTGTCGATGGACAACACGACTCCGCCCACTTTATGGCCTTCCATGACAATGCGATAGGTCTCGGCGTTTTCTCCGTCAATGGAGTGCTCGATGGTGCTGCGCGAAATCACTTCTTCGCCTTCCTCGCAACGCTCATCCCTCATCCCGAACTCCTGTTGCGCGCCATACTTGAATGCCCATTGGTTGTCCAAGATGAACTGCTCCCTGTCGTCGGGCTGCAAGGGAACTAATTTTACTTCTGCTGTTTTCATGTTTTGTTTAATGTTTTCAGGTGGCAAAACTACAAAGAATTTCACTCAACTTGGCCAGTTTGCTGCCGGTTCCTTCTCCCGATAGGCTTCTTGCCGTGGGTTTGCTGGCTTTCCATTTCGGTATGGCCAATGCGCCAAGTAAGGCCGAAACTGACATAGCGGGTGGTTAGGGTGCTTTCACTAATTGAGGGGTTGTAAGGATTGACACTCTCGCCACCAGTGCAGACGGTGTTGAAAATGTCGTTGGCATTGAGAAACAGTGACAAACGGCGGTCGAAAAGGTCGGTGCTGAGGCCGCAATCGACGGTGAAATAGGGGTCAATCTCGGCCAGCAGGGTTTGTGTGCGGCTGCGGTAGTTGGCGTTGGCAAAGACTTGTAGTTTGTCCCACAACTTTGCCCAGAAGTTGAGCCGCAGTGAATAGCAAAGCATCTCACTTTCGGCCCATTGCCCGGGGCGGTATTGCACACGATAATAATCGTCGAAAAGGTTGGCGTAGAAGCGGATGTTCATGAAGTCGGCAGGGCGCAAGGTGGCATTGATGCCGATGCCGCCATTGCGGGCAGTGCCGATGTTAAACGGCTGGCTGAAGGCCACGATACGACCAAACTGGTCGCAATAGGCCACATCGGTAAGTGTGCCTGTCTGGTCGTGCATTGAGTTATACCACGCACTGATACCAATGCTTCCGAGGTGGTCGAAATAGCGTTCCCAGCCGAGTTCGAGGTTGTCGGTGTAGCCGTTTTTCAAATCGGGGTTGCCTGTGGAGTAGTTGTCGTAGCCGTAAACGGTGAAGCGTGAAAGTTGCGTAGCGGTGGGCGGCGCGACGTAGTGGGTGTAACTGAAGGTGAAGTTGTGCATCGATTCGGTGCTGTACGAGGCATGGACGGTCGGACTGAAGGTGAGGTAATGCTTCTGCACGTTGGCGCTATCGGCATTAGGATATTGCAGGCGATACCAAGCGTTGTCCATAGAGAGCGACGCGCCAAGGGTGAAGCGGCCAAAGTGGTGCTCGGCACCAGTGTAGAACGAGAGTTCATAGGTGCCGTTGGTGTAATTGTAGCTGCGTAGCGAGTCGGTGAGGCCGTTGTTGGTTTCATCCACGTTTTTGCGCTCTGGCGCGAGGTTAGCCATGATGCCGAAGTCCACCTCGCCCTGCTTGCTGTAAGGCAGTGCAATGTCGGCGGTGATGCCGTGCCACTGCGAGGGATTGAGGGTTGTGCGTTGGCGGTCAAAGTTGAGCGAGGTGAGGCTGTCGAAGGTGCGGAGGTTTCCGGCAAAGGAACGGTTGCGCGTCAGTGTGCCGGTGTAGTCCACGAAGAGCATACCGCCGAGCGTGTCGAGTTGCTTTTCCAACATCACGCCAAAAGCGGCATCGGCCATTGTGTTGCTGTTGCGCACATTCTCATTGTAGAAATAGCGTCCCGCGCCGTTGAGAAACTCCGTGCGCTCGGTGCGACTGGTGAGGTTGCTACTGTCGTGCGATGCCGTGGTCCACAGCCAAAGATTGACTAATGTATTGGTGTCAATGTTGTAGTCGAAATCCAGCCCGAAGTTGCCGCTGAAAGTGCGGTTTCGACTGTGTCCTTTGGTGCTGATAATGGAGGACAAAGTGCTGTCGGGGGCCAGCAGTCGGCTGTCGCTCGAAGCATCGCCGTTGTAACTGTCGTAGTCGCCGCTGACGAAGATATTGAAACGTATTTTCTCGTTGCTCCACACATAATCCACCCACGGGCCGATTTGCGGCTTGCTGTTGGCGTTCAAGCCTATGCAGAGCAGTTCGTTGCGCTTCACCTTGGCGGTGGTGACGATGTTCACCACACAATTCTGCGTGTGGTATTTGGCCGAAGGGTGGGCGATAACCTCAATACGCTGCAAGGTGCCAGCAGGCAACGATTTGAGGTACTGTTTGAGGCTTTCGGCCTTGAGGTGGGACGGCTTGTTGTTGATCCAGATGGAGACCTCCGCGCCCCCGCGATACTTGATGTTGCCCTCGGCATCCACCTCCACGCCCGGGGCGTTCTGCAATGCGTCTGTGGCGTTGCCGCTTTGCACGCTGGGGTCGTCGCTCACGTTGTAGAACACCTTCTCGCCGTCGGCGGAATAGATGGGGCGCGAAGCCGTAATCTGCACCTCGTTCAGCGAAGTCGAATTGGGTGCTATCTTGATGGTTCCGAGGTTCTTGCTCGTTTGAACCGACACCGACTGCCAATAAGTTTCATAGCCGATGCAACTAATGCGGAGCAGATACGAACCCGTCGCAATGCCTTGGAAACAAAAGACACCTTTGTCGTCGCTCGTCACGCCGTAGGCGAAAACGCTATCGGCCGCATGGAGCAACACACAATTGGTATAAGGCATCGCGGAGCCGTCATTGGCATCTTTCAGGCTGCCTTTCAAGGTGAAACTGACCGTTTGGGCTTCAAGAATGCCTGCTGAAAACAACATTAGCAAGGCCATCAACAACTTTCTTGTATTCATCTTCTTTCACTTTTTCAAATCTGAACATGGAATTTTCAAGTTGCAAAAATACAGAGGTCGCCGCAGGCGAATGGCAAACGAATCAGCCTTTTTATGTCACTTTTCAGTCCAAAACCGCTTGTTTTGTGCAAAAATACCCTATTTTTGCGGCTGATATGTCATTTTTCAGTCTTTCCTTGCTCAATATAAACTGATATTGCACCGTTAAAACTGACAATCGTAAGACATTAAGAAGGGAATAAATCATTTTGCCAAATAGGGAAAGATTTGTATTTTTGCCGTGAGAAATAATCATTCTTGACTGACATATTATGAAGAATGTTGTTGAAATACCAAGGACACAGGTGATTATGACTTTTATAGCCACTTGTGTCGAGACCACCGCCCGACGGCTGAACACTTCATACAAAGAGGTGTATCAACGGATGAAGCGCGTGGGGTTGATAGAGCAGTTTATACTTCCGCATTACGAAACGCTTCATAGTGAAAGCCGAGAGAACCTTGCGGGAGTTTTGGTGGAATGTCTGAACAATTGGGAGAATAGGAAATACTGATTTTCGATGGAACAGAAGCAGTTTGAAGACCCCGTTAAGTCGCCTGTCATACAGGAGATTATCATGAGCAACCGCATTGGCGCTATATCAATGGAGTTGTCCAAACGGCTCAATATTGAACCTGTGAAAGCGTTGCAACTGTTTTACGAAAGCCAGACTTGCGCCGACCTGCATGACAAATCCACTGGCCTTTACCTTTATGGAGACCTGTATGTGGCTGATGAGTTTATGAGAGAGATGGAGTATGAAGTGTAGCGTCGTTTACTGTTTTATCATGTTTTTGGGCGGCTTTAACAGTTGTGGTACATATAGAACGAAATACATCAAAACAATCAAATATGCCTAAGATAAATCTTAAATGCACTAATATAGCACCGTTGACCAAACTTGACAATGAATTTGAGAATAACTCATTGAAAATAGGCATATTTGCCAATAATGGTTGCGGGAAAACTTTTATTAGTAGGATGTTTCGTCTGCTTGAAAGAACAAATGCAGATGATAAAAGTGGTAATGTATTGCCTGTTGACACCGACAAGTTTATTACTTTAGGAGAAACAAAAGCTTCATTTGAATTTAGAGTTACAGATAATAATGGAGTCAATGTGGAAGATGCCAAAATAGATTTGACCAAGACTAATGCACCTACTATTCCAAAGACATATTATTTATATCATACTTTTAATCAGGATTATGTTGAAGAGAATATTCGAGCTTCAGGGTATGAACATAAAGAAGATGTTCAAGGCTTTATTCTTGGCAAAACGAATATTGACATTACCGATGATAATAAAAAACTTAGTGAGTTAAATAAGAATAGAATTGAATTGCATGATAGCATTGAGACAAAGATAAATACCTTTATTGATAAAAACATTGCTTCAATTGCAAACATCCGACGGCTCAATGCCTATTCGCAATTCGTTTCTGTGGATGCTTTCCTTACATATGGAGAAAGCAAAAAACAAGATTTGCCAAAGTCTTTTAAGGACTATATTGCTGATTATGACAAGATAAAGGCCGTGCCAGAGAATTTGTCTGACATTGTCACTATTCCAACAATTCAATTCGACGAAACTACTTTTTCTGAAATTTTCTCCCTCCTTTCTACGGCCTACACTCTAAGTCATTTTGCTGATGACTTTAAGGAAGAAATGCGTAGAAAACAGGATTTTATAGAAAAAGGTCTTGGCTTTCTCGAAGAGGATAGTGAAAGATGTCCATTCTGTAAACAGAAACTGGAAATTGATACACTTGCTTTAATAGACAAGTATAATGTGTTTATTCATAACGAAGAGTCATTGACTATCAAGCGTATTCGGACATTTATCCAGCTCATCGAATCTAAGCGAAAGGAATTGGCATCATTAAAATCGAAGAATACTGAAGCCGCAAATCGTTACAATGATTATAAAACAAAGTATATTCCTTCATGTGAATCACTTTCGTTGTCGTTGGTTGATATTAAAGCAATTGAAGAGTTACTTATTGAACTTAATAACGCCCTTGAGGATAAGCAAAAAGATATCAGTATAGTTGCTCCGGTTAGTAAAAACATAGTAAAGACTATCGAAAAACAAATCATATGTGTCAATAAGACGGTCGGTGATAATAACGCGTTGATTGCTGAGATTAATAGTAAAAAGAATGCAATTGGTGAAGAAAGCAAAGAGGTAAGGAGAAATATATGCAAGGCAGCCTATAACTATTGGGTTGAAAAATATGGTGAAGATCAGAAACGATATGTTGGTTTGGGTAGACAAATTGAAACCTTATCGTTTGAGATAAAGAAAAAACAGGATTCTGTCAAAATATCAAAGAAAAAGCTGGTTGCTGAAACCATCAAACAAGTGTTGGATTATTTCTTTTCTGGAAAGTATAGCTTGGACGAGAATACATTCAGGCTCGTTTTTCGGTCAAAGACATTAGAAAAGAATCAGACGAAAAATGTGTTGAGTGAAGGTGAGAAAAACATTGTGGCATTTGCATATTATCTTGGGGATACACATACAATTGTCGAGAAAGAGGATGATTACAAACGCCTTTTCTTCATAATTGATGATCCGATTTCGAGTATGGATTTTACTTATGTTTATACATTGTCGGGTGTAGTTCGAGATTTAAAAACAATATTCCCTATGTTGGGTGACAGAATCAGACATATTGTTTTAACTCACAATAGTGATTTTATTAGAATCTTATCATCCAACAATATTTTGGACAAGGTTCTTTTGTTGAAAAACAATTCATTGCAAGAATGGAACGATAATTTTACAGTGCCTTATATCAACCACCTTCTTGATATTTATCGAATTGCTCGAAAAGGTGTTAAGGCATCTCACACAACAGCCAACTCGATCCGACACATTATTGAAACGATTGATAAATTCGAAAGTATCAACTCCAATGAGGATAGTGTAAAGCTGTTCATTCGGGAAAATATACCTTATGATAAAAAATCATATACATATATCAACGATTTGTCACATGGTGGATGGCGAACGGAACAGCCGCCAATGACGGATGATGATTATCGTGAGGTTTGTGAAACTATAATTGGATTGGTTGAGACCCGTTATCCCAACCAAATTAAATATTGTGTCGAGTTTACAAAATAAATGGATAAACTATGGAGTCTCGTTATTTCCAAAACTAATCACTATATTTGCACCCATAAACAACTAAAATAATCAATATATCAAAATAACATAATTATTAAACAAACAAGAAATACGCAAATAACATATTATAAATCATAGCGTTTGCTATTTATTCGGTAGTGTCTTAAACCTGAGAAATTTAATATGCTTCACCACGAATAAGTCAAGTAAATGCCTACGCTTTGGCGTGGGCTTGGCTTATCTGGTGAAGCGGGCAATCTCAGGGCCTAAGACGTGGATAATGTTCAAGTCCACGTTCTTTTTGCTCCAAAAGATTGTCTGCTAAACCGAAAACAGGTAAGCGAGCGCACAAAACGCAAGGCAAAATGGCAGAAGAACAGAAACAGCCCAAAGAAGGCTACATTATTGATTACATTTCAGGGACACAAGTAAAAGCATCGCCTGAAGAATTGGAAGCTACACAAGTTTTTTCCAAAATATTGGTTGAGGACTACGGCTATCCGAAAACACAAATACAGACCCGACCGCAATTCCATGTGAAAGTGCGCCCGAGCGACACCAAAAAGGAGTATCCTGTTGATATAGCCGTGTTCAGTGATGCAGAAAAGACGGACGACAGCATTTATCTGATTGTGGAGTGCAAGAAGAAAAACCGCAAGGATGGACGCACCCAATTGGAAAACTACCTCACACTCTCAAAAGCCAATCTTGGTGTGTGGTTCAACGGTGAGGAACGGTTTTATCTCTTGAAGCAAAACACGGACGACGGACGAGTTTTGTTTAAAGACATTCCTAATATCCCGAAATACGGTGAACGTTTGGAGGATATTGGAGCCATCAAAAGAGGCGACTTAATTGTTACGCACAACTTGAAATCTACATTCAAGGCAATCCGCAATTATTTGGCGGCAAACGCCATTGGCGCAACACGTGATGAAGTATTGGCACAGCAACTCATTAATTTGATTTTTTGCAAGATATATGATGAAAAATACACCGACAAAAAGAACATTGTGCGTTTCCGTGTTGGGCTTAACGAAACAAGCGCGGAAGTCCGCTCACGTATTGACAAACTCTTCTCCGACGTAAAAACCAAATACAAAGAGGTTTTTACCAAAGAAGACATCATAACGCTTGATGACAATTCCGTTGCTTACATTGTGGGCGAGTTGCAGAATTACTGTCTAATTGATGCCGAGCGTGATGTACTTGCAGATGCTTTTGAAACATTTATCGATCATGCTTTGAAAGGCGGTCAAGGGCAATTCTTTACACCTCGTAATGTGGTTAAGATGATGGTTGAGATTCTTGACCCCGACGATGACGACATGGTGATTGACCCTGCTTGTGGCAGTGGCGGATTTATTATAGAAGCGTTGCGTTATATTTGGAATAAAATCGTCAACCGCTACAAAGATATGGGCTGGAGCGACATGGAAATCTTGGAAGAAAAAATCGATGTCGCCAACAAATGCATTCGTGGCATCGACAAGGATTATTTCCTGTCGAAAATTGCAAAGGCTTATATGGCGATAATGGGCGACGGCAAAGGTGGCGTTTTCTGCGAGGACAGCCTTGAACGTCCCGAAAATTGGAGCAGCAAAACACAGACAAAAATCCATTTCGGAGATTTTAGTGTAGTGCTTACAAATCCTCCATTTGGGTCGAAAATTCCTGTAACTGGCGAGGACAAACTCAAACAATACGAACTTGCCCATAAGTGGAAAAACAAGAAAGGCACCAACGATTGGGAGAAAATGAAACTTGCCGAAAAAGAAGCCCCGCAAATCCTTTTCATTGAACGCTGCTACCAACTTCTTAAATATGGTGGTAGGATGGCAATAGTGCTTCCTGATGGAATCTATGGAAACAATTTGCTTGGTTATATCAGAAAGTATTTGTTACAAAAAGGTCGTGTTTTGGCAATAATTGATGTTCCAATAGAAACCTTTATGCCAAATACTGCAACGAAAACAAGTATTCTTGTTTTCCAAAAGTTGAAGGCAAAAGATATTCCCGACGATTATCCAATTTTTATGGCTATTGCAGAGACTTGCGGGCACGACAGACGTGGAAATGTTATTGAAGACGATGATGTTGCCAAAATTTCAACAAGTTTTCGCGAATGGTGTAAAACAAACAATATAGTTCTATAATATGATTAAACAATTTGAAATACATAAATCGGATATTTCACCTGATTACAGATTTGAGTCTGCATATTATTATTTTAGCAAAATAATAAAAGAAGAAAGTTTGGCTAATGGTGTGGTATATATTAAGTTAAACGATTTATGCACATTAATATCAGACGGCGAACATTCTGCAATACCACGCCAAAAAGAACTCGGTGTTAGATATTTGTATGGTAGGAATGTCAAAGATGGCATAGTGAACTTTGACCCTAATACAGATAGTTCTTATATCACCGAAAGCAACTATCAAAAATTCACAAGAATACATTTGAAAGAGAACGACATTCTGTTGACCATAGTTGGAACAGTTGGAAAAACAGCGTTGTACAAACAAGAATACATCGGAAAGGCGGGTATTCCTCGTCATATTGCAAAAATTAGATTGCGTGAAGATAGTGAAATATCTCCCGAATACATTGTTGCGTTTTTCCTTTCAAAATTGGGCAAATGGCAATTAAACAATATAACGACAGGCAATATTCAATCGCTATTGTCGATTGGAAATATTGAAAAACTTGACATTCCAATAATAAAACAGGAGTTGCACGATGAAATAACGCTGAAAGAACAAAAATTTCTTGATTGTGAAACCAAAGCATTGCAATTACTTTGCAAAGCCCAACAATTATTCTATACCCGCATTGGCATTGATTTCAAATCCATTGCCAAAGAGAATACTTTTTCGGTTAGCAAAAGCGATTTTGCCGAAGCCGACTTATGGACACCAATGTATTCATATCCATTATACGTTAATACGTTGAAAGCCATTCAATCAAAATGGCAGACAATAAATATTGGAACAATTGCAGACTTAAAAAAAGGAGACGAAGTAGGCAGCGATGCCTATATTGGTTATCTCGACAAGCATAAAACAGATGTTCCTTTTGTCCGCACATCTGATATTGTAAATTATGAAATAGACCAATATCCTGATTTTTTCGTTCCGAAAGAAATATACGAAGAGTTGGGTCAAGACATTATAACTGGAGACATATTGTTTACCAATGATGGAAAAATTGGACAAGTTGGAATTGTTACCGAATACGATAAATTTATACTTCAAAGCCATATAAAAAGGATAAGACTAAATAATTCCGCTAAGAGACTAGGCCTTTCACCAGAATACGTTTTTTTAGTATTGACAATAAAAGAAATTGGTATTTATCAAGCAAAACGATATACGGTTATTCAGTCAACAATTCCAACGATGGCTAACAATTTGGTAAAAGTTGAAATCCCGATACTTGACGAATCAACAATCGCAGAAATAACCGACTTGGTTAAACAGGCTTTCAAACTCAAAGACGAAAAGAAACAGTTAATTGCAGACGTGCGGGAAACGATGGACGGATATTTTAAGGTTTGATGTTTTTAGTCTATACAACAACAAGAATCGAAACTAAATGTATAGCGATGGAATAACAACAAACAAAAAACATAAGAACGTTCTTTGAAATATTAGGAGAAAGACAAGCACGGTTTAAAAAAGTTGTGTACCTTTGCACTGTAAAACACAAGTGATATGGCAAACGATTATCCCACAGAAGAACCCAAACCCACGATGGCTTCAGAACCGGTTGCTGCTTATGGAGTGGCGGAAAAATGTAAGGTTTTTAGTGAAGAGGAATTATCTCACGGTATCCCCTTGGAAGAATCTCGTCGTCGTTTAACGGAATTAATCTATAACCACTATCATCAGCAGCAATGAGGATTATCATCGACGAGAAGGTTCATCAGTCCATAGAGGATTTTTATCGGGCTGCCATGAAAAAACACATTACGCTGAGTTTTCAAACTGTTGAAGACAAGAAAAACCGTCTGTATGATGCCATTGAGGATTTGAGATACAATCATCGCATTTATCCCAAGGCTCGACTGAAACAAGAATGGATTGACGCAGGATGGCAAGAGTTTATTTGTGAGGATTTCCATTTCGCATACGAATCAGGTTACGATCAGTCTGGCGAGGAAGTTGTATATGTTTACGATGCCGTCCATAGTCTTCTTTACTATTAGTCTTTTCCCCTAACTATTTCTGCAAAAGGACGTTCGCTTAATAATACGTAAACGAACGTTACGTGTCGGTGTTTACAACCGCGCCCAGAAGAACGACGCCATCCTAAAGTTCTGCCGATACGAAGATGTCTCATTGACCTATACCGGCGTGAATAGACACGAATCAAACACCCATATCGGCTTGATGAACAGCACAGTGCCTATTGAGACACTACTGGCATGAAATGATTGCAGAATCCGCCACAATGATTGCAAACAAGTTGCTCCGTTTTACAAATCACTTTAAATGTCACTTTTCAGTCCAAAAACGCTTGTTTTGTGCAAAAATACCCTAATTTTGCGGCTGATATGTCATTTTTCAGTCCAAATAACGCTTCGCCGACAGTTTGCGGCACAACCGATTTCAACGGATTGCTCCACGCGGTGGTTCCTGTCGCTGGTTGTACGCTTTTGTTGTGTACGGAAGGTTGCGCCCTCGCCACATCGCATTTTGAGCCTGTTGCCATTCGGCGCGGGACGCTAATGCCGCTTTTCACCCATTCGCGTTTCGTCATCGAACGTGCCTCGTCGCGTTTTTCTTGCCGTTTTGTCGAGATGAGCGACCCCGCCATTGCCGATTTCACCGTCAACTTCAACTCGCCTGTGTTTTGGGATTTCCTTTATCGGCATCCTGTTTTCACCATCGAGAAGTCAGCGCAACGGCTTGCAAACGAATGGTTTGGGCGGATGGAATGGATTACAGACACCTTTGACGGCGAAATCTGCCAACAGATGGCTTACAGCGAATTGCACAACCTCTTCATCGCTATTGAGCAACGGATTGCCCAACTGTTTCCTCCCGAAAGCCACGATGAGAAATCGGCCGTTTGGAGCATTCCCGAACGCCTTACCGCGCTTTTGGACCAGCATATCCATCATGAGCGCAGCGTCAAGTTCTATGCTTCCGAGTTGTGCCTCAGTCCCGACTATCTGAACAAGGTCTGCCACCGCCTGATGAAGACCTCCACCAAAGCCCTCATCAACGACACGGTTATCTATGAACTCAAACGCTATCTCGCCGAGACCGACCTCACCGTCGAGCAAATCGCCGCCCAGATGAACTACGACAATGTTTCCTACCTCTGCCGTTTTTTCCGCAACACCACGGGACAATCGATGATGGAGTTTCGGAGAAAGCAGCGGTGACCATCCAGTTTGAACAAAAAAATCCGCAACCCAAGCTTTTGCCTGAATTGCGGATTATATTCATCAAAACGCAAACTCATAACCCGCGCCAATCCAGCCTCGGAAACCGGTTTCCTTGGTGTAGGACTTCAGTTTAGTGCCTTCGGCGTTGGCATCCACTTGCTTGTCCATGAGATAATCACACAAAATGTAGAAATTCAACGTGTTGCGCTTGTCCAATCGAATATCCGTGCCCAATGAGCCCCGCAGTCGGTTAACGTAGCCGCCATTGAAGCCTTTCAGGAACCAGCCCGCCTCGCCTTCCTCGGAGTAGTCGTCCAAGGTGACGTAAACACTTCCGTCGTATGCAGCTTCAATGACAGGCGCGTTCAAATAATTGCGCACCTCGAAATAGGCATAGGGTTGCACTTTGCCAAAGCCTTTGTATTGGGCTTTCAGGCGGCTTTTCAGCATTAGCGCGTTTTGGGGATTTTGGTACACATTGAAATCGCCTGTGCGGCGCGTCATTTGGAAACGTTCCTTCAGCGAAAAGTTCCAATTGCCATAATGCACCGTTCCTGTGATATCAGCCATGAATCTGTGGCGCATATTCTTGAACGATTTGGAGTTGGCTCCATAACCGTTAATAAGGGCATAACCCAAGCCCAACTTGATGTTTGGATGCACCTTGTAACTCAAAGCCAATGTGGTTTGTAAGCGGTCGAGACTGCCGAAGTTGTTGTCGAAACGAACCTCTTCCTCAAGGGAGACATGCAGGCCTTTGACAATCCTCTTGTCCACACTCAAGGAAACCCTTCCACCAAATTCAGGGGCGAGGGCGACGTCGGTTTGCGAAAAAGCCATCATGGGGAATAACAATCCCAACACCAATATGATAATCTGTTTCTTCATCATAACTTTCAACTATTAACTGAACAACTGACAACTATCAACTAACTAAAACGGTCCATGTCCACCTCCACCGGGGTCTCCTCCCGGACCTCCTCCACCGCCATTTCCGCCTGTGTAAGATGAAAGGCTAACCGAATTGCCGCCACTGAATGAGGCATCAATGTAGAACATCTCTTCGAAACAAGCCGTTCCACTGGAAACACTCACGCCCGATTGCAGCGTGGGCGTTGAACCACCCGAGACCACCAAAGGCGTACCACCGCTAGAAGGGGCCTTGAAGGCGTATGTCGTTGATCCGATGGTCAAACCGTACCAAGTGTTTTGCGACCATGACGAGGCGGAATAGCAACTCTGTGACAGCGAAGAACCACTTTCAAGGCCGCCGATAGCTACCAAGATGCCACCCGTAAGATAGAGTTTATAGCCACCTTCGCTATTGGCATCCACGGCCACTTCAGGCGAACTAGTGCCGATGGCATAAACCACGCCACCTTTGATGTAACAGTTGCCATTGGCATCGAGGCCATCGTTGCCTTGGCTGTATGCACAAACCAAACCACCAGAGATGGTGAGATTGCCACCTGAATTGATGGCGTCATCCGATTGGGAAAGACTATATACCTCACCACTAGAAACGGAAAGGGTGCCCTTGGCTTCAATACCTTCGTGGGCAGTACAGTTCACTACGACATTGCTGCCTTTGAAGATCAAGTTCCCATCGAATTTGAGGCCTTTGGCCGAAACGCCATTAGAGTTGCTGTTGCCACCTCCGCCAGGGCCTCCACCACCGGGAAAACCGCCGCCTCCACTGGAACCAAAATTGCTGCCCGTGACAGTCACTGTGACCGTGCCACCAAAGAAATAGCCGTTGCCGTCGCTGCTGATGCCTTTGCCACCTGTTCCCGTGCTAGTGAGGCTTATTGTGCCGTTGGTCATCTTCACAAAGTCTTTGCCTTTGACGCAGGCGGGCTTAAGTGTGTCACTACCGCTGACTGTAGCGGAACTTGACATATTGACCGTGACCGTTCCTCCCATGAAATGCACATAGTCGTCGGAAACGATGCCTGATTTGCCCTTTGCTGTTACGGTGAGATTGCCTTCGCCGCTGAAAATGAACTGGCCTTCACCGAACATTGCGGCTTTTTCGTCTTCTTCCGAGGGTGTATTGGCATACGACGCGCCGTCTGCAAGGGTGTTCTCACCATTCAGAACAATAAAGGTGCGTTTACCTTTGCTCGGTTCCGCCTGAGGTCCTTGCACGTTGATGGCAGCGCCATTAGGGTTGGTGATGTTTACATTGTTTAATGTAATGCCTTGCTTCTTCGCGCTGTAGAGCTTGAAAAAGCCATCGTTGGCAGTCCCCGAAACTTCATACATCACATGCTCTTCACCTTTATAAGCAATAGTCACATCATTGCCATTGACGGAAACGGTGAAGTCATCATTGGTTCCTGTAACAGTAGCATTTCCATCGGTGGAAAACACCACGTTGACCGTTTGAGTAAAAATTGTGTTGACGATGTGGTCTTCGGTGTCGTCTATCTCAGTTGGGTCGATGAGGACGATATTGTCCTTTTGGCAACCCATAACCGATACTGCCAGCATAACAAACAAGAAATCTCTCAAGAGTTGTTTCATAAACGTAGAATTGTAATGGACATATAAACAACTGCAAATCCGAGTGTTTTAGTATTTCAAAAGCACAAAAAAAGCCGCAGCTCGAAGGCCACGGCTTGATGTTCCAGCCATAAAAATGATTACTCTATCGGAATCTGGATCACCGACAGCCATTTCTCGGGGTCTTCTTGGTTCCAGGCACCATCGATGTAGCAAGTGCGGGGATGGCCTGCAATCTTGTAACCTTGTTCTTCAATGTAGCGGAAAGCTTCGGTGTATGACTCATAGAAACGCTCGTAAGGGCCGACGTGTTTCATGCAGAGCGCCTTGGACACGGCGGGTAGACGCTTGAACTGGATGATGGCACTATCGGTGCCCATCTCTTCTACCTGTTCACAGTATTCGATGTCGATGTCCGTAGGCTTGTACTCTTTGTCATGTTCGATGGTGAAACAGTAGCCAGGCGGCGGACATTTGCAGCCGAGGCGCTGCATCTCGGGGCCGATGACATTGACACACAGCGGGCCAAGAGCTGCGTAGTTGGGGATGACTTCACGATGGCTTGCCACGATGATTTCGGGCAAAGATTGGATGCTGAATTTTTCCATTTTAGTGATTTGTTTGCGAGAGTCTCTCCATTCGAGCAGCTGGTTGCGACGGGCTTTCAGTTGCTTCAGCAGCTTTTCCGTCTCCTTGATTTTCTCGTCCATCTGCTGGATGTCGGGCGTGTGCGAACCGTCTTCATACAGCTCCTTGATTTCATCCAGCGAGAATCCGAGCCGTTGCAGGTCACGGATGGTTTGGAGCTTCTGCATCTGGTCGATGCTGTAGTAGCGGTAACCCGTCCACTCGTCCACCTCGTCAGGCGCGAGGAGTCCCTTCTGCTCATAGTGACGCAGGGTCTTCACAGTGACCTGCATCAACTTGGAGAACTCTCCGATTTTTAACTTTGTTTTGTTACCCATTATCGTACGAATTATTGCTAGCGGGTGCAAAATTAAAGCATGACCTTAGGGACGAGTCAAGTGTTTTTTGAAAAATTTTGCGTTTTTCATCCAACAATTTTAAGTCCAACAATGGAAAGAATCAACGTGCTGAGAAAAAACACCCGCCAGAAGGTGGCTGGCTCGTGAAAGACGAAGATACCCAGCAGCACCGCTCCGACGGCTCCGATGCCTGTCCAGACGGGATAGGCGATGCCGATGGGAATGGTCTGTGTGGCTTTCGCCAAAAGCACGGCGCTCAGCACATAGAGCACGGCAAAGCCTGAAATCCACAGCCAATACTCCGTTCCGACAGCGAGTTTGGTTTTACCAAGACAGAAAGCGAAGCCTGTTTCACAGAGGCCGGCGATGATGAGGATAAGCCAATTCATGGGCGCAAAACTACAAAAAAATCCGCAACCCAAGGCTTTCGCCCGAGTTGCGGATTATCTTCTTTACAACTATAACTATAAAACAAACTTTTTTGTAATTTTGCAGTGTCGTTATCTTCTGGTTCTGTTCAATGGACTTCGGCGGAATCGGATGAAACGTCGCAAAAATGTCAAAAAGGAGTCCCGTTTATTTATATGAATTTATATGAAACAGTATCGTAAATTATTAGCGCTTATGCTCTTACTAATAGTAAGTGGCGGCGTATTTGCACAAGATCTTTTCGACAAGGCAAAGTTGGACAATTACTTCGGTAAACTTGAAGAAAACAACAAGTTTATGGGAAGTGTTGCCGTCGCGAAGAAAGGGGAGATTATCTACACAAAATCAGTCGGCTTCGCTGATGTCGAAAACAATGTAAAAGCAACTGAAAAATCCAAATATAGAATTGGTTCCGTCTCGAAATCGTTTACAGCGGTTCTGGTTTTAAAGGCGGTTGAAGAAAAGAAAATAGACCTTGACCAAACGATTGACAAATGGTTTCCGACAATCGCAAATTCACAGAAAATAACAGTAAGGCATTTGCTAAGCCATAGGAGCGGAATACACGATTTTACACACAACGATGACTATCTGACCTGGTGCACGCAGCCTAAGACAGAAAAAGAAATGCTCGGGATTATTGAGAACGGCGGCAGCGACTTCGAACCCGACAGCACGGCCGAGTACAGCAATTCGAACTATGTGCTGTTGACATACATGCTTGAAAAGATTTTCTCGAAACCCTATTCCGACCTGTTGCAGGAATACATTGTCGAGCCCATTGGTTTGGCTGACACATACGTTTTTGGCAAAACCAATCCTAACGACAACGAATGCCGATCATATCGCTTCTTGGGCTCTTGGGTGGTTGAAAACGAAACGGACTGTACTGTTCCGATGGGGGCTGGTGCAATAGTGTCAACGCCGACCGACTTGACAAAATTTGCTGATGCTTTGTTTGGCGGAAGGCTTGTGGCTGATGAAAGTCTCGAAATGATGAAAACCATTAAGGACGAATATGGTCTCGGGCTGTTCGAGATTCCTTTTGGCGATAACATTGGTTTAGGACACACGGGCGGAATAGATGGTTTTATTACTGTATATTCGCATTTTGCCGACGGAGATGTTTCGTATGCAATGACATGTAACGGGCGTAATTTTAAAATCGGAGATATTAAAAAGGCGGTTTTAAGCGCAGTTTACGGCAAACCTTACGAGTTACCGGAATTCTATAATGTCGCTTCGGAGGACTTGGATGTTTATTTAGGCGTGTATGTTTCCACGGAACTCGGTTTGGAAATTATTGTAACAAAAGAAGGAAACACATTGATTGCGCAGATTGGCGATGATGTTTTTGCGTTTGAAGCAGTTGACAAGGACAAATTTAAGTATGACCCGATAGGGGCAACATTTGAATTTGATCCGGAAAAGAACACAATGACTTTATTTCAACATGGAGTAGAATTAGTTTTTCAAAAGCAAAAATAATTTTCTGGTGAGTTGGACCTGTTTGGTTACAGGTCGAGGGAGTCTGTCGACCACGACTCGCATAAAAATTCCGCAACGCAAGCCTTCGCCCAGATTGCGGAACCCTTAGAATAATAACTCTCAACTGTTAACTCCTAATTCCTAACTGTCAATACCCTAACCCTTTCAGCCATTTCTCCACTTTGGCTTTGCTGGTGCGCACTTCATGGCCGTAGATGCTGAAGCCTTGGATGACCTTGGCCTTCGGGAACTCACGCTTCACATCGCTCACGCAGGAGGCTAAGCCGCTGCCTTCGTGGGTGGTGAAGGGGACGACGGTCTTGCCGTCGAGGTTGATGTCGTGGAAGAGGGTGAACATCACCTGCGGGTAGGTGCCCCACCAAACGGGACCGCCGATGAAAACGGTGTCGTATTGGCTGAGGTCGGGAGCATCGCCTTCGTAAGGCGGAAGCTCACCGTTGTTGGCCTCCTCTTTTGCGAGGTTGATGAGCGGCGTGTAGGCCATGCCGTCATACTTGTGGGTGACGATTTCAAACTGGTCGGCACCCGCGATTTCCGAGATGTAGTCGGCCACGATCTTCGTGTTGCCTACCTCGATGTTGCCCACGCTGTAATTGTCGCCCGCATGGGAGAAAAAGATGACGATGGATTTGCTCATTGCTGTGTTATTTGATGGTTTGACTTCTTGTTTGCTTTGTCCGTTGCAGCCCGTGGCTATAAGTAGAGTAAAGGCTGCGATGATGAAGGATTTCGCTTTCATTTTCTGTTGTATTAATGCAGATGTTCCATTTTATACTGGCGCGAGCCAAGGCCAATCTTCTCGGCGTGTTCGAGGATGTGGAGGCCGTGCTGCTTCTCGATGCGGTTGATGAGTGAGGTGGCATCGTCGCCGACCTCGTTCTGGTGGCGATACACCATGTCGATGCAGGCTTGGTCGAGGGCGACGGGGTCGGTGGAGGCCAAAATGCCCATGTCCTTCAGTTCAGGCTTGGCGGGATTACCGTTGCAGTCGCAGTCAATGGAGATGTTGTTCATCACGGCGATATAGACGATGCGGTCGCCAAAGTAGTCGGCGACGGCAGTAGCGGCGGTGGCCATGCACTCGACGAACTTGTCTTGGTTTTCGGGAAGGATGAACTCCCAAAGACGCTCGGCATCCTCGGTCAGGCCGTTGGTGTGGATGTAGGCCTTGCCGTTCGACGAGGCCACGCCGATGCTCTGGTTTTTCAGCACGCCGCCGAAACCAGCCATCTGGTGACCCTTGAAGTGGGCCAAGTTGATCATGAAGTCGTAGTTGGCCAGATGGTCGCCTACGATGTTGTATTTCATGTAAGTGGTGTCGCGCACGGGCAGCCTCATTTCGCCTTCGGCATCCATGATGTCAACCTCGGCGATGTCGTTGTAGCCGCGTTGCTCGATGGCTCTTTGGTGGTCGGAGGTGCTGAAGCGGCTTCCCTTGTAGGCCGTGTTGCATTCCACAATGGTGCCGTTGACGTGTTGCACAAGGTTCTTGATCAGTTCAGGACGCAGGTGGTTCGACTTCTGTGACTCTCCCGTGCTGATTTTCACGGCCACGCGTCCCTCGGCTTTCACGCCAAGGGCTTCGTAGATGCGGATGAGTGCGTCGGGAGTGATGTCATCGGTCATATAGACGATGGGCAGTTGTTGCTCGGTGTTGGTTGTGTTTTCCATGTTTTCCGTTTGGTTTTCAGAGGTTTGACTTCCGTTAGATTGTCCGTTGCAGCCCGCCATCATAAGTATTGCAAATGCTGCGATGATTAGTCTTGTTGCTTTCATAGTGATTTAGTTTTTGCAAAGAAACGAAAAATCCGCAAAACGGCAGTTGCACATTTTACGGATTGTGTTTCAATTTTTTCCGAAAAAATTTGTTCTATTTTCAATATGTCGATGCCCTTGCTTCGGTAAACTGCCAGCGTCCGTCGCGCTTCACGAGTTGGAAGCGCAGTTGCAGCCGCCATGTGCCTCTGCCTCCGCCGAAGACCGCCGCCGTCACGCGACTACGGCCTGTGAGCGTGGCACGGTCGCCGTCAATGGCGATGTCTATCTGCTCATGCGAAGCCGAATAATAGTTAAGCGTCCCATCCAAAATGGCGTTGATATACTCCTCTTTCGACTGCCGCATCCCCGTCATGTGGACAAGCACGAACTCGTCAGCGTGGACGCGGTCGAGCGTTGCCGAATCTTTCTCCACCATGGCGCGGTACATTTCGCTGTAGAGTTGTTCTATTTGCTGGCGATCGTCCATCGTGTCAGCGGATAAAATTTGTGTTGACGCGCACGGCATCCACTTCGGGCAGCCCGCCACGCTCGCGCTCAGCGGCGATGGCGCGGATAAGGAAAGCCATATTGCGACCCAGCACGCGCATAATCTGTACGCCTTCTTCGTCTTGCATCACTTCTTCGGGTGTGTTTCCGTGAACCATGTTCCAATAGCGACTGCTCACCACAGGCATCTCGGCCAGTTGGAAGTATTTGTTCAGCCGGTCGAGGGCGGCGGTGGTGCCTGCGCGACGTGCCGAGACCACCGCTACGCCCATCTTCATCCGTAAGGGATAATTTGCGCTGAAAAACAGTCGATCCAGCAGGTTGGTCAGCGTGCCGTTGGGTCCGGCGAAATAGACGGGAGAGCCTACCACGAGGCCATCGGCCTGCTCGAATTTCGGTGCGAGTTCGTTCACGATGTCATCGAACACGCAGCGCCCAATTTCCCTGCACTTGCGACAGGCAATGCAGCCGCGGATGTCCTTGTTGCCGATGTGGATGATTTCAGTCGCTACGCCGTTCTTCTCCAATTCCTCCGCCACGATGCCTAGGGCTGCAGCTGTGCAGCCTTTGGCGTGTGGGCTTCCGTTGATTAAGAGTGCTTTCATATTGTTTACTTTATGTTATATTTCAATGATTTGCAACTGTGTGAAACCATCGGTTTCCGATTACAAAAATACGACAAAACCTCGAAATGGATCCGTTTCAGGTTAAAACTTTCACATATCCAAAAAACGGCCACGCATCAATGATGGGATAGTTTTATTGGGTTAATAATTCAATTACAATGTCGGGGCACTGACGCCTTCGCGGGCGCGGCTTTGGAGTTCCATCTTGCCGATGCGCCAAGTGGCACCGACGGTAACGGCGCGTCTGCCCCACGTGTAGCTGTAGTTGGATTGGTAGTAGGGGTTGAGGCCGACATTTCCGCTCTGCGCGGTGGCGAGGATGTCTTGCCAGTTGAGGAAGAGCGAGAGTCGGCCTTTGAGCAGGTCGGAACTTGCTCCGAGGTCGAGTTGGAACGAGGGCTGGCTCTTGCTCATCAGCGACAATGCGGCGGTAGAGTAGCGGGCATTGGCGTAGATTTGCAGCACGTTCCAGAGTTTGCCTGTCACGTTGAGTCGTCCGCTGAAGGTGGGCAGGTGTCGTTTGTCCCATTTGCCAGGGCGGAACTCCATGTTGTAATAATAGTCGTAGAAATTGGCGTAGAGACGGATGTTCATAAAGGGTTCTGGCCGCCAAGTGAGGTTGGCCTCGGCTCCGAGGGTGCGGCTGTCGCCGATGTTGTTCCACTGGCTGAAACTGACAATGCGGCCATAGTAGGGATGATAGGCTACGTCGCTGAGCTGCTGTATCTCGTCGGTGTTGGCGCGGAGATAGCCCGTCAGTCCCACGCTGACCCATCCTTTGTACATCGTCCAGCCGCCCTCGAGATTGTGGGTGTGGCTGAAACGCAGGTCGGGGTTGCCGAGTTCATAACTCTCTTCTTCCAGCCAAGTGTAGGTGCTCCACAACCTACAACCAGGCGAGGTAAAGCGGCGCGTATAACTGAGGGTGAAGTTGTGTCCGCTCTCGGTGGCATAGCTGGCGTGGAATGAGGGAATGAAGTCCCAAAACGCCTTGTCAACATCATATTGAGTGGTCTCCACAGGCAGATCTGCGAAGGTGGCCTGCTTCCACTTGCGATAGACACGGACACCGCCCTTGAGGGTGAGACGCTTGATTTTCTGCTGTACGGCGATATAGGCGGTCAGTTCGTTGTCCACCATCCGGGTGCTGAAGGTGCGGTCGGCATCGCGCATCCATTGGTTGGTGGCGAAGTTCATCGTGTCCCACTGCACAAGCTGCGAATTGCGCCCCAGCACGGCACTCGCTCCAGCCTCCATAATGGTGTTTTGGCTGAATGGTTTGGTGTAATCTAGATTGAAGTTGGTCCACCATGAAGGGTAACGCTCGGTGCG
>Ga0310690_10004001_pt1 | contig 21468 bp, 18 predicted proteins | sample AusTroGonzalo_MG_2_FD_207661 | JGI IMG/M metagenome (GOLD analysis project Ga0310690, IMG submission 207661) | Bovine rumen microbial communities from tropical cattle in Woodstock, Queensland, Australia - Gonzalo_04 (v2) (version 2) | ecosystem: Host-associated > Mammals > Digestive system >... | reverse complement strand
TCGAGAAGCTTTCGGAAGCAGATGTCTTTATCGGTATAAAAGACGATTGGGATTTTGACGGATGTTTTACAGAAAGGACAGTAGCCGAGAGATACGGCATTAAGGTTTACGGAGTGGATGCCTTTTGTGCAATCGAGAACTTCAGGGAATATTACAACAAACTGTTCCCAGACAGAGCAACAACATCGAATCCGAGGATGATCTGATGAAGCTGCCTATAATATTAGGCAAGGATTCCAAGAAAGGGATGAACGAGGATGATTGAATTAGCACTGTTTTTTATCGTAATGATCATAATCCCAAGCATATTCAGGGAGAGAGGAACAGAGGATGAATGCGAGACAGAAAGCGAAAAAGTACAAACAAGAGATTAAAGACTTGAAAATGAACCTTGCTCATGAACATCTCTACAGACAAAATGCAGAAATGGCTGCCTGTAGGTTGGCTCTCCGAAATACGGAATTGGATAAGATCAGGACAGAATCCGAGGAATTCTGTTGCTCTTGCATCCTATCCCCGGAAGAATATAAAACTGTTGACAGGGATGAACTTAAAGGAATCTTGGCAAGGGAACTTACCGAGGTAATAAAAGACAGGCTTCACTTAAAAATAGATCCTGACAATGACTACAAACCAAATTGCTATAAAGCATATGCAAGGATAAGGATATTTAACAGATAGGAGAGAAAATGGAAAAGATAAGACAAAACCCGGTAAAGAAATTCTTGGCTGCCGAAAGCATAAGACGAAGCATAAGATTTGAACTTAAGCATCTGAACCCTTCCGAAAAGGTAGCGGTGCTTAAAGAAACAAGGGATCTTGTGATCAAGGATCTCGTCAGAGCCAAAGAGGAAGTAAAGGAACTTGAGGAAGCATTGAACTTGTAAAGGGGGGAGAGATATGTACTGTCCGAAATGCAACAGTAAGATGACTTGTACTGACTCCAGAGAGGAAAACAACGTCAGATGGAGAACATATGCCTGTACAAAGTGCAAAGCGGTGATCGGTACTTCGGAACGAGTAGAGGATTATCACACTGCATATTACAAGGCGAGAGCAATAAGCGCAGTACAGGAGAGTAAAAGAGGCAGAGTGAGAAAGAAACGTGCTGTAGGTTGAGGAGCAAAGAATGGGTGTAAGAACGTCAGATGAATGTGATATATCGGAAGTGCAAGATTTTCCGACCAAATGGGAATGCCCAAGATGTCATGCAGAAAATGGTATGTCACCAACAGGAGAAGAAGTCTTTGAAGTCTTTGATGCATACTGTGCAGAATGCAGAAGATGCTTCTATGTCCACACATGGATAAGGAGAAAGAATGAATAGTAACGTAGACACAACAGCCCTGATCAATAAGCTGCCGCCTGTGAAATGGAAATGTCCTCATTGCAACAAGATAAACAAAACAGGTCCTATGGCAGAAGAACTCATAGAAGAATATATGTTTTATCTGGAGCATTGCTCCCGATGCGGATATGTTCATAAATGGGAACTTAAACTTACGGACGATTTTAAGAAGAAAGTATTGGATATGTTCGAAATAGGAGAGAATAAATGAACGAAAATGAAATCCGGGAGATGAGAGGCAAGATCACAAAGATGAAACAGCAAATCAATGACCTTATCGGGGAAGTAAAAATAGAGGTCTGCGATAAGATCTGTAGGTATACAAACGATCCCACAAAGAGTCTTCTTCAGGAAGAACTCGATGTATACTGCGAATCCTGTCCTTTGAACAAACTTTGATTCACAGGCGGTTCATTGCACACATCATGAACCATGCCAAATTACGCACAGAATAGGTCAGATTCAACGTTCTGACATTATGGCGCATAAATGGTGCAGTAAACCAAACCGAACCAAAACCGACAGGAAATGATGCGAAATAGGGGCATACAATCCACGCATCAAAACACATCGGCAGCGGTATTAACCAAGCGTATTGTCCTCCATATTTGGTGATTCTTTTCAGAGGTGGATCATCTGATTCCGAGTTGGATCAGGTGATCCATTTTTGGTGCAATAAACCAAATGATTGAAATGCAGTAAATAAGCCACTTTCAGATGATTGGCTCCTATGCATATACTCATCTTTTGGTGCAGATTTTGAAAAAATCTTCAGAGGTAGGTTAGAAATCCATATCCTTCGTGTGGTACTTTTGAGTAGAAAGGATTCGCCGACCTAATCGGCAGAAATGATATGAAGATTGACTACGCTCAAATTGAAAAAGAATACATGACAAGCAATGCCTCGGTCAGAGAGTTGTCAAAAAAGTTTGGTATTCCGGCAACAACACTCCAGAGATATGCCAAAAAGAACGGATGGTCATCAAAAAGAGAAGAGCGCATAGCCAAGAGAGCAGAGAGACTGATCACAAAGGCAGAAGGAGAACAGGACGATTCATGGGAACGATTAAGAAATACCATGCGGCTGGTATTGGAAGACGAGTGGAACAAATGCCAAGAAGACGCAGAATATCGGCTTGCGGTATTGCCTTCTCTCACAAGATCGACCAAATATGCGAGAGAAATCGGAGTATTCGGTCCGACAGCTTCAGAGAGGAAGACGATCAAGGAAGTGGAGAGGATGGAGAATGAAGCTAACTCCACAGGAACAGAAGGCATAAACATCAAGATCGAAGGGGGCGAAGGGTTTGACGAATGACAGAAATTAACTTGGGCAGACCTAATCCAAAACAAGTATTGTTTCTGAAGGATAAACACAAGCACGTTGGGTTCGGTGGAGCAAGAGGCGGTGGGAAGTCTTGGGCGGTAAGAGCGAAGGCGATTCTTCTTGCCTTCAATTATCCGGGCATAAAGATTCTGATCGTAAGACGGACGTATAAAGAAGTTATTCAAAACCATATCGAGCCTTTAATGGCGGTGCTTAACAAAACGTGTAAGTACAATAAGTCGGAAAACGTCATAAGGTTTCCAAACGGATCAAAAATCATGTGTGGATACTGCAATAATGATCAGGATGTTTGGCAATACCAAGGAAATGAATATGATGTCATATTCTTGGACGAGGCAACACAGCTTAAGGAAGAATGGATCAAGAAGATCGCAGCTTCATGCCGTGGAGCAAACGATTTTCCTAAAAGGATATATTACACTTGCAATCCGGGTGGACAGGGACACGGATATATAAAGAGGATCTTCATTGACCGAAAGTTTGAAACCAATGAGAATCCCGATGATTATGTTTTTATCCAGAGTCTTGTGACGGATAACAAGGTCTTGATGGAGAAAGATCCTGACTATGTCAAATTTCTTGAGAGTCTCCCCAGAGTCTTAAGAGAGGCATGGCTTAACGGAAGATGGGATGTATTCGAAGGAGCCTTTTTTGAGGAATTCAGAGTCACTCCCGATCCGCAGCTTTGTGCCGATAACAACCTGACAGTAGAAGAAGCACTTAAAGAAGGGGCATATACTCATGTCATAAAGCCATTCGACATACCGAGGAATTGGAAGGTCTACCACTCATACGATTGGGGATACGGAAAGCCGTTCTCCTGTGATTGGTGGGCACAAGACTTTGATGATAATCTTTATCTTATCCTTCAGCTATACGGATGCACAGGAGTGCCGAACGAAGGACTCAAATGGTCCAATGAAGAACAATTTAAAGAGATCCATAATATTGAATCCTCGCACAAATGGCTCATGGGAAGGAAGATATACGGTCCGGCAGATCCGTCCATATGGGATGGCTCCAGAGGAATATCTGCTGCTGAAACGGCTGATAAGAACGGAGTCTACTTTGAACCGGGAGTGAATGACCGAATTCCCGGATGGATGCAAGTGAGAGAACGGATGAAGTTTGATGAGTATGGGCATCCAAAGATTTACTTCTTTGACACTTGCAAGGATGCCATAAGAACGATACCACTCATGATGTTCGATGAACACAAAATAGAGGATATGGATTCAGATCTTGAGGACCATTTCTGCGACAGCATGAGATATATGTGTATGTATCGACCTATTCCACCGAGAGACATTAAAAGCAATACGAAACCTTATTATGATCCTCTCAATCAGTTTAAATAAAAAGGAGAAAGCACATGGAAGGAATAATCAGAGAAGGAATGGTGAGTCAGGCATCTCATCCTTTGGCTGCGGAAGCACTCGCCAAAGGGGAGATGGGAATGAGTCCTATTCCCGAAGTAAAAGGGCAGAAGATCGGCTCCGATGAAATAGCAAAAGCTACGGAGACACTTCGAAAGTACAAAGAAGGCAAGGCAATGCTTGAAAAGAAGATCATTGCCAATGAACAGTTTTGGAAGCTTCGTCAGTGGGGGCAGCTTGGTCCCAACAAGGATCTTGAACAGGTAAAATCCACACTTTGGTTATGGATGTGCATTCAGGGCAGATACTCGGATGTCATGGATTCCTTTCCCACTTGCAACGTAAAGCCTCGCCAGAAGGATGACACAGGACAGGCGAAGATGCTCTCGTCCATCATTCCTGTGGTGTTGGAGCAGAACAAGTATGAGGATACATATTCGGACATAGCATGGTATACGATCAAACAGGGCGGTTCCATTCAGGGTATCTTCTGGGACAAGACGAAGCACAACGGACTCGGAGATATTTCGGTTAAAGAGATAGATGCTCTTTCAATGTTCTGGGAGCCGGGAATAACGGATATCCAGAAGTCACAGAACGTGTTCACAACAGAACTTGTCGATAATGACATATTGATGCAGATGTATCCGCAGACCGAAGGACACTTGGACAGTCAGAAGATCACCGTTGCCAAGTATATATATGACGATAGGATCGACACTTCCAACAAATCCGTGGTGGTCGATTGGTATTACCACACATATTACAACGGCAAAAAGACCTTGCAGTATTGTAAATATGTAAATGACGTTGTTCTCTATGCCACAGAGAACGAAACCGAGATTCCGATGCAGCAGACAGTAGATTCCATAACAGGAGTTGTAACACAGGTTCCTGTTGGAGAGTCCATAGCCGAGAGAGGACTCTACGATCATGGAAACTATCCGTTTGTTGTTATGAGCCTGTATCCTATCAAGGGAAGCCTTATAGGATACGGCTTAACGGATATAGGAAGAGGCACACAGATGGACATTGATGAACTCAATGACTCCATCATAGGCAATGCCAAGGAAGGGGCATCCGCAAGGTATTTTGAAAGAGAGAATGCCGGAATCAACGAAGAGGAATTCCTTGATCCCAAGAAAAAGATCGTTCATGTTCAGGGCGGTCTTGATGAACAGAACATAAGAGCAATCGATACCAAGCCTCTTGATTCCGTATATGTAAACTTCATGACCATGAAGACGGATGAACTCAAACAGGCTACATCGAATCAGGACGTACATAACGGTACAACATCATCCGGGGTAACGGCAGCTTCAGCCATAGCTGCTCTTCAGGAAGCAGCCGGAAAGAACGCAAGGTCAACGAACAGAGAATTCTATAGAGCATACAAGGATGTGGTTTATCAGATAATCGAGTTGATCAGACAGTTTTACACACAGCCGAGAGTATTTCGCATTGCTCCCGATGCAAGCGGAAGCGAAGAATTTGTAACCTTTGATAATTCCGGCATAAAAGCACAGCCTCAAATGGTTGGCGGCATGGATCTCGGACTTCGGCTCCCGGAGTTTGATGTAGACGTAACGGCAGAGAAGGCAAGTCCTTACAAGAAAATGGAAATGAATGAACTTGCTCTTAACTTCTATGCACAGGGATTCTTCAATCCGCAGATGGCAGATCAGGCACTTGCTTGTCTTGAGATCATGGACTTCGACCATAAGGATCTCGTCATATCAAAGATTCAGGAGAATCAGACCTTGCAGATGAAGCTGTTGCAGTTTGAACAGTTGGCATTACAGTTGGCACAGCAGACAGATCCGAGACTCGCAGACCAGATAGGACAGATGATCCTCGCAGAAGGCGGTCAGCCTGTTCCTTCCGGGGGAGAAGTTGACACAGACATAAGTGCCAATCCGAGTGGTGAAAAGAGAGTCGAGGCGGCAAGAGAACAGGCTGTGAACAGCACAAAGATATGATAAGCGTAGAGATCACTAAAAAAAGCATAGTGTCAAACGGACACGCATCAGAACTGATATGTAATTCCGTATCGGTTCTGATGTGGGCATTGTCCATGAGCCTTTTAAACGAATCGGCAGAGGATCTTGTTGTAAAAGAGTCTGAAGGGTATGAAGAGATTTCCTTCAAACCGACTAAAACAACGATCCCCATCTTCGATGGAATAGTCTCATGTTTTAAGGCAATGGGCGAACAATTCCCCAATGAAATAAAAATATTTATTAAAAAATGAAAATTCATTGGGGAGGTAGGTTAGAAATCACAATTACATTTGTGATAGAGTAAAGCTATAAGGATTCGCTGACCTAATCAGCAGAAAGGAAAATTATGAGATTTTTCAAACTTAACCTTCTCCGTTTTGGCGAAGGTGGTGACGGATCTGGAAGCGCAGCCGGGGAAGGAGCCACAAGCGGAGAAACTTCGGGAGCAGATATACCGTCCTCTATCCCCGAAAGAGGAAAAAAGGCTTATGCAGAAGCTTTGAAACAGACAAGCGCATCTGTGAAGGAGCAGAAGGCAGAAGCTAATACAGTTAAGGAAGAAGCCAAAAATTCCAAACTGTCATACGAAGACTTAATCAAATCAGATGAGTATCGTGATGCCCATCATGAATACATGGAGAAGACCATCTCCGACAGGCTTAAAAAGTACAAGGGACAGGAAGAAAGCCTGAAAAGCGCAAATGCGCTCCTTGCAACAATAGCCACCAAGTATGGTCTTGATCCTGAAGACACAGATTACATGGACAAACTTTCGAAGGCTGTCGAGTCTGATGATTCATACTACGAAAAGTATGCTGAAGACAACGATATGACTCCGGCTGAAGCGAGGAAGCTCGTCACACTTGAACGCAAAGTCAAAGAGGCAGAGGCGGCAAAGATGAGACAGCAACAGGAAGAGGTCCAGAGAGCGCAGTTTGAGACTGTACGTCAGAACGCTGCAAAGACACAGGCAAAGTATCCGGGATTCGACCTTGCAAAAGAGTTGAACAATCCGAAATTCTGCCAGATACTCTCTGCGACCAACGGAGATACAACGGCTGCATATGTTACAACACACTATGAAGAGATCATGCGTGGCACTGTAGCTAATGCGGCACAACAGGCACAGATAGCAACAGCCAATTCGATTGCATCGGGAAGCAAAAGACCGATGGAAAACGGCTTGAATGGATCTGCTCCTTCAAATGTTTCCGTGAACTTCAGTAAGATGAGCCTTTCAGAACTTCGTGCATGGGCAGATACGCAAAGAAAAATGCAGAAGTAGCAAAGGCATAGTCCTTTGCGGAAAGGACTGTCATGAAAAGCTTTAAGCTTATGTTACTCCGTCACAGTACGGATGTTAATCCCATCAACGTAACCACACAGACCACTCCCCAGAGCATGGCTGTGACCATGAAGACCTTCTATGAGAAGACACTCCTTGAGAATGCGAGAGCAGCTACGATCTTTACTCCTCTCGGCAAGAAGGTTCCCATGAAGGGCAACAAGGTTGAATTCCGTAAATTCAACACATTCCCCAAGGCTCTGACTCCTCTTACAGAAGGTGTCATCCCTACAGGACAGAACTTCGGTATGACCAACCTTGAGATCAGCACCAATCAGCATGGTGACTATGTAGCCGTTTCCGACAGACTCCAGATGGAAGCATTCGATGATGTTATCTTCGGTGCTACAGAGGAAATGGGTGCAGCAGAAGGCGAGACTTACGATACGCTCACCAGAAACAAGATCTTAACAGGAACGAACGTTGTGTATGCAGCTTACAACAATGTCCATGCGGCATCCAGAAGCGCACTCACATATCAGCACGTTATCACTCCGGCTCTTGTTAACAAGGTTGGCACTTGGATGAAGAAGAACAAGGTTCCGAAGTTTGACGGATATTGGGTATGGGTTATCCATCCTTCACAGGAATATGATCTTACCGAGTCCTCGGAGTGGAAGGAATTCCATAAGTACGATGATGTGCAGCCTATCTTCAAGGGCGAGATCGGAACACTTCGTGGCTTCCGTTTCATCGTAGATCCCAACGTTAAGGTTTACAGATCAGAGCCTCTTGCATCCGATTCCAGAACGCTTCTTCTTAATGGTGCGGTTTCTGCCGGAGCAGCTACATCCATCACAGTAGATGGCGGTACGCTTACTACAGACTCCATCAAGGGAAGAGTGATCAGATTCGGTGACAACACTGTCACAGTAACAGGAAACAATGCAACCACCATTTCATTTGCATCGACCACTCTTAAGGCAGTGGCTGACGATAGCCTTGTATATGGTGCTGAAGGCGGTGTTAACGATGCAGCGGTTTACGCATCGATGGCAATGGGCAAGGATTCCTTCGGTGTACTTGATCCCGAAGGCGAAGGCATGGAACTGATCATCAAGGATAAGTCCGAGATCGGTGGTCCTCTTGAGCAGTTTAGCACTATCGGTTACAAGTTTAACCATGGTGCAGGCATCCTGTATCAGGAGAGACTTGTAAGAGTCGAGACAGGATCATCTTACTCCTTCGATGATGAAGTGAACTAAATTTCAATATCCCCGGATGGATTCGCCTTCCATCCGGGGGTTATAAGGAGAATGAATATGGCAGAAAAAAAGACAAATAAGAACGCAGAAGTTGCGGAAGAGGTTGTCGAGACTAAAGTCGAGACAGAAGCTACAGAAGCTGAACCGACCAAGGCTCCTGAAGCTAAACCCACAAGACCTACAAAGCAGTACGTTGAAATCAGGATTCCGAGAGATCCTCTTGGCAAGTCGGACAGCATATTTGTAGGTGTTAACTTTAAAAACTACATCCTCAAGCGTGGCACTACAGTGAGAGTGCCTATCGAGGTTGCAGAGGTATTAAAAAATTCCGAGTTAGCTGAAGATGCAGCTATTGCGTTTGCACAGGCAAAAGAAGAGGAATACTTTGAAAAAAGTAAGAATCACGCATAACAGCCAATCGGCATAACAAAAGAAAGGCTGTAAAAAGCCTTTCTTTTTCTTTAAGGAGATAACATGACCATCCGTGAAGCTATAAACAGAGCAGACAGCACAAAAGCCAATCAGTATTCAGATGAAATAAAAATGCAGTGGCTGTCTGAATTGGACAACAGAATATACAACGATCTGTTTCTGACACATGAAGACAATCCTTATGCGGACATCGAGCCGCCGGAAGAAGGAGAGGAAGACGAAAGACTTATCTTCCCTTACACGGATGACTCAAAGGAACTACTCGCAGAGAGTCCCTATGATGTCCTTTATCCGTCCTATATAAAGGCAAAGATAGACGAAACCAACGAGGAGTTTGGAAAATATGCAAATTCCTCTGCTATATACAATTCACAGTATCAGGATTATGCGAGATGGTATAACAGATCGCATATGCCCATCACAAGGTATCCGAAAGGAAAATTGATATGTACTTGCCAAGACTCTCCGATATGAGATCCAAGAAGGCGAAAAGCCTTAAGGTAGATAACTTAATACAATTCAATGGTTTGAATGAAACCAATGAATGCTCCGATACCGAAATGAAGTCCATGCACAATATGTCTCTTAAGGATTATCCCCATCTTTCCGTGAGACAGAGAAGAGCAATAGCGGATCTGTCACTCACGAACATAAAGGGCATATTAGGCGGTGAGAGACTGTACATCGTTTCAACGGATAAGATCACAACAGTAAATACTGACGGAACATTGGAAGCTGTTAGCGTTTCGTTGCAGAACAGCAAAAAGAGTCTTGTGAAAATGGGAAAGTATTTATGTATCTTCCCGGATAACAAGGTCTTTGACGGAACGTCAGTAAAGAGCATGGCAACAAGCTTCACGTCAACGAGCGTTACCTTCTCTCTCACAGACAATAAAGGAACGGCTATCACATATCATAACGCAGCTTATTATGAAGACCATGATCCCCAGAACGGAGATTATCTTCTGACCGAAGTGAACGGACAGAATGTCCTTCAGCAATGGTCTTCAACAAGCGAGTCATGGGTGACCATTACAACGGCATATGTAATGGCTACGGCAACAGGAGTAGGAGCAAACCTTAACGAGAATGACGGAGTAGAGATCTCTCTGAATCTCGGAAGCAATACATGGTCCGAGGTTGATAAGATCTTACCGAACGAGGCAGATGGGGTACACTTCGCAACCTATCCCATTAAGTCCGTAACGGCAAACAGTATCACATTCTCTGGACTATTAACTGCAACCAAGACACTCACATCCGTAACCTTTAAGGTACAGAGGAAGGTTCCGAATCTCGCATTTGTTACCGAAGCAATGAACAGGCTCTGGGGATGCAATTCGGACGGAACGGAGATCTACGCTACCAAGCTTGGTGATCCTCTTAATTGGAATTGCTTTGAAGGAATTTCAACAGACTCATGGGCGGTAACCATAGGATCTGAAGGAGTATTCACAGGAGCCGTAACATATCTCGGCTATCCTACGTTCTTTAAAGAGAACTCACTCATCAAGGTCGCAATATCCTCAAACGGAGCGCATCAGACTAAAGAAACGATATGCCGTGGTGTCCAGAAGGGATGTGAAAGAAGCCTTGCCGTAGTAAACGAGATCTTGTTCTATAAGTCAAAGGAATCCATATGTGCATATGATGGCTCCTTGCCACAGAACGTGTCAAAACGGCTCGGAGATCTGTCCTTGTATGGCTCCTGTCTCGGTAGCGCAAACAAGGACAAGTATTACATCCAGATGACAAAGGGAGCAAAGACAAGGATACTTGCCTATGATACTTCAAAAGGATTGTGGTGTGAGGATGATTCCACAGAATATTACCTTTTCACAACGTGGGGAAACATTCTGGTGGCGGTCCTTGGAAAACTTCTTCATCTGTTTGATTCACAATCCATCCTCACAACAACAAACGAGGATTATTCCTCGGTCAAGTGGTCATTTGAAACCGACAAGATAAGCTACTTCACTCTTGATGCCAAGTACATCCAGAGAGTTGTTGTGAAGGCATATATGGATACAAAGGCAAGAGCAAGAGTATTCATAGCCTATGACGATGATCCCTACAAACAGCTTTTCGAAATGAGAAGCGGTGGCACAAAGATATATCCTCTTTCGATCATTCCGAGAAGATGCGACAGATTCAGTTTAAAGATTGAAGGCGAAGGGAACGTAACCATTCATCAGATCACAAAAACATATGAGACAGGGAGTGATGCATGTCGAATCCTATCCTAACAAGTCCGAGATTTGATTCGGATAAACCCATAGCGGAGCAGATACAACAGATAAGATCCTATCTTTTCAGATTCAAAGATGAGTTGGAACTCATCCTGTCAAACATTGATTCGGATAACGTGACAGAGAAGTTTGAAGAGAAGATGTATGATGTCTTCTCTCGGAAGTTTGAAGGATCGGACACAATGTCACAGATTATCCAGACCACTTCACTTATCAAGATGGAAGTGAAGGGTGCAGTGCAGATGGGTGAGGACAAATATTCAAGCTTCGCCATTACTCCCGAAGGAATAAAGATCAAATCCACAGGAACGTTCACAGTCGATTCCGGGAACTTCTCAATAAACGATGAAGGTGATGTATCCATAAATGGTCATGTTAATGCTTTGTCCGGGAGCATCGGTGGCTACAAGATTGAATCAGGAATGATTCGAACGAATCAGCCGAGCGCATCAAAACCCGGTCTTGCATTGGTAAGCGGAGTAGGTCCTGATGCAAAATCACTTGCTATAGGATTCACATCCTCAAGTGATTTCTCGGATGCAAACTTCTTTGTAAATGGCGATGGAACACTTCATGCGACAGGGGCAGAGATAGATGGAACGATTAAGACGAATAGTAAAATAGGCGGCAACAATGGTCTTGAAATCTCATCCACAGGCTTTCAGATAAATGGATACGATGCATTAGTAAGAGGACACGATGGCAATGGTGACTATTTGGTTGTCGGAGACGATACAGCCACAGCAAGAACGATAATAGCCGGTGGGAATGTAAAAATTTACGGAAATTTTCGCTTATCAGAGATAGAAGTTAGTCATTCGTATATTCATGCAGCCGGAAACATAGATTTAGGATACTACAATGGTTTACAATTCAAAAGCCGATTACACGTTGATTCATCAGGAGTAGAAATATTAGAAACACCGGTAAGGTGGCAGAAACTCGATGATATTTTAGGTGATCCCGATGTACAAGTTTTAACAGATTAGGAGAATGTATGCAGAATCTTGGTTTAAGACAGGCAAAGCAACAGATAGTGAGTTTCATCAACGGACTTCCCTTTGAGGTCGAAGTAAAACGTCTTCTGGTGAAGGATATTTATGAAGACATCAAGGAAGAGTCCGACAGAGTGGTATTAAAAGAAGCAACGGAAGTAGAAAAGGCACTTAAAGAAAAGGAGAGAGAAGATGGCGGTAAAGATAAATCAGAAGATCATCAATGACTCAAGCTTACTTGATGAAGAAGCACTTCGGAAGATGAGAATAGCTATTCAGGATGAGGTCGATAAGGCTAAAATTGAGAATGCCAAAAATACTCCCAATCCATATCAGCCTTACCTTACGGCAGCACAGGGTGGTTCTGATCCTGTCGGTGAAGGAAGAGGTGGAGAAATAACACAGACACCATCATTATCGGACATCTTTAACGTGAATAATGGCAAAGGCTTTAATCATGGGATTGGAGTTGTTGCCGCCACTCCTTTTTGGGGAGTATCCGATGCTGCATATAAGTTGGCTACTGAAGGTTCAGCCACAGGCACACAGACAGGCAATAAGGGAACTAATACCACAGGCACACAGACAGATAACAAAGACACAAACGGCAGCGGAACAGGAAGCGAAGACGAAAAAGAAGAAGGTGGTTCCTCTACTCCGACAGGAGTTGACACAGGATCATCCTCAAGTGCCGATGATGCTTTAAAATATATCGCATCCATGATTGATCAGCTTAAGTCAGGAAGGTCTTCCTATTCGGACAAACTGAATACCTTGGTAGACGAATATGTAAACAGAGAAAGGTTTTCATATGATCCTTCTGCGGATGCATTGTACCAGAACTATCTTGCGGCTATGCAGAATGCCGGGCAGCTTGCCATGAAGGATACTATGGGACAGGCGGCAGCATTAACAGGCGGTTATGGCTCCACATATGCTACACAGGCGGCACAGGGGGCATATAACAATTATATCCAACAGGCAAATCAGGCACTCCCGGATTACTACAACATAGCTGCTAATGCATATGACAGACAGGGCGAGGATATGTACTCAAGGATCAAGCTTCTTCAGAATCAGGAAGACGAGGAATACAACAAGTGGCTTGATCAGATGAAGTTGGCAAGCGGCTCGACAGGATCGGCAACAGGATCTGCGACAGGAGCCTTTGACAATATGACTTCCACACAGGAAAACACAGTCATGTCAAATGCTTTAAATGCATACAAAGAGAATGGCGGTGATATGAGTGCTATCGATACCATGCTTGATGGTATGACAGGCTACAATTTCTCCAAAGAATTCCGTGATCAGGTAAAGAATTTTATCCTGTCCCATACATCAAAGATTACCAAGATAAAAGATAAAACATTGGGCAGCGATAAGTATACGGACGGAAAAAGAGAGTTTACTTATAGTGAACTCATGAAGGAATACGGAACTAAATTTACCGAAGAGCAGAAACAGAAAATCAAAGATCTTTCAGAAGGCAGATCATATGTCTTTTAAAGGAGAGAAAATATGACATTAGAAGAACGCTTCAAGAAGAATAATGAGAACAAAGAAGAGAGAGAGTCTGTCGGACTCTCTCTTGAAGAGAGATTCGGAAGCAATAATACAAAGCTTTCAGACGAGGATCTCCTTGCCAAGTATGTATCCGGGATTCAGACATCTTCAAAGATGGACAAGTACAGATCCGTAATGAGCAATGCTGATTATGCTGAAAAGTCGCAGTATGTTCCCCAGAACAAGAATGTCTTTCAGCAGATGTTTGAGTCTCCTACGGATACTATGAGTAGGGGAGTTAATAAGGACATAAAGACCATCACAGGAAAGAGACAGAACACAAACGATGACTTCCTGACAGATGAAGAAAGAGCATTGTTCAATTACTACTACAACACAGGAGACATGAACAGTGCTGCAAATCTTTATGCAGACCTTCAGTCTGAACTTCTGGACAGGAGCAACGAATATACCAAGAGATCAGCCGAAAACAGAATTGATAATTACGGAAATGTTATAGGCGAATCAGCTTTGTCTGTTCCTTCAAATGTACTCGGTGGTACGGCACAGGCAATAGCCGGTCCCATATGGGGTGCAGTATCGGCAGCAACAGGCGGTGACTTTTATGAAGGATGGAATGAGATCGCAAAGCTTAATGGCTTATCCAATTATTCAAGCGCAGTCAGAGAAGCAAGCACAAACAAAATCGCACAGGACAGCGGAAACAGTTTTGCTCCTTTTCTCTATCAGACAGGAATGTCGGTCGCTGATTCCTTGTTCACTGCTCTTACATTGGGTGGAGTAGGGGAAACGGCAGCACTTATTGCACTCGGTGGTTCCGCAGCACAACAGAAGACAATGGAAGTATTGGCGAATGGCGGCTCTGCTCCTGAAGCTGCAATATCCGGCATCGCATCTGGACTCATTGAAGGACTTACAGAAAAGATTCCTTTGGATCACATCACCAAGATCTTAACAGGCAAGGTTAAAAGCGGTGGCAAGGAATTTGCCAAGATGCTTGTCAGAAATATGTTATCCGAAGGCGGTGAGGAAGTAGCTTCCGAATTAGGAAATGCGCTCGTTGATTATATCGTTCTTGATCTGAACAACATAGCTGCGCAATCAGAGTTGCGCAATTTCTATGATAAGCAGATAGCAGATGGGGCAAGTGAGTATGAAGCCGGAACAGAAACGCTCAAACAGTTTGCCAAAAACGTTGCCGTATCCTTTGCCGGGGGTGCATTAGGAGCATTGGCTTCAGGTGGTCTTTCAACAGGGATCAGAATCGGTAGTGATATCGGAAAAGGTAAAACTACAAAAAGCTATGAGAGAACACAGGATCTTGCGGACCTTGCGAGAAGAGAAGGAAGGGAAGATATTGCCCAGATGATTGAGCAGAATCCCACAAACCTTAACGTAGGATTCGCACAGGATGCTCTTGCATCTGAAGCAATCGAAACAATAAGAGATAAAAAGGCTCCTATGGAGCAGAAGTTTGAAAAGATCGGTCTTCTTAAGGATTTAAACGAGAAGACCACTCCCAAGACAGGAATAACAGACAAAGACGGAAAGATGCTTCATCTTGAAACGATCAAGTGGGAAGAAGGATCTCCTGTTTACGTTACCAAGGAAGGCGAATATAAGGCATCAGATGTCAAAGTAACAGATTCCGCAAGCAAGCTTATTAACCTTACAGAAGAGATCCCTGAACAGGCAAGGCAGACGTTTATTGAAAATTATAACGGAGAGAATCTTGGAGATTATGTCAACAAATTTGAACAGGCTTATGAACTCGCAAAAGTTGGTTGGCAAGACGATCTCCTTAAGATGGTTTCGGATGGTCTTCTTACAAAAACACAGATGAAGAACATCTATGCAGTTGCCCGTGAGGACGTTACATCCGAAAACTATCAGCTTGAGAATCTTAAAAAGAACATTGAAGAGAAGAAAAGGCTTTTCCCGGATAAAAAGATCAGAGTCAAGATCGATACTTCAGCGGTAGATCTGACAAAGTTAAACGATAACCAAAAGCACAATGTCACGCTTGCATCGGCTCTCGCAAAAGCATTAGGCTTTAATCTTACCTTGTTTGATTCCACAAAGGAAACGGGAGAGTGGAGAAACAAGAATGGTGCGTATATCAGCAAAGATAACACGATTCATCTGGATATCAATGCTACGAACAGCGGCACTCATAACAAAGGAACCACAAATGCAATCATCACAACCTTGTCTCATGAGATAACGCATTGGTCAAAAACAAACGCTCCCGGAATCTATAAGGCATTCAGAAATACGGTGCTTAAAAACCTTGCAGATAGCAATGGAGAAGATGTAACCATTGGCGAATATGTAAAGATGAATAAGGTACACTATCCCGGTCTCTCTGATGCAGAGGTAGCAGATGAACTTGTGGCAAGAGGCTGCGAAAATATGCTCCAGAACTCCGAATTTGCCAAGGAAGCACTCGACAGGATGACAGCCGAAGAACAGAAGACTCTCGGAGAAAAGATCATTGAATTTTTCAATAAAATCCTTGAAGCTATTAAAGAGATCATGGGTAGAAGCGATTCCAATTCCCTTGAATACAGAATGCTCAAGAAGGATGCTGACAGGCTTGCGGAACTCCAGAAGATGTGGGATGGCTTGATCCGTGAAGCTTCATCGAATGCAGCATGGGCAAATGCTGATACAACGCAGAAGGCTGAATCAAACTTTAGAATCGCAAAAGGAATGTCTGATTCCGAGAGATATGAAATCCTTAAGGATAGAACATTATCCTTATCTGCGCAAGCGAACACTGATGCATTGAGCAACATGGAAGAGTATAACCGCATCGATGACAGAAATTTAAAGTACAATGAGAAATTTAAGCTTTTGAAAACTCTTGGAGAAGAGTTTGGAGTCTTTAAGGAATATTCAAATGAAGACATCAAACTTTCGTTTGAATACAGTAAAAGCAATCTTAAGGAAAGCACAAGCAAGCAGAGCGGTGAGAAGAGACAACTTGCGAAGCTTTTATCATGCCTTGATGAAGTTGTAAGCAATGCTATTGGAATAGAAGTCCACAACAGGAACGAAGAGGGATACAAGAAAAACGAAAATCTTAAAAACGTATATGTTCTTGTAAGTGCTTTTGAAGATCAGGGGAAGATTATTCCTGTCAAGTTAGAAGTGAAGGAATTTGAAACTGTAAGCAATTCCCTCTACTTAAGCGTGGCACTTGAAGGCATAGAAAAAGATGAGGTCGTTACGGCGAAGGTTCCCAATGAGGGAGATTCAAGATCCGCTATCTCATCCACCATCAGATTATCAGAACTCTTTAAAAAAATCAATAAAAAAGATGTGAACTTTCTTAAATATGTTCCGAAGCAATTTTATGAGACATCCGATAATGCTGACAAAACGTCATTTTCTCTTAAAGATCCTGTTGAAAAAGTTGGGGAGCTTGTTGCTATTCACAATCTGCACGAAGACGATTTTATTAAAACTTTAAAACTTGGCGGTTTTCCTATGCCTTCTATTGCAATAATGAAGGCTGAAAATGCTGGGCAGAACTCACAATATGGAGAGATCTCTGTAGTATTTGATAAAAACGTGATAAATCCTAAAAAGGGTGGCAACGTGTACGGACTTGACGTTTGGACTTCAACATATCCTAAAGTTGAATACAAACTGAACTCCAAAAGAGCATCTGCACTTTTCCAAGAAGCCAAGAGTTGGAAGAAACCGAAAGTGAAAGCTTTTGACAGTGGGAACTTTTATCCTGAAGACCTTGAAAGAAAACTGAACAATGAAGGCGGTGTTAAGAAACTTATCGAAAGATTTATGACAGACACGGACCTTATGAATACATTCCTTGCTCAATCAGGAAAGCAAGTGGATGAGTATGTTCAGAAGGAATTTAAGAGAAGCCTTACAGACAACGAGGTAAAACAGGCAGAATACATTCTCAAAGCAATTCCTCAAGTTAAAGACATGACAGGTCCTGAACTTCTGCAATACGTTAGAGAAAACAGAGAAGAAGTATCAAAAATTGTTGCTGACTCTTTCGGAGATCTTGATGTTTTCCCTGAAGATCTTTCAGGCATGGAGATTAAGAAGATTCTTGATGATGCCAAGAAGTATTCTGTTTCCGGCAAGGACCTTATAAGAAAAGAAACAGATCTTGAGGCAACAAACAATCTGATCAAGAGCCGTGTCGACATGAAGGAGTACGAAGCATGGCTTGAAGACTTGCTTGATGGCATAGTTGAGAAAAGTGGCTTATACAACGGTAAAAACAGATACTCGGAAAGCGGAAGACAAAAATCATGGGATTCTTTGCACTATGAAGAAACACTTGAAAATGTAGTAAAGGTGATGAAGCAGCACAAAAACGGAGAGTCCTTCTTTAATGTTGGAATGCTGTGGGCTGCCGGAGCAAAGAAGTACAAGAGTATTGAAGAGATCAAGAGAGATGCTAACAGGCTTAAAGAGTTGCCTGAAGAAGAATACTCCAAGCTGAAGGAAGAACTTGGCATGAGAATGAGTAGACTTGCTTATGATCTGCAAGGACATCGTTCTTCAAGTGGCAATGCATTTATCGATCATGATGATGCAATGCGTTCAATTCTGGAACTGTTTATGGATTACAACGGTGACATTGATCGAATCGAAAACACGTTAAAGAGTGAGTATGCATACGAAGGAGATATTCATGAAATTGTAGAAAAGACAGCACAGCTACTTAAAGAGGTTGGCAATATGCCTACAGGCTATTTTGAATCAAAGCCTCAAAAAGCGGTTTCCTTCTCTAATGTTGTGGCTGCTATTGTTCCTTCCAACGCATCGAATGAACTCATCGATTTGCTTAACCAAAATGCGATTCATACAGAGGTATATGCTCCCGGAAACAATGAGGACAGGCTCGCAAAATTGAACAATCTTGAAAAGGCAAAGTTTTCTACAAAGGAAGACTCTGAAGGAAATGTATTGTCCGAAGGACAGGCAGATTATTTTGCCGATTCAAAAATACGTGATAAAAAGGGCAATCTTATTCTTGTGTATCATGGAACTCCAAGCGGTGGTTTCACAGTATTTCGTAACGGATTAACATACTTTACTGCAAATAAAAAGTATGCAGAAAGGTATACAAGGACAAGCGGCAGCGGAAGGACAGGAAACACTCCTCAAACATATTCCGGCTATATTAACATTACAAAACCTTTTACATTAAATGACAAAGAGTCAAAAAGGATATACATTGAAGAGTTTATAAAAGGCGGCTATGCACAGGGAATGAATCCCTATGCTTCTGATGCGGAAATCCGAAAATACGCCTCTGATGGAATTGATTGGAATGAAGCTGATAACCTGAAAGACTTCTTTGATGAGATGGGTTACGATTACGATGGAATAATACTGAACGAGGGCGGTGACATTACCGAAAACGGAACCGTTATGCGTGGTGATTCCTATGTTACATTTAACCAGAATCAGTTTAAGGATAAGAACAACCTGAATCCTACAGAGAATCCCGATATAATGTACTCCATTAAAGAAACTGATGACGGAAGAAAAGCCGTTGTTATCACTGATGATATCTTAAATGGTGTTTCCAAAAACAAGCAAATATCAGTGGCAAAATCATATATGAAAACGCATGATATAACAGTGCCTCACGATGTTATTACCGTAAATGGAACAACAAGGGACGAGTATACTATTGCAAGTCTGGTAAAAGGAGCATATAAAAGAGGTTCCATTGAATACATTGATAAATTAAGAGCAGCGAAATATCTTGATGAAGCTGTTAATGCTTCCATTGGTTGGGTTAACGAAGAAGCGAAGCATAATAATTTTAGCGAATATGCAAGAGGATACGTTTTGTTGGACATTGGTGGCAATCAGTATAGCGCAGAAGTTGTTATCGGCATCACCAAAAACAAGAGAATGGTCTTCTACGATATTGTCAATATGCTTCCGACAAAGTTTAACTACAAAAAAACGGCTGACGATAAATCAGCTTCCTCTTTAAAAGAAAGCGATTTGGAATATCATCAGCCGTCTGCAAAGAACATAACACAAAATGCAGAAGAAAGCAATAAAGAAAACCTGAACAATGTGATTTCTTCCCTTAAGGATGGCTACAGAGAAGTTTCTCCTACAAAGCTTGGCTTATCGGATGAACGCATCGATACTCTTATGGATGGCAACCACTTCGGATCTTCAAACCCGGATTATGCACAAGCATATATAACCTATATGTCTCCTGACGATTACCTTAAGCTTACAACAGGAAAGAATCAGAGAGCATTATCGAGGATTAAGGATTGGAAGAACGGAGAATCGAACAGATCTAATTTTTCGATGGACAAGTTTGCAGATTCATATAACCATGTTCCGATCCAGATCAGAATTGATGAAGAGTCAAACGAGGTAACCGGGCATGAAGGCAGACACAGGATGTGGCAGCTTAAAGAGATGGGATACAAAGAGGTTCCTGTTCTCGTCTTCAATCCTGACAACAAGTACACCAAAAAGCATATTGATTCAATAAATATCATGCCTCAATGGTTCCAAGTAGCTGACGATGGAATGACGGATGCCGACAGGGTGACACTTAAGGATCTGATTCCCTTCAACAAGAGGAACGAAGAAGAAATCAAGCAGAAGTTTGGTGGTGAAGCCGATGTTGTTTTCTCCTATAAAGACAATGACGGATACTTGCATCTGGAAACCGATGATGTTCTCTCCATGGATGATTTTGAAGATTATCTCAACAGAGTTATTGGAAGAAACAAGAGAATCGAGGCTCACTTAAGAAGGCTGAATGTTAAGATCAAGGACAATGTGATTCTGAACCAGACAAAGCTTCATGAGTTTGCCAAGATCATCAAGGACAGATACGGACTAACCGGGACATACAAGTCCATTGAAGAAGATCTTTCTAAAGCCTACATGAAGGTTACAGATATAGAAGGCTTTAACAAGGCAGCGGAATCTGTAGCCGAAAAGCTGATAGAGGAATCAAGACATCAGGATATTGATCTGGCTATGATCAGAGAAGTTGAGACTCTGAAGAAAGAACTCCGAAATTATCGGATATCACTTAATGATGTACAAAAACAGGAACTTGTTAATACATACGGTTCAAATTGGTCTTCCCATTTGTTGGGTAAAGTCAGATTGGCTTCTGACGGAATTAAACTTGATGAACTCTGGGACACTCTTGTGAGTGAACATCCTGATTACTTCAACACTATTACAGATGCAGATGAAGGAGCAAGCCTTGCTGCATTACTTGACCGATTATATTCTGGGGATTACAACGGAATACGTTGGACAAAGGAAATGACAAAAGAGCGCACAGAGTGGCTCATAAATGATATCCGTGAGGCATCATGGAGAATCTCCGATAACCTTACAATGGCTGAAAAGTATCGTGAAGCCATGAATGAACTCCGGGAGAGACTCAAGAATGCCAAGGAAGAAGTCAGAGAGGATGCACAAAGAAGAAGACTCATTACAAAGATAGTTGAACGTGAGGACAAGTTGATCACGATGCTCCGTAAGAATGATAAAGATAATCATATCCCGGATGTATTAAAGGCTCCTCTTAAAACTCTTCTTGAGTTAGTCAATGTTGAATCCTACATCACCACTGAAGCAATGGCGAATAA
>Ga0310690_10004000_pt1 | contig 21469 bp, 19 predicted proteins | sample AusTroGonzalo_MG_2_FD_207661 | JGI IMG/M metagenome (GOLD analysis project Ga0310690, IMG submission 207661) | Bovine rumen microbial communities from tropical cattle in Woodstock, Queensland, Australia - Gonzalo_04 (v2) (version 2) | ecosystem: Host-associated > Mammals > Digestive system >... | reverse complement strand
TTCTCCTATGGCATCGAGGGATTCCTCATCCAAGGCGGCAAGAAGGTGCATCCCGTGAGGGAAATGCTCATCACCGGAGACTTCCTCACCCTTTGGAACAACCTTGTGGCGGCGGCCGAAGACGCCCGTCCCTGCCTGTCCAAACTCATCCCCACCTTAGCCTTCAAAAACGTAGATTTCAGTGCCTAAGACCGCCGTTGTCATATTGAATTACAACACTGCCGATTACCTGCAGCGTTTCCTGCCGGGCCTCGTCGCTTCCTGCGAAGGCCTGGACGCCCGGGTTGTGGTGGCCGATAACGCCTCACAGGACGGTTCCGTCGCCATGATGCAGGAGCGCTTCCCCCAGGTCCCGCTCATCATGCTGGAGCAGAACTTCGGCTTCACAGGCGGCTACAACCGCGCTTTGGCACAGGTTGAGGCCGATTACTTCGTCCTCATCAACTCCGACATCGAAGTGCCGCAGGGCTGGTTGAAACCCCTTGTGGAATGGATGGACAGCCATCCCGAATGCGGCGCGTGCGGGCCCAAACTGCTATCCTTCAACCAGCGCGACACCTTTGAATACGCCGGTGCGGCGGGCGGCATGGTGGACAAATACGGCTATCCTTTCTGCCGGGGCCGTGTGATGCAGAAAATAGAAAAGGACCACGGACAGTATGACACCCCTGCCGATGTACTGTGGTGCAGCGGCGCCTGCCTTATGGTGAGAAGCAGTGTCTGGAAGGACCTGGGAGGCCTGGACGAGCGTTTCTTTGCCCATATGGAAGAAATTGACCTTTGCTGGAGGATGCAGTTGAGGGGCTGGAAAGTAACCCTGGTTCCGCAGTCGTTGGTCTATCACATCGGGGGCGGCACCCTGCCCAACGAATCTCCTTTCAAGCTTCGGCTCAACTACCGTAACAACCTGCTGCTGCTGGAGAACAACCTGCCGGCCACCTTTGCCGCCGCAGGCTGCAACGAAAAACAGGCCCGCCGCAAAGCCCGGCGCCGTATTTTCCTGCGCATGTGCCTGGACGGTTTATCGGCCCTCACCTACCTGATTACCAAACGCTGGAGTTTCTACCAAAGCGTGGTAGAAGCGCACAAGGAGTATCGGCAGCTGCGCCGGCCCGGAGAAATTCCCCCGCAGCCGCAGCAGCCGGAAGGCCTCTACGACGGCTGGATAGTCCCTTACGGGTTATTCGGGAAAAAATAGTATATTTGCAGACAGAACATTTTTTGGTAAAAAATGAAGATCATCATAGAAGGCGCCGGACAGGTGGGTTCGCATCTGGCAAAGATGCTGAGCCAGGAAGGCAGCGAAATAACGGTCATCGACAACAATCCGGAGCGCATCCGGAACCTGGTGTCCACGGCCGACGTGGCCACCATCCAGGGACCGCCGTCCAAGATTGAGCTCCTGACCGAAGCAGGCTGCGCCGGGGCCGACCTCTTCATCGCCGTCAATCCCACCATGAACCAGAGCGTGAACATCGTGAGCGCCCTGCTGGCCAAGAAACTGGGCACCAAACGGGTCATCGCCCGCATTGACGACGAAGCCTATCTGGCCCCGGAAAACAAACTGCTGTTCAAGGACATGGGCCTGGACATGATGTTCTTCCCCGAGAAGAGCGCCAGCGAGGAAATCCTGGACATGCTGCGCCACAGCGCCGCCACCGATTCCATGGATTTCGCCCGCGGGAAACTCCAGCTGGCCGTTTTCAAGCTGGAGGACGACTCTCCCCTGCTGGATATGAACGTGAAAGAGTTCGCCCATGCCATGAAGGAGAAACAGGGAGAGGCCGAATTCCGCATCGTGGCCATTTCCCGTAACGGCAACACCATCATCCCCAGTTTCGACACTTCCTTCAAGGCCTTCGACTATCTGTACATCATTACGCTGCGGGACGGCCTCCCCGCCTTGACCAAGTTCCTGGGCAAGGACAAGCTGGAAGTGAAGCGGGTGATGATCCTGGGCGGCAGCGAGATCGGCCAGATGGTGGCCACCCGACTGGCCCAGCAGAAACTGGACGACATCAAACTCATCGACATTGACGCCGCCAAGTGCCGCCGGCTCTCGGAAGACCTTCCCGACGAAGTGAGCGTGGCCAACGGAGACGTGCGCAACACCGACTTTCTCCAGGACGAGGACATCCACAGTTACCAGGCCGTCGTAGCCGTCACCGGCCACGACGAAACCAATATCCTCACCTGCGTGGTGGCCAAGAAACTGGGCGTTCCCCGTGTGATTGCCCAGGTGGAAAACCTGGAATACGTGCGCCTGGCCGAGGAAATGGGCGTGGACAGCGTGGTGAACAAGAAACTGGTTACCGCCAGCCGCATCTTCAAGTTCACCCTCAGCGACAAAGTCCGTTCCGTGCGCTATATGTCGGGAACCGATGCCGAGGTCCTGGAATACACGGCAGCTCCCGGTTCCAAGATTACCAAGAACATCCTCAGGGAGGTGGAGTTCCCGCAGGACGCCATCATCGGCGGTGTCATCCGCGGCGGCGACAGCTTTATCGCAGTGGGACACACCCAGATAGAGGCCTATGACCGCGTGGCCGTGTTCGCCCTGCCGGATGCCGTTAAAGACGTAGACAAATTATTCAGATAAAAAGATATGAGTATCCAATCGGACCAGATTGAGAAATTGGTTCAGCGCAGAGCCAAGGCCCGCCTGGGCGGCGGAGAAAAACGCATCGAAGCCCAGCACGCCAAGGGCAAGAAAACAGCGCGCGAGCGCCTGGAACTGCTGCTGGATCCCGGCAGCTTTGAAGAGTACGACATGTTTGTACAGCACCGCTGCACCAACTTCGGAATGGAAGCATCCCATCCCGACGGAGACGGTGTAGTCACCGGATGCGGCACCATAGACGGCCGCCCGGTTTACGTCTTCGCCCAGGATTTCACCGTGAGCGGCGGCTCCCTGTCCAAAACCATGAGCGAGAAAATCTGCAAGGTGATGGACATGGCCCGGCGCAACGGCGCCCCCTGCATCGGCCTCAACGATTCCGGCGGCGCGCGTATCCAGGAGGGCATCGACGCCCTGGCCGGTTACGGGGAGATTTTCGAGCGTAACATCCTGTCCAGCGGTGTGGTGCCCCAGATCAGCTGCATCATGGGCCCCTGCGCCGGCGGTGCGGTGTATTCCCCCGCCCTCACAGACTTCACCCTCATGGTCAAAAACACCTCCTACATGTTCCTCACCGGCCCTGCCGTGGTGAAGAGTGTCACCGGAGAAGTGGTGGACCAGGAGCAGCTGGGCGGCGCATCGGTACATGCCTCCAAGAGCGGTGTGGCCCACTTTGCGGCCGATACGGAAGAAGATGCCATCGGCACCATCAAGACGCTCTTGAGCTACCTTCCGCAGAACAACCTGGAGACGGCCCCCTTCGTGGAAACGGCCGATCCTGTGGGCCGCGTGGATGACGCCCTCAACAGCATCGTCCCTGACAATCCCAACAAGGCCTACGACATGTACGCCGTCATCGGCAGCATCGTGGATGACGGCAAATTCTTCGAGGTACACAAGGAGTTCGCCAAGAATATCATCGTGGGCTTTGCCCATATGAACGGCCGCAGCGTGGGCATCGTGGCCAACCAGCCGGCCGTGCTGGCCGGTGTGCTGGACATCAACGCCAGCCGCAAGGCCGCCCGTTTCGTGCGCTTCTGCGACGCCTTCAACATCCCGCTGGTAACCCTGGTGGACGTTCCCGGCTTTTTGCCCGGCACGCAACAGGAGTACGGTGCCATCATCACCAACGGCGCCAAACTGCTGTACGCCTACGGAGAAGCCACCGTTCCCAAGGTCACCGTCACCCTTCGCAAGGGATACGGCGGCGCCCATATCGTCATGAGCTGCAAGCAACTGCGCGGAGACATCAACTACGCCTGGCCCAGCGCCCAGATTGCCGTGATGGGGGCCGACGGAGCCGTGAACGTGCTCTACGCCAAGGACATCAAGGCCGATCCCGAACATGCCAAGGAGATTTTCGAGGAAAAGAAGAAAGAATACGAGGATCTCTTCTCCAACCCCTACCAGGCCGCCCAGAAGGGCTATATCGACGACGTCATCGAGCCGCGCAACACCCGATTCCGCGTAATCCGCGCCCTGGAACAGCTCGCCGGCAAACGTCAGGAAATACCCGCCAAGAAACATGACAACCTTCCTTTATAGCCTACTGCTTACCGCCGGCGGGGACAGGATGGCCCAGACCGACCCCCACGGCTGGACGCTCACCCTCATCAGTGTGACGGTGGTGTTCAGCGCCCTCATCGTGTTGTACTTCGTGTACAGTCTCTCCGGCAACATCTTCTCCGGCAAATTCAAACGGGCCCCTAAGCCCAAGAAGCGCACCGCTACGTCCGGCGAATCCGCCGAGGTAGCCGCCGCCATCGCCCTGGCGCTGGATATGGAAAACGGAGGAGACACCTACGCCGCCATCGCCACCGCCGTACACCTCTATCTCAATGACAATGTGCACGACGTGGAGCCCGGCATAGTGACCATCGTCCGGAAAGAATCCGGCTGGAATAATAAAGCTTTGAATTTCAGAAAATTACCCAGATAACATTTATCGCCATGAAAGAATATAAGTTCAAGATTAACGGCAAGGATTACGCTGTGGTCATCGGTGAGGCCGATGGCAAGATGCTCACCGTCAACGTAAACGGAGCCGATTACCAGGTGGAACTGGAAAACGCGCCCGCACCCATCGCTGCGGCTGGGGCATCTTCGGCCCTCGCAAATAAAAAGGCCGATGCTCCGGCCGAAATGCCCGCAGCCTCCGCTCCCAAGCCGGCGGCGGGTGCCGGCACCACCATCAAGTCCCCGCTCCCGGGCATCATCATTTCCATCGACGTGAAGGAAGGACAGGCCGTCAAGCGTGGCCAGAAGGTGGCCGTGATCGAGGCGATGAAAATGGAGAACGACATCCTGGCCGAATGTGACGGTACCGTTACCGGCATCCACGCCAACAAGGGTGATTCCGTACTGGAAGGCGCAGACATCGTAACCATCGGCTAATGGAAACCGTTATCGACAGCCTGCAGCAGTTTTGGCAATTCACGGGATTCGCCAACTGTACCTGGCAGCACCTGGTGATGATCCTCATCGGGTTAGTGTTCATTACGCTGGGTATCGTGAAGAAGTGGGAGCCCCTGCTGCTGGTACCCATCGGCTTCGGCATCATCGTGGGCAACATCCCGCTGTTCTTCGACCCAGCCACCGGCCTGGGCCTCAAGATTGGCATCTACGAGGAGAACTCCGTGCTGAACATCCTGTACCACGGCGTGCGCAACGGCTGGTATCCCCCGCTCATCTTCCTGGGCATCGGTGCCATGACCGATTTTAGCGCGCTCATCTCGCAGCCCCGCCTCATCCTCATCGGCGCGGCGGCCCAGCTGGGTATCTTCGGCGCTTATCTGCTGGCCCTCGCGCTGGGTTTCGCCCCCAATGAAGCTGGTGCCATCGGCATCATCGGCGGCGCCGACGGTCCCACCGCCATCTTCCTCAGCTCCAAACTGGCCCCCGAACTGATGGGCGCCATCGCGGTATCGGCCTACTCCTATATGGCCCTGGTGCCGGTGATCCAGAAGCCCATCATGTTGCTCCTCACCACCAAGAAGGAACGCCTCATCCGGATGAACAAACCCCGCGTGGTGAGCCAGCGGGAGAAGATCATCTTCCCCATCGTGGGCTTTATCTGCACGGCCTTCATCGTGCCATCCGGCCTGCCCCTGCTGGGCATGCTCTTCTTCGGTAACCTCCTGAAAGAGAGCGGTGTAACCAAGCGCCTGGCCGCCACGGCAGGAGGCCCGCTCATCGACGTGGTCACCACCCTCATCGGCCTCACCGTGGGCGCTTCCACCCAGGCCGATGTCTTCCTCACCGGACGCAGCGTGCTCATCTTCGGACTGGGTCTGGCATCCTTCGTGATTGCCACCACCTTCGGCGTGAGCTTCGTCAAGTTCATGAATCTCTTCCTTCCGGAAGGCAAGAAGATCAATCCGCTCATCGGCAACGCCGGCGTGAGCGCAGTCCCCGATGCCGCGCGCGTATCCGAGGGCGTGGGCCTGGAAGCCGACCCTTCCAACCACCTGCTCACCCACGCCATGGCCCCCAACGTGGCCGGCGTGATTGGTTCTGCAGTGGCTGCGGGTATCCTCTTAGGATTCCTTGGTTAAGGTTTCAAACGAAGGAAACTGTAGCCGAAGCGCTTGCAAGCGGCTTTCTCCAACTCCTCCCGGTCATCGGGATGCGCAATGGAAATCAGGAGCCTGGCCCTCTCGGCCAGGCTTTTTCCGCGTAAGTACACGATGCCGTGCTCGGTGGCCACATACTGCGTCTGGAAGCGGGTGGTCACTACTCCGGCGCCGGGCGTAAGGGTGGGTACGATCTTTGCCTTCCCCTTGGCGGTGCGGGACGGCAGGGCGATGAAGGTGCGGCCGCCCTCCGACAACGCGCAGCCGTACATGAAGTCGTGCTGGCCGCCCACGCTGGAGAAGATGGTCTCTCCGATGGAATCGGCACAAATCTGGCCCGTGAGGTCCACTTCGATGGCCGAATTGATGGCACAGGCACGGGGATTCTGTGCGATGAGGAAGGGGTCGTTGGTATAGGCCACGTCAAAGAACTCCATGGTGGGATTGTGGTCTATGTACTCATACATGGGTTTGGAGCCGATGGCAAGGGCTGCCACGCTGATGCCGGGCTTCACCTTTTTGAGGCTGTTATCGATGACGCCTTCCTTGATGAGGCGGATGACGCCGTCGGTCATGGCTTCGGTGTGAAGACCCAGGTGCTGATGGTGCTTAATGCCGTTCAAAACGGCGTTGGGGATGCCTCCCACGCCAATCTGCAGGCAGGCGCCGTCGGGAATCTGAGAGGCCACGTTGGCGCCGATGGCCGCCTCGATGGGCGTAGGTTCCCCAAAAACCATGGCCACGGGAGCCACGTCGCAGTGTACCGCCGCCGTAATCTTGCTCTCGTGGATGAGGCAGTCTCCGTACAGGTACGGGATGTTGGGGCTCACCTGGGCAATCACCACCCGGGCCACCTCCACAGCCGACACGGCAATATCGGCCGATATACCAAAGCTGCAATAGCCGTTCTCATCGGGCTCCGAGCAAACGATAAAGGCCACGTCCACGGGGAATTCACCGCGGCGGAACATGCCGGGCACCTCTCCCAGGAACGCGGGGGTCATACTGCCGTATCCGGCGGCCACGTGGGCACGCTGGTCGGCGCTGATGAAGATGCTGTTCACCAGGAAAGAATCCTTGTATTCCTCTTTGCAGAAAGGAGCCGGCTCCTTGTGGACGTTGAAGCCGGAAGTGATGGTGACGTCCCTCAGTTCTGCGTGCCGGCGGGCCAGGGCCTCCTGCAGCAGTACGGGGACGGATGCGCCGCCCTGGCAGGCTACGGTATCTCCGCTGCGTACCAGTTTGACGGCTTCGTCTGCAGTTACGTATTTCATCCTACAAGTTTTACGAACAATTTGAGATGCTGGTCCAGGAGCTGGAAGTCTTCGTCGGTAAGAAGGCGGGAAACGCACACGCGTATACCGCTCTGGCCGCTGCCGGTGGTGTTGAGCGGGATGGCGATAACCCCGCAGCGCAGCAGGTTCTCCAGCAGTTCCCGGTTCCCCATATCTTTATAGGTAACGGTATAGAAGAAGCCGTCCGAAATGGTCTGCTCCATGTCTTTGTCGTACACCAGGTGGAAACCGTTGGCGTCGAAGATTTCACGGGACCGGTGGGCCCGGAGGCCATAGTTGCGCAGTTCCTTCACAAAGTTGTACCGGCCGTCTACCGATGCCTCGAACATGGCCGAAAGGGCGTACTGGGCCGAGTGGGAAGCACCGGAAGTATTGACGTACAGATAGTTAAGGATAAAGTTATCCCCGAACTTCCCTATCCCCCACTTCTCTTTGAGGGCGGGATATTCCCGGTGGTACAGTTTGTCCGAGATACATACCACGGCGATGCGCTCACCGGCATAACTGAAGATTTTGGAGCCGGACAGCAGGATCACGTAATTGTCGGTATAGCGGGCCACGGTGCTCTGGAACGGCGGTTCGAAGGGGACGGAAAGGTCCTTGCGGAAGTCCATGCAAAGGTAGGCGATGTCTTCCAGCACCACCACATCGTACTTGGTGGCCAGTTCCCCGATAATCTGCAGCTCTTCCTCCGTAAGGCAAATCCAGGCGGGATTGTTGGGATTGGAATACAGGAGGGCGGCGATGTTGCCCTGCTTGAAATAAGATTCCAGTTTGTCCCGCAGTTTTTCGGCCCGGTACTCGTAGATGTCGAAGGTGAGGTTCTTGATGCCCAGGATATCGGGCTGGCGGCCGTGGGCCGAGAAACCGGGGCAGATATACAGGATGGTGTCCTTGCCGGGCTGCAGCTGCGAGCATTCCAGGATGGATGTCATACTCCCCTGCATGGAGCCCACGGTGGGCACGATACCCTTGGGATCGATGTCTATGTCGATGAACGCCTTCACAAAGCGCGAGGCGTTCTTCTTAAGCTCCGGAATGCCCTGTACGGAAGGATAAGTGGAGGGAATGCCCGCATCCAGCGCTTTTTTCTGGGCTTCAATGCCGATAGGACAGGCAGGAATACCCGGCACCCCGAACTCCAGGTGGGAGAATTTCTCCCCGGACACGGCTTCCAGCGCCGACCCCACCATGGAGCACTGCCGGATGGTGGTGCGGGAAACGTCCTCAATCCCCATTTCCCGGAACTGGGCGTTCAGCTGTTCCTTGCTTAATGGCTGTTTCATTACTTTTTCTTGCTTTGTGCGAATTGGAATCCGGCGTCAAAAGCCTTGATGTTGCTCTCTACGATGGCTTCTCCCTTGCGGGCGAAGATGCGGCGGATACCCTCCCGGAAGGGCTGGGGATCCAGGATGTCCAACAGGGCCGCCGTGGCGCCCAGCAGCACCATATTGGCGCCGCGGGGATTACCTAGGTCTTTGGCGAGGGTATCCACATCCAGCGCCACCACGTGGGGAAGTCTGTCCAGCTCGGCCATCAACTTATCCATTTCGGGATAATCGGGAATGTTCACGAAGGGGGCGGTGTTGGTGATAATCCAGCCGTCCGGGGCCAGGTAAGGCAGGTAGCGGAGGGCCTCCATGGGTTCCAGGGAGACGATGAGGTCGGCCCCGCCCTTGGGGATGAGGTCGCTGCAGATGGGCTCCGAGGACAGGCGCAGGTTGGACTGTACGTCACCTCCGCGCTGGCTCATGCCGTGAACCTCGGCCTGCTTCAGGTAAAGCCCTTCCTGAAGGGCCGCCGAACCGATGACGGTTGCGATGGAGAGGATGCCTTGTCCTCCCACACCGGCCAGAATGATATCGCTTTTCATTTCTTTGCGTGACGTTTAAGGGTTTGGATGCATTCCCGGCGGCTGATGACCACCGAAACACCATGATACTCGATTTCTTCCCGGATCACCTGTTCCATCTCCGGATAATTCTTGGGCAGCGGAACGATGGTGCGGATATGCTCCCGGGGTACGCCCAGGCCTTCGCAGATGGCTTCCAGCCGGCCCGTACCGGCCGAATCCTGGCCACCCGTCATGCCGGTGGTGAGGTTGTCGGAAATGCATACCACGATATCGGCATTGATGTTGACGGCGTCCAGCAGGCCCGTCATGCCGCTGTGGGTGAAGGTGGAGTCTCCGATGACGGCGATGGAGGGCCAGGTGCCGCTGAGGGCCGATCCCTGGGCCATGGTAACGGAGGCGCCCATCTCCACGCAGGTATCCAGGGCCTGGAACGGCGGCATCCAGCCCAGGGTGTAGCAGCCGATATCACCGAACACCTTGGGATTTTCATAATCCTTGAGGACGTTGTTCAGGGCCGTGAAGAAATCCCGGTGACCGCAGCCCACGCACAATGCCGGCGGACGCGGAGCCACCACCTGGGAAGGCGCATACTGGGGCAGGGCGGGCAGGCCTAAGGCAGCCCGTACGGCGTCCGGTGTGAGTTCCCCGTCCCTGTTCACGCTGCCGTCCAGCCGGCCCTTCACCGTAATGCCGGTAGGGAATACACCCGTGAGGCGTTCTTCCACCAGCGGCTGGCCTTCTTCCAATACCAGGATGGTTTGGGTGAGGCGCGCCAGTTCATGGGCTAAAGCCCTGGGGAAAGGATACTGGGACACTTTCAATACCGGATAGGGACAACCGTCCGGATAATTTTCCATCAGATAATTGTAGGCGATGCCGCAGGCGATGATGCCCAGGCTGTGGTCCGGTCCGTCCTTCAGGAAATTGAAGGGCGAGGCGGCCGCATCTTCCTCAAAGACCGCATAATCCTTGATGAGCTGGCGGTTGCGCACCCGGGCATTCACGGGAAGGGTGACCCACTGGCGGGGATTGGCCGGGTATTTGAGCGGATTCTGGTCCCGGAGATCCTCATCGGCCTCTACCACAGCCCGGGAATGGGACATGCGGGTGGTGAGGCGGAAGAGCACGGGGATGCGCCGTCTCTCGGAATAGTCGAAGGCGGCACGGGCCATCCGGTAGGCTTCCTGCTGGTTGGAGGGTTCAAACACCGGCATCATGGCGAAGGCTCCATAGAAACGGGAGTCCTGCTCGTTCTGGGAGCTGTGCATGGAAGGGTCGTCACAGGAGGCGATCACAAGGCCGCCGTTGGCGCCGGTCATGGCCGATCCCATGAAAGGGTCGGCGGCCACGTTCAGGCCCACATGCTTGAAGCATACCAGGGCGCGCTTGCCGGCGAAGGACATGCCCAGAGCCGCTTCCATGGCCGTTTTCTCATTTCCGGACCAATGGCAGTGCACCCGGCGTTCCTGCGTGAGGGGATGCCCCTGGATATATTCGGTTATCTCTGTAGATGGCGTACCGGGATAAGCGAAAACGCCCGAAAGCCCGGCATGAAGGGCTCCCAAAGCCAAAGCTTCGTCGCCCAAAAGAAGATTCTTTTCTGCCATAATAATAGAATTATGCGGTTAGTTTTGCATTAATAGCAATAAAATCTTCTACAAAGTTAAAAGTTTTAAGCAAATTTCCAAATATTAATTTAATATTGTAAGAATCTTGATTATTAGAACGGATTTCAGTATATTTGTAGGATAAAGCGAACCACCATCCATGAAACGCAAACTGTTCTTCCTCATCCCCGCCCTGCTGCTCTCAGCGGCAGCTTACGCCCAGGAAGAGCCCAAAACAGGATGGGTGTATACCCCCATGCCCAACATCAGCTACAATACAGATCTGGGGCTTACGCTGGGGGCCTACTGCGACTTCTTTTACTACGGGGACGGAAGCTCTTTCCCCAACTTCCTGCACCACGCCGGATTTACGGGGGCCTGGGCCACCAAGGGAAGCTGGTATTTCCATGGTTACTTTGACTCCATCTCCCTTTTCCCGGGCCTGCGCGTAAGCGCATCGGCCACCTACCGGGACGCATCCACCAACAATTTCTACGGATTCAACGGCATTGCTTCGCCCTTTTATCCGGACCTGGAGCTGAACAAGGACACCCGTACGGCCTTTTACACCAATCACCGGCGGTTTTTCCGGGTGGCCGCAGCGGTCCAGGGCCATGTCGCCGGCCCGCTCCACTGGGTGGGCGGCCTGGTTTTCCGGCACGTCATGATGAGCGACTTCAACCTCAAGAATTACGACTCCGGGAAAAGTCTCTACCTGTACTATCGGCAGACAGACCTCATCCACGAGGACGAATTCAAGGGCGGCACCTCCCTGGAACTAAAGGGCGGCGTCACCTTCGACACCCGGGACGTGGAACTCTTCCCCTCCAAGGGCATGTACGGGGAACTGCTGCTGGTGGGTAACGGAGACCTCAAGCAGTGGAAGTACAATTACCTGCAGATATCGGCACACTGGAAACAGTTCATCTCCGTCATTCCCAAGTGGCTCATCTTTGCCTACCACCTGGGCTTCCAGCACACCCTGGCAGGAGAAATTCCCTTCTACAACTTGAACGAACTGGCCAACATCTTCTACATTTACGAGGAAAATACGGGCCTGGGCAGCCGCTACAGCGTGCGCGGTTACCGCTATAACCGTATTGCGGCCGCCGGATACGCCTGGGCCAATATCGAACTGCGGTTCATCCCCTTCAAGTTCAACCTCTGGCGCCAGTACTTCGAGATCGTGGTCAATCCTTTCCTGGACCTGGCCGCCATTACCAAGGCCTACCGGGAAGAGGAAATGATGTATAAACTGACTCCCACGCCCGGAGAAATGCCGTCCGGCATCCCGGCCGTGTGGTATACGGACGAGAAACGTCCCGTGATGGCCAGCGCCGGATGCGGGGCTAAACTGCAAATGAACACCAATTTCATACTGTCGCTGGACTTTGCCAAAGCCTTTGACCCGCAGCTCAGCGATTTTATGGTATCAATGGGAACCACCTATGTATTCTAAAGCATTAACCCTTGCGGCCGCCACCCTGTTACTGGCAGCCGCCTGCACAAGTTTGAGAGACAGCGGCATCCGCCGAAGCACGCCGGAACGCCAGGGAATGAATTCTGCTCACCTGGCCCTCATCGACAGCACCATCAACGCGTCCATCCAGGACGGGGACATCCCCGGTGCGGTGGTAGGAATAGTGCGCAACGGCGCCCTGGTTTACGAAAAAGCCTTCGGCAACAAAGCCGTCTATCCGGAAGAAGAGCCCATGACCGTGGAGACGATGTTCGACCTGGCCAGCGTATCCAAATGCGTGGGAACCACACTGTCTGTGATGCAGCTGGTGGAAGAGGGCAAGCTGAGGCTGGTGGACAGCGTGGCCCGCTATATCCCCGGCTTCCTTCCCTGGGTAGATCCCGAAACCGGGGAGAAAGTGCCCATCCGCGTGCAGGACCTCCTCACCCACTCCTCCGGCCTGGACGCCTACCTGCCCAGCGTGGGAGACTACCTGGATGAGTTCGGCCCGGGCACGCCGGATTCCCTGCTGGCGGTCATTGCCACACGCATCTCCCGCAACGCCCGTCCCGGCACGCAGCAAATCTACAGCTGCCTCAACTTCATTACCCTGCAGCACATCCTGGAGCGCATCACCGGAGAACGCCTCTGTGACTACGCCCAGACGCACGTATTTGACGCCCTGGGACTAAAACACACATGTTACCTTCCCATCGGCCAGGATAACAGCAAATACCCTGTCGAAATGATCGCCCCCACGGAGAGGCTGGCCAACGGAGGCGTATTGCGGGGCCAGGTACACGACCCCATGGCACGGCTGATCAACCTGGGCAATTCGGGCAACGCCGGCGTGTTCTCCAATGTGGAAGACCTGGCTTTGATTTGCGCCGCGCTCCTTAACGACGGCAGTTACAACGGGCGCCGCATCCTGAGCCCGCTCACCGTGAAACGCATGTTCGAGGTTCCGCCGGCAAACGCACCCCAAGTGGCCCGGGCGCTGGGCTGGGACACCTTCTATATGGAGCCCTACACCTGCGGCGACATCTTCGGCGTAAAGAATGTCCGCGGCCACACCGGATATACCGGCACTTCCCTCATCCTGGACCCTGACACCAATACCGCCATCATCGTCCTGGCCCACCGCGTCCATCCCCTGGACGACGGCAGTTCAAGCCGTATGCGCAGCACTGTGTCGTCCATTGTGGCCGCCTCCATCGGCCGGTAAAGGAAGATTTTTTTTATCGCATATTCTTGCTATCTTTGTAAAACTAGAAAACTAATAATAATTCTATATGGACAAACTCCAGGAACTGACCCAGAAACTGTATAACGAGGGTCTTTCGAAAGGAAAGGAAGAGGGCGAGGCCATCCTGGCCAAGGCCAAGGCCGATGCCGAGGAAATCGTAAAGAAGGCACAGGAAGAGGCTGCCTCCATCATTGAAAAAGCGCAGAAGGAAGCCGCCGACCACAAAGTGAAGGTGGAAGGAGACGTGAAGATGGCTTCCATCCAGGCCGTCCAGGCCACCCGCGCCGGTATCGAGAACCTCATCGTAGCCAAGGCCACGGAGCCCGTGAAGGACGCGCTGGCCCAGGAAGCCTACCTCAAGGAAATCATCACCGCCGTAGCCAAAAACTTCAGCGCCCAGGAAAGCCAGGATCTGGCCCTGGTGCTGCCGGAGAAACTCCAGAAGAACCTGGAGCCCTTCGTGCAGGGAGAACTTTCCAAGGTCCTCGGCAAGGGTGTGGAGGCCAGCTTCTCCAAAAAGATGAACGGTGGCTTCAAGATCGGCCCTAAAGACGGCGGCTACTTCATCTCCCTCACCGACGAAGCCTTCCAGGCCCTTATCGGAGACTACATGCGTCCCGCTACCAAGAAGATCCTCTTTGGAGAATGAGCAATTTCGAGTATATCATCTCCAGCCTTCCCTGGCTGACCGTGGACTTCAAGTACGAAGAAGGACAGGGTTTTTCCAACGTCCTGGAAGAAATCCGGGGGAACCTGGGGGAAAAGGACACCGAAACCCTGGACTTCCTCCTCAAGGGGTTCCGGGCCGATGAACTGAATGCCGACTTCTATGCCCAGGCCCTGGTGCACGGCGTCAAGTTCATCCGGGAGTACTTCAGCTTCGACCTCAACCTGCGCAACGCCAAGGTGCGTTACCTGAACCGCGCGCTGGGAAGGCCCGACGAAGAAGACGTCATCACCGGGAAAGGCGGTCCCAATGACCAGGACCTGGACATTGACCTGTACCGCTTCCGGGCCGGGGAATTCGAGGAGAAGAGCCAGGTGGAAACCGCCCTTTCCCAGACAGACCTCCTTTCCCGGGAGAAAGATCTGGACGACATCACCTGGGAAAAGGTCAACAACCTGGAAACCTTCCATTACTTCGACATCACCGCCGTGCTGGCCTATGTGGCCAAGCTGAATATCGTGAACCGCTGGCTGGCCCTGGACGAGCAAAAGGGACGGGAGCTGTTCGTTAAGCTGGTGGAGGAAGTGAAAGGTACATATAAAGGAGTAAAATTTGAATCATAATATATGAAGACGAAAGGTATCGTAACGGGCATCGTGAGCAACCTGGTCACCGTAAAGGTGGACGGGCCCGTTGCCGAGAATGAAATCTGCTACATCGACCTGCAAGGCGTGAAGATGATGGCAGAGGTCATCAAAGTGAACGGGGAAACCGCTTCCGTTCAGGTGTTCGAAAGCACGCGCGGCCTCAAGAACGGGGACGCCGTAGAGTTCGAGGGCCGCATGCTGGAAGTCCAGCTGGGCCCCGGCCTGCTTTCCAGTGTATACGACGGACTGCAGAACAACCTGGCCACCATGACGGAGGTTTTCCTGGTGCGCGGTGAATACACAGACCCGCTGGACCGCAAAAAGAAATGGGAATTCACGCCCATCGCACAGTCCGGAGACCAAGTGGCCGCCGCAGACTGGCTGGGAGAAGTGAAGGAAGGATGGCTTCCCCACAAGATCATGGTTCCCTTCTCCTTCAAGGGTGAGTTCACTGTCAAAAGCGTGAAACCCGCCGGAGAATACACCGTGGACGAGGTCATCGCCGTCCTTACGAACGAAGACGGAGAGGATGTGGACGTGACCATGGTCCAGAAGTGGCCCGTAAAAGTGGCCATCAAAGGCTATAAGGAAAAACCCCGTCCCAACCGCATCATGGAAACGGGCGTGCGCGTGATAGACACCATGAACCCCATCGCAGAAGGCGGTACGGGCTTCATCCCTGGCCCCTTCGGCTGCGGTAAAACCGTGCTTCAGCATGCTATCGCCAAGCAGGGAGACGCCGACGTCATCGTGATGGCGGCCTGCGGTGAGCGTGCCAACGAGGTGGTGGAAATCTTCACCGAATTCCCGGAACTCATAGACCCCCATACCGGCCGTCACCTGATGGAACGTACCACCATCATCTGCAACACGTCCAACATGCCGGTGGCCGCCCGTGAGGCTTCTGTTTATACGGCCATGACCATCTGCGAGTATTACCGCGCCATGGGCCTCAAATGCCTACTGCTGGCCGACTCCACCTCCCGCTGGGCCCAGGCCCTGAGAGAGATGAGTAACCGTATGGAGGAACTCCCGGGCCAGGACGCCTTCCCCGTGGACTTGTCGGCCATCATCTCCAATTTCTACGCCCGCGCGGGCATGGTGGTCCTGAACAACGGGCAGACGGGCGCCGTCACCTTCATCGGCACGGTATCCCCTGCCGGCGGTAACCTCAAGGAGCCCGTGACCGAGAGCACCAAGAAGGCAGCCCGCTGCTTCTACGCCCTGGAGCAGAACCGCGCCGACCAAAAGCGTTATCCCGCCGTGGGTCCCCTGGATTCCTATTCCAAATACCTGGATTATCCCGAGATTGTGGATTATCTGGACGAGACCGTGGAAAAAGGCTGGGTAGAGAAAGTGCTCCGCGCCAAAAACTATATCCGCCGCGGTAAGGAAGCCAGCGAGCAAATCAACATCCTGGGAGACGACGGCGTTCCCATGAACTACCACGTCAACTTCTGGAAGAGCGAGCTCATCGACTATGTTATCCTGCAGCAGGACGCCTTCGACGCCATCGACGCCCTGTGCCCGCTGGTGCGCCAGCGCTTCATGCTGGACCTGGTGCTGGATATCTGTGACAAAGACTACGACTTCGAAGACTTCGAGAAATGCCGGGAGTTCTTCAAGAACCTCATCAACGAGCTTCGCCAGATGAACTACAGCGCCTACGAGTCCGAGCAGTTCTGGGCCTACAATGAATCCGTTAAGAAAATGATCGCCTAGTATGAAAGCATACCAAAGAATCTATACCAAGCTGGAGGGCATTACCAAAGCCACGGTATCCCTCCGCGCCAGCGGCGTGAGCAACGACGAACTGGCCGTGGTGGCCGGACGCCTGGCCCAGGTGGTTCGCACCAAGGGAGACCTTGTCACCCTCCAGATCTTCTCCGGCACCGAGGGCATCCCCACGGACGCCGAAGTCGCTTTCCTGGGCGCGCCCCCTACCCTGAAGGTCAGCGACCAGCTCTCGGGCCGATTCTTCGACGCATATGGACACCCCATCGACGGAGGTCCGGAGATCGACGGTGAGGAACGCCAGATCGGCGGCCCTTCCGTGAACCCTTACAAGCGCCGCCAGCCCTCGGAGCTCATCCCCACCGGTATCGCCGGCATCGACCTTAACAACACCCTGGTGTCGGGCCAGAAGATCCCCTTCTTCGCCGACCCCGACCAGCCTTATAATAAGGTGATGGCCGATGTAGCCCTGCGTGCCGACGTAGACAAGATCATCCTGGGCGGCATGGGCCTGTCCAACGACGACTACCTGTTCTTCAAGCACTCCTTCGAGAGCGCCGGCGCCCTCGACAAGATCATCTGCTTCATCAATACAACCGAGAATCCTCCGGTAGAACGCCTCCTGGTGCCCGACATGGCCCTCACCGCGGCCGAATACTTCGCCGTGGACAGGAACGAGAAAGTGCTGGTGCTGCTCACCGACATGACCCTGTATGCCGATGCCCTGTCCATCGTTTCCAACCGTATGGACCAGATTCCGTCCAAGGACTCCATGCCCGGCTCCCTGTACAGCGACCTCGCCAAGATTTATGAGAAGGCCGTGCAGCTGCCCACCGAGGGTTCCATCACCATCATCGCCGTTACCACCCTCAACGACGGTGACATCACCCACGCCATCCCGGACAACACCGGTTATATCACCGAAGGCCAGCTGTACCTGAAGGCCGATTCCGACACCGGCAAGGTCATCATCGACCCGTTCCGTTCCCTGTCCCGTCTGAAACAGCTGGTGCAGGGCAAGAAGACCCGTGAGGACCACTCCCAGGTGATGAACGCTTCCGTGCGCCTGTATGCCGACGCCCAGAACGCCAAAACCAAGCTGGAGAACGGCTTCGACCTTTCCGACTACGACCACCGCTGCCTGGACTATGCCAAGGACTACGCCCGGGAACTGCTGGCCATTGACGTAAACATTACCATCAACGAGATGCTGGACACCGCCTGGAAGCTGTTTGCCAAATACTTCAGCCCGGCCGAAACCGGCATCAAACAGGCACTGATAGACAAGTACTGGGTTAAATAATGGCTATTAAATTCCAATACAACAAAACATCCCTGACGGAAATGGGCAAGCAGCTGAAAGTCCGCCAGCGGGCACTCCCCACGCTTCAGAACAAGGAGAGCGCCCTGCGGCTTGAGGTTCGCAAGGCCAAGGCCGACAGCGATCGTTTGACGGCGGAGTTGGAAGAAGCCCTGAAACAGTACGATTACCTGGCAGCCTTGTGGAACGAGTTCGAGCCCGGACTCATCTCCATCGAGGACGTGGACCTGTATACCAAGAAAGTGGCCGGCGTAAAGACGCCCGCCCTGGGAGAGATACACTACAAGATCAAGCACTTCAACGCCTTTGTGAAGCCGGCATGGTTTGCCGACGGCGTGGCCATTCTCAAGGAACTGAGCCGTCTGGGCATCGAGAGTGAGGTGTATCTGGAAAAGGCCCGCATCCTGGACTACCACCGCAAGAAGACCACCCAGAAGGTAAACCTGTACGAGAAAGTGCAGATTCCAGGCTATCAGGAAGCCATCCGCAAGATCAAACGCTATATGGAGGACGAGGAAAACCTGTCCAAGGCATCGTCCAAAATCGTTAAAAACCGCCACGCAGAGGAAGAGGAGGCCTCCAGGGTATGATTACTCCCATGACCAAATATTCCTTCATTCTCCTGAACGGAATGCAGAACGACCTGGTGGAGACCCTCCAGGACATCGGTCTTGTGGACATCAGCCGCAGCACCAAACCCGTGGATGAGAAATCCCACGAGATTATGGCCAACATAGACCTGGTGAACGGTCTCATCCAGGGCCTCAAGAAGGCCGATATCCCGGAAGGGACCCAGCCCGAAGCCATTGACGGAGACATCGTGCGCCTGGCCGGCGGCATGCTCATGCGCTACACCGAGGACCGCGAGGAAATCAAACGCCTGCAAAGCGACATCGAGGCTGTCCAGACCTGGGGAGACTATGACATCGACATCCTCAAGGAACTCGCCGATGCCGGCGCCGAGATTCACTTCCACGTGCTTTCCAACAAGGCGTTCAAACCCGAGTGGAAAGAGGAGTATCCGCTGGCGGTAATAAAGAGACAAAAAAGCCGCATCTGGTTCCTTGTAGCCGGAGAAGACCATCTTCCCGGAGAAGTCCACGCCCCCAACACCAATGTAGAGGAGTTGAAAAAACAACTCAAGGATAAAAAGAAACACTACAAGGTGGTGTTAAGCCGCCTGTTGGGCGCGCAGCAGCGCATAGAAGAGCTGGAGCAGATTAAGGAGCAGCACTTGTCGGAGCTGGACCTGTACCTGGCCAGTGCCACCGCCGTTCCCGCAGCCGAAGATACCATCGTCACCCTGGTGGGCTATGCCCCCTCCAGCGAGGAAGAAGTAGTAACCAAAGCCCTGGACGCCACCGACATCCTTTATCTCAAGGAAGAGGCCGTGGTGGAGGACAACCCTCCCATCAGCTTCAACAACAACTGGTTTGTGCGCCAGTTCGAGGCCCTCACAGACATGTACGGCCGTCCCGCCTACAACGGATTCGACCCCACGCCGTTCATAAGCGTCTTTTTCCTGCTGTTCTTCGCCCTTTGCATGGGAGATGCCGGTTACGGCCTCATTCTCATCGCCGTGGGCCTGCTGCTAAAAAAAGTGCCTTCCTTCAAGGACATGGCACCGCTGGTGACACTCCTGGGCATCGGAACGGTAATCGTAGGTTTCTTCCTGCATACCTTCTTCTCCATTGACATTTCCACCTGGAAGATATTCGAACCCGTCAAGTTCCTCTTCCTGCCCGACGAAATCGCCGGTTATGCCGGAGGAATGGTCCTGGCCATCGTGGTGGGTATCATTCACATCTGCCTGGCCCTGGTGGTCAAAGCCATCCAGGCCGTGAAGGTAAACGGCTTCGCGGCGTCCCTGGGAACCCTGGGATGGACCCTGCTCATCGTGGGCGGCGTCATCGTGGGCGGCCTTTCGCTGGCAGGCGTCATGGACAGCAATGTCACCAAGTGGGTAGTGATTGTCCTGGGCGTAGTGAGCGCCCTGGGCATCTTTGTGTTCAACGACCCTTCCCGCAACAAACTGGCCAACGTGGGCGTGGGCCTCTGGGACACCTACAACACGGCCACGGGCCTGTTGGGAGACGTCCTCTCCTACCTTCGCCTGTATGCCCTGGGACTTGCCGGCAGCATGCTGGGCATGGCCTTCAACGACATGGGGCTCATGGTGCTGGGAGACGGTTCCAATTATGTCCTGTGGATTCCCTTCATCCTGCTGGTGGTCATCGGCCACACCCTGAACATCGCCATGTGCGCCCTGGGCGCCTTTGTGCATCCCCTGCGTCTGAACTTCCTGGAATTCTTCAAGAATTCCGGCTACGAAGCCGCAGGCCGTAATTATAACCCGCTAAAGAAATAAACAAATAAATACAATTCAATTATGGAACAAATTCTTGGTTATCTCGGACTCGGACTCGTCCTTGCACTGGCGGGTATCGGCTCCTCCATCGGCACCACCACCGCCGGTAACGCGGCCGAGGGTGCACTCAAACGCAAACCCGAAGGCTCCGGTAGCTACATGGTGCTCTCCGCCCTGCCCGCTACCCAGGGTATCTACGGTTTTGTGGCCTTCTTCATCATGCTGGGCAAATTCACCAGCGGCACCATCTCCGGCGCCCTTTGCTTCGGTATCGGTGTTTCCGTAGGTCTGGCCTGCCTGCTCTCCGGCATCCGCCAGGGCCAGGTATGCGCCAACGGTATCGTGGGCGTCTCCCAGGGTCACGACGTATTCACCAACACCCTCATCTACGCCGCTCTCCCGGAATTCTACGCCATTCTGGGTCTGGTTGGCGCCATCATGGCGCACTAGGCTAACAATTTGGCGATTTGTGCATCCGTGGCCTCGGGATTGAGGCTGCGGATTTTTGTTACCAGCCGGTGATAGGACTCTTGGGGGCTGTGGCTCACGTTCTGGGAGCGGGAAGCGGTTTCGAAGCCGGCGAAGAAAGGCTGGGCGCTGGTTTCAAACAGGTCTTCGGGACGGCAGAAGGAGGAGAATTGCCAGCCGTTGTAATGAAGGTCCGGACCACGGTACACGCGGGTGATATCTCCGGTAATGACGCGACATTGCATCATCAGGCGGGTGATAAGGGCATCGGCCTGTCCTTTTTTGATACCCAGCAGTCCCCTTACTTCCTTGATGCCGATGCTTCCGTTCTTTTCCAGGTATTCCAGAACCTGCCGCTGGGGTTCATCCGGCTGGTATTTGGGCAGGGACTGCCTGTAATTGCGCAGTTCCCGGTACCATTCCACCGTGGCAAAAGCCGCCTTACCGCCCAAAAGGAACTTGCCATAGGCCACGTCACCGCTCTGGACGCAGGGAATTTTCCAGTCCCACGGTGTATAAGACAGGTTTTCCTGAGTGTCGAACCAATTTTCGGCCGGCGTCATTTCCTCAATGGAATACCCGGGGATCACGTTCTCAAAAAAAGGAACTATTC
>Ga0310690_10003999_pt1 | contig 21469 bp, 19 predicted proteins | sample AusTroGonzalo_MG_2_FD_207661 | JGI IMG/M metagenome (GOLD analysis project Ga0310690, IMG submission 207661) | Bovine rumen microbial communities from tropical cattle in Woodstock, Queensland, Australia - Gonzalo_04 (v2) (version 2) | ecosystem: Host-associated > Mammals > Digestive system >... | reverse complement strand
TCCAGTTCCTTGCCTTTGCTCGTGAGAGCTTTGAAATCATAAATCTTTGCCATAATCTAATGTTTTATTGATGTTGATGATGCTTGTTTCTCGTTTGCGTCGGCAAAGGTACGGAGAATAATTTATATCGCAAGCGATTTATTCAAGAGTTTAAGGTTGTTTAACATTAGGTCGCACACGACACATCTCTTATCGCGACACTCATTTTAGGAATATCCTAAGACGCGGGAGTCGTTACCCGTATCTCCTCTATCAACGGAATCACTACCTTTCGCAGTACTTTTTCATTCAGGCGGTGCTCACCATCGAACCGCGTAGCGTGCGGATAGTGCTTATGGAAGAGATCGTAGGTATTCACCGTCGTGTCATGAATACCGAAGAGACCATAGCAATGTTCACGGTCCCAATCCGTAATGTCTTTCCATTGCTGGCGTTCCATCTGATTGTGGTGTTGGATGATGTCACGCGTGATTCGGAATGTTTTCTGACCGTCTTTTCGACCGTTGTAGAACTTATGTTCACCCGTCCGCAGTACACCGCTCATGGTGGACATGTTCAAGGCCGGGTTGATACAGATGCGTACAAAACCTCTCATTTGCTGGGCGTACATTCCACCCATACTGGTACCGATAACGATGTCAGGCTGCTCCTCTGCACAGAGCTGTTTCAGGTAGGGCAGCGCCTCCAAAGGATCTATGGGAATGTCTGGTGCTATTATCTGGTCCTCAGGCAGCAGTCTGCGCAGGCTTTCCACCGTTCCGCTAGCCCCTGAAGAGCCGAAACCATGAAAATAAATCAGTTTCATATTTTAAACAGTATTCTCCAGTTCGTTGATTTCGCCGTCTGTGGTGGCCCAGCTGGTGACGAAACGACAGGCTGTATGATGTTCATCAACAGGACACCACACTTCAAAACCGATATGGCGGCGCAGTTGCTCCAAATCTTCGTTCGGGAGGATATAGAACTGCTGGTTAGTGGACGAGTCGATGAAGGGCTTATAGCCCATACGCTCTATAAAGAAGCGTCGGAGCCGCATAGCCAAAGCCACAGCCTGACGACCGATGTCCATATATAATAAGGTGTCGCCTGCTTTCGTGAACAACGCCTCGAACTGCACGCCCACGATTCGGCTCTTGGCCAACAATGCCCCATGGCGCTTGATGCGGCTGAGCATATGACTTGGCGCATTGCCCTGCGGGAAAACCACAGCCTCACCGCACAAAGCTCCACATTTCGTGCCACCGATGTAGAAGATATCTGACAGCTGTGCCAGTAACGGCAGCGTTATGTCTGTACTCGCCGCCAACCCATAGGCCAAGCGAGCGCCATCCACATAAAGTAGCAGCCCGTACTGTTGGCAGACCTCGTGCAGCGCCCTCAGTTCTACAGCCGAGTATAGCGTACCCAACTCGGTGGGAAAGCTGATATAAACCATGCCGGGACGCACCATGTGTTCAGCGGTGTCGTCAGCGAAATAGGCTGTAAGCCACGCCTGCAGGTCCTTGGCATCGAGCTTACCTTCATGCGAGGGTAGCGCGATGACCTTATGCCCCGTGGATTCCACTGCGCCAGCTTCATGAACGTTGATGTGCGCCGTTTCTACACACAACACACCCTCATAGGACTGGAGCACGCAGTCGATGATAGTGGCGTTTGTCTGTGTGCCACCAGCGAGAAACCAAATCTGTGCCCTCGGAGTTTCGCACGCCTCGCGAATCAAAGCGCGCGCCTTCTCACTGAAACTGTCGTCGCCGTAGCTTTGTGTCCGCTCTTTGTTGGTCTCCAGAAGGTGGCGCAATACAACTTCGTGCGCCCCGTTATTGTAATCGCTTTCGAGATGTATCATGATGTTCTACAATCAGTATAAATTTCAGTTATCCGATTATCCATTTTCCTACCTTGGGAATTCGCTGAACAAGTATTGAAAAGAGGGCAACTCCGAGGAAGGAAAGGAAGGCTGTGCCCAAAATCTGCATAGGGGTTGTCCAAATGCCCAGGATGCCGTCGGTACCGATGCCCAAAGATGTCCGTAGCCAAGTGGAAACGTAAACCAACAGGAGCAGATGGCAAAGATACATGCCATAGCTGGCCTTGGAAACGGGGAGGAGCACTCTGTCAAAGAACCTGCCGTGCCCCTCCAATTTCCGGAAGAGGAGAACCCATGCGAGGGTCATCAACGTCACGCCAAAAGTGTCGTTCAGCCAAGGCCCTTCCCATAAGGCCGCCAAACCGACTGGCCCTTCAATAGGAAAGACACCGTGGGAGTCGACCCAGACACGGTATAGAAAACCGCCACAACAGACGGAAAAGCCTGCAATAAAAGCAGGAAGTGCAATACTTAACGTCTTGGCCCAAGAGAGTTTACTCACGAATTTACGGAAATAAAGAGCCAGCAGCAGATAGCCTACAAAGCCGCTGAGGTAGTAGAAGACACCATAGGCATTCCAGCTGGCTTCGCCCCAAAGAGGGTACTTGGCAGCATTGGGAACCCCAGAGGGGCCATATATGACAGGTGCCGCACCGCCCACCCATTGACGAATCAAAGGTATCAGCGTGGTGAACAACCAGATACCCAGATAAACCTGTAACTCCTGTTTACCGACCTTTTCAGCCCACGGCGACAGCAACGGCATAATGAGGTACAGCCCCAGCAGCATATACACAAACCACAGATGCCCAGCAGCGTAGTTGAAGTTTAGCAACAGGTCCTGGATGTTCTGCACAGGTTCCCCCCAGACCAGTGCATATACAAGCGTCCATATCAGGAATGGCGGCAGAATACGGAGCGCCCTTTTTCTGAAAAACGTTCCAGTAGTATCGTGTAACGGAAACTGCAGATAGGCTGAAGCGAACACGAAAAGTGCCACGCAGGCACGCGGAAAAGAATTAAGGATTGCTACCCATACGGCATCGCCTTGCGTCAGAATCAGAGAACCATCCCCGCCAAGATAGAAAGGTTCGCAACTATGTGTGGCCATCACCAGAAAACAAGCCACGACACGCAGGTAATCGATATAAACAATTCGTTTCATGCTGATGATTTCACACCCTATTAAAAAATGTTATTTCTTATTAGGATTTTTGGGGAACCAGCCTCTTTCGACGCGTTTTTTCTGCTCGAAGAGTTCACCGATACCCCAAAGGGCAGAGGCTCCAAACACCCCCACGACAGCAGAGATAAGCGTATTCTCTATAAACAGCGCTACGGTGATAGCTGCCAGCCCTATCACCAGATACACTATCCAAGGGCGTGTTCCCCAGTAGTACTCCGTCTTTATGACAATAGGATGCCATATTCCTATCGTCACAAAGGTACATACTGCTATGATAATTCCCGTAAAATACATGGTATTGTCCTCTTATTTTTGTTTTGACTTCATGTTTTACTTCGCAAAAATACAGATAATCTTAGAAAAATCACCATCCTGTCACCCAATTTTAAGATTCTTTATTATCTGTTCTGCACCATGTTTGTATCAAAAAAATGTCGAATTATTGTGATTGTATCCCAATAATCACTACCTTTGCGAAGCGATTGAACGTAAACAGGGCAATTATATAGAACTTCATAGAACGAATAGACGATAATGGCACTACCCCTATTCACCGTCACGATAGCTACATCGTGAGTGATGAGTTACAGAATTGATTCTTGTAAATAAAATTGGATTTGGACGATGACAAAAGACGTCGCATTAGTATTGTCGAGTGGAGGTGCAAGAGGACTTGCCCATATCGGCGCTATAGAGGAGCTGGAAGCTCAGGGCTATCGGATTACCTCTATCGCTGGGTGTTCGATGGGAGCTCTTGTCGGAGGTGTTTATGCCGCTGGAAAGCTGAAAGAATTCCGCGATTGGATGAAGACCGTTGATCGGAAGAAGATGCTAGAACTGACGGATTTCTCACTGAGTCTAAATCATATCGTCAAAGGTTCGCGTATCATTGAGGCGATCATGGAGTTCGTGCCTGATGTGCCTATCGAGAATCTACCGATACCCTATTGCGCTGTTGCCACCGACTGGAAGGCTGGGCGTGAAGTGGTGTTCCGCGAGGGTAGCCTCTTTCAGGCGATTCGCGCGTCTATCTCTTTGCCTGCTTTCTACGAACCGGTGCAGCGCGATGGCATGATACTTATTGATGGCGGGGTGACGAATCCTATCCCGTTGAACCGTGTAGAGCGTCATGAAGGCGACATCCTCGTAGGCGTAGATGTGAGTGGTCACGACTATGCAGCACAATGGGAGGAGAAACAGGCGCAAACCGAGCGTCGCAAACACAGCAAATCCTTCTCCCAACAGATTATCAACAAACTAAGGCCCGACAACCTTGACTTCAACCACTACACGATGCTCTCACGCGTCAGTTCCCTGATGATTCGTCAGAACTCCATCCTCATGGCGCAACTGATGCAGCCCGACGTGCTTGTTGACATCCAGATGGCACACTACGGCAGCTTCGATTACGATAAATCAGAAAGACTCATCACCATAGGGCGCCAAAAGACAATGCAAGCGCTCAGCAAATATCAGTCAGACTAATTCATAGGAAAAACGAATGATATGAACATCGCAATATACACGCTGACTTCCGAGCTGCATGACGAACAGGCTGTGACAGCTATGACCCATGATTTTCTGGGACGTCTTGGTATTGTTTACGAATTGAAAGGCTGTGATTATACCGACTACGGCTGTCACGCCCTAGACTTGCTTTATGTGAGGACGGGCGGCACAGAAGGAATCTTCAAGCGGCTACTGCCAGACCTGAAGTCAAAGTCAGACCGCACGTTTTATCTCCTGACCTCAGGAAAAAGCAACTCTTTGGCTGCATCGATGGAAATCCTGTCCTATCTACGGCAAAACGGTCTGAAAGGCGAAATTATTCACGGGGAGCCCACATACATTACTCATCGTATTGCCTTGCTGGCAAAAGCGGGTGAAGCGAGGCAACGATTGAAGGATTGCAAATTAGGTATCATCGGCGAGCCATCGGACTGGCTGATATCCAGTCATGCGGACAAAAATATCGTTCGGGAAAAGCTGGGAGTGGAACTGGTTGACATCCCCATGCAGGAACTATTGAGGACCATTGCCGCTACACCATTGAGATCAGTGGATGAGGAGTGTCCCTCCGTAGCCATCAGGAAAGCTCTTCCCGGTGCCCAGCAGATATATGATGCACTAAAAGAGGTCATCCAACGCCACCGCCTGCAAGGATTCACATTACGCTGTTTCGATTTGCTGAGCACAGTCCATAACACAGGTTGTCTGGCGCTGGCCAAACTGAATGCAGAAGGTATCGTGGCTGGCTGCGAGGGCGATGTGCCGGCCATGCTCTCTATGAAGATTATTCATGCGCTCTTGGGCGTGAGTGGTTTCCAAGCCAATCCCGCCAGCATCAATCCCGAGACAGGTGAGATGCTGTTTGCCCACTGCACCATACCCTTCAACTTAGTGGAGCGTTATGAGTTCGACACGCATTTTGAGTCAGGCATTGGCGTGGGCATCAGAGGCTACATGAAGGAAGGCCCCGTCACCATTTTCAAAGTATCGGGTGACCTCTCCCGCTACTTTATTCAAGAAGGCGAACTCGTAAGGAATCAGGCCAAGCCCGACCTGTGCCGCACACAACAGGTCATCCGACTTTCCGACCCAGCCCAAACAGCATACTTACTGAACATCCCCATCGGAAACCATCACATTATTCTACCAGGACATCATCAAGAACTTCTGACAAGCATAGTTTCCAAAGGACTTTGGTAAAGAATGCAATGATTATAAGAAACTCTAAGTATGAATATCGAGCAAGTACGAGATTACACATTGTCACTACCTGGTGTAACTGAAGATCAACCATTTGGCGATGATATCGTCACCTTCCGTCTGGAAGGAAAAATTTTTATATGTCTATGGTTAGGTGATAGCGAGCACGATATAAAAGATTCCGAACCAAGATTTGCCCTGAAGCTATCACCTGACAGAAACGAGGAACTTCGTGAGAAGTACGCAACAGTAACACCAGCCTACCATTGGAACAAGAAGCATTGGAGCGATGTGTGTTATGAGCAGATGGAGAGTTCGCAAATTCAGGAGTGGATCAGAGAGTCATATATGCTTGTCGCATCAAAACTCCCAAAAGCTGTTCGGCAGAAATATAATTCAAAATAAAATGAAAAAAATATTATTTACATGCCTATTGGCAACAGCCTGTGTGCTGACGACTTCGGCACAGGGCATCTATGAATTCCTGGTGAAGGACGATGAAGGCAAAGATGTGTCTCTTTCGAACTATAAAGGGAAGGTTCTGCTCATCGTGAACACAGCCACCCGCTGCGGGTTCACGCCACAATATAAGGAGCTGGAAACACTATATGAGAAGTACGGCAGTGAAGGGCTGGAGATTCTGGACTTCCCCTGTAATCAGTTCGGACAGCAGGCTCCCGGTACGATTCAGGAGATTCATGAGTTTTGCACCGCCAACTTCGCCATCCGCTTCCCTCAGTTCGATAAGATTGAGGTGAATGGCGAGGGGGCACATCCGCTCTACACCTGGCTGAAAGGTGGTAATGATATCAAATGGAACTTCACAAAGTTCCTTATTTCACGCGACGGACGGGTTTTGAAACGTTACGAGCCGGCAGACAAAATGACCGACGTTGAGGCAGACGTGTTGATGGAGGTGAATCCAGTGTTGAGCAACATCATGGCACGTCGCTCCATTCGCAAGTACATGGACAAGCCCGTAGAGCATGAGAAGCTGGAAACCATAGCACGGGCTGGCATTAATGCTCCTAGCGCGATGAACTGGCAGAATTGGGCTGTGCGAATCATCGAAGACCAGAAACTGATGGGCGATGTGAAGGATATGTGCCGCAATGCGCCGAACCTCATCTGTGTCTGTGCTCCAGCTAACGGCGACTTCGACCTTGATGCGGGTCTGATGGGTGAGAACATGATGCTGGCTGCTCAGGCTCTAGGGCTAGGCACTTGCATTCAAACAGGTCCCATTCGCTTCCTCACGACGAACAAGAAAGCCCAAGCATTCCGTGATAGTCTTGACATCCCTGAAGACTACAAACTACTGTATGTAATCGCCATCGGTTATCCTGACGATCAGCCCAATGCCCGTCCCCGTGATGCATCGAAAGTGAAGTACATCAAGTAAATATGAATTATTGCAACTGAAACCATTTCGCCCCATCGGCTACAACCTATGGCTAAGAACTATTCGTTATGACGCGTTCACAGAAAATAATCCGTGCCAGCATCATTGGCATCGCCGCCAATGTACTGTTGGCTGCTTTCAAGGCCGGCGTGGGCGTATTGGCCAGCTCGGTGGCCATCGTGATGGACGCGGTAAACAACCTGAGTGATGCGCTGTCAAGTGTTATCACCATCATCGGCACGAAACTCTCGGAGCGGCCTGCCGACCGTAAGCATCCCTTCGGGCACGGGCGCATCGAGTATTTCAGCGCCATCACGATCGCTGTCATCGTCATGTCGGCGGGCGTCACTTCGATGATTGAATCCGTCAGGAAGATGATTGAGCCCACGGAGCCGGAATATACTACCGTGACGCTCGTGGTTATCGTGGTAGCGATCATGGTGAAGCTGGTGCTAGGACTGTTCGTAAAACGGCAGGGCGAGCAGCTAAAAAGCGATGCGCTAATCGCCTCCGGCTCCGATGCCCTCTTCGATGCCCTCATCACGCTGGCGACGCTGTTCTCTGCAGGCATTATGCTGTTGTGGAACGTGTCGCTCGACGGCATCCTGAGTGCCTTGATTTCCGCTGTGATCATCAAGGCTGGTTACGAGATGCTGGTCTCGCCCGTCAATGAGTTGTTGGGAACACGGTTCTCGCCGGAGCTGGTACGCGACATCAAGCAGGAGGTGATGGCTTTCGAAGATGTGCAGGGTGTCTATGATATCATCCTGCACAACTATGGTCCCAACGTGGTGATTGGTTCGTTGCACATCAATGTCTATGACACGATGAATGCTCATGACATCCACGGCTTGACGCGCCGTATCTCAGAACATCTCTACGCCAGCCACGGCATCATCATGACCATTGGCATATATGCTGTCGCCACAGGCCACAACCGTCGGGCAGAACTCCAGAGCACGGTGATGCAGGCTTTGTCCAAACACAAGGATATCGTGCAGGTTCACGGCTTCTACAACTTCGAGGAAGAACATCGCCTCTCAGTCGATGTCGTCCCAGATATCTCGGTCCGTGATGAAGCCACCCTCGCCTCACAGCTGACCGACGAGATCAAGGCGCTTGTGCCAGGTGAGGAAGTAACGATTCTGATTGACCATAATTATAGCGAATAAAGGCCGAGGAATTCCATAATACGAGGGAGTTGTGCAGTGGCGAGGTCGCGTCCTTGATCGTATGCTTCTCGCATCAGTCGGCGATTATGAGATATCCGTCCTACGGAAAGGGTTTGTTTTGGACGAAGAATTAGGGCGTTGCCGATTCTCTCCTGCTCAGCGATATAATTGAGTTCGTCATTGTACATATCGTGCCTTTGCTCCCACGCCGCCAAGAACTGGGGATAATGGCGGAGCAGGTGGCGGATGATATGCACGTGGTGTAACGGTTTTTTCCAATAGCCGGCGGGTTGGGTCAGGACAACAATGTTGCGCTCGAAGCCTTGTTCCTGGAAATAGCGGAGAGGAATGGAGTCGGCTATGCCGCCGTCTAGCAACTGGCGGTCACCAATGTTTACGATACGTGACACGATGGGCATAGACGAAGAGGCTAAAATCCAGTCAAGCATATCGTCGTTATAGCTGTCGAAGCGTCGGTACACGGGCTTGCCTGTCTGAACATCAGTCGCCACGAGATGAAACTGCATGGGGCTCGCATCGAACGCTTTAATGTCGAAAGGGTCGAGGTGGAGCGGCAAGGTGTAGTAGGCAAAGCGGGGACCGAAAAGGCCGCCAGTGGTCAGCAACGACCATAGGCTACAGTAGCGCGGGTCGTGAGCATAGCGGAGGTTGTAGCGAAGCACACGCCCTGCTTGTCCGCTTTTGTAGTTGCAGCCGAAACAGGCACCTGCGGACACTCCGACGACGCCGTCGAATGTCACGCCATGCGCCATAAGCACATCCATGATACCCGCGGAGAACAACCCGCGCAACGCACCACCTTCAAGAACTAATCCTTTCGTCATGTTTCTCGCTGCAAAGGTACAAAGAATTCATACACCCTAATCGTTTTTTGGGAAAAAGATGCGGAGAAAGGAGAAAATCTTCGTACCTTTGCCGATGCAAACGAAATAATAAAATACTGAGATTATCAAAAAAACGGAAAAAGATGAAACAAAAGAAACTATGGATGCTTGCTGCCATCCTTTGTATCTGCGGCATTGCAGCTATCGTTTTATCCCATGAAAAGGCTCACGCACATAACGATAGTCCTGATCAGGCGGTACAGAGTGAAGAACTAATTCGCACCAGCCAGAGCTGGGATGGAGTGGAGCTGCCCGACTATTTCCAGGGCCGCCCCGAACTGGTGGCTGTGAAGTATGTGTTCCCAGCTGGTCAGAAGCTGGGTTGGCACCACCACCCCGTGATGAACTACGGCATACTGGTGCAAGGCGAGCTGACCATCATCGGTCAGAACGGAAAGGAGAAGATTGTGCATGAGGGCGAAACCGTCGTGGAGATGGTGAACACAATCCACCACGGCGAGAACAGAGGCTCGAAGCCCGTCATTCTTTACATGTTCTACCTCTCGCAGAAGGACATGCCCTTAGCTGTGCAGCACCCCGAGATTCCACTGGAATAACACCCTGGGGACTTTGATAAGGGGACTCTTAGTTTATCGTGTCCGTGGCACAGCCAACGCTTATCATAAAATCATTCTATTGCGCGCTATTGCTGCTGAGTTCTTCGGTTGGCCAAGCACAGCAACACCGCTATACTGCATCACTGCCAGCCACAGATGCGCTGGGACGGGCACTACCCACAAGTGAAGAAGTGGGGCCGGAGCGTCAGGGGCGTTTCGTGGGACTTTTCTATTGGACATGGCACACAAACTTCGCCAGGATGATGGAGCCCTTCGACTTAACCCGTTTTCTGCAAGCACACCCAACAGCCATCAACGACTACAACGACCCTGCATGGAACGGCAGTAAGCCTGCACATTTTTGGAGTGAGCCGTTGTTTGGCTACTATCGTAACACGGATTCATGGGTGCTGCGCAAACATGCTGAAATGCTGGGCGAGGCTGGTGTGGATGTGATTATCTTCGACTGTACGAACGGTAGTGAATTGTGGACAGAATCGTTCATGCAACTATGCGAGGTCTTTTCTAAAGCCCGTCACGACGGCGTGGCGACACCGCAGATTGCCTTTCATCTGGCATTCGCTCCTACACTCGAGAGCCGCAAGGCCATCCACCAACTCTATAATGATTTTTATGCACCGGGACTCTATCGTGACCTATGGTTTATGTGGAAGGGTAAGCCCCTCATCATGGCTTATCCCGATGACCTGCCGCAGGAGATTCTCGATTTCTTCACCTTCAGACCCGGACAACCCGACTATCAAGGTGGACCACGTAACAATGACCAGTGGGGGTGGCTTGAAGTGTATCCGCAAAACAAATATGTCCGCAATGCTGACGGGACTTTTGAGGAGATGCCTGTTGGCGTGGCGCAGAACTGGTCTGCCGAACGAGGGCTCACGGCAATGAACGCCCCCAATACCTTCGGTCGGAGCTATACACATCGCTACGGACAGCCCCCAATGCTAGACAACCTCATCCCGCCCAATATCACAGCCCGTGGTCTGAACTTTCAGGAGCAATGGGAGCGTGCATTAGAAACAGATCCAGAGTTTGTCTTTGTCACGGGCTGGAACGAGTGGATCATGGGCCGCTTCGAGGAGTGGAAACAACAAAAGAATGCCTTCCCCGACGAGTTCAACATAGAAAAAAGCCGTGATATTGAGCCCATGAAGGGAGGGTTCGGCGACAATTACTACTATCAGCTCATTGCCAACATCCGCCGTTTTAAGGGAATGTCCGATGGACGGGTTCAAGTACCACTCACCAAGAAGAAAATAAACTGGGATTACTGGAAGACTGTAGACAACGGTTTCAAGACCCATCGCCACAATACCATGCATCGCGACAGCCCTGGCTGGGGTAGCCAACACTTCGTCAACAACAGTGGACGCAACGACCTGATAGAGGCAAAAGTAGCCTATGATGCCAGGAACATCTATTTCTATATCGAATGTGCTGATTCCATCTCACCATCCACCGACCCCGCTTGGATGCGCCTGTTCATCGATGTGGACTGCAACCATGCGACAGGATGGGAAGGCTATGACTACATTGTTAACCGAACGCCGCCAACACACGGAGCCTCAATATTAGAGACCTGCTACGAGAATAGTTGGGTTTGGGGGCATGGAGTACGAGTCCCGTTGAAGGTGGAAGGGAACAAGATGTTTGTCACCATTCCCTGCCGCCACCTCGGCATCCGCCGTGGACAGCCTGTGCGCATTCAGTTCAAGTGGTCAGACAATATGCAGCAGGAAGGCGATATCCTTGACTTCCTCACGAACGGCGATGTCGCACCATTGGGACGTTTTAACTATGAGTTCATAACTGAACCTTGATGCATCGTAGGTTCTTTGCCAGCTGAGTTGTCGAGCTGGCACCTATCAGTACTGAGGTGACAGCCTTTTGATGCAGAATCCAAGCGAGCGCCATCTCCGCCAGTGTCTCTCCACGCTCACGGGCCTGCTCGTTCCAACGATGCAACTGTGTCAACAGTTCCGGTGTGAGCATCGACTTCTTTAGGAACTTTCCTTTTGACATCCGGCTGTCTTCCGGGATACCATTCAGATAACGATCGGTGAGCAAACCTTGTGCTAACGGCGAGAAAGAAATGAACCCTATGCCCTCCTGAGCACAGAAGTCAAGGATGCCGTCCTCCTGCGGAGCGCGGTCGAGCAGATTCAAACGTCCTTGATATATAAGCAGTGGCACATCGCGCTCTTTCAGATATGCTACCGCGAAACGGGTAGCCTCTAACGGCCAACGGCTAATGCCGACATAGAGAGCCTTCCCCTGCCGAACAACATCAATAAGAGCCTGCAAGGTCTCTTCCAAAGGTGTGTCGGGATCGTAGCGGTGGCTATAAAACAGGTCCACATAATCCAAATTCATGCGCCGCAACGACTGGTCGAGCGATGCCATCAGATACTTTCGGCTACCCCAATTGCCATATGGTCCGGGCCACATATCGTAGCCGGCTTTCGTAGAGATAAAAAGTTCATCGCGGTAGGGACGGAAGTCTTCGTCCATCAGTCGTCCCAACGTCTTTTCGGCTGAACCGTAAGGCGGACCGTAATTGTTGGCCAAATCGAAATGTGTGATACCGTGGTCAAAGGCGTAGCGCGTAATCTCACGGCTGCGGTCATAAGAATCGTTGCCTCCGAAGTTGTGCCAGAAACCAAGGCTCACCCTGGGCAACCGTACCCCCGAGCGTCCGCAGCGTTCATATTCCATTCCACTTTCGTAGCGATTGTCATCTGCAAGATATTGTCCTGTTGAGAAAAACATTGCTCTTTTATATTTTACTTTATTTTGCAAAAATACAGATAATCCTATAGAAATCGCTCTCCTAGCGCCCATTTTTAAGATTCTTTATTATCTATTCGACATTCCCAAAAGCTTTACTCAAGTGTTTTTATCAAAAAAATGGCGAATTATTGTGCTTGTATTCCAATAATCACTACCCTTGCAGGGTTAATGTTTAACATCATGTTGTTTGAATTGGTGCTCTGACCGATGCCGAATGGGAAAACCACATCAAGCTCTACGGTCAGCGAAGGAACTCTGAGAATGTGTAAAAAATAATACGATTCATGAAGCAATACTTAGATTTACTACAGCGCATCCTCGATGAGGGTGCTGTGAAGACCGACCGCACGGGCACTGGCACCAAGAGTGTGTTCGGCCACCAGATGCGGTTCCACATGGCTGACGGCATGATCTTCCAGACCGAGAACATGCTCAAGGAGAGCGGCGACAAGCTGCCCGCCGACGTGAAAGCCGAGGTAGAGGCAGCCCTCAACAAGCTCCGCGACGCCCACTAGGCGCAGGACCTCGCCGCCATCGACGCAGCTACTGCCGAGCTCAACAACGCTGCTCAGAAGATGTACGCTGCCGCCCAGCAGGCAAGTGCTGGCGCTCAGGGCGCACAGGGCAACCCCTTCAACGGTCAGCAGGCCGGTCCTCAGGGCGGTCAGCAAGGCGGCCAGCAGGGTGACAACATCCAGGATGCCGACTTCGAGGAGGTCAAGTAAGACAAACGATAACAGAAAAAAGCAGCGGTGCCGTTGGCATCGCTGTTTTTTGTTTAGAACAAAGTGTGAGGTGTGATGAACGAGCTGCGGATGCGCCACTCCTTGGGATAGAGGTTATTGGCGCGGGTGCCGAGGTTCTTCATGAGGCCTAAGCGATGCCCTTGATAACCGACCTGCACGATGCCGCGTGGCGTCTCGGGCGGCAGCACCAGCGCCTCGCGCTGCAGGTAGCGGACGGCATCGCTCAGAGGCAGCTCCACATACGGAGCACCGTTGGCGTCTAACTGGTCAGTCGGGAGCGTCGGCAGTTTCGAGAATGCCGCGATGAAATCGGCATTTTGGGAAGTCTGCACCGCTTCCCCTTCTTTCCGCAGCACCGCACAGAAGAAACCCTCGCCGCGCACCTGTCCCGGCAGGAAGTGATATACGTTCGCGGGCGCTGGCGCCTGCGAACGCATATCCCCTCGAATCCCCCATGTCGGCTCTATGGGAACGGGCAGGATGGTGGCCCCCAGCTCACGCGCAATCCACTCCACATTCTCCTCATCCTCCTCGGGGTTAAAGGTGCAGGTGCTGTAGATGAGCAAGCCGCCCGGGCGCAGTGCCGGCCAGATATCCTCGATGATGCTGCGTTGCAGCGCGGCACACTCGGCCACGAAGGCCGGCGACCACTGCCTCACCGCTTCCTCCTCCTTTCGCATCATCCCCTCGCCCGAGCAGGGCACGTCAGCCAGGATGAGGTCGAGGAAATGCTTCCGCTTCAGCGCCTTGGCGATGTCGCGTGCATAGGCCTGCGTCACCAGCACGTTCGGATGGCCCCATTTCGCCATATTCTCAGCCAGCACCTGACAACGGGCTCGATTCGGCTCGTTGCTCATCAGCAGACAGTCATCGGGCAACAACGACCGCAGTAGCGTGCTCTTGCCGCCCGGCGCAGCACAGAGGTCAAGCACAGCTTGACAATGAAAAGTGAAAAATGAAAAATGAAAAATGGTTCGCATCACATGCGACAGGAACATACTTGAAGCCTCCTGCACGTAGTAAGCCCCGGCATGGAGCAGCGGGTCAGCCGTGAATAGCGGTCTCTCCTTCAGATAGACTCCTTCGGGACACCAGGGCACACGCCCATCGGCCCCTTCGGGTTCCGCATCCGCAGGCAGCCGCCGCGGGTTCACGCGTATGCTGACAGCCGGTTCGCTGTCCAGCCCCGCTACCAGCGCCGCCACATCCTCGTCGCGCCACCGCTCGCGGAAATACCGTTCAAAATCTTTGGGTAGTATCATCGTTTTTGATTGTTTCAGGGGTTAAAAGCATTATCTTCATCTTCCGAAGTGGCCGGGGGCAGGACGGTAACGGGTCTGGCAGCCGTCGCCGATGCGGATGAGGCGACCTTCATGCACGAGGCGGCGAAGGAGGGAGGTGATGCGGTTGCGCGTGAGAGTCAGGTCGAAGGCGTAGCTGACGTCCTTGTGAGTGACGCTGTCGTGAGTGGCGAAGAGCTCCGTCAGACGGGCATCTATCTCAGCGTCATCGGTGTGGAATACCTGCCCGTAGGGCGACTGATCCACCTTGAAGTTGCGCACACGGCTCAGGAGTTCGCGGTCGGGACGAAATAGGATGTCATCCACGTGAACATCGCGCCCATGGTAGTACGCCCCACTCTTGTCGGTGGCCTCCTTCACCTCGATACTCCCCTTTAGCGAGAGGCGGAAAGTGCCAATGCCGGGAAGGGCGACGGCATTGCCCTTCTCCATTTCATGCAGCATCACGCGTTGCAGCGTGTCCAGCGCTGCCATAAGCTCGCCCTGCGGTATCAACGACGGCACCCGCGAACTACTCGCCTGAAACTCTACGGCATCCACAGTGGGTCGATGCTCCAGACGTGGACGCAGGCTGCGCAGCCACTGCTCATCTGTCATGTGATGGTATGCGGCATCTGCCAGCGTCGTTTCGCGAGAGTTTGCAGCGCTCTCTACCTTCTCGTCGGGCAACAGCCCGCGCTTTGCTATTGTAAATCTGATGGCCATAGTGAAGGATTGTTTTGCGCTGCAAATATAGTCTCTTTATCTGAGACAACCAAATATTTTACTCAAAACAATAGGTTTTGTCGATTGCTTTATCTTGATGAAGCGATTACTTCATTTTGATTGTGCAATTACTTCATCATGATAAAGCAATTCACATACCGTTAACCATCGCTCAAATCATCCTCATCTTCTGCCGGACGCTTGCCATATAGTGACTGACTAATGCCGATGCCAGTATGATAACGATTGTCCTTCTCATCGAGATAATTCCTGTTGAATGTTGAATAACGTATGAGAGAAAAGTGGGGAGGGTTCGTGTGCACACATTATTTTTTCTCTTTTAATTATTCATTTTTAATTTATAGTTGTATCTTTGCCCCGCAATAAGGCATGAATCCTCAAACAAGCAGCAGTGTTGAAGCCAACCACGCATCGACATATTCTCATCCTGATGAGCTTTTTGCTCTTGCCTGTTACGATGTTCGCTGACGACAGCCAGCCTATCGTTGAGATCATGGCAGACCGGACGATGATTTATCCCCAGCGAATGGCACTGACAGGGGAGGAGTCGCTGATGGATGTGCTGCAGATGGTGCCGGACCTGATGATTGCCGGTTATGAGGATCTCATCTCCAACTATAACCTCCGCATTGACAACTGTCCGATGAACGGCGACACCCGACTGATTCTTAGCCAGATGAAGGCCAAGGACATCGCTAAGATTCAGGTGTGCGACAATACGGGTGTGCAGAAGGGAACCATCGGCATGGGTCGAGTCCTAGACATCAACATGAAGATGCCTGAGAGCTGGAAGGGTTTCGTGGAAGGACAGGGAGACTTCGGGAAGGAGATCGCGGGCATCGGTTCCGTGAATGCGTTGTACGGCAGCCAGCACACTGACCTCTACGCCAACGCGTCCTATCGTTATCAGGCCGGCAACGAGGAACATCTGACGCTTCACATGACGAACCGTTTTGATGACCGAAACAGGCTACTGACCTATTTCACGCAGCAATATCTGGACCGCCCTGCCGCCAGCTCGCATCAGGTCATGGGCCGCGCGCGATACTTCCACACGTTCAATGACCTGGGCACGGAACTGCTCATCGTGGGCGGTTATCAGTATGGCAGCGACCCGGTTCTTTCCGAACAGCTGCCCCTGTATATCGTGGAGCTGAACACGCCCCTGCTGACCAAGCGGCTGTCCATGACGCTGGGCGTTGAGGGAGATTTCCTGATGACGCGGCAAAAGGACACCGACAAGAGTTGGAATGTCTTCAACAATGACATCTATCTGTTGCTCACCTATTCCCTGCCGAAGTGGCGCTTTACCATTGGTAATCGCGTGATGTTCTACGACTACAAGTTCTATGGCCGCTATTCCGACACCCGCGACAATGCGAATGCCTCCATCATCTTTGTGCCGAACAACCGGAACCAGATTCAGGTGGGCTACTATCGCAAGTTCTATAACCCCACTTACGAAGCCCTCTTCCAGCAAGCTATCACGCCGCTGTCCGATGAGGAATGGGCCATCACGAAGGGACAGCTGGTGGAACGGACCATCAACCAGATGAAGCTGGCATACGCCTATAGCCGGCAGAAGTTGACGGTGCAGGCGGAGGCGAGTTACTACGTCATCGAAGACGGTGAGAATTTCACAGCTCTGGGGGCGTCGGCATACTGGAGGACGAAGTGGATGACGCTGGCCGGAGGCTCCAACCTCTATATCGCCAAGAGCGGGACCTACGCCTCGCTCAGGTTCGCGCCCACAGCTTATCTCCCTCACGCCTGGCAGCTCGGCTTGCAGGTGGTGTATGAGACCCGGAATGCACCTCGCCGCGAGACTACGGGCGTACCGGTGTACGCCTGCCTGTCCGTCAACAAGCAATTTGGCAGAAGATGGAATGTCGGGGTGGACTGGCACGATATGTTTGATGCTTTCTGCAGCCAGGCACAAGTCAACAGACATGCCGCCAACATCCATTTGCAGTATAGATTCTAACGATCAAAAAGATAGTGAGTATGACAAGTTATGCACTGGATATGATACAGACCGCCGGCATCGGTGCCTTGGCACTTCTCGTCGGTATGGTGTTAACGCGAAAGGTAGCCTTTCTCCAGAAATTCTGTATCCCGTCGCCCGTCAGCGGTGGCATCATCTTCTCATTCATCACCCTGGCACTCTACGGCTGGTTCGATGTCGAGGTGTCGTTCGACGGCACACTGAAGGATGTCTTCATGCTGGCATTCTTCACCAGCGTGGGGTTCCAGAGTGACCTGAAGGTATTAAAGCGAGGGGGCCGGTTGCTGGTCATCATGCTGGTCCTGTTGGTGGTCATGATTGCGATACAGAACCTGATGCCTATGGGCGTCACGCGACTCATGGGCGTTGACCCGCTGATTGGCATGGCTGCCGGTAGCATCTCCATGACAGGTGGCCACGGCACGGCAGGCGGCTTTGCCAGCGTGCTCGAAGGCATGGGCCTGCACGGTGCCGGAACGGTCAGCATGGCCGCTGCCACCTTCGGTCTGATTGCAGGTTCCATGATTGGCGGTCCGCTGGCCGAGCGGATGATTCGCAAGCGACTCACCCATGAACAGATGCAGCCCCAAGACGAAGAGATTGACCCCGCCATGGCCGGTATCGAGAGCGACGAGGCTTCGCCGGCAGGGCGTGCCAAGCGCGTCAGCACCCACGAACAGGAGTTCCAGCAGTATGCGAAGGCCACCTATTGGATCGTCCTGGTCATGGGTGGCGGCACCCTGCTGAGCTGGCTGTTCGCGAAGACGGGCATAACCTTCCCCACCTATTTCGGTGCCCTGATCTTAGCCGCCATCCTCCGCAACACCATCGGATTCGTCAGATACAAAGACGACGGGGAATGGGTGAGCGCCGAGAAGCTGCTGGATATGGAGCGCATCATCAGTGTAGGCAATATCTGCCTGTCTTTGTTCCTCGGCATGGCCATGATCTCCCTTCGGCTCTGGGAGCTCCAGAGCCTGGCCCTTCCGCTGATTGTCATCCTGCTGGCTCAGGTGGTGCTGATGTCACTCTTCACCTACTTCGTGGCGTTCCCCCTGTTAGGTCGCGACTACGATGCCGCCATCCTGTGTGCCGGCATCTGCGGCTTCGGTCTGGGTGCCACCCCCAATGCGATGGCCAACATGAGCGCCGTCTGCTACAAATACCGCTATACCGTCAAGCCCTTCCTCATCGTTCCCATCATTGGTGCGATGTTCGCAGATGTGATCAACACAGCGATGATCACCCTCTTCCTGAATCTATTGTGAAGCGCTTGCTCTAATAGTTCGCCCTAATCCATTCGATCACCTTGAGGAAGAAGGTGGCGGCTGCGACCTCGTGGTTGCTGATGCCGGCCTCCTTGGTCGTTTCGGAGCTGTACTCACCCACGTTTTCTTCCGTCTTGATGCCATGATTCTTGAGGAACTGGCTCATGGCATAGAAGTTCTCCACGGGAACGACATCGTCCTTCGTGTCGTGGTAGAGCATCACGTCGAAGTCGCTGCGGGGCGTCCAGCCGCTGGTGAGGGCATCCTTGCTGAAGGCTGCCTTGAAGCGGCGCGACAGGGCGCTGTTGTTATTCAGGACGGCAGCCGTGCAGATGTCGCTCGTCTTCTTCGTCTTGATCAGCTCCTCGTCCAGCGGGATGCGCTTGTTCTTCTTGCTGAGGAACCAGTCGTCGAAGTTCGCGGCCACGGGGTCCTTGAGGAAATCGTGGATGTCGTAGCCCAGACGGAAGAAGTGGTTGTAGGCCCAGAGCACGTTGCAGACGGTGCTGGGCATCTCAGTGTAGCCGTTGGTGATGGCGTCGTACATCGAGTTGATGTCATAGGGACCGTCGCCGGCGAAGGCACGTTTCACCTTGATCTCAGGATGGCGCTCCGAGATCTCGCGCAGCACACCCATCGTGGTCTGTCCGCCCTCCGAGTAGCCTGCGATGACAAAGTCATCACCCTTCTTTACATTCAGTTCCTCAATCAACCGCTTGGCAGCGAGGTAGGCATCCAGCGCAGCGCGACCGTTGGCGCGTGAGATGCAGTAAGCCTGCGGCTCTTTCTCCGTGATGCCGAAGCCGTAGTAGTCGGGGGCTACGATGATGAAGTTGGTGAAGGCAGCCCCCGTGGGGAACTCCACAGCGCCGCGTGAAGGCGCCTGCGTCGTGGCGTAGATCGTGAAGTGGTTGTAGAGCAAGATGCCGTTGTAGGGTTTGTCCTCCTTCCTCAACGCTTCGTTCACGGTGATGGTGCCGCTGAGGGTGCAGGGATTGCCGAAGGGATCCACGGAGGGATAGTTGAACACGTAGTTCATATAGTCGGGAAGCAGCAGCACTGGAATCTCTTCGGTGATGCAGGCCTTCGGCAGCGTCGATTTCGCCATCCAGTCCAGCACCAAGTCTTTCTGATTGCTTGCTGCCTTGGTCAGCGTACCTTCATGGGAAGCATTTCTGAAGTCGATATGCCCCGACTCGGCATTCATCTTTATCTGACCTACATCGACAAAGCTGTTGTGATTCTCGCCGCTGCGTGTACAGGGCATCATCTTGGTCTCGCCCGCATCCGGAACGGTCAGGGTGATATGCCCGTCTTCTGTCACCTGCCATGCGAACGGTGCATCCTTCGGACCGCCGTAAACCTCCAAGGGTTCGTTGAACTCATCGTCGAACACCGCCAGCGCCACATAGCCCGTGTGGTCGGCTTTGGTCTCTACGGCCAGCAAGGCGTGGTTGAAGGGCTTGCCGTCCTCGGTCACGTCCTCATACTCGAACTCCTCGCACCATAGGCCTACGAGGCTCTTCTCCATCTTCTGCTGGGTGGAGAGTGTGGGCTTGTCGTCGTCCGACGAACACGCTGTGAATACACTTGCGCCGCAGATCATAAGGATGGCGGCGAGATACTTTGAACTTTGAACTTTGAACATTAAACGTTTCATTGTTGTTATTCTTTAGGTTTCGTTGTAGTCAGTGAGGGAGTTGTTTGTTCGCGTTGCGTATCTTCTCCAGCATCTGCGCCGCCCATGCTTTGGTGCCGGCCAGTTGATAGCGACAGTGGCCTGTGGCTGAGGGGGTGAAGATGGTCTCGGCTTTGTCGGTGAAGGTGATGGTGCCGCGTCCGGAGAGCGAGAAGAGGGCGTCGCCCTCCACGGCCTGCACGACGGGCATCACATCCCACATACGCTGGCCGGTGTTGCAGTCGCACTGCATATAGACCTGCTTGATGGGATGTGCGTCGGTCCACGAGACATCGGCGATGACCTGCTCGGGCGTATATTCCACATCCTGACCTGCCTCCATTGGCGAGAACACCATATCGATCTCCTGCGGCCAGTTCTGGAAGAAGGTCTTGGCAAACGTGATGCCCTGGGCGAAGTTGAAATCGGGCTCTACGGCCTCGCCGAAGACGCCGCCCTGCAGATAGATACATCTCACCTTGCGGCGCACCAGCTCCACACCGGAGAGCGGTGAGTACCCGTCGGGGGCAGACTGCAGCAACTGTGCCAGACAGGTGACGAAGCCCACGCTCACGATGCTCACCGAGTGGTCGGGCTGCGCGGCCAGCAGACGGCGGTAGAGCCGCCAGCCATCGGGCAACGACGAATAGTCGGCTATGGAGCGGTTGAACATCGGCAATCCCTCGCCATCCTTCGTGTCAGCCACGTGAGCATAGTCTATCCACACCTTCGGCTCCTTGATGCCTTCGCGAATAAGGCCGACGGGCACGTCGCCATGACCGAAGTACGTGTTCATCACGTCGACAAAGGCCGCATTCTGTTCGCCCTCTCTGTCAACCACCACGCCGAGCAGGCGGCAGCGCCCCTCGTCCTCGTAGCGATAGAGCATCTCCAAAGCAAAGAGGTCGTCGGCCGATGAGCCGATGTCAGTGTCGTAGATGATGAGCGGCACGCCCGCATACCCTTCCTGATCCAGCTCCACCACTTTGTCATCGTTGGAGCAAGAAGTCAATGCGGTCATCGCGCCGAAAACGAGGATGGCAGCCAGTATCCAATTCATCACCTTTTTCATAATGTTGTTGGTTTCATGTTAGAGACGAATGTTTGTCTGTTGTATTCTTAAAGCAGAATCTTGT
>Ga0310690_10003998_pt1 | contig 21476 bp, 30 predicted proteins | sample AusTroGonzalo_MG_2_FD_207661 | JGI IMG/M metagenome (GOLD analysis project Ga0310690, IMG submission 207661) | Bovine rumen microbial communities from tropical cattle in Woodstock, Queensland, Australia - Gonzalo_04 (v2) (version 2) | ecosystem: Host-associated > Mammals > Digestive system >... | reverse complement strand
AACACCAGGACGCTTTTGACGGCTGCGCTGGAATACGCCAGCGGCGGCGGCGTGATCAGCAAAGTGATCAGCGACTACGGGCTGAACAAATGGGCCATGTCGGAAGAAGACCACCGGGCTTTCGTGAGCATCGGCAGGTACGTCAAGCAGATGCTGGAGAGCCAGGACGAGGCAGGATACGCGCAGCTGATGGGGTTTGATCAGGGTGAAACGGGAAGTGAGGAGGCAGAAGTAAAATATTCTGTTGATGATGGCTTAAGAAATGGTTATAATAAAAAGGAAAGTGAGGCGGGTAAAAATGACGAACGAAGAGCTCAAGAAATTCGAAGAAGAGCTGGAGAAGTTGCACGAAGGGCCACATGGGCTCTTACTGGAAGAGCCGCAGTATCAATTGGGCGGGGGGATTATTCCGGTATCATTAAGAGGGGACAAAAAGGATATGAGTTATTCTCAGCTGCCCTGAAAGATTCTGTGATCAAAAGTAAAAAAGGTGAACCGATCGTGTGGTATCACGGGTCGGATGCTTCTTTTACACAATTTATTAGACAGAAGAACGCCAATTACGATTCAACAGCCGGATTTTATTTTACTTCATCTTCGGAAGTTGCCGGCTATTATGCAAAAAATAATGAATCAAAAAAGAATATATATCCAGTGGGCATATACTCAAAGCACAATTTAGAATTCAAAGCCAGTGAATTTAATGATAATTACAAGTTGCAGAATAAAGCGCTAAAAGCAATAGAAACTGCAAATAAGTATGCTGGGAAAGGTGTTGATGAAAAGTTTCTTTTGGCGCTAAATAAGCATCTTGGAAGGCTTATAAAAGATGGGGATATTAGTAGTGATGTCGCTGGGAAAATTTATGATTCATTTGTCACAAATGGATCTATTGATACTGTCACCATAAAAGGAGCAACGTGGGATTATCCAGGCCAGAAAAATGCAAATGATCAGATTATTGTTTTTAATAGCAAGAATATTATTCCTGCTACATCTGTTTTCTGGAGCAAAATGGAGGAAGATGAGCGCAAAAACAATGGTATCAAATATTCAGTAAGCAAAGCCGTTGACTCCGCCGACGTCCGTGACAGGCTGGACCTGGAAGGGGACATGGCAAGGACGAGCGACGCGGGGTGGCAGCTGATCGACACGATGCGGCAGATGAAGCTGCGGGAGACGCAGAACGAGGAAGGCGCGACGGAACGGACGGCGGGGTACTGGAAGAAGGCCGTGCCGGAGATCGCGAAGAGCCTGGAGGAGTACACCTACGGGAAGGACCGGAAGGTGATCGAGAAGGCCGTGCGCGAGCTGTTCGCGGACCTGGACCATTACGAGGGAGACGCCAGAGGATTCGTGGATTACGCGCTGCGTGAGGCGCAGGCGGCCATGCGCGACCTGTACACCGACGAACGGGAGAATCCGACGCGGGACAACCTCCGGGCATTCTTTGAGCGGAACGGGGCGCTGTACATCACGCCGGAGCAGAAGAAGGAGCTGCAGTACTACGCAGGCGGGATGACGGCCTTCCGCAGGCAGGCGGCCGGCATCGTGCCGATCACGAACAAGAGCAGCGGGATCGGGCTGGAAGAGATCTGGGAAGAACTGGCGCCGCTGATCGGGAAAGACCCGTCGATCGTCAGCGTGGGCACGATGATCATGGAATTCAACGACGCGATTGAGAAGGCCCAGAGCGTGAACGGGGAAGAGCGGACGCTGACGGACGAGGAAATGGCCATGCTGGACCGGCGGGCGCTGGACCTGGTGGCCGAGTACATGGAAGCGGGCGCGACCGTGGTGCCGACGACGAGGACGGAAAAGATCGACGCGGACAAACACCAGGAGGCGCTCCGGGAAGTCAGCCGGCTGCAGGAAGAGACGGAGAAGCAGCAGGACGAGATCGACCGGCTGAATAAGAAACTTAACGAGGCGGACAATGTGAACCAGAGCCTGAACCGGCAGCTGTTCGACCGGGTGAAGGAACTGGACCAGCTGAAGAAGTCCAACGCGACCAGGGAGGAGATCGAGCAGGCGCGGGCGGCGTACCGGGAAGCCCAGGGCCAGGCGTCGGAAACCGTGAAGGCCATGAAGGACCTGGAGAAAAAGCTGGAGGCGGCCAGGGCCAGGCGGGACGAATACCGCAAACAGCTGGCGCAGGCCAGGAAAGAGGAGCAGAAGTACGAAAAAGCCCAGCACCAGATCGAAAGGCTGCAGGCAAACAGGGAGAACCTCAAAAAGCAGCTGGAAAAAATGAAGCAGAAGGCCATGGACAGCAGGCTGAACGCCAGGCTGAACAAGGAGCGGAATCAGGCAGTCAGCAACATCCGCAAACAAGGCGGGGCGCTGCGGACCATGCTGGCCAGCCCAAGCGAAAAGAAGGGATACATTCCGCTGGACCATGTGCGGGCGGCGGCCGACCTGGTGGAAAGCCTGGTGAACAGCGACAAAGGCGGAGCAGCCATGGCCAGCAAACGGCTGGAAAACGCGCTGCGGGACGCCAGGGAGAGCAACGATTATGTGACCAGCGCGATGTACGACGACGAGCTGTACCGGGCCATGCAGGACGTGACCAGGCTTCTGGAAGAAAGGGGCAGCATCAAAAACCTGAGCAACAGCGAACTGAACTATGTCAACGGCACGCTGACGGCCATCGTGCACCAGATCAGGACGAGCAACGAGACGATCGGCCGGCAGAAGAATCAGGCGCTGGGCGAGGAAAGCGCGGACGCCATCCGGGTGATGCGGGATAATCCGAAGAGCATGGCCGGCGTCGGGCGCGTGATCCGGAAGCTGGGGATCGGCCAGCTGAACCCGCAAAGGTTTTTCGACATTTGGGGACATCACGGGGACAACGCGATCACCAGGATGGGCGAGGAACTGAGCGATGGCCAGCGGAAAAAGAACATGCTGACCATGCGGATGACCAAGACGTTCGAAAACCTGACGCAGGGGCAGAACGAAAAGAAATTCGACCAGTTTACCGGAAAACACGCGACGTGGTACGACACGGGGATCCCGATCCTGAAGGAGACCGGGGAGGAAACCGGGCGGACCTGGAAGATGAACGGCGCCATGCGGACCTTTTTCGCGATGAGCTGGCAGGCTGAAGAAAACCGCGAGGGAATGCGGGCCGGCATGAAGGCCGAGGACGGGAGCGACCTGTACCAGCTGACGATCCCGGACGAGGAACTGATGAAGAAGGGAAAGGAGAAGGAAGCGTACGCGCGCGGGGAGCGCGTGTACTTCACGGCGAAGGACGCGCAGGCGATCGTTGACGAACTGACGGACTATGAGAAGTCCTGGATGGCCGCGTGGAAGGACATGGAGAAACTGAGCAAGACCGCGATCAACGAGACGAGCCTGCAGCTGAACGGCTTCCGCAAGGCCAACGTCGGGAACTATGTGCCGATCTTCCGCGACCCGCGCTATATCGGCAAGGAGTTTGAGGCGGTGGTGACCGACAGCAGGCTGACAAGCATGGGATTCCTGAAGGAACGCGTGAACGCGCACAACCCGATGATGCTGATGGACCTGACCAACGTGATCAACCGGCAGGTGCGGGACGTATCCGACTATTACGGGTTCGCCATCCCGACGCGCAACGCGACGAGGATCTACAACGGGAACATGCCGGGATACGCGACCAGCGTCAAGGAAGTAATCAACAAGACCCAGGGCATGGAGGTCGGCCAGTACTTTGAAAAGCTGATGGCGGACCTGCAGGGCGGCAGCCGCGTGGAAAGCTCGTTCATGGATAAGGTCCGGGGCAACGTGGCAGGCGCGACGCTGGCGGGGAACCCCAGCGTGATCATCAAACAGGCGGCGTCCTATCCGGCGGCTGCGGCCGTGCTGGGCTGGAAACCGCTGATGAAAGCCATGAAGTACTTCAACCCCGTGGGCCTCAAAGGCATCGACGTCAACGAGATCGACAGCCATACCAGCGCGCTGTGGGAGCGGCGGAGCCGGAGCCTGTCCGACCTGGAGGCGAACGCGAACCGCAACACGCCGATGAGCAAGGCCCTGCACTGGCTGACCAACGGCATCCAGGGCATGGACATCGCGACGACGAAAGTCATCTGGAAAGCGGCGGAATACTATGTGGACCAGCACAATCCGGGCCTGGCGAAGGGAAGCGAAGAATACAAGGAAGCCGTGGCCAGGGTGTACGAACAGGCGCTGGAGGAAACCCAGCCGGAGTACGGCACGATGCAGCGGCCGGGCATCCTGCGCAGCACGAACCAGCTGGTGAAAAGCCTGACGATGTACAAAACGCAGAGCCTGCAGAACCTGGGCATCCTGGTGGACGCGGCGACCAACCTTTCTGACAAGGCAAAGGCCGTGAAACAGGCGGACACCGAAGAGAACCGAGCGGCGCTGAGCGCGGCAAAGAAACAGATGGCGACGGCGCTTTCCAGCCAGATCTCCAGCGCGGTGATCCTGGGCGTGATGACGGCCCTGGGCAAGGCCCTGATGCATAAGCTGCGCGACTACCGGGACGAAAAAGGCGACCTGACGGCGGAGAGCGTGGGCGGGCAGATCCTGAAGGACAGCGCCAGCAGCGTGGCCGGCATGGTAGCCGGAGGCTCCGAGCTGTTCGACCTGATCGCCGGGCTGATCGAGGGACAGAGTCCTTTCGACATCGAGGCGGCGGGCGTATCGACCATCAATGACCTGTATCAGAACCTGTACGCGATGGGTGACGCGCTAAAGGTGATCGGCGACAGCGACAAGACGGACGCGCAGAAGATGAGCGAGATCCTGCCGAAGGTGAGGAAGATGGGCCTGTCCGTAGCGCAGCTGTTCGGGATCCCGGCGGGGAACTTCCTGAACCTGATCGACGGCATCGCGGCGAACGCGGCGGACCTGGCGACCGGGCAGGCGGGCAGATTCTCCAGCGCTTCTCCGCTGAACGTGGCGGGCACGGCGCTGATCGGATCCGCCCAGGGGCGCGAGACGACCAACAAAGCGGTGGCCGGATACATCGCGCAGGCGATGGCGGACGGGAACCAGGCGGAGGCTGTGAGGCTGTACAACGAGCAGCTGAGGCAGGGGAAGAGCGCGGACGCGCTGAACACGGCCATCGCGACGTGGCAGAAGGAGAATATCCCGGAAATCCGGGACGCGGCGGAAGCCATTGAATGGGGAGATCTGAAGAGCTACAACGACCTGATCAACGCGATCGTGGACAAGGGCGTCAGCATGACGAACGCCGTGAAGTATGTGGAGGCCGTACGCAAGAAGCTGCAGGGAGAGGAGGAAGAGAGCAAACAGGCGGCGGCCGCGGCGAGCCTTACATACGACGAGATCGTCGCCGGGATGACGAAGAACGAATCTGACCTGGTATACACGAACGGACAAATGAACAGCCTGCTGGAATACGGAGACGTAGAACAGGCGAAAGCGATCAGGGACGAGATGCTGAGGAGCGGGAAGACGTCGAGCAGCATCAACAGCAGCCTTTCCTCTTACTGGAAGCCGCAGCTGCAGGAAGCATACGCCGCCGGCGACATGGCGACGGTGCGGCAGATCACCAACATGCTGGTGGAGATGGGGATGAAGCGCACGACGATCCAGGGATGGACGACGGAGAAGACGTCGAGCGGAAGCACCAAGAAATCCGGGTTTGGATCCGGCACGTTCGGATCGGGCTCATTTGGAGGGAGCAAGAAATCCGGAACGAAGAAGAGCGGATTCGGAAGCGGTTCTTTCGGAGGCGGTTCTTTCGGATCCGGGAAGTTCGGATCTTAACGCATGACAACAAAAGCGCCGGGGAGAAATCCCCGGCGGCTTTCGTTATGATAATTCAAAAGGAGGTGAGCGGGTGGACGGTATTGTGATCACTACAACAGTATCACTGGACTGCGCGGGGAACCAGAACCAGCAGGTGATCCACCTGGTGCAGGGGGATTACGGAACCCGGGAGCTGCGGCTGGTGCCGGTGAGCGAGGGCCGGCTGATCGATATGCAGAGCAGCGGGGTGATCGCGGCGAAAGTCCTGCTGTCCTGCGAGGGGCAGGAGGATCTGCTGATCGACTGCGAGCTGGGCGACCGTTGGGCTTCCCTGGTTCCGACGCAGGCCATGACATCGACGGCGGACACCTGGCACGCGCAGCTGGCGCTGTACACCAGCCTGGACCCGGCCGCGACGCTGACGACCGCGCCGTTCGATATCATCGTGCACGGGACCGTATATCACGGGGACGCCGTGGAGCACACCGACAACCGGGTAGTGGCGCTGTATTTTGAGCAGGACGCGAACCATGACTATACCGGGAAAATCGTGGCGGAGATGTCCAACGGGGAAAAATATGTGACGGCGGCGACCGTGAAGCAGGCGCACACGCACGACCTGGCGACGACAAGCGCGGCGGGATTTATGTCCGCTGCCGACAAGACGGCGCTGGACGGGTTGGCGGATCTGTTTGACCAGAGCGTCAAAACGACGGCCAGCGTGGTATTCGCAGGCCTGACCGTCGGTTCGCTGACGATCGCGGCGGACGGGACCATCACCGGGGCGGTGTTTACCTGATGGAAACGAAGACGATTGAGTCTGTCGCCGTGTGGGTGCACGTCAGCTCCGGCGCGAACGGGATGGCGCGCTGGGCGAAGGGTGCGGCCAGGAAGGGCAACCGGGACGGGAAGACGCATCTGAGCGCAATCCTCTTTAATTCCGAGGAGATCGCGGCGGATCTGGAGGGGAAGACCCTGATCGGCGCGTCGCTGGCGCTGAACCGGGACGCGGCCTACGGGACCGACGCGGTGAGCGTATGCGTGGCGCCGGCAAGGATCGACAGAATCGGCGAGGTGTACATGAGCCGGGACGGGTGCCTGGAGCTTGCGCGGCGGGAACTGCACAAGTGCCACACAGTCAGCGAGGACACGGCGGTATTCAAACTGCCCGGCGCGACGCTGTTGGAGATCGCGGCGGGGAATGTCAACGCATTCTTGATCTATCAGGAAGAAGACGGGACAGGGTCCTTCATCCGGATGAGCGACGCGGCCAGCTTAGTGCTGTACCTGTCGGACAGCGAGATCATGGAATCCGTGTGGACGCGGACGGTGAGCGCCGGCGACGCGATCTGCAGCAGGATCAGGAGCCATGTGGCGGATCTCCGGGAAATCTGGTTCTACATCAACCTGCGGCGTGCGCTGAACAGCCTGACGGCGCTGCCGGAACGGACGTACGGGCCGTTTGAAAAATGGGCGGAACATGTGGCGGAGCTTCAGGCGGGGATGGACGAGGTGCTGATTGAGGAAGGGATCATCGAAACCGGGGAAACCTACGATTGGACGGTGCCGGCAGCCGGTGAAATGCCGAACGCGGGGATCATCGAACAGCTGAAGAGCGTGGTCAAGGGATCCAACGAGGGACAGAGCACAGCTGTCGGATACACGACCATGCAGCAGCTGACGACAATTTCAGAGCCTTACAGCGTATCGAAAAAAACGGCCTGGACGGCGGCGGAGACGCTGAAGGCCGGGAAATACCGGAAGCAGCACACGCAGTACGGAGCGGACGGGGTGATGCGGACCATCACACTGTGGGAAACAAGCGTGTGCGGGTGGCTGATCTCCGGGATCCCGGAGGAGGCGACGGCGGCGGACCTGGAAATCATCCTGAAGGCGTCTGAAACCCAGGTGCCGCATATCACGCTGTACGGCCTGATCGCGGACGCGGCGCCGACGGGCGTCAACACGTCCTACCAGGAGGTATTCGGGGCGACTGTGATCGGAGAGGCGGACTGCCCGGTGGGAGAGGCCACGCGGATCCACCTGACGAGTCAGGGGCTCAACGCGATCCGGGCCGGCACGCTGACCGGGGCGGGGATCCGGTACGACAACCAGTATGTGGAAATCGCGAACCAGGCGGTGCTGGTGACCAACGCCGGCGAGGGAGAGGGTGAAGAATGAAAACTGTAGAGTTAAGGCCGACCGAGCGGGCCGTGATCGGCAGGGCCGGGGACACGGGAATCGCGGTGAAGATCGCCGCGCTGGCCTGGAAGACGGAATATCCTTCCGGGACGCCGTACCTGATGGTCACGTCGCCGGCGGGCGTGCAGTGGCCGGTGACGGTGGCCTACGCGGACGGGTATATTTCCGGGGAGGTGCCGGACGAGCTGCTGGTGCGGCCGGGGCTGTACCGGTACACGTTCGCGTGGATCAGCGCCGGGGAGCAGGTGCGAAGCGCGCCGTGCGGGGCCGTGGTGCTGTCCAGCGAGACGCAGAAGCGCTGGGACCCGCACAGCAAGGCGCCGGACTGGGCGGACAGGATCTTCATCGCGGCGGAATCCATCGAATCGAAATTCGACGGGATCATGGACGCGGCGGTAATCGCGGCGGACGCGAAGGACGACGCGGAGGACGCCAAGGAAGCTGCCGAGGACGCCCAGGAAGCGGCGGAGCTTGCGCAGGCGGCCGCGGAGGCGGCCAGGGACGTGGCGGAAACGCACAACTACGGGATATCAGTGGACGGCACGACGCTGGAGATCACGCCGCCGCTGATCGGGAGATAGGCATCAGGCAACAGGAGGGCGAGATATGAATGTATCGATTACGGTGAGCAATCCGGGCGGAACGACGCCGAACTTTACGGCGAGCATGACGGACCTGCAGGCGTTTATCAACGACGTGCGGTACGATATCAAAAAGAACGCGTCGTATCCGCTGGTGTACGATGAGACGGCGGAGGCGTGGACGCTGTACGGGGTGATCCATCCGATGGTGGGCATCACGCTGACGATCACGGACGACACGGAGGACATGCTGGCGGACGGCGACACGGTGACCGTGGCCATCACGCTGGACGAGGTGCAGGTGACGGACCCGCAGAGGCGGACGGCGGATATGTATGATTATTCGACGGACGGGAAGATCGCGCGCGGGATCCCGGCACGGATGGTATTCGTCGAGGAGGAGGCGGATCTTGACGATCTGCCGACGGACTACATGCAGGGTACCATCGCGGCGACGATCGGCTTCGGCAACATGTGGCAGCTGAACGGCGACGGCGAATGGGTGGCCATCGGCGCGGCTGAAGGGGAGGGAACGTAATGGACTTCGGACAGGCTGGAATCCTGATCGGGATCGCGAGGGCTGTGCCGGCGACGGCCGGGGCCCAGGCGGTGACCGCGCAGCTGGCGGCGGAGGCCGCGCAGGAAGCTGCGGAAACGGCGGCCGCGAACGCGGCGACGCACAACTACGGCATCAGCGTGGACGGCACGACGCTGGAGATCACGCCGCCGGAAGAAGGGAGTGACGACTGATGAGCTATCTGGACAAAGTGAAGGTAGTTAATACAACGTATGACATCCAGGACAGCAAGGCGCAGGCGGATATCGCGGCACTGGACGGCAGGGCGGACGACCTGGAAGATGCAGTATTCGACAGGCAGACGAACGTGCTGGATCCGGGGGAGATTACGAACGGGAAATACGTCAACTCTGAGGGGGGGCTTTCAGGCAGTTCGACGAGCGCATATACCGATTATATGGCCGTGACGCCGGGAGCGGTCATGACGCTGAGCGGGGTGTCTCTCAATACGCTGAGATCAGTCGTGGCGTATTCGACCGATGTCGCAGGGAACCGGCAGACCCAGCGGCTTGATAACGGAACGGAAGCGACGACGTTCACCTGCACGATTCCGTCATGGGCGCACTATGTACGCGCAACTACACTCAAGGATGGGACCGTCACCGGGAGCGAAACCGTGACCGACGACAAAGTGGCGGACCTGGGCGCCGAAGTGAAAAGCCTCGCAGAGAACAAAGCGAACCGGAACGATATGACCAGGTTTGTGGCTGAACTGGAAAACCCGCTGGAAATGGCCGGGCTGACAGATATCAAGGTGTACGCGACGCCGCTGGGGTACAAAGTGAACGTAAAGCCCGGAGATTTCGTGGCAACGGGATCCGGGACGGTGTATGTGGACGCTGAAAACGGCGACGATACTGCGGACGGCACGGAAGAGGCGCCGCTCCAGACGCTGGCCGAGGCGACCGGCAAGGCGGCAAACACCATCATGCTGAAGGCCGGCACATATACGGCGCCGGAGACGGCCATCAATAAGAACATCAACATCATCGGCATGGAGGACGGCGTGATCATCAGCGGAGGCTGTCCTTTCACGGGGGATATTGAGATCTACCTGGAGAATATCACGTTTGACGGAGGCGGCAACGCCTGCTCGCTGGTGGTGGGATCATCTGAGGAAACCCCGGTTTTCTGCGCGTATAAATGCGTATTCAAAAACGCAACGAGCAGCAATGGGCTGACGATCAAGGGCGAGGTGTCCGTGCGCATCTTCGACTGCCAGGCGATCGACAATAAGAAAGACGGATTCAACTACCATAAGAATACAACGATTTCACCGAAAAGCGGGGCGCCGAACGTGCTGGAGGTGAACTGCATCGGAAACGACAACGGAACGGCGGACGATGAGCAGGGCAGCTGCAACGGATCAACGGCGCACAACGGGAGCAGGATCATCCGGGTGAACGGGGAATATTACCGCAATCACGGCGGGAACGTGGCGGACAACGGAAGAACGCTGACCTGGAATATCAACTGCAGGGCCGGGTATTCCGCGGAAACGCCCGGCGATATCAACAATGCAGATTACTGGGCGAACTCTGAAGCGGAAATGTACTGCGACAGCTGCACGGCGGAGGGATCGCCGACGGACGCGTGGGCGAAACTTACATCAACCATCCATGTGGCAGGCGGCGGGATCAGCACGATCCTGAAGGACAGCGACAGCAGCCTGGCAACGTACACCAGCACGGCGGCGCTCGTCTACCTGGCGGACTGAGCGGGGGTGGCTGTATGGTACAGGCGGCTGATTTCGTAGCCTGGGCATATGTGCCGCTGAACGAGGCCTGGGGATATATCTACGGCACGGCGGGCCGGATGTGGACGCAGAAGCTGCAGGACGTATGGAGCCAGCCCGGCCATAAGAATTACGAGCAGACGCAGAAATACGGGGCCCGGTGGATCGGCCGGATGGTGACGGACTGCAGCGGCCTGCTGGTGTGGGCGCTGAAGCAGCTGGGCGAGGAGATCGTGCACCAGGCGAGATATCAATATACCGACTGGTGCAAAGCCAAGGGGCTGCTGAAAGACGGACAAAGGGAGGACGGCCGGCCCGTCCTCCCGGGCACGGCGGTGTTCCTGAAGGGAACGCAGGACCATATCCACCATGTCGGCGTGTACGTCGGGCACGGGATCTGCATCGAGGCGAAGGGCACCAGGTGGGGCGTGGTGACGTCCGAACTGAATCACTGGGATCACTGGGGGGAACTGAAGATGATCGACTATACGGACGCGGCGGAGATCGAGAACGAGCCCGTGCCGGAGACGCCGGAGCGGCCGGACGACACGCTGGGCCGGGCGATGGTGGACAACCCGGGGGCCTGGCTCAACGTGCGCAGCGGGCCGGGGACGAGCAACCCGGTGATCTTCCGCCTGGAAAAGGGGGACGTTGTGGACATCCTGGCCATCGACCAGGACAAGAACTGGGACCAGATCCGCTACGGCGGACGGACCGGATGGGTGTGCGCGGACTATCTCAGGATTATGGACGCGGATCCGGACCAGGATGATCCGGAGGAACCGGTGGACGGGGAGACCGTCGACGTGCCGGCGATGATCGGCTATATGCGCGGGGTGATCGCCCATATGCGCGAGGAGCTGGAGGGGCTGGAGGCGGCCATTGATATGATCGAAAAACTGTACGGAAAGGAGGCGGTGGTCGATGAGTGACTTCTGGGCGTCGCTCCTGCCGGCGATCATCACGGGCCTGCTGAGCCTGGCCGGGGTGTACCTGGCCAACAGGAAAAGCTCCGCGCTGATCGAATACCGGCTGGAGGAGCTGGAGAAAAAGGTGGACAAGCATAACAAAGTCGTGGAGCGGACCTTTCAATTGGAAGGCCGGATGAACGAGGCGGAGCACGACATCAAGGATCTGAAGGGAGGACGCGCGTCATGACGAAGCAGGACTGGATCAGGAAGCTGTGTTCCCGTAAGTTTTGGATGGCCCTGGCGGGCCTGATCGCGGGCCTGGTGGCCTTCTTCAAACACCCGACGTCGGATGCCGAGGCGATCACCGCGCTGATCATGGCCCTGGGCTCCGTGGTCGCCTACTGCGTGGGCGAGGGCCTGGCCGATGCCGCCGGCGCGAACGCCGAGCAGACCGTGACGTATATCACGCCGGAGGACTGGGACGTGGAAGATGATGACAAACCTCCCGAGGAAGAGTAAAGGGAGGTGATGCGATGGACGAGCTGGACCTTGCCGGCATGACCTGGTACGGGGCGCTGGCGGCGGTGATCATGACGATGATCCTGTGGATCCGGGGACGGAGGAAACGGTTTGACGCGTCGCGATATACCAGCAGCGAGATCTACAGGATGGTCGGGGAAGCGGTGCACTCCGAGCGCGACAGGCGGATCATCCTGAGGAGACTCTTAGACGGGATCGGGATGGAGCGGCTGAGCGAGGAATTCGATTTAAGCGTGCCGCAGATCAAGAGGATCGTGTACCGGGCCGAGAATATCCTGGCCGAACGAAAATGATACGAAAAAGAGACGTCCGCGAACTGGCGGGCGTCTTTTTTTTATGCAATGATATGGCCAGGAGGTGGGGCTATGTACAATCCATTCGCGGCGCCGGCCATGCCTTATCCGCAGCCGGCATATCCGCAGTATCAGCAGACGCAGCAGGTGGTGCGCGTGAACGGGGAGAACGGGGCGCGGGCCTACAATCTGGGCCCGAACGGCAGCGCGCTGCTGCTGGATGAGAGCGGGACCCTGGTGTGGCTGGTGACGACGGACGGGGCGGGGTACAAAACCGTGGGCGCCTACGACATCACGCCGCACCAGCAGCAGCTGCCGGCGGAATACGGGGACCTGGAGACGAGGATCAAGAGACTGGAGGAATTCATGAATGGCTATACCGCAGATACTGCAGCAGCTAAGCGCAAACCAAATGAACGGGATCGGGAGGATTAAGCAGCTGATGCAGATGGCGCAGGCGATGCAGAACCCGCAGGCGGCCATCAGGCAGATCCCGCAGCTGAAACAGGCGATGGATTTCGTGCAGCAGGCGGGCGGGGACCCGCAGAAGGTTTTTTACATGCTGGCACAGCAGAAGGGCGTGGACCCGGAGAGCATCCTGAGCCAGCTCCGGTAACTTAAGTGCATTTGCCTTGCGGCGCGCAGCGAGGTGTGCAAATAAAATAAATGAAAGGAAAGTTTAATTATGGAAAACGGAACTCTTTCCGCTGCCGATGTGGCCCTGCTTAACCGTGATACCGACGGTTTTGCCGGCGGCTGGGGCGGCATGATCTGGCTTTTCGCTATCCTGGCGCTGTTCGGGGGCGGCGGCTTCGGCTTCGGCGGGAACCAGGGGAACACGAACGCTCTGTCTGCGGATATGCAGCGCGGCTTCGACAACCAGAACACGATGGCGCAGACCAGGGATATCCTGGCTGCCGTGACCGGCGGGACCGCGCAGGGCATTGCCGCGTCCACGCAGAACGCCCAGAACGCCATCAACGCGATCAAGGACGGGAATGCCGCGCTGATCCGCGAATTCGGGAACGTCGAGACGGCGCTGACCGCGATGGGCGGACAGCAGCAGGAATGCTGCTGCAACATCCTGCGGGCCGTGGACGGCGTCAACTACAACGGGGCTATCAATACCGCCAGCATCAACGCCAATACGACGGCGCAGATCCAGAAGGTGCTGGACGCCATTGCCGGGAACAGGATGGCGGACATGCAGAACCAGATCAACCAGCTGCAGCTCCAGTCCGCTATGAGCGGCGTGCTGCGCTATCCGAACAGCTGGACGTATAACGCGGGCGTGTTTCCTCCGGTGAGCGGCGGGACGACCACCGCCTGATAAGGTGGGATCAGGATGCAGATCATCAAAAAGCTGTCGGAGATGATCTCCGAGGAAATCCGGGACGCGGACAAGTACGCCAGCTGTGCGCTGATGCACAAGGACGAGAATCCGCAGCTGGCGGAGACGTTTTTCCGCCTGTCGCTGGAGGAGATGCAGCACATGAGCCTGCTGCACGATCAGGTGACAAGGATCATCGAGGAGTACAAACGGGCCAAGGGCGAACCGCCGGCCGCGATGATGGCCGTGTACGAATATCTGCACGGGCAGCACATCGAGCACGCCGGGGAAGTAAAGGCCAAACAGATGCTGTACAAGGGTACTTAAGATCCGTGTTGCATTTCGTGTTGCATGGCGTTCTGAAAGTGTAGAAAATATTCTGTGTTTTTAGAAATCTTTCTAAGAACGTAGAAAACGAAAAGCACGGATAGAACAGCAAAAAAGGCGGAGACCGCGATTTCTCGCGGTCTCCGTTTTGGTCTGGGTGGAGAGATTTGAACTGTACGGCGTCAGCCGGAAAACGCCGGAGTGGTGGGCATGTTCAAAATCTCGTGTTGCATTTCGTGTTGTCACGCAAAGAATTGATTGATGGCGGCGGTGACCTGGTCGTCTTTGGACTGCATGACGTGCTGATAGACTTGTTTGGTCATGGTGGGGGTGGCGTGGCCCATGCGGGCCATGATGTATTTGTCGGGGACGCCCAACGAGAGCAGGACGCTGTCGTAATAGTGGCGGAGGGAGTGGAAGCGGTAGGTCATGCCGAGGGAGGCCGTCAGCTTTTCAAAGCGGCGCGTGATCGCGTCCGGGGTGAGGGGGACGATGCGGTCGGAGGGGTCCGCGCCGGGCGGGGGCGTGAGATAGGGACGGGCGGCAGGGGGGATCTCCAGGGTGCGGATGCCGGCGTTTGACTTCGGGGCGTGGAGGACCCAGATCTTGTCGTCCGTTTTGACGTAGGCTTTGGTGATCGTGAGGGAACCGTCCCGGACGTCGGACCAGGTGAGGGCGGAGATCTCCGCGCGGCGGAGGCCCATGCTGGAGGCGATGACCAGGACGGGCCGGAAAGTGTCGTTCGCGGCGGCGATCAGGGCGGCGACGTCTTCCGGCGTGGGGATCTCGATCTCATGCGGGAGGCGGCGCGGGAGGTGGACGTGCAGGGCCAGGTCCGGGGCGTACTGGGCCAGGACGGCCGTCAGCAGGCCGTAGACGCAGGAGATGGTCTTCGGGCTTTTATCTTTGGCCAGGGAGTTGATATAGGATTGGACCTGCGCGGAGGTGATCCGGCGCAGGGACGTGGACCGGAGCGGCTCGTAATAGGTGCGGGCCATGGACCGGTACTTCTGGATCGTCGTCGGAGACAGGATGGACGACCGGGATTCGATGTAGGCGTTGACCGCTTCATAGACGGTCATATCCTCCGGGCGGGCGGAGCGCCGGAGCTGCCACTGGACAGCCTGGTACTCCGCCTCTTTTTTTGTGGCTTCGGTAAAACTTTCATACTTACGCTTTCCGGACAGGTCCTTGCCGGCGTAGACCTGGACGCGCCAGGATCCGGAGGGCAGCTTTTTTGCCTTTGGCATGGGGGGACTCCTTTCGGTAAGCAGTCAGGAATGGTTTTTTGAGAAGATCAGGCAGGAAGTGATGACGACGGAAGTGACATAAAAAGCGACCTGCGCGGCGGCTCCGGTGGTTTCAAACATATAGAGGACGGCGGACAGGCAGCCGACGATGGAGACGGTGGCGATGACGCGCTCGCCCTGGGTGGACGGATCATTCAGGTGAACAGCGAACCACAGGAACAGGCATACAGCGGAAACCGCGTAAAGCAGGTTCATACGCAGCCCGCAGTTCAGAAACGCGCTGAGAAGGCCGACAATCAGAAACGCGATACGCATGGGTTTCACTCCTCATAATGATCCATGTAGGTGCCGAGATCGGCGGGGGCGGCGGGGGTGGTGAGCATGGGGTAATAGTCGATGAGGTTGGCGACGTAGGCGGCGAACTGTTCGCGGACGAGCTGGTTGAGTTCGCGGGGGACGTGGGCGCCGGGGGTTTCGCGGAGGCAGGCCTGGCACTTATCGTAGCAGCCGGTGACGTTGCCGAGCATCTCCTGGGAGACGGTCACGCCGGCGTCCTGCAGGGCGCGGATCAGGGGACGGGGGAACAAGAGATAGCGGGCGAAGACGACGGCTTCCTCGTTGCGGACGTCGTCCGGGCGGGAACCGTCGTGGCCCAGGACGATGTGGCCCAGCTCGCGGGCCAGGGCGCGGTGGACGACGAATGTCGGCAGGCGCTGGTTGTAGGCTACCACATAGTGCGGGCGGCCGTTGTGGATCCCGTAGGCGGTGGACGCGTCGTGGTTTTCGGTGTTGAGGTTGCCCAAGACGCAGGAACGGTCGACGCCGATGGTCTCCGCCATCTCAGCGTAGGACAGGACCAGGACGCCGGGCCGGACCTTGAGGATCGGCAGCGGGGAGACAGGGGCGTAGGATACGCGGGAACGGATCAGGGTTTCCGTGGCCGCCAGGGCGGCGCGCTCGATGTCAGGGCGCATAGGTTTCCTCCTCGTCGTTGAATTTGTCGGCATACTCAGCGAACATCAGTTCAAACATCCGGACGGCGCGGGCGCGGGCCTCCGGGGGCATGGCGTCGACGCCGTGGGAGATGATCCGGGCTTCCACCGTATGGCGGGGCGCCGGGCCGGACGGTTCCCTGGGGACGTCCGCGCCGGAGAGCCATTCCGGGCTGACCCCGTAGTGGGCGGCGATCAGGCGGACCATGGGGGGCTTGGGGGTCCTGGTGCCGTTGCGCCAGGCGTTGACGGTGGCCTTGCTCATGCCCAGGACGGCGGCCAGATCCTGGTCGCGGTCGCCGGAGTCAACCAGCAGGGACGTCAGGCGGTAGGGAAATGTCGTTGTGATATCCATATGCACGCTCCTTTCGTCGACATTGTACATCTTAAACACAACATAGTCAATAAATATTTTTACAAAGTAGTTGACAAGGGCATAAAAAATAATGTATGATCTCGATGTCTACAATGTAGCTACACTACTACACAAAGTACGGGAGGAATTGGCATGGCGGAGGAAATGAGTCTCAGAGATCAAATCATGTGGTACATCGAGCGGATCGTAGAGCACCTGACAGAGAGGCAGGCCCAGGCCATCCTGGCCATGCTCAACCGGTTTTACCTGCAAAAGAAGAGGGAGTGAGTCATCACTCCCTCGACGCTTTTCTGACCTGTTCGACAATGTCGCGGAAGATCTCCCAGTCCTCTTCCGTCATCAGCGCCGCGTATGCCTTGACCTGCGCCTTGTACACCGGGTCGGCATTCGGGACGCTTTTTTCTACGAGCCGGTCGATGCGGGCGATCAGGTCGTCCTCAAAGATCGGGCCCTGGCCGGTCGTCAGCCAAAGGTAGTAGACGTGGTAGGTGGAGCAGATCAGGCGGATGATGCTGTCAGGCACGCCGTTGGGCAATCTGTTTTCCGCATCTTCGATGTTTGAGATAACGCCCCTCGATACTCCGAGCGATTCACCGAATTCCTGCTGTGTAAGTTTCTTGCCTGTTGAATTCAAACGAATGTATTTAATGCGCTCTGAAATAGTCTTCATTGTGACACCTCCTGTGTAAAATCATTATACATTGTAGATAATGTGATGTCAAGCACAAAAATTTTTAAAATGTATTGACTATCACAGAAACGTGTGGTAATATGTGAAACGACATCACAAGCGACGGCGTTAAACAACGAAGGAGGAAAAACAATGAAAAAGTACATGCTGATCATGAAGGGCGAAGACGGAGAAGCGGCCTACTTCACCGACGACTATCAGAAAGCAATGCAGACAAAGATGGACGCGGAATGCGGCATGGGAGAGTACACGGAACTGTACGAGCGCGTTACCGACGAGGAAGCGGGCGAACGGTACGAGTTCCTGCTGTCGTGAGATGATGCCCCATGAAATGCGCATACTGCGGAAAGTATTTCCGCGTGACGAACAGCGGATGGGGCTATGCCTACGGAGGGCTGTACACCTGTAGCTACCACTGCATGCGGGCAATGAGAGAGGAGGACGTCACAGAAACTATGCCGATGACGCAAGAGAAAAAGGAAAGGATCGACCAGCTGGAGGAAGCCGGACTGGGCTACGAGGAGATCGCGAAGGAAATCGGGATGAGAACGCAGCAGGTCGTCGGGTACATCGGAGCCAAGAAGCGGCACGGGCGGAAGGCGGAGAAGCAGACGGAAGACGCCGGCGTGACAGAGGAGAAACAGGAGAAGAAACCGGAGATGCCGCCCAGGGAGACGAGGGTCGAGATCCGGGACCTGGACGGGACGGCGGACCGGGTGCTGCGGATGATGGAAGACATGCTGGAGGTCATCCGGAAGATTTACGGAGTATAAGGAGGGAACGACATGAGCGAGATGGAGAAGGAAAAGGTCCTGGAAATGATGGACCGGGTGCCGGAAGAGGACAAGCGGTATCTGCTGGGCGTGATGGCCGGGCTGGTGGCGAAGGGGGAAAAACAGTGTGGAGGTTCTGAGGGCCCGGAAAACAGCACGGGTGCTGTTTTCACCGAAGAACGGGCCGGCAGGCCCTGAGTGTAGTGAGCGAAGCGAACGAGGAGTTAGGAGTTAGGAGTTAAGGAGGAAGAAAGATGATTGACGCTAAGAAAGGCGAAAAGCTGGTTGAGCTGCTGCTGTCCGCCATGGAAGAAATGGGCGACGAAACCGGATTCGCGAAAATGATGCGGAGCAGAAAAACAGCGGACGATGCGGAAAAACTGATATTTGATTTCGTCGTGAAGGATGGACGGCGCGAACGGTTTGAGCAGGCTGGTGAGCTGATGATCACCGTGAACGGCATGTGCATGGATCTGCTGAACACCTGGCTGGAAGAAGACAGGGAGGGACGGGATGAGTAGCTGCAAGTATTGCGGGGCGACCATCATCTGGATCGACATGGCGAGCGGGAAGCATATGCCATGCAATGACGGCCAGCTGCCGTACAGGAAGAATAAAGACGGGGCGGTGAAGCTGGTCACAAAAAACGGGGAAGTGATCAGCGCGGACCTGGTGGCGGATGAAGCGGACGCGGAGGGCATCGGGTATATCTCCCATTATGCCACCTGCCCGGGGGCTGAGAGGTTCAGGAGGAGGTGACGGATGAGTGAAGTGGGAGGACAACTACTGCTACACGCATAACAGGAGCTTTCAGGTGCTTTACTATCCGTCCGGAGCGATCGCATACGGATGCCCGGAGTGCCAGCAGAACGTGAAGCTGACGGTAAGCGACCGGACGAGTATTGAAAAGGGGGTGTCGTGGGATGCCGAAGGTGGTGCTGGAAATAATGGCGATGGAAGAACTGTCGGAAGCTATTAAATTATATAGGGCAAAAAGGGAGACGCAGACGTATGACGAGATCGAAATGAGGATGAGTCAGAAGTTTGCGGACGAACTGATGGAGATGATCGAACGGCAGGTAACGGTGAAAGAGCAGGAACAAAAACAGGGCAAATGGGAGAAAATCACCGGGATGGCTCCGCCAGAATATCATGGGCATAGGATTTGCTCTGTCTGCGGGTGCTTTGCTCCATATAGCCCTTTACGTGTCGGAAGGGAAGTACTTTCAAGATATTGTCCCGGATGCGGGGCGAAGATGGAGGTGGAGGGAGATGCCGAAGGTGATCCTGGGCGCGGAGATGCGGCGGGCGGAGGCGGAGCGGAAGGCTGACGACGCCTTCCGCCAGCAGCTGGGCGGATATTTGGCGGTGACGGGGAAATCCGTCACGGACCTGGCGATGATCGTGGGGATCAGCCCGGCGACGCTGTACAACCGCATCAAAAAGCCGGGGAGCCTGAAGCTGTACGAATACAGGCGGATCATGGAAGAGATAGAGAAAGTTAGGAGTTAGGAGTGAGGAGTTAGGAGTTATGGGATTTGCGAAGAGCGACAGCAATACGATTTATAACCGGAGGAAATGGCAGCGGGCGATGGAGAAGGAGCCGGACACCTGCGGGCACGTGTGGCAGTGGGATCCGGAGGACAGGCTGATGCGGTGCTACAAGTGCGGGGGCGCCAGGCTGGCGCAGCCGAGCGAGGAAGGGCCGATCATCCGGACGGAGAACAGCGATACGGATTTTTAAAGAGCAGCGGCGAAGAGAAGCGCTGGTCTGCGGTGGAAAAGAATTGGACTGACGCGCTGAGGATTGGGAAAGCCCTGGAAAGCGAAGCAAAGGAAATGCTAAGGAAAGCGCGGACGGGAAAGGGCAATGAGATGTATGCAGAGAACGGCCAGGGAATGGAAAAGGAAGGAGTCGCCGTGGAATGGAAAGGAAAAGGCTGGCGTTGCGCAGACATGGACAGCTGCGGAACAGCGAAGATTGGATTGGCTTGGGAATTGCATGGCTCCGGCAGGCATTGGATTTGCTGTGCGGTGGCGGGGAATTGATACGGGCGGAGACGGATATGCAAAGAGTAGAGTGGCTGCGGAAAAGCTGAGAAACGATGTGCAAAGGAAAGGCGCGGGCAGATTTGCGATGGATTGGAACGGACTGGCTCAGAAAAGGAACAGCGTGGTGACGGGATGATAAGAAGCGCAATGGAATAGCATGGTTTCGCGAAGATCCGTGAAGGATCGGCATGGGATTGTACCGGAAAGCCGCGGAACGCAAGGGCGGAGCTGAGAACAGTGGCGCTTGGCTTAGGAAGAGCACGGGCAGAACTGCTGCGGATGTGCTTTGGATCGGATGGACGGGTATGAAAAGCCGGGGCGAAGCAAAGAAGAGACAGAATTGCGGCGGACCAGCTTCGTAAAGGAAGGCAGTGGCATAGCACAGGTTTGCAACGGAACAGTACGGAACGGCAAAGCATGGTAAGCAATGTGTAGGCAGAGCGGAGAAACGTGCGGACAAGGATTCGCATAGCGAAGCTCTGAGCGGATTGGGGTTTGTGCAGGCAGCAGGCTGACGGCCTGATGACCAAAATATTGAGGAGGAATAAACCATGAAGGAAATTCGTGTACGGGTAACGACGATCGAGGAGATGCTGGGGACGGCGTCGGCGGACAAAAATATCCACGCCGAGTACATCGCCAGCAAAGCTCCGGACGCCAGGACGATGGAAGAGGAAGTCGAGGCCATCGGGGCGGACGAAGTATTCGAGAAGGCGATGACCGTGTTCCCCAGGGTGAACGGGCAGCCGATCGTCTGGGACTACCAGTGGAAAGGATTTTTCAAGGACGCCTGCGGGATGCTCCGGAAGGTGCCGCGCAGCAAGTGCAGCGCGATCAAAGCCTATAAAAAAGAAATCGACGGGTTGATCTTCGTGCATCCGCGCGCGATCCCGATCCAGTTTGAGGGGGACATGCAGCTGTGCCAGCGTCCGCTGCGCGGGCAGACGGCCCAGGGGGAGCGCATCGCCCTGGCCACCAGCGAGGCGATCCCGGCCGGCGCGACGATGGAGTTTTCGATCCAGCTGCTGTGCAACGACCACGAGGACGCGGTCCTGGAGATGCTGGACTACGGCGTGCTGCGCGGGTTCGGGCAGTGGCGCAACAGCGGCAAGGGGC
>Ga0310690_10003996_pt1 | contig 21480 bp, 22 predicted proteins | sample AusTroGonzalo_MG_2_FD_207661 | JGI IMG/M metagenome (GOLD analysis project Ga0310690, IMG submission 207661) | Bovine rumen microbial communities from tropical cattle in Woodstock, Queensland, Australia - Gonzalo_04 (v2) (version 2) | ecosystem: Host-associated > Mammals > Digestive system >... | reverse complement strand
CTGCCATTGTCTTATTCTCCTATAATTTGTTTCTTCATAGCTTCGAGAACTTCTTCCGGGGTGTGGATGATACCACCGACGCGGCCAAAGTGTTCAGCCTTGGCGCGACCGTTGCAGGCCAGCAACACGTCTTCGATCATCTGACCACAGCTCAATTCAACAGAGAGGAATCCCTTGACGCCCTTGTCGATGAGGTTGCGGATGGCTTGGGTCGGGTAGGGCCACAGGGTGATGGGACGGAGCAGACCGACCTTCAGGCCAGCGGCACGACCGAGTTGCACCGACTTCTGGGCGATACGGGCGCTGGAGCCGTAGGCGACGAATACGTATTCGGCATCGTCGCAGTCGATCATTTCATAACGGACTTCATTCTTGGTCACTTCGTCGTACTTGCGCTGCAAGGCGCGGTTGTGTTCTTCCATGCGGGCCGAGTCGAGGTCCAAGGAGGTGATGACGCGGTGTTGCGTGCCACGCTTGCGGCCGGTCAAAGCCCAAGGATACTTGGCTTTGATTTCCTCTTCGGTGAGGCGGGCTTTCTGCTCAGGCAGGACCACCTTTTCCATCATCTGGCCGATGGCGCCGTCGGAGAGGATGCACACTGCCATTCTGTACTTGAAGGCCAGTTCGAAGCCCAGCGGCACGAAGTCAGCCATTTCCTGGACGGAAGCAGGGGCGAGGACGATGTTACGATAGTCGCCGTTGCCGCCACCCTTGGTGTTCTGGAAATAGTCGGCTTGTGAGGGCTGGATGGTACCGAGGCCCGGGCCGCCGCGGACGACGTCAGCGAAGACGCAAGGCACTTCGGCGCCGGCGATGTAGGCCAGACCTTCCTGCTTCAGGCACACGCCCGGGCTAGAGGAAGAGGTCATGACACGCTTGCCGGCAGCGCCAGCGGCATACACCATGTTGATGGCTGCCAATTCACTTTCTGCTTGAAGAACGACCATACCGGTGCGTTCGTAAGGGTTCTGTTCCGACAGATACTCAATCACTTCCGACTGGGGCGTGATAGGATATCCGAAATAAGCATCGGCGCCGCAGCGGATGGCGGCTTCGGCCAATGCCTCGTTACCCTTCATCAGTTTTAATTCTCCCATTATGTAAGATTTTTTGATTTGTTAGACAATTGGTTGGATTACAGGGCTTTTTTGTAGACCTTGATGACGCCGTCGGGGCAGGTGATGCCGCAGCTCGCGCAGCCTATGCAGGCTTCGGGATTGGCCATAAATGCGTAGTTGTAACCTTTTCCGTTAACTTCTTTTGCCAGTTCGATGACTTTGCATGGGCAGGCTGTGATGCATACGCCGCAGCCTTTGCAACGCTCGATGTCAACGACGATGGCTCCTCTGAATTTTGCCATATTGATTAGATTTTAGGATTTGTTGTTTCGTTTTATAATGAGCCACGAAATTAGGGAATTTTGGGCATACGATGAAACGGTTTTGCATTTTATTTCGGGGCGAGGTGGTAATTTAGATTGGTTTTAAATAATAAAAGCGATATAGCAATCTACGTCCTCGCAGATTGTAAGAAAACTGTCATATTGATAAAGCGTTGGAATTAAGCAAATAATAGCATGTTGGTATAGCTTTTCCTAATCATCAGCAATTCTCCCAATGTATTATAAATCGGCTCTCGTTTGGATAGGAAATAATCGCATAGGAGTTGAAGGACCTTCCCCTCAGGAAAGATGATTGGGAAAATCTGTTTTAATACTTCGTTGTTGTTTAGTAATTTGCGATATATACAAGGCTTTAAATCTTTGATTTCTTCAAAAACAGTTTCTGCATTGCTGTCGAAATTGATTTCTGGCATGTCTGGCAAAGTGTCTTTCCATTTTTCGAGATGGTCTAGCATTTCATCCCAAATTTCTTCATCAAAATCTTCAATTTCAAGAAACATACTATTCCCGTAAAATAGTTTTGGCTCACAATTGTAATCTTTGGCCATGCTGTCCATTCTTTCTTGGTAGTATTTCTTGTTTTTAACCAAAGAATCGTCAATGAACCACATGATTGGTATGATTTCACAATCGTTATACCTTTGAGTCAGTGCAAAATATTTGTTCTCAAAATTGTCAAATTGCCCGACTTTCTTTGTGCTGTCATGGTCATCGCGAACCTTTTGTTCAATCATGTATAATTTATCACCTTTACTAAATAGTTGGTCGATGCTTAATTCGGTGCCATCATTGGTTCGAAATCTCTTTTCGTGTAAGATAAAACCAGTAGCCTCGAAGTATCGCTCTATAATAAACTCTAAAGCGTCTCCAAATCGAATCTCATGCGATTGGGTGATGTTTTGAATGAGTTTCGTTTTTGGTTTTGTGGGTCGAAACAGGCCTATGTATCGCTCTGGATTGTCTGCGATTTTGCATAACAAATCACAATAGCTGTCTTCGAATAGTTTGCTGTTAAAACTATCCTTGAAATAATCATAATCCAAGATCATAGTTTACCTCCTTCCTCGTTTGCTAAATAGCGAAGTGAATTGATGGTGACGAATTCGCCTTTGTATTCACACCAAAAATAATCCCAGCCATTGTTGTTGGTTCGATTGAGAAACAAGGCTGACATTTTGTGAATTGAGGTTTTAGTATCCTCGCTTTGAACATCGCCGTCAGGACAAATTACGGCCTCATGTTTTCTATCTTTGCTATACAGTTTTTGACCAACTGTCAAATAACCCAACTCAATCAGTCGTTTGATTGAAAACCTTGGAGGCTTGACTTCAAGTTGGTTATCGGTGAAGTTTGTCAATTCTAATTGGACGTTTTGTATACGTTTTGTGGCTGCCTTGATGTATACCTCTTCTCGTTCAATTCCTACATAATGTCTCCCTAATCTTTTAGCCACTGCACCTGTCGTTCCCGTACCAAAGAAAGGGTCGAGTACCAAGTCGTCTGTTTTTGTTGACGAGAGAATGACATTATAAAGTAGTTGTTCGGGTTTTTGTGTTGAATGGATTTTCTTACCTTCAGCATCTTTCAATCGCTCGCTTCCGATACAGATTCCAATGTCCCAAACGCTTTTCATCTGTTTGTCGCCATTGAGATGCTTCATGGTCTTATAATTGAATTGGTATTTTGCTCCCTTTGATTTCGAGCACCAAATCAAGGTCTCATGCGAATTTTGGAATCGTGTGCCTCCAAAATTGGGAACAGCATTAGGTTTTGACCAAATCACATCATTTAAAATCCAGAATCCTAAATCCTGCATGATGTATCCTAACCTGAAAATGTTTTGGAAAGACCCGATGACCCAAATCGATCCATCATCCTTAAGAACTCTTCGGCATTCTGAAAGCCATTGTTTCGAAAAGATGTCGTAATCTTGTAAACTATTGAATTTGTCCCATTTGTCGGCAACGCCGCTGAACGAAGAGCCGTCGGCCCTTAACAATTCACCTTCGGTTTGCATGTTATAGGGTGGGTCTGCAAATACTAAATCCACAGACTTGTCTGGGAATGTCTTTAAAACTTCAAGGCAGTCACCTTGATAGATTGTGTCTTGTTGAATCGCTGATGACATAACTGTTGCTATTTGTGCGTTATGCCATCTTTCATATTCAGAGGCTACGGCCAATAAAAAAACTGCGGGCAAACTTGCTCGCAGTGTGGCCGTAGGAAATGCGCCAAATGAAAAACAAGCCGCCCGCATTAACGGGGCGTTGCTCTTGCTTTTTCATTATTTGCGTATTCTTGAAATTTCCTACGTTTCACTGCGAATAGACAAATAGCAAACGCTATGATTTATAATATGTTAAATTACTCTTTTGTGTTTTTCTTCGTCAATAATTCTTCTTGTTTTGAAATGGTTTTATAATCACGCTATAGCGTATTTTCTTTCGCAAAAATACATAAAAACTTCGATTTCCAAGTTTTTTGGGAAAAACAATTAAAAAATTCGCAAAAAATGCGAACTTTTGGAAAAAAGTTTTATTTTTGCACTTGAAAAACCATGCCGCAAAATGGAGATTGTATTTGAAAAAGACTATCTGCGAGAACTTTACTATGACGGCAAGACGAGTGACAAACAACATCGCTACCAGCCGCAAATCGTGAAGAAATACGTGCGTGTGGTCAATATCCTGGACTCGGTGGACAAGACAGCGGATTTGTTTCGCTATCGAGCTCTGCATTATGAGAAGCTGGTAGGCGACAAGGCTGGGCTGGAGTCGGTGCGCGTCAACGACCAGTATAGGATTGAATTCAAGTCGTTGGCAGAAGGCGGTATTACTATTTGCAATATTATAGAGTTGTCAAACCATTATCAATAAAGGAGGAACAGTCATGGGAAATCTAGGTTATGGAGCCTATCCAACGCATCCGGGAGAGGTGCTGAAGGATGAGATTGAGGAACGCGGCATCAGCCAGCGCCAATTGGCGGAAAGCATGGGTCTGACCTATTCTGTTGTCAATGAGATTTTGAACGCCCGTCGTCCGTTGACGGCAAAGACGGCATTGATGTTTGAGGCAGCCCTTGACGTACCTGCCGATTCGCTGATGTATCTTCAAACGAAGTACAACATGCAGACGGCTCGAAAAGACGCTTCCATTTTGGGCATCTTGAAGGGGATTAGAAAGGTTGCCGCAGCTCTTTGAGCTGTAGAACGATAATCACAAAAATAGGGACGCAATGCATTGCGTCCCTACTCAAAACTTTCACTCCTAACTCCACACTTATTTCACGGGATGGTCTTTGGCAAAAGCAGCCAGTCGTTCCGCCAAAATCGGAATCTCTTCTCTTTGGATGAGTGAGGTGCAGGCACGGATGCCTTGCTTGGTGCTGCCGCAGGTGTCCAACGAGATGCCTGAGACGCCGTAGTACAGCATCTCTTCCACGAGGTCGGCACCAGTGAAGCCTGGATAGCAGAAGGTGAAGTAGAAGCCATCGGCGATAGGCTCACCGCAGTCTTCGTCGTAAGTGATGTAGAAGCCGTTGTCGGTGAAGGCTTTCTTCATCAGCTCGGCTTTACGGCCGTACTCGATGACGTCGTCGCGATAGCGGTAGGTGCCGTCGTTGACGGCCTTCATCACAGCGGCCAAAGCATACTGTGCCGAGTGCGAGGTGCCTGAACTCAACGGGTGCAAGGCACCGAAGAGGATGGCGCGCAAGAAGACTTCCTGTCCGCAGAAAGCTTTCAGGTCGGGATAGTGGCGCGCGGCCAGCTTGTTGCTGATGCCGATGATGGCGCAACGCTCGCCAGCGTAGCTGAAGGCCTTGGAACTCGAGATCATCAGGATGTAGTTGTCTGTGTATTTGCCCACACTGGGTTGGTACGGGGCTTCGCCGGGATGGCTGTAGTCCTTGCGGAAGTCCATGCCGAAGTAGGCGAGGTCTTCCATCACGATGACGTCGTATTTGTTGGCCATCTCGCCGATGATGCGCAGCTCCTCGTCGGTGAGGCATACCCAGGTCGGGTTGTTGGGGTTGGAGTAGAGCAGGCTGTGGATGTTGCCTTTGCTCAGCACCTCTTCCAGCTTGCCGCGCAGCTTTTCACCGCGGTATTCGTAGATGTCGAAATGCTCCATCGGGATGCCAAGGACTTTGTTTTGGAATTTATGCACAGGGAAGCCTGGATCGATGAAGAGCACGGTGTTTTTCTTCACGTTGGTGTGGCCGGCGATCATAAAGGAAGCAAAGCCACCTTGCATGGAGCCGACGGTGGGGATGCAGTTGGCTGGATCCACATCAAGGTCAAGGAAGTTCTTGATAAAACGCGAGGCTTCTTTCTTTAATATAGGTGCGCCGTCGATGGGCGGGTAGTTGGCGGCCACACCGTCTTGCAGGGCCTTGATTTGGGCTTCGACGCCGACGCGGGCGGCGGGCAGACCGGGATTGCCGATCTCCATGTGGATGAATTTCTTGCCACTGGCGGCTTCGAGGTCGCGGGCCAACTTGTTGATTTCACGGATGCCCGCCTTGCCAATGCAGGGCAGACCGCTTTCTGCAAAGAGTTTCTTCGCTAAATCTTGGGGTACGATATTGTGTTGCATCATATCTGTTTTGGTTTGTTTTGCTCGTTTTAATTGGAACGGCAAAGGTAGGGAATTAGTGTGAACTATGCAAATAAAAAAGCGAGCATTTGTTTTTGCTCGCTTTCCGTAAGGCGTGTTTTTCTTGTTTGTCGCGTTTATTCGTAATGCCTAATCCTCACTTCGATGCCGTCGGCTTCTAGTAACGACGGGATGCCGCTCACGTCCGTCTGGCCACTGTGGTAGGGAAACAACACTTTTGGCTTGAACATCCGCGCTGCGTTGGCCAGTTGCTCGACCGTCATGGTGTAGGGCTGGTTGCAGGGCAGAAAGGCGATGTCGATGTCGTTGAGGTTGGCCATTTCGGGGATGTCTTCCGTGTCGCCGGCGATATAGACTTTCAGCCCATCGAGGGTGATGACGAAGCCGTTGTCCCTGCCTTTGGGGTGGAATTGCAGATGTCCTTCGGTGGTGTTGTAGGCGGGAATAGCTTCAACGGTGAAGTCGTCGGCAAGTTGAAGGATGTCGCCGTTGGCCATCACCGTGCCGTAACCGAGCATCTCGGCACAACGTTGGTTGGTAATCAGTTGGGTGCTTTCGCCGGTAAGCGTTTTTATCGCCGTGGTGTCGAAATGGTCGTGGTGTTCATGGGTGACGAAGAGGTAGTCGGCTTTGGGCATGGCGGCATAGTCGATGGTCTTGTCGCCCAGTTTCGTCACGGGGTCGATTTCTATTTCCTTGCCGTCAAACTCGATTCGGATGGAGGAATGGACCAAGGCGTGGAACGTGACCGTCTTGCCGTTTTGGGTCGTGAAGCTGTCGACTTCATACGGTTCCTCAGCCATCGTCTCCAAGGGCATCCCAGCCTCTTTCCAAGCCGTGATGCCGCCTTCGAGATTCACGACCTTGAAACCTTCTTTGGAGAGCATCGCGGCGGCGTTGGCCGAACGTCTTCCGCTTCTGCAGTACACGGCAATGGTCTTGTCGGCAGGTAGGGCCGACTTCGCCTTTTCGACGAAACCCTCTTGCTTGACGTCAATGTTGAGGGCATCCTGAAGGTGCCCTTCATCGAATTCCTCGGCGGTTCTCACGTCGAGCACAACGACGTCGGGGCTGGCGATGCGTGTGGCGAAGCCGTTGACGTCGGCGTTTTCGTAACCTTGCTGGCTGCAGGCCGTAGCCAGTCCCAACAGGGTGAGCAGGCTGGTGACAATGCTTTTCATGATGTGTGCTGTTTTTCTTGATTATTAGTGTAATAAATCTAAATGATGTTGTTTGTAATAATGATGTTCGCAAATCACTCTCTCATCATGTCTTTTAGTTGGATGTCAGGATGGTGGTATTGCAACTCTTTTTGTGTGGGCTTGTGGTTGAGTTCCATGGCCTGATGGGGGCAGAAATGCAGGCAGGCGAGGCACATGGCGCATTGGCCCCCGATGTTGGCCTTGCCGTCCACCATCGTGATGTTCGCTTGTGGACAAATTTTGGCGCAGATGCCACAGCCGACGCACTTTTCAGCGTTGTTGGCGGGCATGGTGACTTTTTGTGTCTTTGCGGCAATGCCGGGGCGGTTGAGCAGCCAGCCCAGAGGGTCGCATGCCCCATAATGTGAGCCATGTCGTTCCGCCGCCAGGTCCTCGATGATTTGTTTCAGTCGAGGTGCGTACTTCTCGAACTTCCAAAGTTGTTGGTTCGGGTCACGGCCAAAGCCCAAGGCACTGCTGTCGGGGACGCGAATCTTGTTGCAATAGGCGACTTTTACACCTTTTTTGGCCAAGAGTTTTCGCACCGACCAAACGGCGTTGTTGGTTTGCGCCCCACAGGTGATGACGATGAAAACGTAGGCCGACGGATTGATGATCAGCTTTGGCACTAAGTCACGAACGGGCTTGGCGGCATCGAGCCAATAGGTAGGGTAGACCAACCCGATGCGTCTTTCTTGTGACAAATCGAGAGAGACGGCATCGCGAAGGGGAACCACCTGTTCGCCCAATTTCTCGGCCAACTTGCGAGCGATGGCCAAACTGTTGCCCGATCCTGAAAAGTAGAGTATCATTAGTTATGGTAGGTTATTGTGTGTATTTGCGGCGGTAAAGATAGGGAAAAGTTGATTTCGATAAAAAAATGGAGTCTAATTCGTTATAATTCGTGTTTAAGGAAAACATCGTTTACTATAATTCACTATCTTTTTTTGTCACTCAACGCTATGAAAAGCTCTATATCGGCAGGATATTCAGCTATTGCTACTGAATTTTAATCATATCTTTTTGTTAGTAACTGTAGTTTTCCTATTTTTGCGCTTGCAAACCTCACGGCAGACTATCGCGCTGCAAATCTAGGTTTGTCCTTAGATAGCATATCATTAAATTCCAAATACTAATGAAAAAGCAATTGATACTTGCCTTAGCCTTGATGATGGGCTTCTTGCCCGTCAAGGCACAAGATGAAAAGAAAGAAGAAGGATTCCAGTTTATTACAATCAAGGAAATCCCAATCACGGCCGTTCGCGACCAACATCGCTCTTCCACTTGCTGGGCCCATTCCGGCCTTGCCCTGATGGAGGCTGAAGCACTCCGCATCAAGGGCGTTGACGTCGACCTCTCCGAGATGTATGTTGTCAGCCATTCCATGATGGATCGTGCAGAAAAATATGTCCGTCTGCACGGCAACGCCAGCTGGGCACCAGGCGGTAAGTGCGGCGACGTGCTTTACTGCTTGGAACACTATGGCTTCGTCCGTCAGGAAGACATGCCTGGCAACCGTTATGGCGGAACCTTGCCCAATCACACCGAACTCGACCTCGTGGCCACAGGCTATGTGAAAGCCCTTGCCAAAAGTGACATCAGCAAACTCAGCCCCGTGTGGAAAGAAGGCCTGCAAGGCATTTACGATGCCTATCTTGGAAAATATCCTGAAAAGGTGAATGGCATGACGCCACTGGAATATGCCAAGTCGTTGGGCCTCGAAGCCGACAACTACATCACCCTCACCTCTTTCACGCATCATCCTTTCTATGAGCCTTTTGCACTTGAGATCGAAGACAACTGGCGTGGCTGCCCTTATTATAACCTGCCTATCGACGAACTGATGGAGGTCATGCAATATGCCATCGACAAAGGCTACACCTTCCAATGGAGTGCCGATGTCAGCGAGCAAGGCTTCACCCGCGATGGCATTGCCGTCTGCCCCGATGCCGAGAAAGCGGTCGAACTCTCAGGCTCCGACATGGCACATTGGTTGGGCATGTCGGCGGCAAATCGTCGCAATGAACTGACATCCAAGCCAATGCCAGAGATTGAAGTCACACAAGAGATGCGTCAGGAAGCCTTTGATAACTGGGAGACTGGCGACGACCACGGTCTGCTCATCTTCGGCAAGGCCAAAGACCAAAACGGCAAAGAATACTTCATGGGCAAGAACTCGTGGGGCGACAGTGGCAAGTACCACGGTATCTGGTACGTCTCTGAGACTTTCGCCAAATACAAGACCATGAACATCGTCCTGCACAAGGACGCACTTCCTAAGAACATCGCCAAGAAACTCGGGGTGAAATGACACGCTAAAGAAGCGCTAAATAAAACGCAAAACCCGCTGAAACCAGCGGGTTTTGTTGTTGGTGGGACGTACTGGACTCGAACCAGTGACCTCTGCCGTGTGAAGGCAGCGCTCTAAACCAACTGGGCTAACGTCCCTCCCGTTGATGCAAAAGACGCTTTGCAGCGTCTTCGTGTGGGGCGAACAAGGATCGAACTTGTGACCTCATGCCTGTCAAGCATGCGCTCTAAACCAACTGAGCTACCGTCCCAAATGCGGGTGCAAAAATACGGCTTTTTCCGAAACCGACAAGATTTTTTCCGCTTTTTTTCAAAAAAATTCTACCTTTGTGCTATCAAATCTATTTGTTATGAAATTTAAGTACTTATTAGTCAGCTTGTTCCTTGTTATTGGAACGCTGTCGGCTACGGCCCAAGAGAAGAAGAATTTTGATCTGGAAGACCTTTACATGCGCCCGACATTCTACGCCAAGAGCGTGCGCGGCATGAACTCGATGAAGGATGGCAAGACCTACGCCAACTTCGAGAAAGGCCAACTCAACATCTATAACTACAAGACGGGCGAGCTGGAGAAGACGCTGTTCGGCATCTCCGACCTCACCATCCATCCCGATTCGTTGCCCATCGGCCTGCAGAACTATGAGTTGAGCGCCAACGAAGACAAGATGCTGTGCACCACGGAGATGGAAAGCATCTATCGCCATTCCTTCCACGCTAACTATTATATCTATGATTTCAACACCAAGACTTTGCAACCGCTGTCGGAGAACGGCAAGCAGCGCCTGGCCACATTTTCGCCTGATGCCACCAAGGTGGCCTTCATGCGCGACAACAACCTGTTCATCAAGGACCTGAAGACAGGGGAGGAAAAGCAGTTCACCAACGACGGCCTCTACAATCATATTATCAACGGTGCACCTGACTGGGTTTACGAAGAAGAATTCAGCTTCTCGCAAGGCTTCTACTGGTCGCCCGACAGCAAGAAGATTGCCTTCATGAAGTTCGACGAGAGCAAAGTTCGCGAATTTCAGATGGAGGAGTTCGAAGGCCTCTATCCCGATTGGTACAGCTTCAAATATCCAAAAGCTGGCGAGGACAACTCCATCGTCGAGATTTACGTCTACGACCTCGAAAGCGGAAAGACCGTGAAAATGGACACGGGCACCGAGACCGATATCTACCTGCCTCGCATCGCCTGGACCAAAGACCCCAACGTGCTGGCCATCCAACGCCTCAACCGTCATCAGAACCACTTGGAGATTCTGGCCGCTGACGCCACCACGGGCAAGAGCCGTGTATTCTACGATGAGACCAACGACTATTATATCGACATCACCGACGACTGGCATTTCCTCGAGGACGGCAAGACCTTCCTGACGACCTCGGAGCGCAGTGGCTACAACCACATCTACCTCTGCAGCCTCGACGGCCAGCAGGCAAAACAGCTCACCGACGGCCCTTGGGACGTGACCAGCGTCTATGGCTTCGACGGTAAAGAGGTCTATTTCCAAGCTGCCAAGAACACGCCCACTGACCGCCAGATCTATGCCGTCAACCTGAAAGGCAAGATGCGCGAGGTGATTGGTCGTCCGGGTACCAACCAAGCCCGTTTCAGCAACGACTTCAGCTACCTTATTAATATAAACAGCTCCATCAGCCAGCCGCGCCAATTCGAACTTTACACCAACAAGGGTAAGCTGGTGCGTGTGTTGGAGGACAACCATGAGTTTGCCGAAAAGTTGAATACCTTCAATCTCGGCGAGAAGAAACTCATGAAGATCAGTGATCCCGCTTTTGTGTTGCCCGATGGCACCCAAGTCGATGTGGATGCTTGGCAGATCCTGCCTCCTGACTTCGACCCCGCCAAGAAATACCCTGTGCTGATTTACGTGTATGGTGGTCCTGGTCATCAGACGGTGAATAACTCATGGGCCGACAGCGACTATTGGTGGATGCAGCTGCTTGCCCAGCATGGCATCATCAGCGTGTCGATCAACAACCGTGGTAGTGGCGCGCAGGGTGAGGTGTTCAAGAAGATGACCTACCTGCAATTGGGTAAGTATGAGACTGAAGACATGATTACGCTCGCCAAGTACATGGCTAAACAGCCCTATGTGGATGCAGATAGAATTGGCATCTACGGCTGGAGCTATGGTGGCTTCATGGCCGCCAACGGCATCACCAAGGGTGCCGACGTCATCAGTACGGCCGTGTCGGTGGCTCCCGTGACCAACTGGCGCTATTACGACAACGTCTACACCGAGCGTTTCATGCGCACGCCACAAGAGAACCCCGACGGCTACGACCTCAACTCACCCGTTCACAACACGGCACTCATCAAGGGTAACTATCTGCTCTGCCACGGCAGCGGCGATGACAATGTCCATTACCAGAACGCCATGGAGCTCATCAAGGCCATGATTTCGAACGGCAAGCAGTTCGACCTGATGATCTACCCCAACAAGAACCACGGCATCTACGGCGGCTATGAATATGGCGACGGCGAGTGCCGCATGCACCTCTTCAACAAGATTGACAACTTCCTGTTTGAGCACCTGCTGGGAGAATAATCAACCACTGACATTAAAACCATGACGATATGAGAACATTAGGAATGACCTTGGTCCTTGCGACCGTGACGTTGGCTGCCGTCTCTTGCGGCCCGAAGAAGACTGAGCAGACCACGGAAACGAAAGAAGAGGCCCCCAAGGTGCTGGTGGTCTTCTATTCGCAGACCTCCAATACGAAACAGGTGGCCGACATCATGGCTACACAACTTGGCGCCGACTTGGCGGAGATTGTCCCCGTTGAGCCTTACGATGGCGACTTCTATGCCACCATCGAGCGCGGCAAGAAAGAACTTGATGAGGGTACCTTTCCGGAGATTCAGCCTCTCGCCGTCGATGTCGCCAACTATGACGTGGTTTTCCTGGGCTACCCGATTTGGTTCGGCACCTACGCGCCTCCTGTCTTTACTTTCTTGAATCAAGTGGACCTGAGTGGCAAAAAGATTGTCCCGTTCTGCACCTTTGGCAGCGGTGGTTTGGACTCCAGCGTGAAGGACTTGGTCAAAGCCGAGCCTGAAGCCGAGATTCTGCCTGGCTATGGCGTCCGTGCAGCACGTCTCGAGGCCATGCCCAAGGAGGTCGACAATTTCCTGAAAGCCAATGGCTTTATTGAAGGCGAATTCGTCAAGTTGGAGGCTTTCCCTGAGCAGCATCCTGTGAGCGAGGAAGAAGCCGCCATCTTCGATGCTGCAGTCGACGGCTATCCCATGCTTCATGCCCAAGCTAAGACTGTGGCTTCGCGCGTCATCCCCGATGGCGCCGAATACCTGTTCACGGCTGTCGACCTTCCGCGTGAAGACAATCCCGACATGCCGCCCGCGGGCGAGATTCAGGTCTATGTGACGGTGGTGGAAGGCGAAGCGCCTGTGTTTACGCAGGTGGTGCGCTAAAGCTTAGAAACAATGGCCAAAGCTTGCGAAAAATCCGTAGGCTTTGGTCGCTGTGCCTGTGTTGCGCTTGTTGAGGTCGAGGAACCCGTAGCGTCCTCCGATGGAGAGGTTGAAGCGCTTGAAACTGAATTCAACACCAGCCTTGGCATACACATTGAAACGACTGTTGGGACGATAGGCCAGTCCGTTGCTCTCGTACCAATTGTATTGACTTTGCGTGTTGTTCGGATAGGTGACGCTCTTGGTAGTCGTGCCTTTGACGCCCCAACTCAGTATCGGGCCGACAAACGGGCTGATAGTCACCGTGCTGCTTACAGGGATGTTATATTTCAATAAGATTGGGATGTCGATGAGGTTTTGTCGGTCATTGTAAACTTCATGCACGAAAATAGTGTCGGCCAGATTGTGGACCGACGTCTCCTTCATGTTCATCCTATACTGTGCCCCGACGGTAAGGCTGAGGTGGTCGTTGAGGACAAAAGCCCAATCCAAGCCGATGCTAAGCCCATGGAAAAAGAGTGTGGTGTCGCTCGTCGGGGTGTAGGTCTTTATGAATTCAGGCGTATAACCCACATGGAGGTTCAGCTGGGCTTGTGCCTTCTCGGTTGCAAACAGGGCCGCTGCCAAAGCAGCGATAAGGAAGAGTTTTTTCATGGTATGTTGTTTTGTGTTGTATCAGGTCTATAATGCAAAATTACACATTTTTATTGTTCTGCCGCTACTTTCCCGCATTTTTGTCAGTCGTCTTTCGGTTCCACATGCACGACCACATGGGTCTCGTCGCCGTAATGCTCGCGGAGCAGGTTCTCCACTTTCGAGGCCTTGTCGTGGGCTTCCTTGAGGCTGATGCTGCCGTCCATGAGGATGTGCATCTCAATGGCATAGTGGTTGCCGATGCGGCGCGTGCGCAGGGCGTGCGGCTCGCTGACGCCAGGCACCGTAGCCGCCAGTTTCAGGATTTCGTCTTCCACCTCGTCGGGCAAAGACTGCTCCATGAGGTCGCCGATGCCGTCTTTGAGCAGGTCGAAGGCCACTTTGACGATAAAAGCACCCACGACCACTGAAGCGATGGGGTCGAGGATGGTCCAGCGCTCGCCGAGGAAGATGGCGCCACCGATGCCCACTGCCGTGCCGATGGACGACAGGGCGTCGCTGCGATGGTGCCAAGCGTTGGCTTCCAAAGCCTTCGAGTTCAGCTTGCGCGCCTTGATGACAGAATAGCGGTAGACGGCTTCTTTCATCACGATGGAAACGAAGGCGGCCCAGAAAGCCAGCATGCCAGGGGCTTCGAGCGCGTCGCCGTTGGCCCAGGCTGCAATCTTCATCGCGCCTTTCACGATGATGCCGATGGCGACGGCCATCAAGGCGATGCCGATGATGGTAAGCGCCAAGGTCTCGTATTTGCCGTGACCGTAGTCGTGCGACTTGTCCTGCGGCTTATTGCTGATTCTGACGAACACCAGCACGATGATGTCGGTCACGAAGTCGGAGAGCGAGTGCGCGGCGTCGGCAATCATGGCCGAGCTGTGGCCGACGATGCCCGCCACGAACTTGAACAGCAGCAGGAGCGCGTTCACCGCCCCGCCGACGAGCGTTACCTTGTAGATTTCCTTCTCGCGTTGCATGATCACAGTTGCTTCAGCTGCTCCACATAATCGTCGATGCGGTGCAACTCCTCAGGGATGTTGATTTTTTGTGGGCAGTGCTCCACGCATTGGTTGCAGCCGATGCAGTGGCTGGCCTGACGCAGCGACGGAATTGTGCGATCGTAGCCGATGAGGAAACGTTTCCGAGCTTCTTGGTACTCGCGCGCCTCGGTGTTGCCTGCGGGCATCTTGCCCTCAGTGACGCATTTGTTGTAGTAGTCGAAAACGACGGGGATGTTCAATCCGTAAGGGCAGGGCATGCAATAGTTGCAAGAGGTGCAGGGCACGGTCTTCAGCTCCACGAACTCCTCCGCCACCTTCATCAAAAACTCGTCTTCCTCGGGCGTGATGGGGCGCAGGGGCGAGTAGGTCGCCACGTTCTGTTCCAGGTGTTCCATGTAGGTCATGCCGCTGAGCACGGTGAGGATGCCCTCGGGCGTGCCGGCATAACGGAAAGCCCAGCGGGCCACGGGCGTCTCAGGCTCGCGTTCTTTCATCTGCTTGACGATGTAGTCAGGCAGACTGGCCAGACGGCCTCCGAGCAACGGCTCCATGATGACGGCAGGGATGCCGCGACGGTGCAGCTCGTCGTAGAGATACGAGGCGTTGACGTTTTCAGGCTCGATGCGGTGGGCGTAGTTCCAGTCCACATAGTTCATCTGGATTTGCACGAAGTCCCAGTGGTAGCGGCCTTCGTCGTGCCATTGCAGCATGGTGTCGAACAGTTTCGGGTCACCGTGGAACGAGAAGCCGAGGTTACGGATGCGCCCTGCGTTTTTCTGCTCCACGAGCCAGTCCAAGAGGCCGTTGTCCATGAAACGGGCGTTGAACATCTCCATGCTCCCCAGCTCCTTCGACTCGCCGCCGATGCTATGGAGCAACAGGTAATCAATGTAGTCGGTCTGCAGCTCCTTGAGCGAGTTCTCGAACATGGCCTTTGAGCTTTCTGCGTCCCAGGTGGAGGGGCTGAAGTTCGACAGCTTGGTGGCTATGTAATACGAGTTGCGCGGATGCCGTGCCAAGGCGATGCCCGTGGCGCGTTCCGACATGCCCTTGCAGTAGACCGGCGAGGTGTCGAAGTAGTTCATGCCGTGTTCGAGGGCGTAGTCAATCTCCTGGTTGACCAGCTCCTGGTCGATGGGGGAGTTGGGGTGGTCGCGCAAGGTGCCGCCTTCCTCGACGGGCAGGCGCATCATGCCGTAGCCCAGGATGGAGACTTTGTCGCCCGTGTTGGGGTTGGTGCGATAGGTCATCTCGCCTTGGCCGTCGATGACGTTTTTGGCGACGGGCGTTTCATCGTTGCCCGATTTGCACGCCGACAGCACCACCGAGGTCGCCACGGCCGCGCCGCCTATATGTTTTAGGAATTCTCTTCTGTCCATTTCTTTTTGTTTTTGAATTATATATTTGGTAGGAGTTTCCCTTCGGGAATGGAGTGCTGTTTGGGGGGTATAAGCGGCGGCTTCAGGCACTTACTGACTTGCCAATCCTTCAGCCGCCGCATTATAAACAATCCTTTTCCTCCATTCCCCGCAGGGGAATCTCATTTAATTGATTATATGCGTGTTATTCCCTTCCACAAAAATCGCGCTGAACGGTCGGGCGGGGCAGAGGTACTCGCAGGCGCCGCAGCCGATGCAGGTGTTTTCATTGACGGCAGGCACTTGCACCGTGCCGTTGGGGCCTTGGTAGTCCACCATCGTGATGGCTCCCGTGGGGCAGTGGCGGGCACAGTTGCCACAGCTGACACCGTCGGTGAGTACCACGCAGTTCTCTTTGATCCACACGGCATGGCCGACATGCTGCATGGTCTTTTCTTCTCTCGTGATGGGCTTGATGGCACCAGTGGGGCAGACCTCGCTGCAACGTGTGCATTCGGGACGGCAGTAGCCGCGCTCAAACGACATCGTGGGCTGCATGAAATGCTGCAAGTCGGTGGAGGGACGCAAGATGTTGTTGGGGCACGACGACACGCAGAGCTGGCAGGCTGTGCAATGCTTCTCCAGATGGCGGATGGAGATCGATCCGGGCGGCGTGATGAGGGTGCCGCGCTTGGGTGCCACCTTGTCTTCGAGTACGGCCAAGCCGCCGTCCACCTTCATCTGTGTCTGAGCCAAGGCCGCCGTAGTGCCTGCCACTGCGGCACCCACGAGGAAGGCACGACGCTCCGTGTCGACAGGCTTGGACTTAAACATAGATAGATCCCTGCCGTATTTCAACGCGCCAAACTTACATTTGGTCAGACAATCGCCGCAGACCACGCAGCGCGAGTAGTCCACTGTGCCGTTCTTGAAGTCGATGGCCTGGGCCTTGCAGTTCTTCTCGCACTTGCCGCATTGTTTGCACTTATCCTTGTCGAAGCGGACGCGGAGCAGCGAGAAGCGCGACATGAAACTCAGTGTGGTGCCCACAGGGCAGATGGTGTTGCAGTAGAGGCGTCCTTTCCAAATCGCCAGAGCCCCTAATATAATTAAGGTGAGGAGGGCCACCACGAAAGTCGTCACGCTGCGGGTCCAGATTTGGACCTCGGTGAAGTTGTAGCGGTCGTTGGCGGCGTCGAGGCCAGCGAGCCAGTTGTTGAGCTGGTCGTAGAGCGGCTTGAACAGGCTGTTGACGATGCGGCCGTAGGCGCTATAGGGCGCAAACAGTGTGGTGACAGGCGCAAAGCCGATGATGAGCAGGATGATGAACACGCCGAGGATGCCATAGCGCAGCCAGCGCTTTTCCTTGGCGTAGCTGAAACGGTTTTTCTTCACCTTGCCGCCAATCCACGAGAAAATGTCTTGCATGATGCCCAAGGGGCACACCACACTGCAATAGATTCTCCCGAAGAGGAAGGTTGTGCAGAGGATGAGGATGAACACTCCGACACTACCAGCCAGGACGGCGGGCAGGAACTGAATTTTGGCCACCCATCCAGCCCAGAGGTGAACGCGGAACCCGATGCCGAGCAGCAGCAGGGTCACTAGGGTCATCATGACCACTTGTAGGCAGATTCTAAGTTTTCGTAGCATATTAGGTTGATTTTATGATTGTTTACTATTTGACGCGGGACGCGGGACTACGGGACGCGGGATCATCCAACGTCTCGTGTCTCGCGTCTCGCAGTCTCGTGTCTAACTATAATAATACTCGCTTCATAAAGCAGATATATCGGCAAAGTGACCAGCGTCAGCGTCACCGCGTCGCCGGTGGGGGTGATGATGGCCGCCACGATGGCGATGGCCACGATGGCATGGCGGCGGTATTTCTTGAGCGTCTCGGCCTGAAGTAGTCCCGCCTTGGCTAAAAGGTAGTTGACGATGGGAATCTCAAAAAGGATACCCATGAGCAGGCTGAGCATGAGCAGGTTGGAGATGTAGGACGAGAGCGAGATTTGGTTGTGTACTTCGGCATACACCTGGTAGCTGTTCAGGAAGCGGAAGGCGAAGGGGAAGATGACGAAGTAGTTCATCAGCACGCCGAGGACGAAGAGCAGGGTGCCCCATATTATTATAGGTGCGGCATGTCGTTTCTCGTTGTCGTAGAGCGCCGGCGCGACGAAGCCGTAGAACTGCACGAGGAGGTAAGGCGAAACCACCACGAGTCCCGCCCCGAGCGCCACCTTGATGTGCGTCATGAACTGCGCCGCCAATTCCGTGTTGATGAACGATGCCTTGAAGTTGCCAGGACACAGAGACTGCCATCCCGTTTTCTCACAAAGCCACGCCAGACCTCGGTAGGAGATGAAGTCGGCCCGCGAGGGGGCAAACAGCAGGTCGAACAGGAAGGTCTTGAAGCAAAAAGCCACCGTCGCCCCGATGCCCCAGGCTATCAGACAGCGGAACAGCACTTTCCGAAGCACATCCAAGTGGTCCCAGAAACTGCTGACGTTCCGCTCGCTCATTCTTCGGCCTTCTTTTCAGGTTCCTTCTTTTCGGGTTCGTCGACGCTGTTCATGCCGTCCTTGAAGCTCTTCACGCCTTTGCCCATGCTCTTCATCAGTTCCGGAATCTTCTTTGCGCCGAAAAGCAGCAAGACGATGAGGACGATGAGTAGAATCTCAGGCCAGCCAATGTTTAGTAGTTGCATGATTATTGAGTATTTGAATTATGGTCAAAACACGAAAGACAGTCCTACGTTGATATACGGAGGCCTGATGCCATAAAGGTAGCTGAAGTTGGAACAATAGACAAATTCAGCATTGGCGTATAAGAAATCGGTAAAGCGGTAGCGCGCCCCTGCAAACCCAGCCATCTCAAACATGAAACTGGCACGGAAATCCATGTCTTGTAAGTTTTGGGTATGCCAATTCGCGGAGCGATAGCAGAATCCCATCATGATACCGGCGTGGGTCTCAAAATCCTCGGTGATGTTGATTCCGTATGATACTCTGGGCATGACGCTCGTGCATGAATACACGTACCTGATGTCGTTGTCTTTGTAAGTGCGGATGTTATAGCCGGCATAACCGCCTACGGCAAAATGGCCTTTCCACCAGTAGTCAACGAGGACGTATTCGCCCGAAGCATTGACACCGATGCCAGGCAAAAAGCCGACATTTGCATTAGCGATGATGGTTCCTTGTGAAAATGGAGGATCGATGGCTTGGGCTTTGAAGCAGGAAAACACCGTCAAAGTCGTGAATAAAGCCAGAATGAAAATCTTTTTCATGGTGATTGGAATTAAAAAGTCGTTGTGTTGATGTGATGGTTGTTCTTGGCGGCAAAGGTAAGAAAATAATCCTATGGAATTCAGTTTTGCTTCGTAATGGCTTTTTTTTCAAGAAAAATGTTGCCGTAAAAGAAAAAGTTGTATTTTTGCGGCCTCAAAAATCAACCATTAGTACTAACCATTTAAAAGAAGGAAGTGTTTTAAAATGATTATTATTCCTGTAAAAGAAGGCGAAAGCATCGACAGAGCTTTGAAGCGCTACAAGAGAAAGTATGAGAAGACCGGCGTCGTGAGAGAATTGCGCGCTCGCCAGCAGTTCACCAAGCCCTCAGTCATCAAGCGTGCACAGCTGATGAAGGCTATCTATGTGCAGAAACTCCGTCAGGCTGAAGAAAACATGTAATTCGCCCGCTTAGGAAAATAATTTTTTTAGGCAGACTTCGCTGTGAATTGGTAAATTTTTACTAATTTTACAGCGAAGTTTTTTTATTATGCTTGTCGAACAGTTCATAGCATACCTCCAAGCAGAGAAACGCTTTTCGCCGCTTACCGTGAAGGCCTACGCCCGCGATTTGGGACAATTCGCTGATTTCCTGCGTGCTGAATATGAGCTGGACGACCTCACTCAGACCAAACCCGTGATGGTGAAGTCCTATCTGGTCGCCCTCAAGGAGCAGGGACTGGTCAACCGGAGCATCAATAGGAAACTTTCCACCCTGCGCACCTTTTTTAAATACTGCCTGCGCGAAGGCCTCGTCGAGAAGTCGCCCATGACGAGCGTCAAGGCGCTGAAGCAGCCCAAGACCCTGGTCAAGTTCGTCACGGAGACAGATATTAATAAGGTGTCGTTTGGCGAGGACGACGATTTCGCCACCTGCCGCGATCATCTGCTCTTCGAGCTGCTCTATCAGACGGGCATGCGTCAGGCCGAATTGCGTGGCTTGAAGGATGACGACGTCGACAAGGCAGGCATGCAGCTGAAAGTTCACGGTAAACGCAATAAAGACCGCCTCGTGCCGTTATCAAGGGAGATGATACAGCTGATAGAGCGATACCAAGCTTTGCGCGACGCCGCTTTCACGGCCAAGGCCGACCGTCTCCTGCTGAACGACAAGGGGGAGGAGATGTCGCCCACATACGTATATAATAAGGTGCATCGTATGCTGGAGGGCGTCACCACGCTGAAGCAGAAAAGTCCGCACGTGCTGCGCCACACCTTCGCCACGCATCTCTTGGACGAGGGCGCCAGCCTGGTGGCTATTCAGAAGCTGCTCGGGCATGAGGACCTGGCCACCACCCAGATTTACGCCCACAACACCATCGAACAACTCAAGAAAATTCATAAACAAGCCCACCCGAAAGGGTGACCAAAAGAAAGGAGTTTATTATGAAAGTCATGATCAATTCAGTTCACTTCAAGGCTGACCAAAAACTTGAAGACTTCATCACGCAGAAGATTGAGAAGCTCTGCGCCAAGTACAGCGAGGTAATCAGTGCCGAAGTCGCGCTGAAACTCGAGAACACCGACACACCCGAGAACAAGATTGCCGACATCCGTCTGGTGATGCGCGGCGACGACCTCTTTGCCAGCAAGCAAAGCAAGTCCTTTGAAGAGGCTGTCGACATTTGCATCGACGCTCTGAAGAAACAACTCGAGAAATACAAGGGCAAAACCACGAAATAAGCCCCTGTCGGTTGACCCGTTCAACCCCTTTTTAGGCACAAAGCCAGCCCCGAAACGCGAGGCTGGCTTCTTTTTAGCCCAAAATGTGATATTGTTATTTAGTTGAATTACAATAAATTAAACAATTAGAAAAGATTTTTTTCAGAAAAAAAGCAGAAAACGCATTGTCAATTGGAGAAAAGTTTCTATTTTTGCACACCTTTTCGGAGAGAAAAGGGCGGCGAAAAGAAGCCGACAGTTCTTTCACATCATGCCGGTATAACTCAGTTGGTAGAGTAGCTGATTTGTAATCAGCCTGTCGGCGGTTCGAGTCCGTCTACCGGCTCTGGGTTATCCTCAAACGGGGGAGTCGCATAGTGGCAATTGCAACAGACTGTAAATCTGTCCGGGTATCCGTTCGGTGGTTCGAGTCCACCTTCCCCCACAGTCAAGCGGACAAGCGGAAGTAGCTCATTTGGCAGAGCGAAAGCCTTCCAAGCTTTAGGTGGCGGGTTCGAGCCCCGTCTTCC
>Ga0310690_10003995_pt1 | contig 21492 bp, 7 predicted proteins | sample AusTroGonzalo_MG_2_FD_207661 | JGI IMG/M metagenome (GOLD analysis project Ga0310690, IMG submission 207661) | Bovine rumen microbial communities from tropical cattle in Woodstock, Queensland, Australia - Gonzalo_04 (v2) (version 2) | ecosystem: Host-associated > Mammals > Digestive system >... | reverse complement strand
CCGGCGGCCTGTCCATCTCCCCGGGCTCCGCCAGCGTCGGCGCCTCCGTGGGCGTGCTGCTGAACGAGGACACTGCCACGGCGCGGATCGGCTCCAAGCAGGAAGATGACTCCCTGCTGGGCGACGCTACCGTCAACGCGGACGGCGACATCTCCCTTACCTCCGAAGTCGGCGGAACGACCCGGATCTTCTCCGCCGGCATGAGCATAGCCGTCTCCGTGCCCAAGGAGAAGAAGGATAAGAAAGGCAAGCCGGTAACGGACAAGGACGGCAACCAGATGTACGAAGGCGGCTCCAACGCCATCTCCGGCGCCGTCAACTATATCGTGAACAAGGCCATCGCCACCACCGAGACCGGCACCAATACGACGATCAACGGCAAAGGGAACACCACCCTGGATTCCAAGGCGGAAATGGACATGATGGCCCTGGCGGCCAACTCCAGCAACGCTTTCGGATACGAGGGCAAGGGGGCAGGCGCCTCCGTGAACATCATCTCGGATACCACCAAGGCGAACACCACCGTCGGCAACGACAACATCATCGCCGGCAAACTGGTTAAGATCACCTCCGACGCCTCGAACCAGCTGATCACCGGCGTGGCGTCCCAGGCGGCCCAGGCCACCGGCGACGGCAGCGCCATCGCCGCGGGCGTGAACGTGAACTTCTCCGGCGCCAGCGCGGTGACCACCGTGGGCGGCGACAGCCGGACCATGATTGCCGCCACAGAAGGCGACGCAGACATTACCGCTCATTCCGACGCCTGGGCGCTGACGGCAGCGGCCTCACTGCCCGGCGGCGTCGGCACCTCCCTGGGCGGATCGGTGAACGTCAACTTCTTTGACCGCACCGCCAACGCCATCATTCACAACACCGCCATTGGTGCCGGGAACGGCAGCGTCCGCATCCGGGCCGACGGCAAGGATACCTCCTATATGGCCGGCCTGCTGCTGCAGGGCAGCGTCATGGGCAAGAGCATCGGGGGCAACGTCACCTACATGACCGAAGACAACGACGTGCAGGCGACGCTGGACGGCTCCTCCAGCATCCGGGCCGGAAAGCACGCCCTGATCGAGACTGCCTTCAGCGACGAGACCGTTGCGGCTGTGGGCTCCATCGCCCTTGCAAACGCCGCCCCGGTTCTCGGCGTAACCGGCATCTATATTGACAAGACCAATACCGTCAACACAGATCTGGGCAAAACCGCGGTGACCGCCTACGGCGCCGGCGCGGCCGAAGAAAACCTGATCGGCGAAGAAGTGACCGGCATTTACGTGGGCGCCAACGCCGAAGAAAACCAGAAGGCCGGCGCCGCGGGCATCGCCCTGTCCGGCGGCTTCAACTTCACGACCCAGGCCGTCGTGCTGATGAACGAGAACGTGGTCCGGGCTGACGCCTCCCAGGCAACGCTGAGCACCCGGACGGACACCACACCACAGTTTGATGAGATCTACTATGAGTGCACCCATTCCAACGACGGTATCACCTACGTCGGCTATGCCACATGGGAAATCTTCCAAAACCGGATCAATGACCTGCTGAACGGATCCTATTCCATGCTGTCCTACACCCTCGACGGCGTAACCTATACGGTGGACAAGGACAACCTGGAAGCTTCGCTCCTGCCTCTCGAACTCAACAGCGACCGGTTTGAGGGTATGTATTTCCGGTACAAGAGACCCGGCGAAACAACGTACTACGGCAATACCGTTTCCGCAAAGATCTTCCAGAAAGAAAGACTTCCCAAACTGATGAGCGGCGAATATGAAACGCTGGAAATCAAGGTTGACGGTACGTTCTACCAGATTTATCCGGACATCGCCGATATCTGCCTCATTCCGCTTAGCAACGGCGGATGGAAGTATAACGAAATCCGCTACGACTACAAGCGGACATCCAACGGCGTCTCCTACTACGGCACCCGGGGAATGAGCTACTTCACGTCCCTGGTGAACCAGCTGTATCACGGCGATCTGGAGTGGCTGACCTTTACCATCGACGGCAAGAAATACACCGTCGACAAGAACAACCTGAAGGCCTCCCTGCTGCCGCTGATGGATGCCGGCGACATCACCGTTACCGCGAAGGACGAGACCGAGCAGACAGTCCTGGCGGGCGGCCTGAGCTTCAGCCTGACCGCCGGCCTGGGCGCGGCAGTCACGACCATCGTGTCCTCCAAGACGGTGGAAGCGAAGATGCATAACGCAGACTCCGCCAACAACGTAAATCTCACCGCCGACAACACCGACGACATCCGACAGATCGCCGTATCCACCGGCATAGGCGCCGGCAGCCTCGAAATCAACGCAGGCGCGGCAGTCCAGATCCTGAATTCCACGGTCAACGCCATTGTCGGCACGGAAGATCCGGAAGAAGGCACCATGGTAAACGCCTTCGGGACCTTCACCCAGAAGGCGAACAACGAAACCATCCTGAACAACATCGCCGCCACCCTGGCCCTGGGCAGCAACGCCGTGACCCCCGTGGGCGTGGTGAGCTTCTTCACCGGAGAGACCAACGCCATCGTACACACAGGCTCCGCCGTGGAAGCCGGGAAAAATATCAGCATCGACGCCGCCGCCACCAAGGACATTCACCAGTACACCCTCGGCGCCTCCGGCAGCCTGGGACTGAGCATATCCGGCGCGGTGAACCTGGAAATCATCAAAGACAAAGTCAGAGCCCAGGCGGAGCCCCTGAGCGTGCTCACCGCCAGAGGCGAGCAGCTGGACATTCACGCAGCCGGAGACTATAAGCTGCGCGCCATGTCCGCCGCCCTGAGCGGTGGCCCCACCTTCGGCGCCGCCATCAACGCAGTGGTCAGCGTAATGAAGTCCGACACGCTGGCGGAACTGGCCGGCACGGCCAACGTGCAGAACGGCGAAGTGAACGTCAAGGCTTACAGCAACCGCGACATCATCAACACCGCCGACACCCTCGGCGCCGGCTCGGTCGGCGCGGGCGTCACCGTGATGGTGCTGACCGCCGGCGCACCCATGAGCCAGGACGCCGCGGATATGATCGCCTACGGCAACATGACCCAGGAAGAGAAAGACGCCAAGGACGATGACGGCAACGACCTGAACCAGTCCACCTTCGACGCCCGGAAATTCATGAATGACGTGAACGCCCGCGTGAACGCATACGACGGAAGCGCAAAGGGTGAAAACGCCAGCGCACAGCAGACGCATCTCTCCGACCGGTACGCCGAGATCCTGAACGGCGACATCCTTGCCAACGACATCAAGGGCAACGGCCATTACGAGAGCAAAGAAGAAGTCGGAACACGGGATGAGAAGACCGGTACAGGCACCTTCGACTCCACCTCCAAACTGCGCAGCAAGGACTTCGACACCCAGAGCTACGACGAGGAAAAGGAGAAACGGGACGGGAAGACGACCACCGAAAGCACCGCGACCGGTGAAACGGCAAAGACCGACGAGGAGAAAGCCAAGGAGAACGAGGAGAAAGGCAAGGCCAATCCCAACAACACCGACCTGGGCCGCGGCGAAACCCTGCAGACCGAAAAGGTCACCATGTATGACGAGGATGGCAACATCACCGAGGACGCGAACAAGGCCGACAGCAAGAAGACCAAAACTGAGGATATCAGCGACACCGATGATATCGCGAAGGCCAAGAAGGTCAACACCTATACCTATGCCGATCCCTCAGACGACAAAGTCATCGCCCGGATCGCTGATTCCGCCGAAGTGAACGCCGAAAAGGTCACCGTGGAAGCAGTTCAGCCCGTGGCGGCGGATCTGCTGGGCATCAGCGTCGGCGGCGGCGTGGTCGGCGTCGGCATCAGCACCGCTGTAGCGATCATGCACAGCAACGTCTCTGCAAGCAGCACCGGCACCATCAGCGGAGCGAAGAAGGGCATCACCGTCAACGCCTCCTCCCTGAGCGGAACCTTCAGCGAGGATGAAGCCTTCGACCGGCTGAGCAAGGCTGATTCCGGCAAGCGGGACGACCAGGTGGCTACCCACATGAACAATAACCTTGCCCCCGGCGAATATTCCAGCACCACGGAAGACACCGAAGCGCAGAACGCCGAAAAGCAGGCGAAGAGCAAGGAAAGCAACCTCAGCAAACTGAAAGAAATCGCGAAGAACCGCTCCATCCGCGTGATGGGCATCGCGGTAGGTGTCGGCACAGTCGGCCTGGCTGCCAGCGCCGCCGTGGCCCGCACCGACAATATCACCAAGGCGACTCTGGGCGGCCGAATCGAAAACGCTGGCGGCCTGACCGTTCATGCTGACCATGACTACGGCGATGTGCTGGCGGCTACCGGTTCCCTCAGCGGCGGCACCGTCGCCGTGGGCGTCAACGTTGCCGTGGCCCAGACCAACGGCACCGTATCGGCCATGCTCGGCACAAATAAAACCGAAAACACCACCAAAGAAGACGAATACGATATCACTACCAACGGCACCGTCATCGTCAACACCCATTCCGATGTGAAGGCGGACGCTCTGGCGGTTACCGTCGGCGCCGGCGTCACAGCGGTCAACGCGGGCGTCGCTCTGGCCATAAACCGCCTGAATCAGGAAACCGGTATCGCCCCCGGCGTGAAACTGAAGACGGAGCAGGATGTGTATATCGCAGCGGACAGCAATACAGAATCCAACACCTGGCTGCTTGGCCTATCGATGGGCTTCGCGGCCGTGAACCTGAACGCAGCTGTCAGCGACGTCGCCGCGAACATCTATACCCATATCGGTGAGAGTTCCGAGCTGAAGGACGGCATCTGGGTGGACCAGATGAATCCCGTGGCGAAGGTGAAGGCGAAGAACATTACCATGCAGAACCATGTTACCAGTTCCGCGACTCCCGCGGCCCTGTCTGTAGCCTCCGGCTTCGGCGCAGCCACCGGCAACGTCCTTCTGGCCTTCAACCAGACCGATGCCCGGGCCATGGTGGACAACGCGGATATCGACGCCTTAAACCTGAACGTGGTGGGCAACCTGAGCGGCTCCGCCGTGAGCAAGCTGACGGCGGCGCAGGTAGGCGTCGTTGCAGTCGGCCTGTCCGTCAACTATGCCGACATGCAGGCCTCCAACCAGGCGGTGATTATGAACAGTACTGTCAAGACCACAGGTTCGACCAACATCGCCACCAACGAAAACGGCGAAACGACCACCGCCGAAGCGACCACCGTCGCCGCGAACATGGGCGCCGTGACCATCGGTCTCAACGGCGCCATCGCCCGGAACAAGACCAAGAACTACGCCACCCTGATCGGCGACAAGAAACTGGATCTGGGCGCCCTGACCATGGACTCCAAGGGAGACTCCACCGCCAAGGCGGAGCTGGACGATATCGCACTGAGTCTCGGAAACGTGGCGGCCTCGGCGGTCATCGCCCTGAATGACGCCGATACCCGCACAACGGTGCTGGTGGGCGACAGCGAGACCACCACGAAAGACAACGAGAAGGGTGAGAAAGAAACCCACGTAGAAACACTTCCGGACGTGCTGAAGGCGGCAAAGGGCCTGACCTTCAATTCCAGCGCGAAGGGTGAAACCAATGCCAAGATCACCACAGGTGGCGGCACGCTTCTGGGCGCGGCGCTGAACGTAGCTATGGCCTACGGGCGCACGAACTCCATTGTGGACGTAGCCATCAGCGGCGGCGGGGAATACGCTTTCGTGAAGTCCCAGAACAGCGGCGCGGACGACACGAGCAGTATCATTGAGGACAATTCTATCGAATTCGTAACCATGACTTCCCTGTACGGCGGCGCTTACAGTCAGGACGTATACCGCACCGGCATTCAACTGACCTCCGGGAATTACAATATTCACGGCAACGTGGACGTAGACCTGGACTACAAAGTCGCGAGCCTTGCGGATGTGGCACCGGCAGCCGGCGGCGTGGACGTCAACCTACTAAACCTGGCGGTGAACGGCGCAGTTGCCAACAACAGCGCCTATGCTGGCACTGACTTTGAAACCAGCATCGGCACCTCCGTGATCGACGGCGATGTCAACGTCAAGACCCACGGCGCCGCTTCCACCAACGCCACGGTGGAGAAGGCAACTGTCAGCATCTCCGGTGCGAAGGTGATCTCCAATATTGCTAAAGCGGTTCTGGGCATGGAGCAGGCAGCCGTCCTCCGGGTCGGCGGAGACCTGACGGTGAAGGGCAAGGTCGACGTCCAGAGCGTCGTGAAGAAGGACGGCGCCTATGCCAAAGCCAAGATCAGCCCGCCCGGCGGCAGCAAGGACGGATTCACCATCGAAACGCTGAATGTCGATTACAGCGACGCCACCGCCCGCGAGAACATGAACAGTACGGCGGCCATTCTGGGCGCAGCCTATGACACCGAAGAAACATGGGCCTGGGTGGACTACGGCGAATTCAAGGATGTAACGGTGCCGGAGATTGACTATGATGAATACAACGAGATCACATATACCTATGATATAGGAGATTACCACTATAAAACAGTTTCAAATGATAACGAGTGGAAAGTCAAGTCAAAAATCCTCTGGGATTTCCAGCATTGGTTAGGGGTATGGACAACGAATTGGGATGGTTTTGAAGCAGCTGTCCGAAAAGCAATCCCAGATAAAAAGTATGCCGAAAAATTGCTTAAAGTTTATTCTTTCTTCCAGTCAGAATGGGATAAAACAATGGCTGAAAATTGGCAAGCTTATATTGACCATGGCTATTTCGTAAGTCCCATAGCCGAAACTTTTGATCTTGATCCGGTCACCAGGAAAAAGGAATACTACTATACAAAAACTTCTGTTTTGGATAAAACACTCCAGAAGGCAGAAGATGAAGGCGTGTTTGATGTCTTTGAAGACGCAGAACATTGGAAAGAGACCCCCATCTATGAAACAGCCATGGTTACACGGACCGTGTGGGAAGAGAAACTGATCCGGGAAAAGGTGCTCCTGCCGAAGTTTGATGCTTCCAAAAACAACCTGAATATCGAAGGAACCCTCAACATCTACACGGGCATGGAAGGCGAAGGTCAAACCAAGTCTGAAGCGACCATCGAAACGACTTATGATGCGAACATGGTGACCGCCGGCAGCATGACAGCCAATGCCAGCAGCACCGACAGCTTCAGCGTCATGCTGGAAGGCATAAAGGCTACGGTCACCGGGGCCGCCACTCTGAAGGCGGAAAGCGACACCAACGCGGTGGCCACCGGCGATAAGGCTGGCGGCGTCTCCGGATTCAACCAGGGCTACATCAAGGTAAAGGCCGGCGTCGGCAAGAGCTCCGACTATCAGACCGTGAATGCCGTCATCGGCGAAGGCTCCTCCCTGACAGCCGACAGCATTGACATCTTCGCAAACAACTATGGTTCGGCAAAAGCCGGGATGAAGAAGGATACGACCATTTCCGTGGTGGGCATCACCGTGACCCGGCAGCCTACTGAATCCTGGTTCAGTACGAATATATCCATCGGCAAAAACGCGGCACTGAAGACGACCGGCGGAAATATGCGTATTTACACCGTTGACAGACCGGATTCCGAATCCAAGGTGATCAGCAAGGAAATCGGCCTGCTGCTGAATTACAACACAATGAAGGGGCAGAACAGCATTACGCAGATCAATAATCTGGATATCGGAGACAGCGCGAACCTGGAATCGAAAAAAGAAATCTATCTTCGCGCATATCAGACGACAAGAGCCATTGCGACGACAGACGTCAAAGGCGGAGGCTTCCTGAGCGGAACAACCGCAACGTCGCAGAACAAGATTAACCGCACAGCCCGTATCAATATCGGCGACGACGTAAGCATCCATGCAAAAGGCGGAGTTGCGGGGCTCACGGTTTATGGAGGACGGAATGACAGTTTCCTGTATCTGCAGCAGGATCTGATCAAAACCAATTCGGAAGTGGACGGTTCCGGTTTCCTTAATGTATCGAAGGCAAAGGCCTATACAGATATCATCAACAACAGCGAAATCCTGATCGGAGAAGGAACGAATATTCATGCATCAGGAAAGGTCCTCATGGAAGCAAGGCTTTACAGCGCCAACGGAATCGGGACCAAATTGTATGAGGACGAAACCGGAACGCTGGAGACTAAAGACGGTAAAAAAGCAAGTTACGGCTTTAAACCAGGCATCGAGACGGAAGCTAAAGTGGACAGCAAAGGCGGCATTCCTGTTCCGAAGTCAACTGCCAAGACGACTTTCCAGGGGAACAACTATATCGGAATCAATCAGGACGGCAAAAGACAGACAACGATCCAGTCTGACAACGGCATCATTGATATTTTCGCTTCCACAGCCGGTACAACCATCAAGAACAATGCCTATTCCTACGGAAAGGGCGGAGTCGGCGTTGCCAGCTCTGTCGCCTGGATTATCTTTGACGCGATGGATGCCGTCTGGATTGACAATGCGAAACTTGACGGCAAAACCGGAATCAAAATTAATGCAGATAACGGCCGGCTCAGCAACTCCAGGTTCACAAGACATACTTACACACATCTGATTGCTGATTCCTTCAGTGGCCTGGATGCGCTGGCAGGCAAAGTCGCGCCGACGACACTGGTGACCGGCAACACGGTGAACCAGATCCGTTCCAACGATGTAAAGGGTGTGATCTTCAAAACCGCGAAAGGAACGATTGACGCTGATCATCAGGATATCGATCCTGCCAGTATTGACGTGGTTCATGAGGCCGCGGATCCCAAGGTAGATCTATGGCATAATCTGACCGCAACCTATAAGCGCTGGCAGGTTAAGATTCTCGGAATCACCATCACCCTGACCAAAGCCAACGTGACAAAAAAATACGAATGGATCGACGTAGGCCGCTGCGACTTCTGCAATAAGGGAACAGAAGTTGACATCCGGCCCACCCAGCAGGAAAGCATGGAAGATCGCTATCAGGAAGCCTATGAACGCGCGATGGCACCGATCAACACTATCCGGTATCAGGCGACCCAACTGAGCACCGATACTACCGCCCAGAACGCAGCCCGGCTGGCGAAGGGCCTGGTGCCGCTGCAGTACATGAACACGCTGGTAAGAACGGTTAATGTCAAAGCCCGGTACGGCGAAGAAGAGGCCCAGGCTGCCAGCAAACTGTTCGTGCTGGAGCTGCCGGTGATGCTGGAGAAGGACGCGCGGCTTAGCAACGAACAACTGGGCAAGTACAAACTGTGGAACAACAGCGCGCTGCATCAGGACGTGTACATGCTGCCGAACTCCGACCGGCTGTACGGCACTGAACAGGACGGGAAGATCCACCTGCAGTATGTGACGGAAGTAATGGTGGACAACGGACAGAATGTGGAAGTGATCACCGCGCTGACGAAGAACGCCTTCGATAATCCAGAGATCCCGATCGGCACCGCCGGAAAGCTGAACTTCAAGACCGGCGAGCTGACCATCCCGGTGGAGACGGACTTCGAATTCAACCTGGACGAGCTTTCCGCCGAATGGCTGATCAAACAGTTCAAGGACGGATTCTTCCGGCGGCTGGGGGCTGACGCGAAGGAAGCCACAGACGTCGTGATGAACGGCGGCGACCTGCCGGCGGGCGAGATCATGGACGGCCTGACGGAGGGTAAGGACGCGGAAGGCCGGATCATCTACTGGCTGGGCGATACGCCCGAAACCGCGAAGGATCCCGACCAGACGCTGATCTACCTGCTGGTAGATCCGGAAACAGATCAGGTGAGCGTGTACCGGACAACGGCAGCCATGCTGGAGTTTGGCGAGGAACCGGTAGCAGTCTCCCTGTACGTATACCGCGACGCCGACGCAGACCGCAAGGAGACGGTGAAGTACGACGTGATGTTCTTCGACACGCCGGAAGGCGAATCCAGCGTGATCAAGATCCTCACCGGACCGGTGGGCGATATCGATCTGGCGATTCCGCAGGCGCTGAAGGTGGTGCTGCGGAAGGGAAGCGTCGAAGGAACGACGATGCCGAGCTACAGCCTCTCCGGCAGCCAGTTTGTGATGATGGACGGCACGAAGGGATCGGCCAGCCTGTTTGACGGCGAATACCAGATCACCTTCAACGGCGACGTATATGAATCCGATTACCTGCGGATCTCCGGAATCAGCACGGGCGACCTGGACTTGACGGTCAAGAAGGACCAGGGGATCTGGCCGGAATGGACCGACAAGAACAGCGCCGTGGATATCCAGAATATCCGGTACACGTTCGTGGAAGAAGAAAACCAGTGGTATGCTGAAAGGCCTACCGAGCTGGAGGTTTCCAGCACGGCGAACGCGGCATAAGACTTTTTCCTGGATTTCGGCTCCCTGCAGTCATTGCGGGGAGCTTTTTCTATTTGGCTTTCCTTTTGTTGAAGAGCGAAAAGCGAGATGATATAATGAGTTGTCAGGCAAAAAAACAATCAAGGAGGGTGCTGCATCATGTACCAGAAACCATTGACCGGAACGGCTACGGATTATTCAAAAAAGAGGAACTGGCTTTCCCTGCCGAAAAGCCCGGAAAAAACTGTGGATCTCCTTTTCCTATACCCTTCAAGCTGCGAGGATCCTCTGGCGCATACAATCTGTTCGGTCAACAATCTCATCATGCGGACCACGGCCAGAAGAATTTTCGGCCAGGAGGCTACCGCCTTTGAACCTGTTGCGAATATATTCGCCCCCTATTGGCGCCAAGTGAACGGGACAAAGCTTTCCAAAATGACGTTTGAGGAAGTGGATGAGGCGGAATGGGCCGAACCGCGGACAGATGTTTTTGCAGCCCTGGATTATTATTTTGAAAACCTGAATCAGGGCCGGCCGTATTTTCTGGCCGGACACTCTCAGGGGTCCCGCCTGAGCTATATTGTCTTGTCGGACTATATGAAGGAGCATCCGGAATACTATGCGAAGATGATCGCCGCTTACTGCATCGGGGACTCCCTGACCCATCAATATCTTGAAGCCAATCCACATGTCAAAGCCGCGCAGGCGGCGGACGACCTGGGCGTCGTCGTTTCCTGGAACACAGAGGGCCCGGCGAACAAAGACAAACCTTCCCTGGTCGTTTCCCCGGGAGCGATTTCCATTAATCCCCTCAACTGGCGTACGGATGAGACCCCGGCAGGAAAGGAACTGAACCTGGGTTCCTATGTGCCGCATTTGCTGACTCCCGGAATGGATGAGCTCCCGATCAAAGCTGACGCCGTGATAGACCTGGAAAGAGGGACCGTCATGGTGACGGATCCCGCTTTCGAAAAATATACGATCACCGCGCTGACCGGCATGAAAGACCTGGAATCCGTCTTCGGTCCGGCCAGCTATCACGGATGCGATTACTCGTTTTTCTATCTGAACATTCGCGAAAACGCCCGACTCCGGGCCGAAACCTGGCTGCAGCGGGGGATGTGAGGTTTGAAATTTTAAAGAAAAAATGTACCTGACTTCCTGTTAGTTCACTATAATTCACTTGAACGTTTCCATTTAATATGAGATAATTACGCTGACGGAGCAGGTTGAACACAGCCTGCTTTTTTACATGTTTCCGCATGGTTTTGTGCTTGAGCGCATGGTTTTCAAATGATATATCCTGGTTGTTGGTATCTGGCGGAAAAGGGGTATGTGTTTTTACGTTGATAATGTTGATAATCTTGATAATCTTGATCATGTTGATCATGTGGGCAGAATTCGCACTCAATTATTTTCGCACTCAAAAGTCGACCTGAGATGAAATTCAAGTTGAAAAGTTCCACTCAAAAAAAGTTCCTTTCAAAAGTACGTACAAATCCGGTTGTGTTATTTGGACCTCAAAAAAAAATGGACCTCATAAACTGATTTTCGCTGTTCTTCGCTTGAACAAGAGGACAGGCAATTCCGGACAGCATGTTCGATCAGCTGAATCATTACCGCGAAGTGATCTACGAACACGTATATACGCATTACAAGGAAGTCGCGTAAGAATAAAACAGGATACTGATTTTCGCTGATCTTCGCTCATTTTCGCTGTTCTTCGCTTGAACAAGGGGACAGGCAATGGTATATTGTAAGCTGCACAGGTGAAATCAAGGGGGCCTATCAGAGATTTTTGAAGAAATTATGTACCTGACTTCCTGTTAGTTCACTATAATTCCCTTGAATGTTTCTATTTAATATGAGATAATTACGCTGACGAAGCAGGTTGAACACAGCCTGCTTTTCTTCTGCATAGCGTTGCGCCTAGCTGAAGATTACGTTGTGAGATCATTAAGCTGATAAGACAGCTCGACACGCATACGAAGCGTGCCGGGCTTTTCTTATACCCTTTTTCCCGGGGTCACAGGGAAACAAATATTTTTATATGGAGGGAATACCCACATGAGTACATCCAGGAACAAACGCACCCGCAACCCCCAGAACCACACGAACAAATGTACCCGTACAAAGCGGAAACAGCAGCAAGCCGTTGCCGCGCAGCAGAAGGCGACTGCCCTCAACACGCCGCCACAGGCAAGGAATGATTCGAAACTGTCGCAAGTAGGAAACTCACTTGCCATGGCCATTGAGGTGGGCAGTATACTTGGTCTGGACGGATTCGGCAACAGTGCTTCCAATACCGGGATCGATTCTCCGCTGTTGGCAGGAGGACGATTCGTAAGATCCGATCACTCTAATGAAGAACTGACAACAACCTATCTGGAAAACTGGGCAGCCAGACGAATCATTGACATGCCCGCGGAGGATATGACGCGAGCATGGTATTCACTTGCGACCGCGCTGCCGGAAAACGCCATGGACGATATCTATCGCCTAGAAGCGAAACACTCCGTAAAACAGGAAATAACCAATGCTCTCCGATGGACCAGACTGTATGGCGAATGCTATGCACTCATCGTTCTGATAGGCGAAGGTGACATTCTTGATCAGCCGCTGGATAAAGACAGGCTCCTGCCCGGATGCTTTCAGGGGCTGCTGGTGCTGGATCCGACAAGTGGGATCGAACCTTCGATGGAACTTGTGACTGATCTGGATGATCCTGATTACGGAATGCCGATGTATTACACAGTCGAAGTTAATATGGAAGATAACACCCGGAACATGGAATGGAACGGACCCGGCGCATCGACAGTAAAGCCGCTGGAATATGCGCAGGATGAATCGGCAGGCAGCATACCGATCCACCGTCGGATCAAAATCCATCATTCCCGGATGCTGGTGTTTACTGGCCGGGAACTGCCCTTTACAGAAAAGCTAAAACAAAACCATTTGGGCATCAGCGAGCTCACCCATATCTGGGATACCCTGATGGAGTTCACCAATGCTATTACCAATATCGGACTGATGCTGTTCAAAACAAACATCACGACCCTGCAGTCGGATGATCTGATGGAAAAGCTGTGTCTTGGCACCATAGAAAACCGTGAACAGGTTTTTGCAGCCCTGCACGGGGAACTACTGTTCGAAACCAGTTTCGGTTTGCGTCTGCTGGGTTCGGGCGACAAAATGGAGAACATGACTTACGCATTTCCAGGCGTGCCGGAGATTCTGGACCGGCTCATGATGATCCTGGCCGGCGCAGCGGAAATCCCCGAAACACGGCTGTTCGGACGCAGCCCTCAGGGAATGAACGCGACCGGCGAAGCGGATCTTCAGCACTACTACGATATGATCAACCAGCTTCAGGAAAGGATGCTGCGTCCCGCACTGGAGAGACTGCTGCCGATCATGGCTATTTCGTGCTGGGGATTTGAGCCGGAGGATATGAGAATCGTTTTCAATCCGATCAGAACAATGTCCTCTGAGATGAAGATGAAACTGGCGGCAGAGCATACAGATCTTGTTCTCAAAGCTTTCGAAAAAGGCGTCATTAACCTGGAAGAAGCGAGAGCTGAACTGAAAGTTCTCAGCGAAAAAACCGAAGTCTTTTCCAAGCTTGATACATAATCCGCAGAAAGGGGGAAACAAAACATGGCACAGAAGAGCAGGGAAGACAAGATCCGGGACTGGTTTCTGGAGATCTGCCCGCAGGCAGTAACCAGCATCCGGGATCTGATCAGCGACCCGTCCACACCAATCTCCTCCAAGGTTCAGTTGATCGGGATGGTGCTGGAGCGGGCGCTGGGGAAGGCGGAGACACCGCTGAAGGTCACCACAACCGTGGAAAGCATGGAGATGGCCGAGGAACGGCTGATGGAGATAATCCATGAGATTCAGGCTGAGGACGAGCAGAAGGAAGCGGCCGAAGGGGAATATGAACCTCTTCGGCTGGAGGCGGATCACACGGAGAACGATCAGGAGGAAGCCGAATGACACAGAACGGCGGTGGAACGGGAAAGAGCCCGGCGGTCAAGACGCTGCTGAAGCACCCGGAACTGATCGGGAAGGCAGTCGGGTTCAAGGATCTGAAGAAGATGCACGGCGAATGGATCCATGAGATGGTTTACGGCAAGGGGGATTATACGCTGCAGGCCCACCGGGGCTCGTATAAATCCTCCTGCCTGGCCGTGGCCATCGCCATGCTGATGATCATATATCGGAAACGCAACATCATTTTCCTGCGGAAAACGGACGATGACGTGGCAGAGATGATGCGTATGGTCGCAAAGATCCTGAAAAGCGAGATGTTCCAAAACCTGTCAGTGCGCATGTACGGGACGGAACTGACGCTGACCACGGAAACATCAGAGATGATCAGCACCAACCTGTGGACGAGCCCGATGGGCTCACCACAGCTGCTGGGGCTCGGGATCCGGGCCTCAATCACCGGGAAGCACGCCTACTACGTGATCACAGACGACATCTGCAACAAGGAAGACCGAAGTTCCCGGGCAGAGCGGGAGCGGACGAAGATGCAGTACGACGAACTGCAGAATATCCGGAACCGGGGCGGACGGATTATCAATCTTGGAACACCCTGGCACAAAGACGACGTTTTCAGCAAGATGCCCAATATCCACAAATTTGACTGCTATCAGACGGGATTGATTCCTCCGGACAAACTGCGTGAAATCCGGGAATCGATGCCACCTTTTCTTTTTGCGGCCAATTACGAACTCCGGCATATCGCCAGTACGGACGCCATCTTTACAACACCGCCGGTGTTTACGGACAACGAGCGGATGATCTACGACGGATACGCGCATATTGACGCGGCCTTCGGCGGAAGCGACTATACGGCGTTTACCTGCGCGAAGAAACAGGAGGACGGGACCATCGTCATGTACGGAAGGCTGTGGCATAAGGACGTAACCAGCGTACTGGGGCAGATCCTGCGGGAAGCTACCAGGCTGCGCTGTAACATCATCCGATGCGAAGACAACGGGGATAAAGGGTTTCTGAAACGGGAAATCAACAAAACCCCGGAGTTTACCGGATGGGCGAAGACCTATACAGAGACCCAGAACAAGAAGATCAAGATCGAGACATATCTGCGGCAGGCCTGGGATAAGATCCGCTTTCTGGAAGGAACGGACAGGGCATATATCGACCAGATCCTGGACTACACGGAATACGCGGAGCATGATGACGCGCCGGACTCGGCAGCCACGATCTGCCGTTTCTTTTCCACACACAGGTGGGACGGAAACCGGAAATAACGCGGTTGCACTAAAAAAAAGTTGCACTAAAAAACGGATGGCGGCAACAGCCGGAGAAGGTGAGAAAAATGTATTTCAATCAGCCTGTGCATGTTCCGGAGGCTCCGGGAAAGCTGGTCTTCAGGAAAAAAGGGGAGAGCACCTATGTGCTGCTTGAAACCGGGCGGGTTTATGATCCGAACCGACAGTATACGCGGGTAGACCGCAAGATTATCGGGATCCAGATTCCGGGAAGAGAGGAACTGATGCTCCCGAACGAAAACTATCTGGAGTTCTTTTCAAAGGAGGAGAAGATGATGCAGGACGAGGAGAAGAGCCTCATTGAAACTTACCAGGAAGAGCGGGAACACAACTTCATGCTGAGAGATTTTTTCGATCAACTGTTCTTTGAGTTTCAGATCATGAGCCGGAAAAAGCCTAACGACGTGGTTAACGAGAACAAGGTAAAACGCATCAACAAGGTGCTGGAGCCGGCCATGGAGATGATGAAGGATCAGCCCTACGCGAAATTCCTGGAGCTCATCCCGGAACCTGAAGAGCAGCAAACGGAAGACGGGAAAGCGATTCTGACCGGAATGAGCTACAGCGACGTGGCGCTGCTGCTGACCCAGTTCAAAGGGGCGCTGAACCGGTATTTCCAGAAGGTTCTGTGAGCGGGAGAGAGATGGCCTGATCGGGAGTCTTTTTCTTGAAATAACGTATATTTTGCGGTAAAATATCATTATGTAAAAAAAGAAAGACAGCGGAAATCCGGAAGGAGACGCTGTGCGTACGAGGAGGAACAAACATCATATGAAAATGAGAAAAGCAACCGCCCTGATCCTGGCTATCCTGATGATGACTGCAATGATCCCATCCTTTGCCGAGGAAGCTACGGCTCCCGTGGCTGTAGAAGCGCCCGCGGAGGAAGCGGTGCAGGCGGAAGCGCCGGCAGAAGAGAAGGCTGCTGAGGAGACCATCGCAGCAGAAGCCCCAGCCGAGGAAGCAAAGACAGAAGAAGCCGCGGCTGCGGAAAGCGCAACGAGCGTAATTTCCAGCGCGATCTCCGACAGTCAGAAGCTGGACGCGGCTTACACGCTGGCGCTGAACGCCATCACAAAAGAAGATTACGAGACCGCCAAGGAATACATCAATATCTGCTTTGCCTACTGCGACGCGCAAAGCAATCCGATCATGTTCTCCGATCTGTTGCTGAAGCGCGCCTGCATCGACGTGGTTGAGCAGAAAAACGATATGGCGCTGCTGAACCTGGACGCAGCAATCCGCGTGAAGCCGGACCTGGCGGACGCCTATCTGGTCCGGACACAGGTTTATGCCACGATGGGCGACGCCGACCGGTCCATCGAAAGCCTTGAAAAGTACATCGAACTGACCCACGACACCGCGATGTATGAAACGGTGGCGCAGCTGCAGGAAGCCAAGGGCGACATCGCCGCAGCACAGGCGGCTTACGACAAATATGTGCAGGGCGCGGGTGCCGAGATCGAGGAAGCGGGATTCCAGGCCGGGCTGTACAAGATGGAAAGCGGCCTGTACGAAGATGCGATCGCCGCATTTGAGCCCTATAAAGACAATGAAACCTATGCGGCCGGCGCGCTGTACAACATCGGCGTGTGCAAAATGAACCTGAGCGACTTTGCCGGCGCGGTGGAAGCCTTTACCGCCTGCGAAGAAAAGGGCGGAGCCTTCGAAGGCCTGTATTACAACCGGGGCGTGTGCGCCCTGCTGAGCGCGGATTATGCGACAGCGGCGGACAACTTCAAGAAATCCATCGAAAAAGAGCCTTACGTGGACGATGCGCGGTACAACCTGGCTATCTGCGAGGTGCAGACCGGCGACTATGAGACCGCGATTGCTACCTTCTCCGAATACGTCGGGGACGGGAAGAACGAAGACGGAAGCGACAAGACCCTCAACTACGGCGCCTACTATTACCGGGCCCTGTGCTACGCGGAACTGGGGCAGCTGGAGAACGCCATTGCCGACTATACCGCGTGCATCGACCATGACTATGAACTCGGGCAGAGCTACTATCAGCGCGCACAGATTTACGCCGCGCTGGGCGACACCGAAAAGCAGAACAGCGACCTTGAGAATTCGATGAAACACTGAGAAACCCGGAAATGAAAAGTAAGAGGGAAGAGAAATGAAGAAAACGCTTGATCTGTTCCTGCATCTGCTGGCCCTGGTGCTGATTCTCACACTGGTTCCTTTCTCCTGCCTCGGTGAAGCGGCACCCGCGCAGGAAGCAACACCGGATCAGATTTACGCCGAAGAGTCCTGGTCCAACGGCATAGATGAGGACTTTGAATACACGGAGGAAGAAAAGACCATTATGCAGTTGGTCCACCTCCTGGTGTATAACGGTAGAATTGCCGAATGGTGCATAGAGGAAGCCGCAAAACTACCCGAGGATTCAAAAACCCGCCGGAAGTATGAAAAATTCGCGAAACAGCTGCAGGAGATGCAGCCCGGCCTCCCGACGGAGGAAGAGAGCAAAGCCTTCTCCGAAAAGGCCCTCAGCTATATCAGCACCCAGCTGAAGGAAGAGGCTGTGGATTATTACAAGCGTTGTGTGGAAGCTGAGCCCAAGATCACGGCGGACCTGTGCGAAATCGCTGACGGGATCGGAACGGAGCTTTTCGGAATCAAATACCGGCTCAAGTCCGCCGGTGATACCGCCGGAAACGGAATGAATATCCAGTATGTAGCGGATATGATCCACGGAGTAACGCGGATGGAGGGACAGAAAAAGGAAGCGAATGTGGATGTGTTAACTCCGCTGACAAAGGATGCCGCCCGGAATCCCGTTATACCCATCGGCGCCAACGGCAGCCTGAACTTCACCACAGGCAGTCTGGCCGTTCCCAGCGGCAACGCCTTCGAGCTGAATATCAGTGAAATTTCCGCCGGCTGGCTGATTGAACAGCTGCGGAACGGATCCATGAGCATGCTTCAGGCTAATCAGAAGAATGCGAACGCCTTCTCCCCGTGGGATATGGATCTGTCGGATGGAGTCATCCTGGAAGGCATTTCAGATGCCGGGGAAGTGAACGGACTGAAACAGTACTGGCTTGGGGATACTCCCGAAACGGCAACGGATCCTGATCAACCGCTCTTCTGCCTGCGCGAAAACGAAGAAGCCGACGAAGCGGCATTCTTCCGCACCAGTCTACGGATGCTGGAAAACGGCAGGAACAGCAGGCAAACAGCCATTGCCATCGTCCCGGACAGCAGGAACGCCGGAAAGAGCTGCCTGGTATTCTATGATCATTCCTCGGCAGACAATACGGTGATCATCATCTCCGACGCGCAGAAAAACCTGAAAGAGGAGACGGCAAGCCGCATGCATGTCGTTCTCCGCGGCGTCCGGGTGAGCGGATCGTCGCTGCCGGCTTATTCCATCAGAGGCCGCTATCTCATCATGGCAGAATGCCGGAACGGCTTCGTGAACGTGCTGGACGGCCTCTATACGGCCAGCTATGACGGAAACACCTTCGAATCGCCCTATACGCGCATTACCGGGATTGCCAAGGACAAGATCAGAATGACCAGCGGGGCCGATCATCTCACCGCGGCGATCCGGACGGCAGATGGCAATCCTGCCAAGCCGGTCAGCAGAGGATGTTATATTATCTGCAGCAGAAGACCGGAACTGATGAAAGTTCAGGTGCCTTTGATCAAAACGCTCGCAAGCACTGACAGGAACGATCGGGCAATAAGATAATCAGGTTGACGGAGCAGGTCGAGCACGGCCTGCTCTTTTTCGCATTACAGAGGTGCGATTGCGGGATTGGTGGACGGAAGAGGGAAAGGGGAGCTTTTTCTTGAAATAACGTGTTTTTTGCAGTAAAATATAAGTTGGTATAAAAAAGCAGAGTTACTATTCGACGAAGCACTGAGGGATCCCGGAAATGAAACGGAAGATACTGATGACAGGGCTGGCCGCGCTGATGCTGGCCGGATGGCTCTCGCTGCTCCCCCTGGCGGGGATGGGCGCCGGGGCCAAAGCGGAGCCCGAAGAGGAGAATGAAGCGGAATGGACCGTGATGTTCTACCTGTGCGGGTCCGACCTGGAATCAAAATACAGCTACGCGACCGGGAACCTGGGCGAAATCGCCGAATGCTGGTATCCGGAGAACCTGCTTTCTTCCGTGGCAGAGGACTATGAGGTTACGCTGACCGATTTTACAGCGTCCGAACCGGGGACAGTCAACGTGGTGATCCAGACCGGCGGATGCAAGGAATGGCATGCCCAAGAGCTGGGGATGGACGTGGATCCCACCGTGCTGCAGCGATGGAGCTATCACTGCTATCCGGACAGCGGGGAAGAAAACGGGCTGGAGGACGGATTCACCCTGGAAACTTCGGTTCCGCTTGCCAGCATGGCGGCCCCGGAAACGCTAACGGACTTTATCAACTGGAGCATGACGCAGTATCCGGCGGAAAAATACGCGCTGGTGCTGTGGGACCACGGCGGCGGCAGCAAAGTCGGGCTGTTCATTGACGAGCTTTTCGACGGGGACGTGATGCACCTGGACGAGCTGCGGCAGGCGCTGGAAAAAAGCGACGCGCAGCTGGAGCTGGTGCTGATCGACGCGTGCCTGATGGCGAACATCGAGACCGCGTGGATCCTGGAGGATTTCGCGAACTGGATGGTCGCATCGGAGGAAGTGGTTCCCGGGAAGGGAACCGCCACAGGGGACTGGCTGCAGCAGCTGTACAACCATCCGGAATGCGACGGGAAGCAGCTGGGGCGGTGGATCTGCGACACGACCCAGTTAAAATATGCCAAGGAGGATGATCCGACCTTCCTGAACATGCTGACCTGGTCCGTGATCGACCTGAGCAAGGTGGAGCAGCTGGCGCACACGATGAGCCGCCTGTTCCGGCTGATGAATGAAGCATACAAAAACTTTCCGAGCCTGATGGCGACCTTTATGAACAATATCCGGGCCGCGGAGGAATACGGCGACGGGCAGCAGAGCATGCGGGACATCGAATCCATCATCCTGGTGCCGCAGACCGTATACTTCATGGAGCGGGGGCTGCGCAACGACCTGCTGGACGCGCTGGAGGAAACGGTGGTCTACAACGTGCGGGGCGGGGCGCACAGCTCGGCCAACGGAATCTCCTTCTGCTACGCGGCGGGGTTCACGCCGGAGGAGATGGAAGTATTCTGCCGGAACTGCGAGAACTCCTATTACCTGGCGCTGCTGGACGCGGTTTCCGCATGGACGGCGCCGGAGTGGGTATACGAAGAAGTGGAACGGCTGCCGCAGATTGAGGAGCTGGAGGACTACCGGATCACAGTCGAAAAGGTGGTCGGGGACAACGGGATTCCGGGCATCCTGCCGGTGGGCAACACACTGAACATCAGCGGCGTATATTACCGGCTGTACCGGAAAAACGAGCAGACCGAGAACACCGTGCGGCTGGGCAGGACGACCTGCGGATTCAGCAAGCAGGGGGACGGCACGCGGATCTGGATGCCGGAAGCCCCGGAAAAGTGGATCACGGTAGAGGACAGGATCTGCTGCGCAGAGCTGATCCGGGAAGAGAACCTGGAAATGCTGTACAACATTCCGGTGCAGATCGGGACGGATGTGAGCAGCCTGCGGTGCGAGAGGACCCTTTCGTTCAACGACGAGGGAGAGTTCGGAAGCACGTTTGGCGTGACCGGGATCTGGCAGGGGTACAACGCGGACAGCTCCATGGCAAACCGCACGCTGAAGAAGCTTTCGGAGCTTTCGGGGCGGACGTATCAGCTGCTGTTCCCGATCCGCGGGGAAAACGGCGGCAGAACGCTGTACGAGCCCGGCGAGGAAGACACGCTGTACCGCCAGATCAACGTGGCGGAAGGAACGCTGAGCCCCGGGACATACTGGCTGGAATACGAAATCGACGATATGTTCCAGCGGGCGATGGTGATGGAGCCGATTGAGATGGTATGGGATGGGAGTTCGATGTCGTTTCCGGGGCTGAGCGAATGG
>Ga0310690_10003994_pt1 | contig 21493 bp, 15 predicted proteins | sample AusTroGonzalo_MG_2_FD_207661 | JGI IMG/M metagenome (GOLD analysis project Ga0310690, IMG submission 207661) | Bovine rumen microbial communities from tropical cattle in Woodstock, Queensland, Australia - Gonzalo_04 (v2) (version 2) | ecosystem: Host-associated > Mammals > Digestive system >... | reverse complement strand
TATTTTCAACCATATATTTAATGCACCACATTATAAAACTACTTGCCAGATTTTTAGGAGACCAACTTATGCAAGCACCCCGTGAAATAAGTCTTTCAAGTTCTTTTGTGTTTTCTCCCATAAGATTAGAAAAAGCAGTTGGAACGCCCATTGTTACAACACCTGCAAGTATATTTTTATAATACGCACCAAAATAATGTGTTGTATTTAATGCTAATTTTCCAAGCCATTCGTGCCTTTTAATGAAATTTTTAGCATCAAGCATTTCTTTCTTTTTAGTTATTATCTTAAAGTTAAAATCACTCACTTTAAGACTATGATAATTGAAGCCTTCGGGCAAAAGTTTTAAGTCCTCTGTAAGATTATTTAATCTTATATTATACTGCCAGCAAAAGTCTTTATCATAGGTGCTTAACCTGTTAACAAAATCCACTGTTAATTTTCACCTGCAATTTCAATTAAATTTTCCATAGGGACTTCATAACAGAGAATTTTACCATTGGTGCATACCGAACATTTTTTAACAGTATCACTGTGCACTTTGAATTTCTTTCCAAGTAAGTGCTTTGCTTCTGTAAATTCTACCATATTCCAACCCTCTGATAAACATTTTTTAGATAACAAAACTTTATTATCTTTGTACCGAGGTTGCCAAATTTTAAAGTTACCTGCTGTACTGCTCACTTTTTTGAACTTATCATAATTCATTAAACTGCCCTCACTTAATAATATAAAATTTCTCTTATCTTTATATTTAACCTTAATGTAAAACAATGTGATATTGTCTTTCAATATTGTTTCTATATGTGCCCTGTTTCATAGAAATCGGTGACTTCCTTGGTAAAAATCTTTCAGCTATTGGCATATAAACTGATTTGTCAGGTTCTTCTGGTTCATATGTAGCAACTTCTTCAACTACTTTATATACACTGCGCCAGTTCTCAAGTAATTCATTTATATCGTCTTCAAAGCCGTGTAATGTAATGACAATATCATTAAAATCGTCTGAATGGTCGAGTTTAACAACTTCTATTTCAGCACCCATACTCATTGAAAGAGGAACATCGCAGGCTACTGGAACACCAAACTCTTCCCTGGGAAATACATTGAAAAGATAATTCAAATGTTCAAGAATTTGAAATACTTCGTCAGGGTGCATATCAATTTCAATGCTGTCGTGTATGAAGCAGAACGGTTTAGATTTCATTTGATTATCCCTTAACCATTCACAGAGTTTATACAGAATAACTCCTGCAATATCTTCTGCCGATGCTTGGATTGGAAAATTCTGTGACTGTCGCATAACACGGTCTGGGTCATCTTTTGAACTTGCAAGATTAATGAATCTTTGTGTTAATGTAGTAACTTTTTGTTCGGATTTATATTGTTGATGTTTACGCTCAATATAATCTTTAATTCTTGGAAATCCTGCAAACATACCGTTATACACTTCTTTTGCCTTGGATAAATCGCCACCAAGATAAGAATCAGCAAAAGTTTGTTCGCTTTCACCGTAGAGCATTCCGAATACTGCGTTCTTCGCTAATCCTCTTTGCCACTTTTGCACATCTTCATATGGTACGCTGTAAATCTTACTTGCAAAGAATCTGTGAATATCAACACCATCAGCAAATGCTTTAAGTAATGACTCATCTTTTGATTCTGCGGCGAGGGTGCGTACTTCCATTTGTGAGTTCGATGACAAAATACCACAATCAAGATAATAATTATGATAAACATCAACTTGAAAACAATATACTGGCTCATTATGCGTTTTTATTGTTTCGATTTTTGTTATATAATGATTATCTTTAGCATATCTTACTAAATTATTAAAATTACCAAAATATTTATTTACTGTATTAATATCTCTTTTGTGTGAATTGAATCCTAACTCATTTTGTACATCAAAAAAGTTATTTTCATTTAAAACTATATAATTGTTTTTACAATATTCATCACACTTTCTAAATGAGTTACAAATAATCGAAATTTCTTTTTTATCTCCGTTTTGCTGAATATTGTTTATGAAAGACAGGTCATTAATTACACTTTCAAAATCAGTATTCTCATCTAAAAGTTCATATATATTATCACATAAATACTGATAAAGCGTAATATTTTGTGACTTAATGGTTCTAATGCCACTGCCTTTTATACATTTGCCATAAACATTTTTAACAAGAGTGTCATATTGTCTTTCACCATTAATTAAAATATCTCTTACTGAAATGTTAAATTTGTTTATTAACTCATATATAGTTTTAAAGAAATTGTTATTATAATATTTCCTATTGCCGATTTTTCTCAATTCTATACATCTTTCATCATAATTACTTTTTCTGAAAGACTCTGCACCATATTTTTTAGAGACATTAAGCATTAAATTTCTAAAATCATCATCTTCCCACTGTCTTTTCACCTTTTCAAGCATTCTCTCACGGTATTCTCTGTCTCTCCAAATTTCCGTACCGTGAATCCTACCGTGCTCTTGCGGGGAAATTCTTGCGATATTTTCAGGAGAATTATTATCAACATTAAAATCTATATGATGTCTGTTGATAAATCCCAATTCATAAACAACATCGTCATACAGTGACTGTTCAACATTATATTTATCAGCAAGAAGATAAGTAAACTCTTCTTTTCCATTAGGATGAATAACATATTCTCTTTCTTTACCAAAATTATCTACTTTTCTTTTGATTTCTAAATGAGATATGCTATCACCAATTTTTAATTGATTTGCTTCTACCATATCTAAAACATTATTAGAGAAAAATTTATGGTCTATGGTACAAATAACGGATTTACCGTTATTGAGTGTTATTTTGTATAGTTTATTTACTTTTTTAACCTCACGGCAGGAATGCCCTTTCGCTATAACATACCTGTTAGTTGAAGTATCATATGAATAAACATAAAACTTATCAAGACCAACTAAATCTTTTATTTTAGGCGAAGTTCCGTCTGCAAGTCTTATTTTTGTGTCACCTACTAAACATCCATCTGGCATAGCAATACAGCCACCAGGGAAACGAGATGTGAATATCCCCTTGATAGCGTCAGAAGCTGGTAGATTGTGCATACCACAGGTCCACCTTCCCGTGTCAGCCATATTCACCTTAAAGTTTGCTTGCATTAGAAGCTGTTTGTTTTCACTTATAGGAACACCTTTTTGATATTTCCGCTCACGGCGAGTTAAAATATCACCATTGCTGTATGATGCCTTATCAACTTCGTAAACATTTTTTCTACCAACTGTTCCATTAATATATGTAGATAACAGTTTAGAGAACTTCTTAAACATTTTGAAATTAAACATCCACTCAAATTCAGGATTCCAGGTCTCTCTGTTTTCAACATCAATGTGTAACATTAGATATAATTCATATATGGTATTCAAAGTATCAGAATCCATATTTTCAAACTTATAATCTAATGCTTTTTTATTTGCTATTATAACTTTTTTGTTTTTAAATTTCGGTTTATTATTAAGAAAATCTAAAAACCAGTCAAATCTTTCAGAAATTGAAATATCGCTTGTTTTAAACTTATATATCATCGAAACGAGCCGACAACTGCCATAATCATCTTTATTTTCTGTTAAAAAATCATTAAGATTAAAATTAGGGTCATCAACCATTATAGCAATATTGTCATAAAATTTAGCGCACTTAATAATAGGCTTGATTAACATCGAAGATACATAATCTCTGAATTCTGGTGATGTGGAGTTAGGGTTTACTATACTTTTCAGTTCATCAAATGTCCTTTCAGATGATGTAGCATTTTCTAAATATTTTTTAAACCATTCCACATAAATATCTGTGCTGTTTTTGATAAAGTCTTTACCCATTGCTATTATATTACCAATAAGAAGTTTATATACTCCTTGTTTATTGGGTTCAAGGCTCATCCTTTTTAATTCATTTGTGGCTTCACTGCTGTTAGGAACAACACCTACAGATTTCGCATATTTTCTTTTGATTGTATATTTTTGAGAATCTAACATTCTATCACAATAGTTTTCAAAAAGATATTTTTCATAATCACTTTTTGTAACTATTTTAAGATAGTCTAACATTAATGGCGATTTAATTATATTGCGAAGCGTTTCTAACATTCCATCTTCGCACCACTTTTCCACTACTTTTGCCTTATCGTCATTCCAGTAAGCACCGTTTCTTTCAAGAACATATCCAGCATAATGGTGCATTTTCCAATACTTATACCCAGTGAAAAGATTTATACCAAGTTTTTCGCCTTCGTTCTTCATCCAATTCTCATAAAAATCTTTTAATTCAAAAAGAATAGAAGAATCAATGCTACCATATCTTGCAATAAGTTTACACGGAATGAAACCATAAGAAAATTCAGGGGCGTTAGGTATTATATCTTCTGCATATCTCTCAACATCTCGCATTATTATATCGAGAGCATCCTTTTTATAATATTTACCTAAAACTGCTCTTGCTTTTAAGAGAGCGTTTTCTCTATCCGCTTTATAACTTTTAATTGCAGATACATATGTATCAAGGTCTTCTGACCAATCTTTTGAGCTTAAATGTAGCATACATTGTTCTTTTAATCCGCCGTTGCCCTCATAATTTTTGGCGGTACCCATCATAAGTTTTACCATTATAAGTAAATCTTCAAAATTAGGTATTTCTAAATTTAACCAATTAAGAGTAGCAGGTAATTCGTGCATACAATTATACACAATTACTCGTTTTCTTTTGAGTATATTTCGTAACCGCTCTTCTATTTTTATTCTCTGGTTTTCTGACATATTAAAATCAATTGAATTTAATACAACATAACAACCAATTTTGCTATCACTTGCCAGTGAAAAGCCAACAACTTTATAACTTTGTGAATGAACTTCTAATGCATTTGTTTCAATATCATACCCTACTGTATCGTATGGGTCGATGTATCTTTCACAAAAATCATTAAATGACCAATAGTCATATATTTCCACTGTTTGGCTCTGATTGTCCTGTAACAACGGTCTGTCTACCTCTACTGAGTCTGTTAGGCAAACTCGCATAGCCGTTTTAATATCAGAACGGAAAGAAAACTGAACATCTTCTCTGTCAGAATTTTTAAGTATAAATGATTGGTGGTATGTAGGAATTGCTTTAAAAATTTTTCCGTTTATGTCAACTTCAAAAATTTTTCCTCTGTCCGATATGAGTTTTATAAATCTCTCACCAATAAGGAATTTAGATGCAATTCCCCCCATAAGCACAATTACTTTGGGGTTAGACGCTAATATATCATTATAAAGAAAATCACGATTTTTCTCAAAATCTTCATCTGTTGGAGTGATATAATTCTTATTTTCATCTTGTTCTATGTCCCGCACACAGTAATTATATCTGCAATTTAACTCATTTATGCTTAATATATCTAATGTTTTTTGCATATTTCTACTGGCACTGTCGGTGAAAGGTAAACCTGCGGTGTCTCCCGCATTTGGTGTATCACCAATAAAATAAATACCAGGTTGTGCAGTCCCCCTGGGACTGAATCTTACCGTTGCCATATTGACCTCTTTCTGCACTAATGGTTGTGCAAATTATATTTTAGCAGAATTATAAATAATATCTTTCAGATTCCACTGTAATCGGTCAATACAAGTTTCAATGTGTTTAAGATATTCAAGAATATTTTCTATTGAAGTGATTTCATCTTCGTAATCAGAAACTTGTTCTGAAACCATCCTTATTTCGCTTTCAATAGCAGAAGTGCTCGGTCTGCCCTTTCTGACAAGAGAAGTGAAAATAGGGTCTTTAAGTTTGCGATACTCTTTCCTAATAGTCGCCAGGTGCTGTTTAATGATGAACATAGACCAAGCTAAATCCTCAGAAGCTATATTTGTTTTATCCAGCTTATCTCTAATTAAGTGTAAATCAGTCGGCTTTGTTTCGTGAATAACAGAGAGAGCCATTTTAATTCCCTGTATTTCTCTGTCTCTTAGCTGTAAATTATTCGCAAGATAATCAATTATAATTTGAACTCTCTCATCAATTTCCATAGCATTAATCCTCCGTTAAATATTGTCTTCTTATTGATACGCTTTCAATTATGGTATCTACTGGAACTTCATTTATACCCATATCGTGTAAATCATTCATTAAAGTAAAAAAGTTTGCATAATTTTTACTGTTCATTATAGTGGAAGAAATGGATTCAGTTATCAAATAATCCCACTCAACCAGTCCTAAATCTACTAATCCTATATTAACACAAAATCTCTCTTTGTCAAGATTCAAAAACGCTTTTCGGTAAGGTACATCCAGACTTTCACACAGCTCTTTCATCTCAAATTCCGTTTGGGGGTAGTCGCCAAGATACCAGGAGTGTTCTCTGCCAGTAGTTTTGCAAAAGTGCCTTAAAACTTTAATCAAAGCATTAGAATATTTATCACCTACACCTTTACAGGAGCTTGGTATGTTGTCGCTCTCATCACCTAAAACAGCCTTATATATCACAAAATCGTAAATATCAGTATAATTTTTCTCTGTTAAAAATTTTTCTAATGTCCACTTTTCTTTTGCCATTGGTCTGCGAACATCTACATTTTCTGATAATAATTGCAACATATCTTTATCATCAGTCAAAACGATAGATTGTTTAGTTATCTGTGTTAGAATATAAATTAAATCATCACCTTCCCAACCTGTTATCATTATGGCTGGCACGCCAAAATAGGAAAGTGTAGTAACTAATTTATTTCTCTGTTTGCGATATTGCGTAATATACTCATCAGCAACAGTATCACTTGTTATTGATTTGATTTCTGTATCTCTTTCATCTGCGTGTTTATAATATTGGTCTAACTCAACTCGTCTTGGTGATAAGCCGTGGTCAAAAACGACTACTGGAAAGTATTTGGAGCGGGTCAGTATTTCTTTATTAAATGAACGAAGAAACCCAAATACGCCACCATAATGCTCACCGTTATCATTTACCATTCCATATATTTCAGGTTGGTGTAATTGTCGGTGTAATAAGTATGAACCATCAATTATCATTAAATTACTAAAAAGTTTTTCCGTATCATTTCACCACCGTTTTAATTTATAAAAAACTTAAAATGTGGAGGTGGGTTTTATTCCCACCCCCACTTTGGTTTATTAGTTTATGCAACGGCTCTTGCATCAAGAATTGCAAGGAACTGTGCAAACTGCGGATTAAGGGTTACTGCCATAAACTTGTTTTCATCGGCGTTCTTTGTCTGCTTGTTTTCAGAGTGGGTTGTGTAACCCGTGAAAGCAAGGACTGCACCCCACATCGTGTTGCGGAAGTTGGCAACATCTTCTGCATTAAACTCACTGATAAGCTGTGTTCTTCTTTTGAGCATTGTATTCTTCTGTCTCTCTGTCATATCATCAGTTATAGGGAACAGGTCTTTAACTATCTTATTGAACTGGCTCTGTGACATCTGGATATTAGCATATTTTTCAGCTTCCTTGCCAAGCAGTTCAATGGTTTTGGACTGTTCTGCCATAATTGACTTAGCCGCTTCAATTCTCCAACTTGCTTCACTGTTGTGTCTGATACGGATTATGTTGTTTGCGTTTTTCTTTGAGAAAACTGCAGGGAATTGATTCTGGCATACAATGCGGAGAGGCGTGAGAACTGCACCGATGGGGTATCTACCATTGAAAGAATTTTCAAGGCAAGTGTAGAGCTTAAATTCGTCACCGAGGATTTTGCTTTCACCCATCTCAGCAATAATGTAATTAAGACCAGTGTTTGTTCTTCCAGCCTTGACGGGCGTTGCATCAAGATAATCAAGAAAGCTGAACGCTTCGCTATTCTGGATAACTTCATACTTATCTCCCACAATGCCAATCGGTGTTCCGTCAGGGTAAACTGTTGCCACGCTACCAGGAATAATGATTCCGCTTTCTGTGGTAATAGGTTCTGTTGAGATGAACTCGTTGATGCCTGCGGTTTCAAGAACCTGTTCTGTGCTTGTGCAGTTTGTTACATCTGTGCCAATGTTGTGCCAAGTTGCTATTCTGTTACTCATTTGTTTGTCCTCCATTTTGTTTAAAAGTGTTTTTGTGTTTTGGCTTACACTATATATAATACATTGACAAACACTTTTTATTGAATTTTTTTATTTTTTTTTCAACAAAATATTCTGGATACAGAATAGCAACCCGTGCAACTAATATAATATGGTATTATTATATTATTATATAAATTTCTATTAAATTATTATGCTCCACTGCTTTCAGTATCTTTATTAGTGTTTTCAAAATACTTTTTAAAATACTTACAACCGTGCATTAATTCTTTCTGGTAATCACCGTTAATGAGTCTTTGACCTGGATATATAGTATCAATTACATCAATAAATCTTATTTGAAGTAAATCTACAAAATCTGGGTCAGCCTTTGCCATATCCATAAACTCATTTTTACGATATGATTTAACCAGCGGTCTAATATCTTCACTAATAGCTGGATATTGCTCGCAGAGTGTTTCTATTGTATCACCAATAGTATACCAGGCACCTGCTTTGACAATTCCCACATTTTCTGTTGATATATATCTTATAAATGACTCCACTGGGTCTATCCTGCCACCACGGGTTGCATCTATATAACACGGTATATCAACAAACTTGGGAGAAAGTTTAGATTTATCCAATTTAACCATTGAAGTCGTACCAATCATAAAACCCCTGTCATATTCGTCTTTTGGTGCTCCAAATATGATATGAATATGAGCATCGTGTTTCATAGCAAAGTTACCGCTTGCGCCAACAGTAGCGACATATGCACCAGGCTGTGTGAACACCTGTTCAAGCAGTCCAAGAAACATTGGTATTTTTTCAAGGTATGGAAACAAATTTTTAAGATTTGCTTTAATGATTCTCGGCTCTTCCATCATTGTTCCTGCACCAAAAGCATTTCCGCCCTCATCAATAGCTTTTTGCTGTTTCTCTGTACCACCTGTTGAGAGGGTGTCGTACACTTGGAATGTTGTAATATCAGGCTGTGTTTTCTGTATTTCAAGAATTTTACGAAGAATGTCAAACATATTCTTGAAAGCATCTTGAAGATTTGTTGCAGGCAATCTTAGAACTTTACTCGTATCTACACCAAGGGTTTGAAGTCTTGCATTATCCATAGATGCTTCCATATCATATATCACGGGAATGCCATCTGGATATTCTTGCTGATAATTTGCCATACACTGATACGAAAATGTAGATTTGCCACCGCCTGGGTGACCAGATATTCTTGTAATCAGTGAAAGTGGAATACCACCACCATAAATGCAGTTTATTGCATATAATGGTGTGGAAACTTTCTTGCGATTACTCATAAGAGAACCTTCGTCAGCAATTACAAAATTTGTATTTTCTGTAAGTTTATCGAAGAAATCTCTACTTGTTAGTGGATTTACTGTTACTGCATTTTCTGGTGCAGTTTCAATATCGTCTTTCTTTTTTCTTGCCATATTGCCTCCAAATTGTAGTTGGTTATGTGGGTTTCCGTATTTCAGGAAACCCAACATACCATATTAGTTATCAATAACAATTAGCTGTTTTTACGGCAATCCATTTCTGACAGGCAAGCCATACACTTGGTTTCGTTGCAATACTTACCAAAGCATTCAGGTCGGGAATTGTCCGATGTGTCAAAAGGGATATCTTCTTCTATAATGTTGTTAAGAGCCTGCTCAACTGCCTTTACTTTTGTTTCCTCTACCGTAGGCTGTGCAGTTGCAGTTTTAACATCAGCATTAGGGTTTACAACAACATTACTGTTAATATATTCTGCCCTAACAGTGTCGGCAAGAGTTTTTGCGCTCTGCCTCACCTCGTCATTAGGATATGACGGAACAACACACTCTCTAATGTCAGGAAGCCCCTCAAGAACTGTATCATAGTCTTCCTGGCTATCAAAAGCAGGACTCATACCGTTAAGGGGAATAGATGCTCTGTAAGCGGGGAATCCTCCACCTTGCGTTGCTCTTTCAAGGGAAATGGTGTAACAATTATTATTATTTACAATGTTAGCAAGCTGGCTTGCATTATCAGCAAACAGTTTATTAAGCTCATCGTAAACAGTCTTGGGGTACATAAGAAGAACAACTGCACCTTCCGTAATACCACGCTCTTCATTAAGAATCTTCTTGGGTGCTTCAATAAGTTTTGCGAAAGCAATACCTCTTGTTTTGTATCCGTATTTTCTAAGAGCACCGCATCCATCGCCTTTAAGGGTTTCTGCTTCGTTGATAGCAGAGCATACGGGGCAAGTCTCACCAAAAGCGGCAAGGCACGGTACTTTACCCATTTCACCAGTATCGTGGCGTGTAATTTTTCTCTGAACCGCACCAGCTTTGGGGTTAAAGAAAATCTTAAATTTGTACTGTCCGTCAACATACGGATAAACTGTGGGATAGCCACTGTTTGCGCTATTGCTGTTGTTGCTGTTTTTGGCAACAGCATTGACTTCTTCATTAATGCTATTAACAAGGTTAGTAAGGTCAAATTCCATAATTAGTGTTTCCTTTCTTTAATAAAAAATTTGTTGCGTGTACCAACATAACCTGACTCTTTGTTTTATATTATATTATTTAATTATTATTTTATTTTGTTTTTAAATATTATGTCCGTGTTTTGGTACACACGCCTATGCTTTTCTTTTGGCTCATATAACACGAATATGTTGCCGATTTTAAATGATTGCTACTTCATTAAATTATCACCACCAATTCAGTTTTTAATATATATAATACACTGAAAAACGGTTTTTATTTAATTTTTACCATTAAAATATGAAAAAATTGTTTTGTAAACATTACCGATGTATTGAATTTTATTAGCTTCAACAAATTCATTGAACCTATCTTCGCCCATATCAGCCGCATCAATACCGTTTGGCATATCTACATAATATAGTTTTCCAGTGTATATATTTGTTAATTTATTTAATAATTGTTCGTTACCAGCTTTACCAGCAGGGTCACCATCCAGCACACAATAAATACTCATAGGATTTTTATCAATTATTTTATTTATTTGTTCATCTGACGGTCTGCACCCATAAAGTGCAACTGCATCTTTTCCTGCACAAATTGCAGTTATAGCACCCTCTACGATTATTAAACGGTCACAGTTTTCTTTAATTCTGTGCAAGTTAAATACAACATCTGTTTTCTTAACACCAGACGGATTTTTATATTTAGGAATCTGGTTAGTATATGTTCTTGAGGAAAACATATCTGTCCAAATCCCTCTGTCACCATATACTTGATTTGGAATGACTATTCGACCAAATAAGTCATCCGTCCCCAGCCTTAAATCATAATATTTTATTTTATCTGGCGTTATTCCACGATTTATGCAATACTCGTAAGCAACAGTTCCCTCTGTAATTTTATGGCTTGGAACATAGAACATATTATCCTCAGTATCGTCATCATCAGCAAAACTATTGTCGCCTTTTAAAAACATTTTATTTAGAATATCATAAATTTTTGCTGAATTTTGTAATTGCCTGGTATCTATTACTCTACCTTTTGCGCCGCACTTGAAACAGAAAAATGCTGTTGTTTTCTTATTTACATACATTTTATGGTCTTTATCTGCTTTTCCTCTTCGTTTTTGGCAAAAAGGACAATCATAACGCATTTCTCCGCCAGCATCTAACCACTCATCACCAAATTTGTATTCAATGGCGTTAATTTCATCAGTCGTCATATTGGCTCCCATTGTTTTGCTCTGCCTCTTCTCGACTTTTAATTTCATCATACTCTCTTTGAGTAATCGCTTCTATTCTTGTGTTAGCACCATTCATTTTAATTCTTATAATAGAACCAACCTCACCTCTTCGGTTCTTGGCAATAAATAAACTGCCAACAGAACTACTGCGGAATGGTTTTCCCATTGTTATCATCGTATCAATAATTTTTTGTTTCTTGGACGATTCAGCCGCCGCTTCAAGGGGTATTATTTCTTGATTCCAGTATCCAGGTTTAGGTTGTGAAACAATAAATACAACACTATGATTTTCGACTGCAAACATACCCATTTTGTTGTATATGAGTCCACCACTTTCATATATATTATCTTCGTCATCTTTTGAAATATTTTCATCATAGTCAATGATAATCATATCATAATGGTGCTTATTATCTTTTTGTAATCTTTTTATTTCTTCTATTAATTGTGTTGCATTGAGTTCACACTGTGCATATGATACAACATTTATTCTACCCAATGCTCCGTCAAGATTATTGTTTTTGATAGTATTTTTTAATTCATTGACAGACATCTCAACAAGCCTGTTTGAAGCAATCCCAGATTTATTAGAAAGATACCTAATAATAGCATCGTATCTTGACATATCTCCAAGAAAAATGTGTAAAACTTCATAACCCTCACGAGCCGCAAACATACCCTGATTAATCATAAGGGTTGTCTTGCCTGTTCCTGGCGGTGCAGATACCATATTAAGTGTTCCTGGCGACAGTGCTTTAAATTGCATTCTTTTATTAACTGCATCTATGAAAAATTTAATCATCATAGGATTGTTTATGTCACCAACAGTTTCACTTATAATATCTTCAACTACAGATATATCACCAAGATTATATGCTTCTTGTTTTTTACCAAGCGTTAAACTTAAGTCTTCGCTTAAATTTCCTGCAACCTTATCAAGGTCTATTTTGCCTGTGTTTGTTTGATAATTAACGACATCTCTTAATGAGCGTTCTATTTTATTTCTTCTTATGAAACGAATTACTTGTTCGTATAAATAATCTTGTGATTTCATTTCTGTGTTATAAATCTTACTCATACAAACAACTATGCCGTTAGTATATTCTTTATTTTTATCAACACACTCATTAATAATCATACTGCTCAGTTCTTTTTCGCCAGGCAATATGTGATATTTATTATAAAAATGTTTTAAACATCTGAATATTATTTTATGAGTCTCTGTGTCAAAATATGATTCTTGCACAGAATCTGCACATTTACCCATTATGTATTCGTCTTTCATAAAACCATAAAGAGCAATATCCTGTAGCTCTCTTGCAGTTCCGTTATCTTCCAATGTTGCGACCCTCCTAACAACATATATAATACATTAAGTCTTAAAAATTATTCATTATTTTCTAAAATATTAAAACAAGTTTCCAAATCTTCAACTTGAATTCTATCAAAAATTCGTTCACTTGGTATCCCAAAAATTTGTTGATACCGATTTAGCCTATTTGCAGAATGCTTTTTTAATACTGAGTCGAAATCGTCTGTAAAATCTACTATGTAGGCATATTTACCATTTTTTGTTCGCCTCAGTGCCCTACCTACGCCCTGTATTTGTGTCCTCTCACCATTACCACCGAACCCAAGTATGATAACATCCAGATTGTGTATATCTGCGCCCTCGTATAAGTGGGTTGTTCCTATTAAAACCTTTATTTTGCCTGTTTCAAAATCATTTAAAATGTTATCATCATTTATAAAGTTTTGATTCAAAAATTTTTCAAATTTTCCACTACCATAAGATGCCCCAACAACACTTTCCATTCCAAATTCAGAGAATTTAGTGAGTAGAAGTCGTGACCATCTAATAGTATTAACTAAAATAAGCACTTTTCTATCATTTTTAACAAAAAACTGTGAACATTTAACTATTAACTCATTTCGACTGTCTGATTCAAGGCGAATTTTTTCTACATTATGCCAATTACTGCTATCATTATTAGGAATTTCTTCATCAGCATTATGTTTCATTCTAAACAATGCTGGTGTTGCTAATCTGTTACTGTCTATCATATCACTTGTTACGACATTCATTAACAACGGTCCCGTTGCACTAAAAGCCAACACTTCTTTAATGTCATAATCTCGTATATCTCTAAACCCAATATGTTCCTGCAAAATGACAGAAGCTGATACACCTATTGATAATATGAGATTAGGCATATTATAGGTTGGTTTTCTAAATTGTTCAGAATTAAAATGGTGTGACTCGTCACCCAATAAAACTGTTACACCTTTAAGTAAATCAGGGTTTTTATCAATATCATTACCCAACGATGATGGGTGACATATATTAACTGAATTTTCTCTGATTTCTCTTGTTTTAGTGTAAGAAGTTGCAGTTAATCCGTATTTTTGAAATCTTTTTACAGTTGAATTAACAAGATTAATTGTAGGCTCTAAAATTATCGTAGTGGGTACTTTCCCAAATATATATTCTAACTCTTTAACAATACCACATAATATTTCGGTTTTTCCGCTACCTGTTGGTAACTGTAAAATGCCACGCCTAATTGCAACAGCTTTTCTGATGGCTATTGCCTGTTCTTCTCTCAATTCTATCCCAGGTAAAATATGTTTTAATTCATCAATATCTTGTATGTGTGGTATGAAATCAATTTTAACTCTTTCATCTTTGATAACTGTTACTTTTATATCATCTTCAATAAAAAATAATAACCCTATCGGAATATAAATATTTCCGTCTTCTGACTCTGTATAATATTTAAATACTTTAGGCTTGGTTCTTACTTTTTTACCGTTTTTTAAACGCACTGTTTTAGACGGTTGCTGTTTTATCAATATGGATTTCAATCCAACTGCCGTGCAATCGTCTTTTTCAACAATTATCCAGTTATCAGTTAAAGTTATCAATTATATCACCTATTAAAAAACTACATACTCCCAATCAGATACTTTTCTTATGTAACCTGTCCCCTTACTGTTGTATGTTGGGGCAACAGCGTATTTACTGCCATTGGGAAACTTTACTGTTTGTGTATATGATAAATTTGCATCACTTATTACTTTTAATTTTTCTTTGTTTTCTTTTGTTGGCATTTTAGCATATTTATCGTATTCATAGTAATCTATAAATACAACCTCTGCTGGAAAACATATGCCATTAAATGAAGCAAAATCTACACCCATTGGTGCAAATTCTTTTGCCGAAACTATTCTGTTTAATTTAATTAGTCGTTTTAATGGCTTGTTTAATTCTATTTCTTCTGTTCTTAAATTATGATAATACAATGCCATACACAGCATTTTATAATAATTAAATACTAATCCATAATTTGAATCGTGTTTAATGCTTTCTGATTCATATCGTGCCAATTCTTCTTGACACTTTAAATACGAGGAAATCCAGGGTAATTCTTCTTCAGATAATTCATTAAAGTTGATTTCGTATTTTTCCATTATTGTTATACCTCAACTTTAAGTTCCTCTTTAATGCACACGGCATCACTTTTATCAATGCAATCAAAAATGTAATTAATTACTTTCATTGTCACATTAGTTGAAATGTCACTAAAGTAGAAATACTGTACAAATCTTTCAAGGTCAACAAAATCTATCCCCGAATATTTAACGCTCTTTCTTGTATCCGTGAGTTTTCCAAGTGATTTATATGCCATAGAGAAACTATTAAGATAGTTAATAAGAAATTTAGAATCTTTGAAACCAATACCCTCTATATCATCTACAAGTTCATCTTCATTAAGGTTGATTTTAATTTTAGATTGTTTAATAACATTAAGAACTTCTCTTAACGAGAGTTTCATTTCACCGAATACTTTGTCAGCTTCATCATCTGTCATATAACTGCCGTTATCTTTAAAGGCGGACAAAAAATTGATTTCATATCTAATATCAGAATCAAGAAAACTTTTAAGGTTGTCAGCGTCAATAGATGCTTCTATCCCAAACATTGGAATAAGTATATCGTGATATTTTCTCATTGAATACATTCTATATGTGCTACTAATGGTATTGATTTCAAAAATTCCTACGCCATTGTTTTCTGTTTCAATCTTTAATTTATATACACAGTTGGCGTAATACTCGTCTGCTTCTTCAAGTATTTCATCAATTTCGTCAAGTTTTTCCCTTATATCGTCTCTGTTTATTTCACCTGTATCAGATATGATAACACTTAAAAGAATATTGTCGGCTGAATCAATGACATAAAGCGAGTTGTCTGTGAGTGCATTGTATGATTCGCCGTTTTCACAATTGGTAATCAGCATTTGCCAATTGGTGACATCAATATTATACAAGTCTTTTGAAAGTCTGTATTTTATACCAAGACAGTCATAAATTGTTTTTTTGCTTTCTTCATTAATGGTAGTATAATATTTTTTACCGTCATCGCAAGTGAATAAAACAGTATCGGGGTCGGTAAGTTCAAATTTTACTTCATCAGAAACAAGTATTATGGTGTTTTTAAACATAACATATCCTCCAGAATTTTATTGTGAAATTATTATACAATGGTTTATAACTCGTGTCAATGAATATAATTATAAATTTTGGGTTACAAAATTTGTAACATCTTGATAACGGGTAAATGCACGGACATCTTTTAACAAATCTTGATATATTGTAGTTAAATATGCGAAAATATCATTATTGTTATTTTTAACTTGTTTTATTTCATCTTTAAGGTTTTTTATTTCCACATCGTGTTCTTTTGTCAGATAACTTATTGGTTTAGATAAAACAGCCTTTGCTTGCTCTCTATCCGCTTTGTATTCGCACATTAAGAAATCTACGGCTTCTTCATAACCCATTTTAACAAAGTTATTTAAATGTTTTTGATTTGTCTTGAGTTTTTGGATTATTTCAAGAACTGTTAATTTATATTTCAGTGATTTTAATTCTGTATCAAACTTCTTTTTTATACACTTAATGGTATATTCGAGATTTCTTTTTACCACTTCGTGTAATCCACAAAATACAGCAATACCATCATCTGCAAATATGAAATTGTATGATTCACTTGATGAAAGTGCTTTTATTATTTTTTGCTCAATTTCTTTTATGTTCACTCTTTTGCGAGGAACGAGTTCGACAACATACCTAATTTTTTCAGCAGTTTCATCTCTTATATCAACTTTATCGTCATTAATTTCTTCTGATAATGCTTTTGAAAGATTTTCAAAATCTTTCCCATCTGGAACATTTGTAATTATGAGTTTTCTGCCGTCTACCCTAACTATTGGTGAAAATTTTGCTATCCCTTTTCCTGTGGTTAAAAGGTCTTTCCATTCTGATTTGCTCATACATAAATTAGCACCGTTATTATACGGTCTTATCATAACATCTGGTGCGTTTTCTATGTTTTTGTTTTCAAGAACTTTAAGATAATATTTAATTAAATCAACAGAATTTAATGCAGGAATATTCACATTACTTAAGCCTGTTGAAATACCATATGCACCGTGTAAAAAGCAAAGTGGTAAAAGAGTTGCTAATGCGTATGGTTCGTCAGTATTCATTTCGCCAGGAACAATGTCAACATAATCAGCAAACGACTCAAAAATTTTAATCGCTAAATCAGATAACATTAATTCGGTATATCTTTCGGCGGCTGGTGGAAACCCAAACCCACCAAAATTTCCTTTCGTTTCATACAGCGGAAATTTGCAATCATACTTACTTGCTAATGATACTAAAACACTGTAAATTGATTGTGGATGCGGATGTAATACCGTTATTTTACCTGCAACCTCTGCGGATTTTATAAGGTGTCTTGGCAAATATTCATAACTACAATGAATGCACCTTTTGTGTACAGCCTTACAGCCATCTATTATTGATGGGTAGGCTCGTGTTGCAATGACATATTTACTGTATTCTCTGTAATTATCAGTTACTATTTCTACACTATCTTTACTCTGTATCTGCATTTGCAGACCCCCTATACTATATATAATACATTTAATTTCATTTTTTATTCAATGTTGGAGAATTTTTTTTATTTTTCACCATACTTGACATATTTAATACTGTGTATTAAAATAAATACATTATATATTAATGATATTTCTTTACGGCGAAAATAACTATGTTATGCTGTTTTGGTCGTTTATGTTTTAACTTATATATGCTAAATGCAACACAAAGTTTTTGGGCTGGAATATAATTGTAACACATATACCGTAAAATTACAAGTAGGTGAATAAAATTGGCTGATGGTTATAATAGTGAATCAATACAAGTTCTAAATGATATTGAACACATAAGAAAAAGAAAAGGTATGTATATTGGTGAGGGTGAAAACCCACAGCAACTAATTTCGGAAATAATAGATAATGCTATTGATGAAGTGCAGGGCGGGTTTTCTAAAAAATATACTGTTACCATAGACACCAAAGAAAACAGATACACCGTTAGAGATTTTGGCAGAGGAATACCACACGGTAAAAAAGAAGTTGGCGGTGAGAAAAAAGAAATTCTTGAAGTTCTCTGCACAAAAAGTAATTCAGGCGGTAAGTTTGATAATAAGAGTTATTCAATAAGCAGTGGTTTGAACGGTCTCGGTCTAACTATTACTAATGCATTAAGTAAAGAATTGATTATTTCATCATATAGGAATGGTAAATGTGTCACCCTTATAGCACACAATGGTAATATAGAAAATATAAAACACACCACTACAAAAGAAAAAGACGGAACTTATGTTAGTTTTATTCCCAATGAAAAAGAATTTATTTCACCATATATACCATTAGATTATATAAAATCAAAATGTGATATCTCTACTGCATTGGGTTTCAATGCAGAGTTATTTGTTGATGGTAATAAACAAAATTTGAACACCAACATATTTGATTTAATACCTGATGATAACAAAATTAGTAAATATTGTGATATTAAATTGAAAGATATTATTGCCACTAACGGTGAAATAATGAAAACAGCAATACAATACACAAGTGAAACAAATGAAAAATATTACGGTTACACAAACCTCTTATATAATTCATTAGGTGGTACACACATAACTGCCTTATCTAAGACTATTAGTGATACTTGGACTGATTACATTAAACAGAATAAAATTAAAACCGTTGTGGAGTTAAAGCCGTCTGATTTTCTTATTGGTATCAGAGCCGTGTGTGCTGTGTTTATTTCAGAGCCAATGTTTACATCACAAACAAAAGAGAGGTTGAAAGTAGATAAACACTATTTTGATGATATGATGGTGAAGTTTAAGAAAATATTTACAAAATATTTATCAGAAAACAAATCATTATCTCTATCTCTTATTAAACGGTTTGAAGAGTACAGGTTGGCACAAAACAAGTTGTTAGCACGAAAAGAGATAAGCTCGTTTATAAAAGTAAATAATGATAATCCTAACAACATACGCCGTAGGGCTGTTGTTCCTAAATTAATAGATTGTACATCTGTTAATAGGGAAAATACAGAATTGTTCATTGTCGAGGGTGATTCAGCTTCTGGACCAGCCGCAAGAGCAAGAAATAAAGAATTACAAGCGGTTTTACCATTAAGAGGTAAAATCCTTAATGTAACAAATAAAAATCCAAAAGATGCTGTGAAATCTCAAGAAGTTTGTAATATTGTTAATGCTATTGGCTGTGGCATAGGAACACAGTGTGACAGTTCTAAATCAAGATATGAAAAGATAATTATTAATGCTGATGCTGACCCTGATGGTGCTAATATTGTTTGCCTTGTTTTATCTGTTTTTATTAATTTGTTACCAGATATTGTTAAAGACGGCAGATTATTTATAGCAGTTCCACCGTTATATGGTTGGAAAGATAAAAAGGGATACCATTATTCCAATAATAAAGATAATATCCCCCAAGGTATTAAATTTACGAGATATAAGGGTCTTGGTGAAATGGATGATGATGAGTTTGGCTATTGTTGTATGAACCCCAAATCAAGACAATTAGTACAAGTAGAATACCCTGCTGATTTAGATTTATTTAATCATATACTTGGAACATCTGCAGGTAAATCTGAATTATTAACAGACTTGGGTATTGTTAGAAATATGAGATAAATAAAAATAAACCGTCCAAATCTCAATCAAGAGAAAGGGCGGTTTTATTTTTATTTTTATTCAATTCCAAAAATTTTTTTAAGCCTCTTTACCGCTTTTTGACCTGCGTAAAATCCTATTGAACCGTTTGGTCTATCAAAAAATGTCTTAAAAATAATATCATTATTATATATTTTTTTGCTTGAGTAGTTATTAAGCAACTCTTTTTGTTCATCGGTGAGTTCCGAGTAGTATTCTTGAAATTCTGACCAGTAATGTTCGGCAACTTTCGTGTCAGGGGCATTAAGACAGAGTTTGCATATAATAAATTTTCTTTCAACATCATTAAGAGTCTCTATGATATCAACAAAAGCACCAACTGTGTCAATTTCTTCGTAACCGTAATCAACATATTTACGCTTACTTACAGCCTTATTATAATATATTGACTCTATATCATTGTCTGTGAGGTCTTTATCTGCATATTTTTCATAATCAGTGTCATCAACGGGAGGATTATGTCTTGTTTCTTTATCAAGCAGTCTATAAAAATGATTTTTAAAGCACTGGTGCACAATGGCTTTACCCTCTGCGCCCTCAAAAAACATTTTTTGTATATCAATATCTAAACTTACAAATTTGAGATAAAGTTCACTAATTACATCTTCAGCTTCAAGACCGACTAACTGACACTGATTTTTACTTTTGTTATAAAGATTATAACCCCATTTTTTACAGAACGCAATTATTTCATCTGTCTGTTCTGGTGTTAAAAATTTTTCCATTTTGTTTACCCTCTTCCTTATTTTGTGATACCATTATATTATATACTCTAATTGATGTCAAGAAAAATTTTCAAATTTTCTTGAAAAAATTTACATTTTTATTTTTAGTACCCGTATATTGGATAATCAATAAAGCCATTACTCACTGTTATACCACCAACTACCACATACTTTATGTAATCGTCCATTCCTTTTGTCGTATTATTTTGCGAATACGGTTTTCCGCTAACAGTTCCACCAGATATTGTAGCATTTTCACATATTTTTGCAATTCCTAATATATTACCATCTCTTATATTTGCGTTTTCAACAATTAAATTACCAGCAAAAACTTCGGTTTTTCCTGAACTATTTTCTTGTTCATATGCGCCCACAAATTTACCGCCTGATATATTAGAATTACCACGTATTGTTATAATTCCACACATATCTCCGCCAGTAATGTTTCCACCAGTTATGTGTATTACAGACTCTATATTACTGTTAGGTACGTTTCCTCCCATATTACCGCCAGATACATATGCATTTCCGTGAACATACACTCCACCATTAAAAAGTGGAGCATCACTAATTGTTGAATTACCATAAGCCTTAAACGGCGGTCTCACTTGAATTGCGTGAAAATTTTGTAATGTTGAATTTTCAAAAACTTCTATATTGGAATTATCCACAGAACTATTTACACAATTAGCATTACCGTATATCAGCAATCCGCCATTATTACCAAACGTACAATTAATTATAAAACTGTTTCCGTAAATTTCATTATGAAAACCAGATTTTATTTTAGTATTGATTATTTTTGCATTTTCAAAAATTTTAATTGGTTTTTCTATTTCACTATCAATTATTACAACACTATCAAGTGTTTCAACACTT
>Ga0310690_10003993_pt1 | contig 21493 bp, 19 predicted proteins | sample AusTroGonzalo_MG_2_FD_207661 | JGI IMG/M metagenome (GOLD analysis project Ga0310690, IMG submission 207661) | Bovine rumen microbial communities from tropical cattle in Woodstock, Queensland, Australia - Gonzalo_04 (v2) (version 2) | ecosystem: Host-associated > Mammals > Digestive system >... | reverse complement strand
AACGACATCGTAAAAGTACGTGACGGCTACGGACGCAACTACCTGTTGCCGCAGAAGATTGCTATCATCGCTAATGAGAGCAACAAGAAGCAACTGGCAGAGAACCTCAAACAGCAGGCTCACAAGGCTGCTAAGATCCTGGCTGATGCTCAGGCACTCGAGGCTAAGTTGGCAGAGACCGTAATCGAGGTTAAAGTAAAAGCTAACGAGGACGGTAAGATCTTCGGTACAGTAACCACCCAAAACATCGCTGACGCGCTCGCAGCTAACGAGATCAACATCGACAAGAAAGTGATCACAATCGCTGAGCCGATCAAGCAAGTTGGTGAATATACCGCACAGGCTCGTCTGCATCGTGAGGTAAAAGCTGACATTAAGTTGAATGTTGTAGCTGAGTAATTAAAGTTTAAAGTTTAACGTTTAAAGTTTAAAGAAAGACTTATGAAACAAGGAATTCATCCTGATAACTACCGCGTAGTAGTTTTCAAAGATATGTCTGACGGTACTCAGTTCTTCAGCCGCTCTACAGCAGCTACCAAGGACACGATCGAAATCGACGGCGTTAAGTATCCGCTTATCAAGCTGGAGATCTCGAACACGAGTCACCCGTTCTACACCGGTAAGTCCAAACTGGTGGACACCGCAGGTCGTGTGGACAAATTTATGTCTCGCTACGGCAACCGCACTCGCAAGTAATCTTGCGATCTCAAGGGGCAGGCACGCGCCTGCCCCTTATTGTTTTTGGAAAATCGTGATCACGAGATTACGTGATCATGTGATTACGAAAGGATACTATCATGAAAAATTCAGAACTCTGGCGCGCTTTAGGCCGCAATTGTGGAATCTCTATTGTTTTGTTTGGAGCCTTGTTGGGGCTTCTTTGGTTGGCGGAAATGATTTTTCCGTCTGTGACTCTCTTAAAATGGCACGACCCTGCCTGGGTAGTCGGTATTCCGGCTTCCGTCATAGGCGTCGCTTATATCCTCACGATCCGTGACCCGAAGAACTACACGGGTTTTTATGCGGGTATTGTGATGTCCATTCTCCTTGGTATTCAGTTTATGCTGCAAGGCCAATACGACAGTATGGGTTTGTATTTCTGCATATTCATTCCGCTTCAGATCATTTCTATTATCCGGTGGAATAAACCTGCTGACGATAGTGCCAAGCCGGCTTTCTTGGCTCCCAAGTGGATGGCGCTTACCTTCCTCGTTTTCGCCCTTATCGTGGTTGGTGACTACCTGATCTCGCCGTCACTCGTACAACTCTTCAACGGCCTGCTCATCGCTTCGTCTATCATGGCGAATTTCTGGCTCATCTTCCGCAAGACGGACAGTTGGATATACTGGATTGTGTATAGCGTGGCGGGTATTGCGTTGTTTGTGGTTGTGGGCAATATCTTCTCGATCGTGCTCTTTAGTTTCTTCCTCGTTATTAACTCAATGGCCGGCCTCGCCTGGCTCAAAACCACCACAAAGGAGAATTTAGGTTGGGCTAAGATTTTTGTGAAAAAATCGTGATCACGTGCTCACGTGATTACGTTATTACGAAAAATTATGATAAAACGTAAAGCAGATACTGTTCTTAAAGTCACGGAGCCTGCGCAACTGATTGATTTCCTTATCGCCAAGATGGGCGGTATGGCTCGTTCGTCGGTGAAGCAGTTATTGGGTCAGCGGCGCGTCAAAGTGGGAAACGGGATTCAGACCCGCCATGACTTCGCCCTCAAGGCCGGCGATATCGTCACCGTCTCTTCCGGGCGCGGGAACTCCCAACTGAATCATCCCAAACTCAAGATCGTCTATGAGGACGATGACCTCATTGTGGTCAATAAGCAACCCGGCCTGCTCACTGTTGCCGCTACGCCGGGTTCATCGGAGACGACCGCGTTCTCTATCTTGCGTGCGTACGTGAAACGACAGAACGCGCGCGCAGGTATATATGTCGTCCATCGTCTTGACCGTGAGACTTCCGGGCTACTTGTCTTTGCTCGTTCGGAAGAGTTACAGCATTACATGCGGGAGTACTGGCGGGAGTTGGTGAAAGAGCGTACCTATATCGCGTTGGCGGAAGGAGTCCTTGAACCCCGCGAAGGCAAGATCACTACGTGGCTGACGGAGGATAAGCGTAATGCGGTCGTTTATTCGTCGCCCGTCGATGACGGAGGCGACATCGCCATCACGAACTACAAGACGCTAAAAATCAGCAATCAGCAATCAGCAATCAGCAATCAGCAATGCTACTCCCTTGTAGAGTTGCATCTCGAAACCGGCCGCACGAACCAGATCCGTGTGCATCTGGCTTCGAAAGGTTGCCCCGTCGTAGGTGACCGCAAGTACGGTCATGGCAATGAGTACAGTCCCATCGACCGTCTCTGTCTCCACGCCAAGGTCCTCGCCTTCATTCATCCCGTGACGGAGAAGACCGTCCGTTTCGAATCTCCCGTTCCGAAGGAATTCAACCGGGTTTTGGTGTAGTGAAGACCACATGATTCATCCAAAAGGACCCAAAATGATTAAAAAACGTCTTTTTTCAACGAAAAAGTGAAGAAAAGCTTGCATATGTAAAAAAAAAGTTGTAATTTTGCAGCAGATTTTAAATGTAATGCGGGTTTATGATAGCAACGTTAGCTGAAATTCAGAAGTTCCTCAATGATTTTCACCAAAAGGTGGAGATTTTCGATATCATCATTTTGAATGATCGTGAGAAGAATGCCAAGACGCAAGCTGCGTTAGGTCTCTCACCTAATGCGCAGCGTGAGGTGATTAAGGAAATTCAGGTGCAAGACTATTCAGAAGGACCCATTACGAACATATTGAATGCATGGGGTGACCTATGGGTCTTTGGGAAAGACGTGAATGGACAGGAAGTGTATATTAAGATTGCTTATGGTATGCCGAATCGTCATGCGATTTGCGTATCATTCCATTTGGCAGAGTTTCCGATGAACTATCCATATAAGAAAGGAGGTCAACAATGATTACTGAAAGTCCCTTAACGGGTGGGAGAGTTATTCTTCACAAAGAACCGGACACATTGTCCTATCGTGGAGAAGACTTTGCGTATACATCGTACGAATACGAGTGCGTTGACACGGGGCAACGTTTTACTGATCTTGAGTTGGATTGGAAAAACATGAACCAGGTTTACGACCAGTATCGCCAGCGGCACAATATCCCTTCGCCTGCTGAATTGACGGCCATGCGCGAACGGTATGGCTTATCGGCAATTAAGATGGCGCAAGTGCTGGGTCTTGGGGTAAATCAGTACACCAAGTATGAGCAAGGCGAGATGCCGAGTGAGTCGATAGGAAAGATGTTACGCTCTATTCAAACCCCGGCGGTATTTATGGGGTATTTGGAAGATGCCAAGAACCAGTTCAGTGAGACGGAATACAAGAAAATCTGTGCGAAAGTGCAGAAATCGTTCTTGAAGATCATTAAGTCCAAGCCGGATTTGTCTTGGTTCTGGGATTTCTTCAGCCCGCGCTATTTAGGTCGCGTCGCTGCGTTATAGCCGCCAACAATCACCATTTTCTCAATAGGAGCAACAGATTCAGTTGCTCCTATTTGTATGGGTTGCCGCTTTTTTGTGCATAGGGGTCAATATTACCAATATTATCCAAAATTATTTTTTTTGAATCATTTTAGGAAATTTTGGGCGAGCTGAATGAAAAAAATAACAAAAAATAGCATTTTTTCTAAAAAAAATTTGCGTATATCAATTTTTTGTTGTAATTTTGCGGCGTATTCCGTAAATGCACTTGCGTGGGATTACATTTTTTGTACAGCTCACGCCGGGGAAGTGTCCAATAAGTGTGGCGGGATACGGACATAATGAATAGCGTCTTAAGCGCGCTTTGTTTTGACTTACAGAAATCTGGTAAATTTCACGAAATAGTTACAAAACATTGCGACACTAAGATGCCTATGGTATGTATTTATACGCATGCGTGTATGCGCGTGTTCCTAAATATATAAATATATACGGCGTGGGCTACGGTGTTGCTGTTTGTAACGAAAGGCAATACCAGAGCCTCTGTAAGTGGAACGGCAAGATTGCAGTCCCGCTTTCTTAATTTTATGCGGGTCTTCAATCTCGAAGGTCCGCTTTTTTGTTGTGAACAATGGAGTAAAGCAGAACGAAGACGTCCGTAATGGTCGCGAGATGGTACCGAGATGGGTAGGTAGAAGGTAGGGTAATGACTAAGGAATGACTAAGGAATATCTAAGGAATAACTAACGTTTTGAAGGATATTGTTAGCAAAAATTGCCCAAAATGATCCAAAAAGTAATGAAAAAAATAACATGGCCAAATTGACCATATTGACCAAATGGTCAAAATAGTCAAAATGGTCATGCAAAAATTTACATGGCAGAAATGGCAAAAGTGGCAAAAAAAACGCTTTGCACTATTTGCACTATTTGCACTTTCTGCCAGTTTTGCCAGTTTTGCCACTGCAATTTTCGATGAAAGTGCAAAAAGTGCAGAAAGTGCAAGGCAAAAATTTATAATAGATCCAAAAGGGCCAAAAATGATACAAAAAAACTCCCACAGATGGGACGGATTGAAATAGTCCAAAAGGGCCAAAAATGATACAAAAAATGATAAAATAACAATAATTAACAAAATTGATAAACAAACAATTAAAACAACAACCAAATTTTAAGCCAATACCCGCGAAGGCGTAAGAGCGGGAAAACAATTAAACAATTAAATTTATGAAAAAACTTTTTCTAATTCCGCTATTGACGCTCGTATGTAGCGTTATGGCGTGGGGTGCAGATGCTCATGTCAGCAGTATTGCTGATTTGAATACTGCTTTAGCAGATGCTTCTGTAGAAACCATTTATTTGGATGCAGATCTCACTTATGCAGGTGAGGCTTGTATCAACATTTTACGTTCCGTTACTATTGATGGTCAAGGTCACAAAATTATTGGCGATGGTGTTCGTACAGGTTCTACTTATTCGTCTTTAGCTATCAATCAGGGTGCTCCTTCAAATAGCAATTGGATTGATTCTGTAGCACTGAAGAATTTGACTATTAGAAATACAAGAGGTTCTGGTCAAGCACTTAACGTACGCTGCAATCTTTCTGCTTTGCTGATAGAAAATTGTGAGATTGTTGCTGCTGGTACAAGTGGTAATACTCAGCCTATCACGTTTGGTGGTAGTCAAAGCACTCCTGTAAGATTCTATGTATATGATTCTAAAATTGAAGCAAGTAAAGCTGGATATCCGGTAATTACATTTAATCCGATTGCTTTAAAAACGAAGAATTCCACCTATACTGGATACTGCGCATTATATTTTAAGGGAGTGAATTCTTCTGCCGGTTCAGGTGGTTCGTCTGTTGATGCAGATGCTTGTGACTTTAATGCTCCTAATATGAATGAACCTGCTGACGGTTGGAATAGTTTCGGTGTATTTGCCATCGCAGATGGTGGTATTACTTTTAATCTTAACAACTGTGGTTTCAACTCAAAAGAGATCGGTAGTGACGAACAGCAAGTTTTCTTGTTCAAAAATGAAGGTACTATTGCAAGTATAGATCCGTGTGTAGTTCATATTACTGGTGACAACTCGCATATTAATGGTCACATGTTACGAGATGCACAACAAAGTGCGCGGGCATATTTCCAAGAGAACTATGATCCCAACGCATGGAATCATGTTATTGAGATTTCTGGTGGAACATATGCAGAAAATCCTTCTCTTGTAACTAGTGGTGATTTGGCAATAACTATTGCAGAAGGTTATGAAGTAAACGAGGTCGCTTATCAAGATGCAGAAACCACAGCTACCCTCTACCGTGTTGTAAAGAAAGCTCAAGAGAAAGAGGCGGGCGTTATGTACGACCTGAATGACTTTGTTCCTGTTGAAGGTGAAGGTTATGGTGACAACCCTGTTTCTTCGTTCGACCTCTCTACCGGTACCGGTATGACTCTTAACAATGAGGTAACTACTGCAGGTTATGTACAAGTTTCTGATAATGAAGGAACTGGTGTTGCCACTACCGTTACTGTAGGTCAAACTGCAGGTGGCAAAGACCAAACTCTCGTTATCAACAACGGTCTGGACGTACAAGGCAAATCGCAAGTTATCGTTGAGTCCGGTGCAACTCTCAAAATCGGTGAAGGTGGTATCAATACTGAGGATCCTGAGAACATCGTTATTGAGGCAAATGAGAACGGTGCAGCTTCGCTGCTTCTTGACCCGACTATCACCGTTAACCAGACTCCGAACCTGACCGTACGTATGACGGCTAAGCAGATCGGTCGCAAAGATGGTGACTTCTACTGGCACCGTTTCGCAATGCCGGTTGCCGGTATTAATAGTTGGGGGAAGGAAGGTTCCTTAGCTCCAAGTTCAACCTATCCTACTTATTTGTATGCGTGGGATTATAATAATAACGAATGGGCAAATATTGCGCCGAGTGCTATGGAGCCTCTGCAGGGATATACGCTGACACTCGCTAGCAACTGGATCAATGCTGATGGTACTGATGCTGATGCGGAAACGGATGATGGTCTGAATGAACTGCAAGATGTAGTTTATACCTTCAAGGGCAACCTCGTTGGTAATGAAAATAAACCGCTGGACTTCAAAGCAGAAGGCTTTAACTTCTTCGGAAACAGTTACACTGGTTACATGGACGTTAAGACGGTGCTCGAAGGTCTGGAAGATGAAAATATCGACAAAACCGCTTATATGTGGAATGCTGACGAGCAGATCTATGTAGGTGTATCGCTGACCAAGTTGAACAGAGGTCGTGGCCTGGAAGATTGGCAGAAAGAAGTAGCTCCGATGCAGACCTTCATTCTTCGTCTCCGTGGCGCAGACGATGCTGATGGGGAGGAAATCAATTATGCAAGTGCAATATGGGGCAACCCGAATCGTTATGGTAACAACAATAATAGTGGATCAGGTGCTCCGAGTCGTGTAGTAGACGATGAGACTTATATGGAGATCTCTGTTAAGGCAGCTAACGGCAAGGGTAGTAGCGTTGATTTCACAGAGTCTGCAAGCAACTCTGACGCTTTCGAGAGTGGCTACGATGTTGAGAAATACATGAACAAGAATCGTGTTAACCTCTATGCTACCGTAGAAGGCGTAAACCTCAGCTCTGTTGTTACAGACAACATCGAAGGTAAGATCCTGAGTCTCCAGACCAATGGTGAGTTGGCTTACACGATGAGCTTCAAGAACGTAGAAGGTGAGGCATATGCAATCCGTGATAACGTTACCGGTAAGGTGATCGCTATTGAGGAAGGTACTACCTATGAGTTCGCAGCTCAACCGAACAGCACTATCGAAGGCCGCTTCGAGATCGTTCCGGCATCTAAAGTTGCTACCGCAATTGAGAACACAGAGGTTAAGGCTAATGTGAAGGGAATCTACACCATTACCGGTCAATACCTGGGTGAGAACTTCGACATTCTGCCTGCTGGTGTTTACGTAGTTGACGGTGTTAAGATTGTAAAATAAGATGAATCGTTTTCCGGGTGCTTCCCTTCGTGGAGGCACCCCCAAAACCAATACAACACAATGAAAACGTATATTACACCGAATACAGAAGCAATAGAGGCGATATATGGGTCTGTTCTTTGTAACTCCAATGATGGAGAGGGACAGCAGAGCGAACCTACTCCTTCAGGAAAACCTCAGGGTGCTCCGGGCCGTGTATTCTAATAAGTCTTGTTATATAAACGTATAACTTTAAAATAAAGCAATATGAAAAAAATGTTTATTTCTGTCGTAGCTCTTGCAATGAGTGTGATGGCTATGGCTGCAGAAACAGCTTACGTTCAAATCAAGTTGACCGGTGAATCCGGTGGCGCAAGCAGTATCTATCTGACCGAAGACAATGACTACAGCAATGCCTTTGAGTCAGGTGCGGATGTAGAGAAGATGATGAGTCAGGCAAACAGCAAGAGCGTGCTTTTGTTTGCTTTTGTAGGAACTACTCCTTGCGAGGATGTAGTAGCAGCTAACTTGGATGGTCTGCAAATCGGTTTCACGACGAACCAAGTAGACCAAAACTACACCTTAAGTTTTATCGACTATGAAGGCCGTACTTTGAAACTGTATGACCTCGTAGAAAATACAGAAAAAGTAATTGCCGCTGGAGAAACCTATTCGTTCAGCGTAGAGGCATCGCTGGTTGGCCGTCACGAAGTTAACGACCGTTTTGTGATTAACTATGTATCATATCCGGCTCAGGTTACTACCAACGCTTATGGGTTGGCTACCTTCTCTTCTGATCAGGACTTGGCTCCCGTTGAGGCTGGTGTAAAACTCTACAAAGGCGCTATCAGCGGCGACGTGTTGGCTTTGACGTCGGTTGCAGACATTGCAGCAGACCAAGGCGTTATCGTTTACGGTGATGCTAACACCACCTATCACTTCGACGTTATTAACGGTGCTACCGCTGATTTCGACGGTAACGAGCTCAAACCTGCTACAGCTTGGACTGGTCAAGGCTACGTATTGAGTGGCAACTTGCTGTATGTATACGAAGGTGCTGATTTCCCCGCAAACAAAGCATTCTTGGAAATTCCTTCCAGCGGTGCTCCTGCTCGTATTCGTATGGTATTCGATAACGCTACCGCTATTGATAACGTAGAGGTAGAGGCTGTTAAGGCAGAGAAGTTCATCGAGAACGGTCAGCTCTTCATTCGCCGTGGTAATGAGGTGTTCAACCTCCAAGGTCAAATCGTAAAATAAGGAGGACACAATTATGAAAAAGAATTATATCGCTCCGAATACGGAGATGCAAACATGGGCTTCTATGGGTTTGATGCAAGACCCGGTAATCGGATTCGCTACTACATCTGGCGGTCCTGCTACCACAGGCTATGACAACATTGATTAAGAAAAAACTTCTCTAAAGGAGAAGCATATTGAATAAAACTTTCTTAGACGTGCCTCTTTGTGAAAAGCGGCACGTCATTTTTGTGGGAGTCGCCTAAAACGGCCAAAATGATCCAAAAAATCTCTTTTTTCTTGCGTATGTCAGAAAATTGTTGTAATTTTGCAGCAAAAAATCGTGATCACGAGATTACGTGATTACGAGATCACGAAAAGGACAAATAACACTAAAAAAATACTATCATGAAAATCGGAAGCGTGACCTATTTCTGGTTGGATACATGGATTTGGGCGAATATCATTCAACTCAGCACGCAGGAGTTCTGCCGGAAGTTCCTGAACCTACAAAATGATCCCTGCGGTCGATTATATGATCAGATGACCCAAGCAGCCCGTTCAGTTACAGCCAATATTGCAGAAGGAACTTCCCGACACTATACTTCTCGAGAGACGGAGATGAAACTGACGGATGTGGCTCGTGCAAGTCTGGCAGAGTTAATGAACGATTTTATCAATTGGTTGATGCAGCAAGACCAGACGCCATGGTCAACAAAGGATGCCGCGTATCTCAAAGTGGCCACTCTTCAATTGGATCGGCCGAATTACAAAGATGATGTACAATACCAGAGCTCTGTTCATATCCTTGCGCAGAAACATAAGTTCGACGCATGGCTGAATACGAACGCCTCTATTATGGTAGCCCGCTGCATATTAGTGCTCTGTGACCGATTAACGCTGATGATCAACAAGCAACTCGACAAGCAGTTGAGTTCCTTTACAGAAGAAGGCGGTTTTACCGAAGCCCTTACTGCCGAACGACTCAAGCAACGAACCTCAGATAGTATTGAGGAGAACGCACCACTCTGTCCGCAGTGCGGCAAGCCGATGATCAGACGAGTGGCAAAGAAAGGTATGAACTCCGGAAAACCATTCTGGAGTTGCTCCGGATTCCCGCAGTGTCAAGGAGCAAGAAAGTATGAATAAGGATCGTGATCACGAGATTTGGAGATCACGAGATCACGAGATCACGGGATCACGAAAGAATAATTATTATGAAAAAAATCTTTATAATGGCTCTATGCGGGCTGGTATTGTTGCCTGCGAATGCTGCCAAGCGTAAAGTACACACGATAGGCGACAGTACGATGTCGAGTTATTCGCCGGCGGCAACGCCAAAGAGAGGGTGGGGCATGTACCTGCAGGCGTTCTTTAATCCAGATTCGGTGGAGGTGAATAACCGCGGCAAGAGCGGGGCGAGTACGCGGACGTTCTATGAGTCGGAGGCGTTATGGCCTTCCGTGAAAGCGCAGTTCCGGTCGGGCGACTACCTCATCATCCAGTTTGCTCACAACGACGAGAAATGCAAAGGGGAGGATGTGTTTGTGGAGAACGAGCGTCTGCGTGCCGAAGGGAAGGACACGCTGACCGACATGCGGGGTACGGAACCCAACACGACCTACAAAGAATACCTGTTTAAGTTCATCAACGAAGCCCGCGCGTACGGCGTGACACCGATCATGATGGCACCTATCTGCCGCGCGTATTTTAAGGAAGGTAAGATCAATGACGAGGGGCGGCATAAACTACCCGGCACGAAGGATTTGAGTAGCAAAGAAGCCGCAAGAGTGCTTCGACCGGCTGGTACGTTCGACAAGGACTATGTGCGTTGTATGCAAGAGGTGGCAGACGACATGCATGTGCCGTTCTTGGACATGACAGCCGCTTCGCAGGACCTATACGAACGCCTCGGGAAAGACTACTGCATGGCGCATTATTTCAACTGCGGCGACAAGACTCACACTTCTGCGGAAGGAGGCATGGCGGTCGCGACGCTGGCGTATAACCTCATCAGCCAGGAACCGATGTTGGCTGAATTGCAAGCATGGACCGTTTTTCCGTCCAAAGAAGATTATGCCGCCTATGCCCAGCGGATAGAAGACTCCGGCAAGAAAGCCGCTTTTGCTGCGAAAGGAGAGGCGTTTGAATTGGTGATTGCTGATTGGTCATTGGTCAATTTAAAATCAGAAATCAAAAATCATAAATCACAAATCCTTCCTTTGGAAGGTCTTTGGCCTGCCGGGGAGATAGACGAGGTGGCAAATCGGTATATCGAATATACGATTGCGGCAGACAAAAAGAAAGGCCTTGTGGTGGAGACGATCACGCTGGAGGTACGCGCCAAAGGCGGTCCGGGAATGAACATGCATATCAACTACGGTTTCGGCGAACAGTTCAGCGGCGTAACGACCATCTATGAGAACACGGCGCTGCCGAAAAACAAGAAGATAAGGGTGCTCCTCGACCAGCCGATTCTTGTTCCCGCAGGACAGGTTTTGCACCTGCGTGTTCTGCCCTGGTATGACTCCAACGGACAACCGCAAAAAGGCAAGTTTCTGGAGTTAGGTGCCCTCAAAATGACAGGAAAAAGACTCAAATAGACCCTGATTGCGAGGAAAAATACGAAAAAATGGCATACATTCTTGTGTATGTCATTATTTTTTTGTAACTTTGCCGCGATTTTTTGTACATTAGTACAATTAGGCCGTAAAATCATTAAAAATATACGTATATGAAATTTACTATTTCGAGTTCCAAACTCTTTTCTCAACTGCAGGCTGTAAGCCGCGTTATTAACAACAAGAATGCGTTGCCTATCTTGGATGACGTGCTGTTCGACTTGGCGGGTAACGAACTGAAACTGACCGCTTCGGACGGTGAGACCACGATCCGTACGTCGGTCGAGGTAGAAGGTGTGGAAGGTGCAGGTAAGGTGGCTTCGGCTGCTAAACTGTTGCTGGAGACCCTCAAGGAGTTCAGTGAGCAACCGCTGGCATTCACCATCGACGAGAACAATTTCGCTGTCAGCATGGTCAGCCAGAACGGTACCTATTCGTTCGTAGGCGTGAACGGCAACGAGTATCCCGAGATGCCGGAAGCAGAAGCAGACGCGCGTCAGATTATCGTGCCGGCTAATGTGCTGCAGAGTGCGATTGAGAAGACCATCTTCTGCACTGCCGACGACGACCTGCGTCCGGTGATGAACGGTATCTTCTTCGACATCGCAGAGGACAAAGTGACGATGGTAGCAACTGATGCGCACCGTCTCGTGCGTTACGCCAACACGGGTGTTCAGCCCGGCGTAGCAGCCAGCTTCATCCTTCCGAAGAAACCCGCTTCGCTGCTCAAGAACCTGCTGGCGAAAGCAGAAGAGGATGTCAAAGTGACCTTCGGCGCCAAGAACGCACGCTTCGAGTTTGACAACACGATCATCGTTTGCCGTCAGATTGAAGGTCGTTTCCCGAACTACAACGCTGTTATCCCGCAGGGCAACCAGAACATCGTGACCGTGGATCGTCAGACCATCATCAACGCTTGTAAGCGCGTGGCTGTGTTCGCTAACAACGGTACGGCACAACTGCGTCTGGCGCTCAGCGAGAACCAGATCAAGATATCGGCACAAGACATCGATTTCTCGACCAGCGCAGAAGAGACCATCGCTTGCGACTACAACGGCATGCCGATGGCGATTGGTTTCAAGGCTCCGTTCCTGATTGACCTGCTGAGTTCGATCGCTTCGGCTGATGTGCAACTCAAGTTGGCTGATCCGGCTCGTGCAGGACTCATCCTCCCCGCAGAGAACGAGGAGAACGAAGATGTCCTCATGTTGTTGATGCCGATGCTGTTGAATGATTAATGGTATGAACTACCGTTCATTGACAGCGCAAGAGATTGCGCAATTGGAGGCACAGGGTTGCGTTGCAAGCAACTGGGCTGAGTTGGAAGTCGCTGAGGCGTTCAACCCGCTCTATGTGCGTAACACGACCTTCTCCGGTCATAACAAGATAGGTGCGTTCGGCAAGGAGATCGCTCTCCCCGGTGGGCTCCAGATCCATTCGGGAATCTACAACGCGACGATCCATAACTGCGAGATCGGCAACGATGCGCACCTGTATAACATCCATAACTACATCGCCAATTATCATATCGGTGACAACACCTGCATCGAGAATGTCAACGCCATCCTCGTGGACGGTAAGACGACGTTCGGTAACGGCGTTCGCGTGCCGGTGATGAACGAAGGCGGTGGACGCGAGATACCGATCTTCAATGAGTTATCCGCCAGCCTCGCGTATATCTTGACCCTCTATCGCCATCGTCCGAAGATGATCCATGAACTGGAGAGCCAGATTGATGCTTACGCGGAAGCACAGGCTTCGGACCACGGTTATATAGGCGACCACGTGCGTATCCTCAACTGCGGTTCGATCAAGAACGTACGCATCGGTGACTATGCCGAACTGATTGGTGTCAGCCGACTCAAGAACGGTACCATCAACTCGAACGAAGCGGCTCCTGTGCGTCTCGGAAGCGGTGTCAAGTGTATTGACTTCATCCTCGCTTCCGGCGTGGAGATAGGCGACTCGACCCTCGTGGACAAGTGCTTTGTGGGCCAGGGAACGATCTTCGACAAGCACTATTCTGCCGGAGAGTCCCTCTTCTTCTCCAACTGCCAGGGTATGCACGGTGAGGCTTGCGCGATCTTCGCAGGACCCTACACCGTGACCCACCATAAATCGACGCTCCTCATCGCAGGTATGTTCTCCTTCCTCAATGCAGGATCGGGTTCGAACCAATCGAACCACATGTACAAGTTGGGGCCGATCCATCAGGGTATAGCGGAGCGCGGAGCGAAGACTACTTCGGATAGTTACCTCTTGTGGCCGTCCAAGGTGGGTGCTTTCAGCCTCGTCATGGGACGTCATACCCACCATGCCGACACTTCGGACCTGCCGTTCTCATACCTCATTGAGAACCAAGCGGAGTCATACCTCGTGCCGGGAGCTAACCTCCGCACCGTAGGAACGATCCGTGACGCGCAGAAATGGCCGAAACGTGACAACCGCAAAGACCCGCATAAACTGGACCAGATCAATTTCAACCTGCTCAGCCCGTACACCGTGCAGAAGATGTGGCGCGGCCGCGAGGTGCTCAATGAACTGCAGGCACTCAGTGGCGAGAACACCGAGGTCTATGGCTATAAGAATTGTAAGATTCGCAACTCGTCCCTCGTGCATGGTCGCGAACTCTATACCATCGGTATCCAGAAATTCCTTGGTAACAGTCTCATCAGCCGTCTGGAGAAGTCCGAATGGCACTCGCTCGCAGAACTGCGTGCCGCGCTTCGTCCGGATAGCGAGGCAGGCTTGGGAGATTGGGTCGATATGGCCGGACTCATCGCGCCGCGTAGCGAAGTGACACGTCTGCTGAACGACATCGAGAAAGGTGCGCTCAGCCTCGCGGATATCCAGGCACGTCTGGAGACCATACATGCCAACTACTATTCCTACGAATGGACGTGGGCGCTCGATAAACTCGAGCAGGTATGGGGCTGCAGCGTAGAGCAAGTGAAACTCGAGCAGATCCAGCGCGCTGTCGAAGATTGGAAGACCGCCGTAGTGAACCTCGATAAGATGGTTTATAACGATGCACGCAAAGAGTTCGACCTCAACAGCCAGACCGGTTTCGGCGTCGATGGTGACCGCCAACAGGCTGAGGCTGACTTCGAAGAAGTACGCGGCTCGTTTGAGTCCAACTCCTTCGTCAAAGCCGTCCTCGAACATATAGAGACCAAGACCGCTTTGGGAAATAAAGTATTGGATAAATTGTCAAAAGTAAAAAGCTAATAGCTAATAGCCAATGGCTAACGGCCGATTAACTATATTAGGCTGCGGAAGTGCCAAACCGACGAAGACGACCTCGCCTTCCGCACAACTTGTCGAGATAAGCGATAAGACCTTCCTCGTGGACTGCGGGGAAGGCGTTATCCTTACGATGCAGAAACTCGGTATCCACACTTCGCGGCTCTATAATATCTTCATCTCTCATCTGCATGGCGACCATTGTTTTGGCCTCATCGGTCTGCTGACCACGCTTGGCATGCTCAAACGCACCCAACCGATGCATATTTATGCGCAGCCGGATCTGGAGAAGTTGCTCCAACCGCTGCTCGAATACCATGCCAACGATCGGCAGTATGATATCATCTTCCATCCGATCAACCCCCGTAAACACGAAGTGATCTTCGAGGATCGCACGGTATCGGTGGAGACGATCCCGCTCAAGCACGGTGTACCTACATGCGGATTCCTCTTCAAAGAGACCCATCGGGTCAAACACGAAGATGGTTCGTTCGAGTACGTTACCCGCAAACGCTATGCCTATTGCTCCGACACGCAGTATAGCGAGAAGATCATCCCGATCATCGAAGGTGTGGACACGCTTTACCACGAATCGACCTTCCTCAATGCGCACGGTGCACGCAGCAAAGAGGTCATGCACTCCACAGCCGCTGAGGCTGCCACAATAGCGCAGAAAGCGAATGCCCGCCAACTCATCCTTGGCCATTACTCCGCACGTGTAGAAGACCATTCGCTCTTCCTCGAAGAAGCCAAACCCATCTTCGACAACACCATCCTCGCCGAAGAAAACGATGTCATAGAAATCTAAAAGCTAATAGCCAATAGCTAATGGCCAAAGTTTCCATCCAATATGTCTGCTCGTCCTGTGGAGCCAAAGCACCGCAGATGCTCGGCCGTTGTCCTGTCTGCGGCGAATGGGGCACCTACGAAGAGGAAGTTATAAACGGTCGATATATCGAAATCTCGAGATCTCGAGGTCTCGGAAAAAACAACATCCCCCAACGTCTCCAAGACGTCGAAGCCTCCGCTGAGATGCGCCTCGACATGCGTAACGGCGAACTGAACCGTGTACTTGGTGGTGGACTCGTCCCCGGTAGTCTCGTGCTCCTCGGCGGCGAACCCGGAATAGGTAAATCGACGCTGGCGCTCCAAGTGCTGATGCAACTCGGTGAACGCAAGACCTTCTACGCCTCCGGCGAAGAGTCCGTACGACAACTCAAACTGCGTGCAGAACGGCTTGCAGGGGACGCTTCTAACCTCTATATTTCCTCCGAGACATCGCTGGAACGTATCCTTGAACAAGTCAAAGAACTGGAACCCGAAGTTGTGGTCATCGACTCTATCCAGACCATCGGTACCGAAGCCGTGGATGCCACGATCGGTAGTATCAGCCAAGTGCGCGAGTGTGCCGCACGGATCCTCGAGTTCGCCAAGACACGTAACATCCCCTTCTTTATCATCGGTCATATCAACAAAGAAGGTTCACTCGCGGGACCCAAAGTGCTCGAGCATATCGTGGACACCGTTCTCCAGTTTGAAGGCGACCAGCATAACATGTACCGTATTCTGCGGGCGCAGAAGAACCGTTTCGGTTCCACTTCCGAACTCGGCATCTACGAGATGCGTGGAGACGGCTTACGTGAAGTGACCAACCCCTCCGAACTGCTGCTCTCTACCGCACGCGAAGGGCTGTCCGGCATCGCTATAGCAGCCGCAGTAGAAGGTGTACGACCTTTCCTTATTGAGGTGCAGGCACTCGTCTCATCAGCCGCGTACGGTACGCCCCAACGGTCATCTACCGGCTTTGACGGTCGAAGACTCAACATGTTGCTGGCTGTGCTCGAGAAACGGGTAGGATTTAAACTGCTGCAGAAAGATGTGTTCCTCAATATTGCCGGAGGCCTGCGTGTGCAAGACCCCGCCATCGACCTCGCTGTCCTCGCTGCTGTCCTCAGCAGTAACATGGACATTGCGCTCGATCCCGGAACATGCCTCTGCGGCGAAGTGGGACTAGCAGGCGAGATACGACCCGTAAACCGTATTGAGCAACGCATCGCCGAAGCAGCCAAACTCGGCTTCAAACGTATTCTTATACCCGCAGAACAAGCTGCCAACTACCAAAAACAATCACCAATCACCAATCACCAATCACCAATCGAAATTGTGCCTGTGCGCAAAGTGACAGATGCGTTCCGCTTATTGATAAAGCCCTAATACGTTATACCTCTTCCCCTCGCGAAGAATCAATATCTGTCCGTCTTGCAGCACTTTGAGTGCTGTTTTTTGTGCCATCACTTCGTCCAATCCTTCTTCCGGCTTCGGCTCAGGATCTACCGATGGATCAGGAGTTCCTCCCTTCAGCACAAAACAGACCTTGCTTATGCGCGTTCCTGTACTCGCCGATCGCTGAATCGTGAACGAAGTAGCATTCGCAGGAGCGGTCAACGAAACCGTCTCCGTTGCGGCACTCGAAATCGTATATTTGACGTTCGAACCGCTATTCCAATGGTACGCAATCGTGTTCTTCTCTGCAGTCCACAGCGGAATAGTGACATCGAAAGCCACCGATTCAATAGTGGTCTCGTACGCCGAGAAATCAAACGTGATATAATCCGCATTGCCTCCCATATTCAAGTACCCGGGATCCCATTTCCCTTTTTCTAAATTGACGATGATCGACAACTTCTCAAAGCCTTCCGGTATACCTTTATTCGCCGCCGTAGGCTCTGTGCCCAAACTCAGATCCACACAACAGTCTCCGCTTACCGGACCTCCGGGTTCAACAGGTTCGGGATCAGGAATAACGGGAGGTTCCTTACCGTCATCGCAAGCCGAAGACACCGCTCCCTGCTCACTCACCGTCAACGTAGCACCCGCTCCGCATGCGTTAATCACATACCCTTTCGCTTCACCGGCACTCAACTTGTCATACGCGTACGCAGGCGCCGAAACATCACCGCTATTGGCAGGGAGGTTGCCCGCACAATTGACAAACTTGCAATAATTGGTACTGCTGTTAAATCCCTTGTAGATATTCTTCGCTGTGTTAGCCTTACCCGCAAACGTACATCCTTCAAAGTAACTCGAAGCGTTCTCCGGACCTACGTAGTAATCGGCCACCGATGAGTTCCAATAGCAATTCAAATAATGGATCAAACAATTCCTGCAACGCGTCATGCGTTGCTTGCAGCCCTCGTCCCACCAACAATAACCGTACGTGATATTATACGTCCCGTCTGCCGGTTTATCGGTTGAACTCGAACCCACCAGATTCGAGAAACGGTGATCGTCCGTCTCTAAACCACCTGCTTTGGGGCTCTTTAGATACCGAAAACGACACCAACTAACCGTGATATTGTCCGATAAACCCTTGATGTCAAAATTACCATCTACGCCGTCCTGGAAATCACAGTGGTCCACCCATACATTCTTCGCTCCGTCCAGCGTCAGGTTGTCTTTTCCGTCGCAGTCAAACGCACCTGCCCCTTCAAAAGTCAAGTTCCGTAAAATAATATTGCTGCCCTTTAGATACAATATTCCAGATGCCTCTTTGCTCTGCCCCGTAGAAACCAACTTAACGCCCGGCAAAGCCATAATCGTCAGGTTACTCTTGTCCGTGCTGATCTGGTTACTGACCGTGATATTCTGCGCGATAATAATGACCTTATTACTGCTCTTCAGCGCCGTCTTGAGTTCACTCTCTGTCTTTACTACCGTCGGTGTCGCGTTACCGCCTCCCGTTACGCTTGTGCCCGCGTATCCCCATGCCGAACTAGCGCAGTAATGAACTGCAAAGGCCGGAATACAGAATACAGAGTACAGAGTACAGACTATTAATGCTATTTTTTTCATATCAGTATAGTTTAGCTAATGCCAGTTCTTCTTTTTCGGTCATCTGTGCTTTCGTCTCCGGTGTCTTGTCGCCCTGACCGGTGAGATGCAGCACTCCATGAATCAAAATCCGCATCAACTCATCCTCAAACCGCACGCCCATCATCTCAGCATTTGACCGTACCGTGTCCAACGAGATAAAAATATCCCCGTTCAGCGTACTGGCTGTCGAATAGTCGAACGTGATGACATCCGTATAGTAGTCATGCCCCAAAAACTCCCGATTAACCGCCAATTCCCGCTCGTCCGAACAGAAGATATACGTTATATTTCCCACACTAAACCCGTACTCTGCCGCTACCGACCGTATCCACTTGCTCACCTTCCTTTCATCCAGCAAAGGCATCTCTATATCATCTGTCCGGAATAGAATCATATGTTTTACCTTTCATCATAGTGGGTTCACCATAGGATCACCATAAGATCACCATAGGATCACCATAGGATCACCATAGGATCACCATAAAATACTTGTTTTTTCGTTCTTTCACCATATATATACATAGTATATATATACTTATTGTGCGTTTTTCCCTTTTTTAACCAAAGAAGATCGGAGCAATCGCAAAAGCAGCAATCGCGCCTGCCAAATCAGCCAACAAGCAACAGGCTACAGCATGCCGTGTATCTTTGATATTGACACTACCGAAATAGACGGCAAGGACATAAAACGTCGTGTCTGTTGTGCCTTGTAGGATACAGCATAATCTGCCTACCAAACTGTCGGCTCCGTGCGTCGTCATTGCCTCTAACATCAAACCGCGTGCACCGCTTCCGCTCAGCGGTTTCATCAAGGCTGTTGGCACTGCTCCTGCCAAATCCGGATTGATACCGCACGCCTCAAAACACCATGCAATGCCATGCTCCAGCAGAGTCATTGCACCGCTGGCACGGAACATACCTACTGCCACAAGGATAGCGATGAGGTAGGGGATGATGCCAATAGCCGTTTGAAATCCTCCTTTCGCACCGTCAATAAACGCGTCATAGACGTTGATCTTCTTCGTCATGGCTTGTATCACAAACCAACAAATGACCCCTAATAACAAAATCGCTGCAATTGCGGCAGACACAACGGAGAGCGTGTGCGGATCCAACAGCGTTGCGCCCCATACTAACAAGCCCACTAACGCCGTAAGACCGATCAGCGTACCCAATACCACCGGATCCTTCATCTTAATCCGTTGCGCAACACATACACAAATCAAACCCACCAATGTGGCTACGTAGGTCGCGATAAGAATCGGCAGAAAGACATCCGCAGGATTAGCGGCTCCGAGTTGTGCACGGTATGCCATGATCGTCGTCGGGATAAGCGTCAAGCCGCTCGCACCTAACACCACGAACATGATCATCGCATTGGACGCTTTGGTTTTGTCGGAATTGAGTTCCTGCAACTCACCCATCGCCTTCAGACCCATCGGAGTAGCCGCATTATCCAGCCCGAGCATGTTGGCCGCGAAATTCATCAGCATCGACCCATATACAGGATGACCCTTCGGAATGTCCGGAAAAATACGACTAAAGAACGGATTGATTGCTTTACCGAGTGTGTTGACTGCCCCTGCTTTCTCGCCTATCTTCATGATTCCCATCCATAAGGATAGTACACCCGTCAGGCCCAAAGACAACTCAAAACCCGTTTTCGCACTGTCAAAAGAAGCATTGAGAATCGCAGAGAACACATCCACGTTTCCGAAGCATATAGCTTGTACCAAACCCATCAAAACGGCCAGTAAAAGCAACGAAATCCATATATAATTCAAAATCATGCCGCAAAATTAGTGAAAAATTTGCATATATGCAAATAATTTTGTAATTTTGCAGCATAAATGGCAAAAAGTAGTACTTTTCATAGAGTTTTGGCGTTCGTTAAGCACTTTTTTACGGCTTGGAACACAACGGGTGAAGCGATTCATTCGCCGTATCTGTTTGAGTTGGTGCGTTTCATTATTCGCGATGAGAATAGTTACTATTTTTTTGCCGATATCGAACGCCGCAGAGAGCAGTTGTTGGCTTGCGAGGATACGATTAACGTGTTGGATTATGGTTCGCAAGGTTCTTCCGATGGTGTCCTCATTCCGCGTCGCGTGTGTGACATTGCCAAGACCCATCTGGAGCAACCGAAAGTGGCACAGTTATTGTTCCGTATTGTGGAGTGGCTGAGCGTGCAATCCAAACGTCCGCTCGAAATCATCGAGTTAGGTACTTCGTTGGGGATCACAACCGCTTACCTCGCAGCGCCGGAAAGTAAAAACAAGGTAACGACTTTCGAAGGCAGTGACGCGGTGCTCAAAATTGCACAAGGGGTGTGGAAAACCCTGAAATTGGAGAATATAACCTGGCAGGAAGGCAATATAGACCACACCTTATTTGATTACACGCGCGAGCAAATCGACTTGGCTTATGTCGATGCAAACCATACTTACGAAGCAACGCTTTGCTATGTGAACTATCTTCTGCCACGTATGGTAGAGAAAGGCATCATTGTCATCGACGATATCCATTATTCGGAAGAGATGGAGCACGCGTGGGAAGCGCTCAAAGTGGATGAACGCGTTACAACGAGCATGGACTTGTACCATATAGGATTGCTCTTCATTGATCCCCATTATTTGAAACGACATTATAGAATACGTATATGATTTACACCAAAACAGGCGACAAAGGCCAGACGTCCTTGGCTAACGGCCAACGTGTAGCCAAAACAGACCCTCGTATCGAAGCCTACGGCACAGTAGATGAACTCAATAGTTGGATCGGGTTGCTGCGATCCGGACTACAGAGTATAGAAGACAGAGTACAGACCGAATTGGCGTGGATTCAAAACAATCTCTTCAACTTGGGCGCAGAACTGAGTGAAGCCCCCGGAGAGTGGATTACGGATGCAGATGTACATCAACTCGAAACATGGATTGATGCCATGCAAGCCGAAGTGCCCAAACAGCATGCGTTTGTCTTACCAGCTGGGTCGGAATCCGTCACGCGTTGTCATGTCTGCCGCACTGTTTGCAGACGTGCCGAACGACG
>Ga0310690_10003991_pt1 | contig 21500 bp, 34 predicted proteins | sample AusTroGonzalo_MG_2_FD_207661 | JGI IMG/M metagenome (GOLD analysis project Ga0310690, IMG submission 207661) | Bovine rumen microbial communities from tropical cattle in Woodstock, Queensland, Australia - Gonzalo_04 (v2) (version 2) | ecosystem: Host-associated > Mammals > Digestive system >... | reverse complement strand
CTATATATATTTTGTCCTCTCTTCTTTTTCTGCAGTCAGCAAATATCGTGCCTACGTATCTGCCTTTTGAAACGATCGGGAACTGTACCACGTTAATAGGTTTTACATCGCCTTTTGTGGACACAACCGCCGCACGGAAGGGCTTGGAGACATAACAGCCTTCAACATTAATGCCCTGACTTTTAGCTGTGCTTTTGAAATCCTTGAAGGCTCTTTCAAAGCCCGGCATTGCTATTATGTCCTCATAGGGTATGAGTTCGGTTGAGCCTTCAAGAACAGCATTCAGGAAGTCCTCCTCGTTGGCTTCAAAGGAATTACCTTTGTCCTTATGATTTATAGCATCCGCTTCTGAAGAAAGAGCTGTTGTCATATCAGCTGAAGCAACTGTTTCTTTATTGGATGCTGCTTTTTCTGATGAATTTTTCCCTGAAGCGCATGATGTTAATGCTGCAAGCAGCATTAAGCTTATTGAGAATACTTTTATTTTCATGATATTACCTCCTTTAGTTAAAGCGTTATTGTACCAATCCAACGATATTCTATGGAATGATCGTGGTTGTAAAAATAATTTGAACTTGAGGAACCGTTTTATGCATGGTAATCAACTTGTGCATTTTGAGTATTCATATATCTAATGCTACTAACACTAAGTGGATTTGCAGTATAAGAGTATCCAATTAGAGATACCGCATGACCATTAGTAAAATTGTTGTCGTCTTTTCCACTAATGTAAACTGGATTACCATTTGAGATATTTAATATTATAGATAAATTAGATAAGGAATTAACAATATAAGAAGGTGAATAATTTGAAAATAGATATGATATAACATTATATGCTTCTAAAAGAGTTGCCCCATTATCCAGAGTATAAGAATAACCATTAGCAGCGTAAAATGCGGAGTAAATCTGATTGATAGTATAATTAGAATTGCATTTATACCTATACATAGATAAAATTGTATAAGCCCAGCAATTATCTCCACTTTGTTGAATGTTTGGATAGTATGGAAGTTGAATGTTAATAGCATGAGCATTTGTCATTGAATATGAAGATATTAGCAAGGATAACGCTGTTATAATTGATGTTAGAGTAACAAAGGCTTTTTTCATACATGTACCTCCTTAATATTTTATGACAATTAGTAGCTTCGCTTTATGATTTTTTACATCATTATAACTAATCGCATATTCATTGTCAAGGGCTTTGTCACGAAAAGCAAATATTGGGCATGAAATGCATGCTGTATGTCTAATAATTATGATGGTATTTTTTTAAGAAATGTTACACGAATTTTTGATTCGAGTTAAACTTTGTTTAAACGCCCAATTATATCATTAGGAATTTAGCAAGATGCACAACTACGTGAATACAATTGCTAATTTTGAATATTCAAATATACAAGATAGAATGGAGGTCGATAATACGGCATGGAAGAAAAAACTCACTCCGCAGCAGAGAGCTGAATATAAGGCTGAGAAGCGTGAGGAAATGCAGAACATATTCAAAAAGATCGATGACGGCGTTAAGGCTGTTTTTGAGTCGGAGCGATACAAGGAATGCCTGCGGTATATGAGCAAGTTCACAAATTATTCCGCAGGAAACTGTATTCTCATTATGCTCCAGATGCCGGATGCAAGCCTTGTTGCGGCGTTTGGCAAGTGGAAGGAGCTCGGCAGAACTGTCAACAAAGGAGAAAAGGCATAGCGATACTCGCCCCGATGTCTTTTAAGAGCAAAGAACTCAAGGAACAGCCGGTAAAGGATAGTAATGGTCAGCAGATATATAACGCTGACGGAACCGAGAAAAAGGAAAATGTCGAGGTCGAGCAAACATCCATAGGCTTCAAAAAAGTGCATGTCTTCGATGTATCTCAGACCAGCGGAGAACCGATACCTGAATATGTCCATGAGCTGAATGAGGATGTCGAGAGCGAGCACGTTGAAGCTGTTATTAACGCAGTACACTATGTAACAGGAATTCCAGTGGAGTTTGAGGAAATAAGCAGTGGTGCAAAGGGATATTACAGTTACGGCGAACAGCGAATAGTGATACAGGAAAATCTCAGCGGCGCACAAGCCGTTAAGACTGCCATTCACGAATGCGCTCACGCAATGCTGCACGATCCCGAAAAAAGGCTGCCGACCGCCAACTCTACCAGAAGTGATAAGGAAGTGCAGGCTGAATCTGTGGCATACATTGTGGCTTCAAAGTACGGGCTGGACACAAGCGAGTACAGTTTTCCGTACATAGCCTCATGGAGTCAGGGAAAGCAGCTTGAGCAGCTCAACCGCTTTCTTAATGAAATTCAGGAGACTGCCCGGACTATCTGCAATGCCATAGACTCAGAGCTTCTTGCTTTATCTGAAAATCAAACAGAAGAACTGACCGAGGACGAGTTCCTCGGTCTTGCTATGTAAAGGGGGAAAATATGGAAATAAAAACTGTCAAAGCACCGATAACTGACAGCGAAAAGGAACTGCTCGATATCATATCCAAAACCGCGGACAGGATCTCTACATTCGCACACCTTGGACAAAAGGACTTCACTATTGAAGATGTGCTTAACGATCTTGACTGCGGTTTTGACGATATTCACGACCTTATTCGTGCTTCAGTTGCCGAGATACTGAAAGAAAAGCCGGATATATCTGCTGTTAAGGTCAGCGACCTTGATATTCCGTTGCAGCCTGATATTTCAGTTACAATAGAAGAAATCGAAGATATGACCACTGATGAAGAGATCAGTGGTCTTTCTTTTTAGGAGGTTATTATGAAATTCATAAAATTGAAGCTGTTTTCCCATATAAAAGTCAAGGGAGAAGCACCATACGAAAGCGTTATCTCACGCTTTGAAAATGCTTCCGTGAGCGATAGCAGACTTCCGCTCTGTAAACAGGAAGCGAGCTGGCGAGCGGCAACGCGGAAGGGAGCACAGGCTCTGTGCTGGGACAGCTGCGATGATGAACGTTTTTTAACGGAGCGCGAGAAGAAAAAGTACAAAGCCGAGATATATAACAACGCTTGCGAAGCTCTTTTGCCTGTCGTTATTCCTCAGAGCTTTGAACGATGTATTTATTCCGCAGTTCCTTCAGTTGAGGAAAAAGACGGCAGAACTATGCTTGTACTAAACTGCGAATGTTATCGTACTCTTTCGGAAGCAGAGCTTGACGAGATTTGTGAATGGTGGGAAAACAAAATAGTAGAAGCCCATGAGCATCTGAACAGGAAACAGATAAAGATCAGGAAGCACGGCAATATATCTATTTACCTGTGGTACAAAGGCTGGGCTGTCGAGCCGGTATTCCCGGCTGGTGAAAGGAGCAGATATGAAAATACCAAGCAGAAGTGAGGTAGAATTCTACCGCAGGCAATATCCTTCCGGTACAAGGGTATGCTGTGATGATATGCCTGAAGATCCAAGACCGATACCTCCCGGAACCAAGGGAAATGTTGTCGGCGTTGATGACATGTGCAGCATAATGATAAAATGGGATAACGGGCGCAGCCTTTCCCTTATCCCTGATGTTGACAGCTTTCATATCATTCCACAGGAGGAAAGTATGAATGAAGAACCTGATCCGGAGATGCAGTTATGAAGATAAACGCCGCAGAAGAATCCTTCGAGCTTATGGAAATGCTCGGACAAACCGTGCTGTTCACAAATATGCGCGTTGACAGGAGCACTGTTCCGGAGGGCTTGCATATATACGAAGTCCGTGACGATGACTGCAACGGAGAAATATGCGAAATAAAGCCATCTGTGATGGTAAATCACTGGGGTACGATAATCTGTAAGGAGCCTATTGAAATGGATGAATACTGGCACAGCAGATTTGTGGATGTGAGTGACTATTGTTACCTCGGAGATACTGCAAAGCTTGAAGAATACATTAATACGGACTATTCTGAGGAACAGTCCGATGGATTGGAGCTGAGTTAATGGCAGAAAAGAACAGACCGAAATGCCCGATAATAGGAGCAAACGGCAATTTATTCAATATTCTTGGACTTGCTTCAAGAACGCTCAAGGATAATGATATGGCTAATGAGGCACAGGAAATGTACAGCAGAGTTACTTCCTCCGGCAGTTATGAGGAGGCTCTCGGCATAATAATGGAGTACGTTGAGCCTTGCAGTCAGGAAGAACTCGAAGAAAGCTTATCCCAGCAGTTTTGACTGCTGTTGATATATATGTACTATTCAAAAACAGTGACGGCTCGGCATATATCGCCAATCTCGGAGCGATAAAGGAGGAATGAATTATGGATACGTCCTGATAACCTTTGAGGAAAGGAGGTCGTATGCAGACACGCAAAAGATATGAAAAAGCAAGCGTTGTGCTTACCGGTGATATACCGTCAATGCTGAGAAAAGCAAGGACGGTCATCTCCCATAAGCAGTACCGCGAGCTTTGCTTCGCCGTCGACGAGGCGGCAGACTATGATACTAAGAAAGGACTGATAAATGCCTGTTTACAGGCAAAGAAAAATAATTATTGAGCCGCCTTCCGGGAGCAGAAATGTTCCTATGCAGGCGGCTTTTCTGTTTCCGGTGTTAGGAGCTTTTTTTCACAAGATGCTGCACTTCCTTTTCGGCAAATTTTTCTGATGACTTCGTTGAAACCACTTGTAATACATAAAGTATTGCTGCGTGATTTCGCCTTGTCATCAACAAAAATTATGCTCGAAAAGAAATGCACATCACTTATGAAATAAAGCTCCTTGGGCGGCGGAAAGGAGGCGTATGAACAGTTTCATGTCGTGGGTGGGAGGCAAGAAGTCTCTCCGTGACGAAATACTGATACGTTTTCCACTGAGCTATGGGCGGTATATCGAGGTTTTCGGCGGTGCAGGCTGGGTGCTCTTCCATAAGGCACCGGAAGCCTTTGAGGTGTATAACGATGCGAACAGCAATCTTGTCAACCTCTACCGCTGCGTCAGGAAAAATCCCCGAAAGCTCATACACAAGCTAAGATTTATGATAAATGCCCGTGATGATTTCCGCTGTATCGTTGAGCAGCGCAGACGAGGTTTGTTCGCCCGTTTTCGTGACTACGACAGAGCAGCCAAGTTCTATTACCTCATACAGTACAGCTACGGTCACAAAACAGACCAGTACTGCTGCAAACCGGCTGCGATGTGGAAGAGATTCCCCCTGATCGAAAGAGCAGCAGCAAGACTTCAGACAGTCGCTGTTGAGAACAGGGACTTTGAATCCCTTATCAGGCTGTATGACCGGTCTGACTGCTTCTTCTACTGCGATCCGCCGTATTACGATACGGAAAGCTTCTACAAGGATGTAGACTTCACAAGGGAGGATCACATCAGGCTCAGGGATACACTGCTTGAATGCGAGGGCAAGTTCCTTGTGTCATACAATGACTGCCCTGAGATAAGGGAGCTTTGGAATATCCCCGGAATATACATTGAGGAAGTGACAAGGCTCAATAATCTTGCTCAGCGCTACGAAAGCGGAGCTGAATATCACGAAGTATTTATCAGCAACTACGATACGTCCGAAAGACGGAATACATACCGTCAGCTGTCGTTTCTTGACACTGACGAGGAAGGATATTGATAATGAAGAAAATAATTCACACACTTGGATATGTTGATGATAACGACGACATCGTTATCATGGGAGTGATCCATACAGAAAATACTGAAAGAATCGTCCGCTTTACTCTTGGTGAGGAAGTTACAGCGCAGCTGCTTGAGAGCAGCACAGAAATACCGCCGGAGCATATAGGGCAGATCTTAAAGGGCGGAAGTTCATGAGTCAGGGACTAAAACTGCTCAATAATAGCAAGTGCATTGCTGATGACAGGGAGTATGCCGGAAAGCTGCTCATAATCAAGCCGTCAGCACTGAAAGAGGAATTCCGTCAGCCCTACTTCCAGTATTTCTATGCCACAAGCGGCTTCGGCTGCTATCCCGATAAGCTTGGCGGAAAGGTATTCGGAAGGATACTTGCGGACGGCGAGGAATGTAGCTTCCACCGCAGCGATTTTCTGGGTGCTGCCGATACGGAGCAGCTTCCTCAGTGGGCGAAAACAAGACTTGAACAGCTTACAGCTCCGAAAATGCAGATAAGGGTATTTCAGATAAACGAAAAGCTTGATAAGAACAGGCTTGAATTTATGAACTACGAAACTGCAATGAAGAATGGCGGCATTGAGCCGGCGATATACCGTCAGGTCTATGGCGGCATAGTTAACTGTCGGGATATTGAGGGCGTATTTGCAATGTGTAATACAAAGCCTCCTCCAGGTTACTTCGGACATTCGCTTTCTGTATCGGATGTAGTGGAGATATGCGGCGGCGAGCAGAAAGGCTTCTATTACTGCGACAGTATCGGCTTTGAAAAGATAGGGTTCAATGCAGAAAAGGTTGACAGGAGCGATATACTGAAAGTCCTCATTGTCGAATGCGGCAAAGAACCTTATGAAGCAGAGATACGTGACGAGCTGAAAGCCAAGCAGAGCGTTGTCGGCGGACTTATTGAGCCGGTATATTTCGCTCAGGACGATAACGCCCTTATCTACTGCGATGAGGAATTTCTGCTGAAAGATTGTCAGCCCAACCGCAAGGTAGACAGTCTTGTCATCCACGGTACGTTTATGGTCGTAGGCAACGGCGAGAACAAATACGGTGAGGGCATAGAGGTCTCGCTTACCGCCAGACAGATAGAGGAATACTCAGAAATGTTCAGAGATCCGCTGGTATATATGACAAGGGAAGAGCTTGCGGAAATGCAGGAAGAACCTGACGAAGAGATCACTCAGGAGGTGCTATGAAAAAAGACATATTTATTCCGTCACCCCTTGCGGAGGAGCTTGAAAAAGCTGCCTCTGAACAGGGCGTGACGGCAGACGAGATCGCTGAAAAGGCGATAAGAAATTTTATGGATAGGAGCGAAAACTATGGCAGATGAAAAGAAAGGCATTACCGTAAAGATAGATGCCGAATTACACGCAGAGATCCGTCAGTTCATTGAAGCAAACGGAATGACTATGGCGGATTTCGTTTCACAGGCTCTCTACAATGAGCTGCACCCGAAGATACAGCCGCAGGAGGTGAAATACACGGGACCGACAAGAACTATGGCATTCCAGATGCCTGAGGATATGTTTCAGAGACTGAAGGACTACCTTCACCGTCATGGTTTAACTCAAAAGGAATTTGTCCTCGGACTGGTTGAAACAGAACTCAACAGAGATCAGGAGCTGAGAAACACTCAGTCTTCTGTTGTTAATGCTGCTGATAACATCGAGCCTGATGAGTATGAGGACGAAGAAGAGCTTGAGGACGAGGACTTTGATGAAGATGAGGACGAGTCCGATGAGCTCGATGATGAGCCGGAAGACGAGGACATGGACAAGGATGAAGAAACCGAAGAAGAGCTCAGCGAGGAAGATGAGCTTTCGATGGCGATGTAGCATTGCTTGTCCCGACAGAACAGGTCGATTTTTCACATGAACATTTTCATCCCGGTATATTCACAGTACCGGGACATTTATTGAATGGAGGACTGATAATTTGAAGAAAAGCTTAAAAAGAACGCTCGCCTGTGAGCTTGCCGCGATAATGACATTTATGAATTTTGCTGTTATGTCCGCCCACGCCGAGGGCGATGTCGCCGGAGCAGTTGAGAGTACATGGGACTCTGCCAAAGGACAGATAAAAACAGTCACAAACAACGTAATATTCCCTGTTATTGACGTTGTGCTGGCTATACTTCTGTTTGTGAACATAGGCCTTATGTATATGGAATACCGCAAGAGAGGTCAGCTTGAGTGGACTCCCATTGCCATAATTTTTGGCTGTCTCCTGTTTTCACTGACTGCTCCGATGTACATATGGAATGTGGTGAATATCTAAATTGAACAATAGCTGCGGAGGATGTCCTGCATTCTCCGCAGAAGGAGGTAAACAATGCCATACATACCATTTACAGAAGAACAGAAGCAGACTGCCAACAGCGTAGAACTGGCTGATTTCCTGATTGCAAGAGGCGAGAGGCTCGAACGTGCAGGACGGGAATATAAGCTGATCTACAATGACGGCGGCGGTAAGCATGACAGTAAAAACTTAGGAGTCGGAGCGTGAAAAATGGCGTTTGACAACAAAATAAAATTTCCGCTGTGGGTGTATCCCCAGACGATAGAAAGTGTGCGGAATCATTACAAGCACGACAACTGTAAGTCGCAGAGTGAGTTCATTGAGAAAGCAGTTTCTTTTTATATCGGTTATCTCGATGAAGAAAGATCGGTGAACTATTTGTCACCGCTTATAACGGAAACAGTGAAAGCAACTATCGCAGGAACGGAACAAAGATTGTCCCGACTGATGTTCAAAGTCGCAGTTGAGCTTGGGAAAATATCAAATATGCTCGCGGCAGTGAATGATATTGATGATGAAACTTTGAGACAGCTGCAGGCGATGTGCGTGAATGAAGTCCGCCGCATAAACGGAATTATCAGTTACGAAGATGCAGTTGAGTTTCAAAAGGAGTAAGCGTTGCCGAGATTAGTTGTGGTGAGCCGTTACCTGAAAAGCGGCAGCAGTAAAAATCTTTCTAACTACGTTAAGTATATCGCAACCCGTGAGGGAGCGGCAACGGTTAGAGAGAATAATGGAACAGCTCCTGCTACAAAAAGTCAGCAGGAGCTTATTTCTTCTCTGCTGAAAGATTTCTCGGACAGCCAAAAAAGTTTCTCTTATGAGGAATACAAAAAAAGTCCTACGCAGAAGAACGCTTCAAAATTTATTGAAGAAACTATCGAGCATAACGCAGACATAGTTGCGAACAAGAAAAACTATATGGGGTATCTTGCGAACCGCCCAGGCGCAGTGAAGTTCGGAGCACATGGACTATTTTCTCAGACTAATGAACCGATAAACCTGAGCAGAGTTGCAAAAGAGGTGTCGGAACACAAAGGAAATGTGTGGACTCACGTTGTATCTCTCCGCAGGGACGACGCACAGAAAATGGGATATGATAACCTGACTGCTTGGCGAGAGCTTGTAAAGCGGCAGATACCGAACATAGCAAAGCATTCAAAAATAGACATGGCCAATCTGAAATGGTACGCTGCATTTCATGACAAAGAGACTAACCCTCACGTTCATATTGTCGTCTACTCGAAAAATGAGCGTGAGGGCTTTCTTACTGAACGCGGTATCAAAAAGATACGCAGCGGTTTTATGAACGATATTTATGCTGACGAATTAAAGCACTTGTATCAGCAGCAGACTGATATTCGTGATCTTCTTAAAGCTGAGAGCGCAAAGCTCATGAAACAGCTTTCAAGTGATATTGCTAACGGCAACAACATTGATACAGAAATAGTTGACCTTACGCGAAAGCTCCACGGTCAGCTCCAGAACACAAAAGGGAAAAAGGTCTATGGCTACCTTAATAAAGATATAAAGCGAACAGTTGATGAGATATTTCTCAGACTTTCGCAGAATGAGTCCATACATAAAATGTACAGGCTGTGGTGTGATATGGAGCAGAGCAAGCATGACTTTTACTCATCAGCAAAGGTGGATCTCCCTGCAATTGTGGATAACGAGTGCTTCAAGTCCGTAAAGAATCTGATCATAAAGGCGGCTGATGAAGTACAGTTATCCGTACCGGTCTCTGAAACAATATCTGTACCGGAAAAAACTGAAACTAATGCTTCAGAGGGGGCGGAGCAGTCTGATGAAGAACCAGATATTCCTGTATCGGTGTTCGATGGTGATACCAATAAAACCGTTGCAGAAGAAAGCAGCACTGACGATTTTGCCAGTGCTGCCTTTGGATTGCTTGTAAGTCTCAGCCGATTAATCTCCGATGATTATGACAGGTCTCAGCGCAAGCTCAGTTCACATGTGGATCATAAGCTGCGGAGAGCAATTGACAGGAAGAAGCTGGAGATGGGGATTAAGTCAGTGCTTTGAAAATAGTATTTTAGAAATCAAAAAGCACGTTCATTCTGAAACGTGCCTTATTTTATCAATACTTCACTAATTTTAAGCAGAGCAGCTGACTTTTCATCATCCATAGCTCTAAAATTATCGAGAAGAGTTTTCTCTTCTGCTGTTGGGAAATATGCCGCTTCATTTTCGTTGAAGAATTCAGAAAGAGTCGTCCCATATACATTTAACAAACGCTGAAGTGTTTCAATTGTGGGCTGACGAGTTCCTTCTTCCATGCCTTTAATATGCTGACCTGAAATCCCTGACATTTTATTAACTTTATAGAACGAATAACCTTTATCGTTGCGGAGTTTCTTAAGTTTGCTTGAAATATCCATTGAAACACCCCCTAGAGATATTATATCTTATTGTTAATAAAATATTAATATCCAAGAGATGTTGATATTAGCAACTTATAGGTGTATAATATAGATGTAGGAGTGTGATTATTATGAACAAGAAGTTAAATTTTGATATATGTAGCTTGATCGACTTTGATAATAGTTTCAGAGAAAAATTCGATAAATGCTTCAAGATACGCAATTATTATACACTTAATACGCCTGATGTGTATTTTGAATTCAGCTATTCTCCTGACAGTATAATGGTGGGATTTATAAAAGAATATGCAAAATCAATTGGCGGTATTGCACGATTTTCTTCCGATTTAAAAAGATTTGAGATATATGAGGATAGCAAAGGGGAGCTGTTTTGAGTTCATATGCATTAATAGTTTGCGCTAAAGGAACCGGTCAATTGACCGGTTCCTTTTCGATATGTAAGCGTATACGACTTAAGGATACCTAACAACGGTACTGTTGCAATCCACTGTTTCATAGCTATTTCCACAGTATACATCTGCAACAGTTCTGATTCTATATTTGCCTTGAAGTGTTATTGTATATGGGAATTGTGAAATACTATACCAGCTATAACTGGTATCGCTGTTATTGCCAACACTCATCCAGGTAAAGCCTGTATACCATTGCAGATACTGATATGTAACGATTTTAGTAACTAAATCTGGATTTCCATAAACAGCGCTCCTTCCAGTGGCATTTCCAGATGAATCTATGCTAAGTTCGCTTTCGATAGATGCTGTATATAGATATTCAGGTATAACAGGGTCATCGCCAGGAGTTTCGCCTTCATCAGCGAATGCATACATACTGCTTCCGCAAAGACAAATAACGGATGCGCACAGGGCAGAAAATAGTTTTTTCATAATATCACCTCATAAAAATAAGTAGTTATAGAGAAGATTCTTCTCTATAACTACTATGATTAGAAATAATTGCTTTTTGTTACATCATATCTCATTATTATCTTTATTTCGTATGCTTGCACAAATTTATTATCTCATTTTTGTTGAGATTGCTTTTGATGCTATATACATATTCAGTGCTTCTCCAGATCACATTATATAAATTGCTTGTTTCCTGTATCATATATGTCTGACCTTCGTCATCTGTATAGTTCTCGATTACTGAATGCTCATTATCAATGTTAGATGAAAAAGAAGACGAAGGAATCTGAAGATAAAATATGTACTTATCTCCACTTACATACATCTTGTCAATCATGCTTTCTGTGGAATGATCCTCTTTAAGCGCGAAGCCGTCTGGGACAAGAAGCTCATGCTTCACGAATACATTATTATTCGCATCCTCTGCATCCTGAACAGCAGTAACACGGATATGATCTGTAAATACCTCAGTAAAAAAGTCAACAACAGCGGCTCGTACAGGCTTTATTGACATGGCTGAGACGGATAATACCAATAAGAATGCTGCCAGACATGCTAACCTTCTTCCGGCGGTGCAGATGAGCGGATAGTACGCTCTGTCACGCCGTTTAGCAAGCTTGGAAAGCTTCTTTTCAGTTTTTTCAGAAAGTGTGATATCAGTTTTTGGATCAAGCTGTGACATAAAATCGTCTACTTCAGCTTCAAAAACGCTTGCGATCGCAAGTGAAAGGTTTGGGTATTTATTCATGATAGTTTTTCTCCTTTTAATAATTGGGTAAGATGTATTTTTGCACGCAGAAAACGCTGCCTTGCGTTATTGGGCTTAATTTTCAGAGTTGTGCCTATTGTTTTATAATCAAGGTTTAAAGTGATTCTAAGGTAAAGTATTTCTTTTTCAGCTGGAGGGAGCATTTCAATATATTCCATTAAGATTTTGTAATCGGTTTTTTCTAAGTCTTCTGTACTTATTGTGTCGCCAATTTCTTCAAAGCTCAAATCGTTCATTGAAGCTTTTTCGTCATTAAGAAGTAGTAGAGAGGAATTTTTAGCTGTGATGTATATGTATTTATCCAGTTTATGGGGTTCGAAGTCTTTGATCCTATTGTATGCTTTAGCAAGATTAAAGAATGTCTCTGAGCATGCATCTTCAACAGAGGCAGAACATTTTAAATATTTTTCGCAAATCTGAATGACTCGTGTCTTGTATTTCAGATATAGCTGTTCAAATGAGAGTCTGTTTTCTTCACCATCAATCATTGACAGAAAAATGGCTATCATCTATTTCACCACACTTTTTATTATAGCATTATTAATTTTATCATATAAACAGTCCAAAATCAATAATCACTCTTTTAGCAAGTTAACGGGCGTAAATGTGAAATATTTGGTCAATGATACAAAAATTTTTTTGAGGTGTAACAAAATACTCATTTTTTGAATCATAAATATTAATGGCTATATTATAACGTATTTGTGTATTGATTATTTATTGTTGTGCCCTAACATGTCCTTGGTGTATTTGTATAATTATTATGTAGGCAATTTGTGCAAGTATACAAAATTGATGGAGAATTCAAATTGAAAGTAACATTTGCCAAAGATTTTTTATCTTAATAGTTAGGAACGTACATAAGAAATTATTAATGATTGATTATGTAATATATTCAAGAGCATTTGCTTGGAGGTCAGTTGTGTGTATTGCATTGTCACGTAAAAAATAATTACAATTATGTTTAGGAGGAATTCATATGAAAAAATCATTAAAAAAGATAATGGCTTCAGCTTTGGCAGTAGCAACTATGGCAGTTAGTGTAGTTGGCATGAATGCAAATGCAATAACGCAAACAGATGCGTATTCATCGTTTACATACAATAGGTACTATACAAGTGCTAACTGTACAATGGATAATACATCAGGTACTAGTGGACGATACATACAGTCATCTATGATTATATATTTTTTTGATGGGTCTGTAGCTATGCCAAGCAATGATAATAGTGCAAATGTATATTTGAATAGTGTTACTTGTTCTTATTCTGGATCCAAGAGTATATCTGGTGTTCATTTCTATGGTACCTTATACTTAACAAGCTTGCCTCAAGGGAAACCACTTTCATCATGGAGTACAACCCTTTGATGTATTAATTTAGGCATTTAATCCTTGCGTATCACATAATGAATAACGATCAATCTATGTCCAAAGTTGATCGTTATTCATTATATATTTTTAGGCGGTCATATATGAAGTATATATTTTATAATTTTAAGCATTCTTTCAAAAACGAAAAAATGATATTAATTATCATGCTTGTTTGCATAGTAACATCATCTTTTATAATTAATTTCTCTTATGGTTTGTATCAAAATTACAATGTGATCAAAGAAGAGGAAGAAAGCGAATTAACCGAAATTGGCATAATAATAAACGATAATAGTGCAGTTACAAAGGAGAAAATCAAAGAATGCGTTTTTTCTATTTCTGATAAAACTAATGATGCAATAAGTATGTACGTTGTTTTCCCAATAATCAAGGAATTCTATAATATGCAAAGTGTTGCCTGGAATAGAGTTACGAATAGATTCACAGTAAAAAGTCATAGAATCATGGCATCTAAAGCATTTGCTCAAAAACTAGAACAAAATGGTAATATGATAAGCGGAGAATACTTTACAGACGAACAAGAAACTAAGGGAGAGTTAGTAGCAATTGTATGTCGCCTCGGAGATATTGATCCCGACTGCACTGAACGTATAACCACGAGAGTGGAAGGAGGGAAACGTTGGGTAGAAATTCAAAATAAAGAATTCGAGGTTATTGGATATCACAAACAGCTGGCAACTCCGTATTTCCCATTTGAATCCCTTGATGATTCTACAACATTTCAGGATGTTATTGGTTTAATTTTTTACAGACCAATAACAAAGCCACAATATTCTGAAGTAAAAAGCAATTTTGAGAGCCGTTTTGGCTCTGCAGTAAGCGTGCCGGAAATGGAAATTCCTGAATCAGAAAACTACTATTTATACAACACAATAATAGTAATATCAATACTGATTTCACTGTTAGCTGCAATAAACTTTGCTGTATTATATAAATATATTCTTTTCAAGCGAACCAAAAAACTGGCTATATTTAGAATATGCGGCTGTACTAAAGCCAAAGCGTTTGCTATGTTCATTACTGAATGTATGCTGTTAGTGATACCCTTGTTTTTAGCTACTACATTTTTATACGATAGATTCGTTCTTCCAAAGCTTGGGAATCACTTTGAATACATAGAAACAGCTTATAGTTTTAACCTGTATATGCTTATTTTTGTCATTTATACAGCGGTTTCGTTAACTGTATTATCATTTATGATAAGCGGCTTTCTAAGAAAAAGTATTCGTGAGGCAAAGGAGGAAAAGTAGATGCTGCTAAAACTCGGATTAAAAAACTTGAAGCATAATTTACTCATGAATATTCTTACTATAATACAGATGTCGGTTGCTTTGGTAATACTTATAAGCATGATTTCCACAATTGTTTCGCGTTTCAGGTATTATGAACCAATAAAAGACTTCCTGAACAGCAAAGGTTATTTTTATGTTGCTCAATATTCTATTAATCCTGAGACAAATGCCACATTACGTACAACAGATGAGTTGTACGAACTGATAGATGGTGCTGATAGTATTACTGCTCAATATGATGTTTGGCTTCGCTATGATGAAGAGAAGCCTGCTCGTTTTATCAGCTATGATGATAAATATATTGAAATATTTACCCCTGAACTTGAAAGAGGAAGTTGGTTCGATCTTGATAGACCGATACAGGATACTATACAGGTGGTTGTTTCAAAAAACAATTATGGTATAGACGTAGGAGACGAGATCAGTTTTTATTGTTTTGATTCTGAAATAAAAGCAGAAATAATAGGAGTCCTAAAAGATGACACAAAAATAATAGATATATCACCGCGTTCAATTGATAAAATAGATTATCGCAATTTTTATAATGATTTTAAGCTTGAACGTGAAGAAAAGCCAGTATTTCTTATGTCTCAGAGAGATATTATTGATAAGCTTGTAGTAATGCAGCTAAACGGTAACGTTTTTGTAACTTATCCTGATTCGACTTCTAAAGATGTTATAGAAAATGGGAATCGTGAAACAAAGAGAATGAGGATTGTATATTCAGCATCAACTGAAATGATGAAGAAGAACAGCATTAAGTATATTTTCTCTCAGATATATAATATGATGCCCATATTTATATGTATTTTTATTTTAACATTAGTGGGAGCAATAAGTACATCTGCATTATCGACAAAGCATCAACTAAAGAACTATGCGGTATATTACATTTGTGGTCTTAAATGGAGACAGTGTGCGCTTATTAATATGTTTTCATCACTGATATGTGCAATAATCTCTTTTGTTTTGAGTTTAGGTATTGTCTTATTTGCCATGGCAACTGGAACATTAGGTAATACAGTTATCGAGCTTGGAATATGGCAAATATTGGGGTGTGTAGTGACCGCATTGATGTACGTTCTTTTGTCGATATTGCTTCCGATCAGTATTATTGGCAGAAATACGCCGAATCAAGTAATAAGAGTCAATTAACGGAGGAACATATGATTATATTAAAGAAAGTACATAAAATATATAATAAAGGAAAGCCAAATGAATTTGAAGCTCTTAAAGGTGTTGATTTTAGAGTTGATGATGGTGAGTTGGTGGCTATAATTGGCAAGTCTGGTGCTGGAAAATCTACGTTGCTTCACTTAATTGCGTGCATCGATAGCTATGAGAGCGGTGAATACATTATTGATGATATTGTAGTTAAAAAGCTGAATGAAAGAAAGCTTTCGGAAATACGAAATAAAAAAATAGGCTTAGTTATGCAGGATTTTGCTCTTGTAGATGATTTTTCGTGCATAGAAAATGTTATGCTGCCGTTAAATTTCGCTAAGAAGAAGGTAACATCAAAAAAAGAAAAAGCTATGAGTGCATTAAAATCAGTTGGAATGGAGCGCATGGCGAAGAAGCCGGTTAATAAGCTGTCGGGTGGACAGAAACAGCGAGTAGCAATTGCAAGAGCCATTGTCAATAATCCTTCTGTAATACTTGCTGATGAGCCTACCGGTGCGTTGGACACGGAGACTTCCAATGAAATTATGAGATTGTTTCATGCACTGAACAGTCAGGGTAAAACCGTCATAATCGTTACTCATGATCTTGATATTGCAAAGCAGTGTGATAGGATCATAGAGATATCAGACGGGAAAATTGTTTCACGATTCTGAGAATGTTTCCAAGGAAACATCGGTGACAAAAAGGAAGAATGACAGAAATATTATAATAATAAGTTCAGTTTTCACACATAGCTTTAACAGTTGCTTTAATGATCTCGAGATCACGTTCGCTGCAATTGTGAAGCATACGGACAAGATTTTCTATCTCAGATTCTTTAGACGGTTTTTCGGGATAGAAAATCGAGTCCGAAGATATTGACAAACAGCGTATCAGCTTGTACAAGACATCAAAGCTTGGCTTTTTGTCTTCATTTTCAATACGATACAAGTATCTTTCAGATAATTCGGTTTTATCGGCAAGAGCCTCGATTGTGAGATCGTTGTGCTTCCTTGCTTTTTTTATGATTTGACCGAGTGTTTCAGTATTATTATGCATTATCAGTTCACCTCCTTAAGAAATATTATACAGATATATCGAGGCAAATTTAATGGCATGATAATACAGTTTTAGTGAACTGACAATTCATATACTGTTCTTGCCCGTCAAAAAAAACTGATTTTTCTGACGGGCTTTTGGTGTTGGAATATACTCCTTCCCAGTCTTTTTGCGGTTTGGTGGAGGAATTATATTGCCGGGAAATTGGCGCTACGATTGCTTGGATTTGTCAATTGAAAACAGAACTATTAATTCCTCGGTTATATACAGCTATGATACTGAACTCTCAGTACATAATAAACATGAAACAGCACTTATCAGATGCTTTACAGCAAATGATAAGTGCTATTATTTTTTGCCTATCATCGGTAATATATGGTAGGCTGTTGTATATTTCAATATAATTGGCTATGTATAGCTGCTAAATATCCTTGAACCTTCGTTTTGATTCGACAAGAACTAATCAAAACGGAGGAAATTATGAAAACGCTAAAAGTATATGACACGATCACGAAAAAGATGATCGAAGTTGAAGTAAGTGAAGAAGTATATGTTAACTTTAATCGTACCAAATGGAATATTGAGGACAATAATGCTTCGTTTTATGAGCATGAGGTCCAATCCTCACAGCTATTTGATAATATGGACTGCTCCGTATCGGATGCAGATATTGAAGAGAGAGTAATGACCGGATTGCTTATTGAAAGGATGCTGAACATCTTAAAAACTATTCCTGAAAAGGATATAATTCTTATCAAACTGCTTTTCTATGACTGCAAAAGTGAAAGAGAATGTGCTTACATAGAGGGATGCGACTTCCATGAGGTCAATAGCCGATGACCGTTCTTGTTGTTCCGGTGCGACGGTGTCAAGGACAAATATCGCATAATACGTCTGAAAATAGAATCAGACGAAGGCTTTGAGTTATATATACTCAGTTTTTCTCTGAAATGAAAAATCAATCAGGCTAAAATTTCGGAATATTGCGTCAGCAAGTTTTGCCGGACGACAGTACGACTTCAACTTGCTTCCTTATCTTCCTAAATTTTATCACTGATTTATTAATTCATTCTGAGAAAAAGCTGAGTATAATTCTGCGCCTGACAGCAATGTTGGGCGCAGATATAACGTAAATGTATAAGCACAATTATGCATTTACGTTATATTTTTATAACAACGCAGCCTGATTTATAAATTCTGGAAGTATAATAATATCTATGGTTGATAATAGAAAAACGGATAAATCGTTGAAAAGGAGAACTAAATGATGATAAAGGAAAAAGTTAACGGATGTGAAGTGAATATCTCTTTTGTAAGTAAATCTGCTGATATAAAGGATAAGGTTTTGTGGCTGATACTTGAGTGTTTTAAGAGTAGGGTGAGTTATTATAATAATTCAAGTTACAGCTATTTGTATAGCAAGTGAGTCGCATTTACACAAAATGCGACATAATAATTCGTCGACATTGGTGATGGTATTTTTGACAGAGATGTGGTATAGTTGTTGGTAATGGAACAGGCCTGTTTTGTAAACTATTCTGAATTAAGGAGAAGTGTTTATGGGACAAAGTACATATAATATTGATGGAACATCGGCTTATAGACCAGTTTATGTAGATGACATAATGATCATGGGAATTCGGTCAAGGTGTCGTGAAAAATTAAACCGTCATGCATACTCTCAGTGTTCTATTACGAATCAAGCGATTAACACATACAAAGAGCCGGCGGTAATAAAGAATATATGCGGTTGTGAGGTGACCATCAACTTCAGACCTAATTCAGAATGCAGTGCAGATATTAAGGACGATGTCCTTTGGCTATTGCTGCAAGCTTTTATGGATCGTAAACAGACAAAGCTGAGCACTGAACTGAAAAAATATCAGAAACAATATGATAAGCTGAATGAAGAGATTGCTAACACATTGATAGGGGAAAGCTTTTACTCTCCGGAGCAGTTATCGGCTGCTATGACTGCTGTACAGCAGAAAATTGATGCCATAAACCAGCAGCTTGAGAAGATATACAATGAAATGGAACAAAAGAAGGCTTCGGTTGAGAAAGTGCGACCGATGTATGAAATGTTCAAAGGCTGGGCTGAAGAATTCAGACTTGCCACAGTTGAGCAGAAAAAGATGATAATATCCCAGCTGATAAGCCGGATTGAGATCGGTAAGGGCTATAAGATCAATATTACGCTCAATATTGAGTACGAGCAGTTCTGCGAGGGATGGAACAGCTTGAAAAACAGCGTGCAATAGTGTAAGGAGTATGCAGGCGTAATTTTTTTACGTCCAAATAATTTTTTTACGTAAAATTGTTGCATTTTTAGATGATACGTGGTATAATACCTTTAGTAAAACAAAACAGGAGGTATTGTTATGCTGAAATATTATGAGGTTGAGAATTTCCGTTCTTTCAAACAGAAAACGAAGTTTTCTTTAGAAAAGACTAATTATAAAGTATTGGAGGAGACAAATACAATCCGTAATATGCTTAAGGGAGTAATGCTTGTGGGGGCGAACGCATCAGGAAAATCCAGCGCATTGCTACCTGTAAAGCTACTGCTTGATATGATGTTTGGCAAGGCGGAGATCCCATTTGAGATGTATCGTTGCCTTTTTAGCAAGAATCCGGCTGTTTCAATGCGATTTGTTTTCGATATAAAAGGCTCAGAGATAGACTATTTTATAAAGTATCATACCGATGATTCTTCGGTTTATGAATTGTTGAGAGTTAATAATGACACTGTGCTCGAACGAGAAAACAGTTATGCCAAAGTTAGTTTTACAGAAAAGAAAGAGTACTCTGATATCCAACATAACACACTTTTCTTGCGTGAAATCTATTTTAATACACGTTTCAGAGGGCAGCAGATATTGCAGGATTGGTTTGCGTTTTTGTCGTCTTCTATATATTTGGATCTTTATACAAGGAGAGCAAATGCATATCAGGTGCCTGGAATAGAATTGAAGAAATACCTGGAAGAAAAAGGAACTGACGAAATAAACCAGTTTTTTGAAGAATATAATTTTGATCAGCGTGTCGAGTACGGCGAGAATTCCAAAGGTAATATAGTGGCATTTTGGGGAGAGGATAAACACATATTTATGAAACGGTATTGATGAGCCTATATTATTTGAATTGGAGTCTACGGGAACGCAAAACTTACTAAATCTATTGCCGGCATTCTTTCACTGCACACACAATGGCGGACTTCTGATCCTTGATGAGTTCTCTAGTGGTTTTCATAATGATCTTGAAAAACTGTTGATCAGATATTTTATGAAGTATTCTAAAAATGCTCAAATGCTCTTTGTTACACATTCAACTAATCTTTTATCTAACAGCATTATGAGACCTGATCAGCTTTATACGGTTGAATTTGGAGCTGACGGCAGCCATATCAAAAGATTTTCTGACGAAAAACCAAGAGAAGCACAGAATATAGAAAAAATGTATTTAGGTGGTGTGTTCGGTGGACTTCCACGATATGAAAATTAAGCTGCATAAGGACAAATCCATTGGTAAAGTACTGTTTATTGTTGAAGGCACAAGAACCGAACCGTTTATTCTTAAAAAGTTGTTTACACAGATATTTGACTATCAGATTGATACAAAAATTCGTGGAAAAGCATATAAGCAGTATAATTCCAAAATCAATTCTGACTCAAAGGTGTATGTTATCAATACTAAAGACAGCAATATCAAATCCATTCAAAAGGATGACGGCTTTTTGGATAATCTGTTTCAGGAATTGATAGACAATTATGATTTCGATATTGATAATGCTGCTATATTCTATATTTTTGACCGAGATGATCGTTCCAATACCGACAGCAGCTTTATATCAGAAATGATGACAAAGTTGGTCAATTCAAGAGACAATCCCGGAAATAACAGACAGGGATTGCTTTTGATGAGCTACCCATCGATCGAAAGCTTTACATTGTCATGTTTTCAGAACAATGTAATTGATGAGGAATTTGGAACAGGAAAAACACTGAAGACGTTCCTTGGCTTACAAGCAATCAATCAACAAAAGATTGATGAATCTGCTTTGCTGCACGCAACTTCGGAAATGCTTAAAGCTCTTGGGCTAATAAATGATTGCACCTATGATTTGGATGATTTTTCAGAATGTAATATAGAAGTGTTTAATTTTGAAGAGAATAATAGGAAAACCAAGGGGCTGTATAGGTGTATGAGCCTATTTACTATTTGTCTGCTTGATCTTGGATTAATTGAGTTGGCTTAATAGCAAAAAACACTGGAATAGATAGAATGCTTTCGGAATGTGAGCATTTTGCATCTTGGATTAATAAAATAAAGAATTGCTAGAAAAAAGCATAGGCTAATATGTTAAGAATGAGGAGGCTTCGGTCTCCTCATTCTTTGTTTATGGATTAAAGGACAGGTTTATTATTAAGAAGAGTATATATCCAATATAGGAGTGTATGATGCAAGAGAAGGTTTTTACAACAAAAACCAAGAAATATATTGTTTGACACTTTGTGAGGAATAGTATCTGTTATAAGAATTAAACACAGAAAAATCGTTGAAATAACCAATTTTTGTCAAACGTTATTGTTTGTTCATACAAAATTT
>Ga0310690_10003990_pt1 | contig 21501 bp, 18 predicted proteins | sample AusTroGonzalo_MG_2_FD_207661 | JGI IMG/M metagenome (GOLD analysis project Ga0310690, IMG submission 207661) | Bovine rumen microbial communities from tropical cattle in Woodstock, Queensland, Australia - Gonzalo_04 (v2) (version 2) | ecosystem: Host-associated > Mammals > Digestive system >... | reverse complement strand
CATCCTTTGGATGAACCATGCCGGCGAGCACGCGTTCGGTATCGGCGTGGACAAGGCCGTGACCATGAAATGCCATCAGCTCTTCGAGCACCAGCTGCCCTGCGCGGACTGCACCGCCGGCAGCCTCGTAGTCGGAGAGCCCGTGGACACCACCAGGAAGAAGATCATCCCGAAGACCAACACCCTGGTGGAATGCAGGACCGTCCCCTACTACAAGAACGGAAAGATGGAGCTGGTCATCCAGTGCCTCCGCCCGATAAAACAGGATGAGGAGTGAGAACAATGGTAGCCATCCCGCAACCCATAGCGCGCATGATCAAGCACCCGGACACACACAAGGTGCTCACGACCGTATCACCTGACGGAAAGCCCCACGCCATAGTCTGTGCGAGCCTGGCCCTGGACGGGGACGACACCATAGTGGTCGCCGAGGTGTTCATGCACAGGACCTGCGAGAACCTTCTGAAGAACCACGAGGTCGAGTTCCTTGTCTGGCAGGGAAAGATGGGATACTCCATCAAGGCCCATGCGGTCAACAGGCTCACAGAGGGCGAGCAGTTCGACAAGATGTGCGCCGCCATGAACAGGTTCAACCTCACCGCCATAGCGGTATGGGAGTTCAAGGTCACCGAGATCTGGGACGAGAGCGCTTCCAAGAGCGCCGGCACGCAAGTGGTCTGATGGAACCGAGGCAGTACAAGAACCTCGCGGTGGCCCTACTGGCCATCGGTATTTTGATGGCCGCATCGGGTCTGGCCATACACCTTTTCCTTCATTCGTTCGTAGGCGTGCTCCTGATGATAATCGGAGCTTCCTCGGCACTGATATCATTGCCCACGTTCATGGTGCTGATGATGCTGACCGACAGCAAAGAGAAGAAAGGGCCGTAAGACCCTGAAACCGTTTCAGAATTTTGATCTGTCTACCTCTACCAGGGGCTTGTGCTTGTGGAAGCAGTCCCTGCAGTAGACGGGCCTGCCGTCCTTGGGCTTGAAAGGGACCTCGCACTCCTTGCCGCAGTCGCTGCATGTAGCCTTGAAGAATTCCCTAGGTCTGTCCCTGTCGTTCCTGTATCCGCCGTATGCCATCTTTAACACCGTTCTTTCCCGGCTGTCCGGGGTTATAGGACGGTAATGACGATAATGGTATATGAAACAGCACCGAAAGTGTTACCGATGTGCCGTTATTCAGTTAGAAAATGGAAAAATGACAGGGCCGAGGCCCTGTGAATGGAGTTTCAGATGTCTCTGGAGTTCAGAGCCTTCTTGAGAACAGCGACTTCCTCATCGGAGAGTGTTATTCCCTTACCCATCTTGCTTCCGTCAGGGGACCATTCCCTGATGTCGTACTTGGGCTCTCTTCCGTTCCAGCTGATAAGTTTCAATTCCTTGGTCCATCCCTTCGCGGACTCAGAGAGGACTGCGATCGTCTCAGTAACTTCGTATTGGAAATCTACCATGAAATCAACTGAGACGGATATTTGTAATTTAATATATAAAAATAAACTAACGCGCGTAATACAGGTTTCACCAGCCCTTGCGGAAGGCCATCCATGTCGCCATGTACACGTTGGCCCATCTGGGGCGCCTCAGTATCGCGATGAATCCCCTGAGGATCGAGTACCCTCCCTTGAACGGTAACACCGAATCCGCATAGTCCTCGGGACCCCATGTCCTGTACGTCTCGAGGGCCTTCATGAAATGGGGATCGAACATCCTGTCCGATGACACCCATCTTTGGTATCTTTGGAGGTCACCTTTTGCGATGCATTCCGCCGCCTTCCTCCCCGACAACAGAGCCGCACCTATCCCGCCGTAGCACAGCGGATTGGCCAGACAGGCCGCGTCGCCTATCAGGCAGCAGTTCCCTTCGACCACCTTTTCAGGCACCCCTGCGACTATGAAGCGCTTCCCCGTCTCGACATAACTGTCGACGGAGTCCGTTCCGTCCACATAGCCTATTGAGCGGAATCCGCCCTTAGAGGGGAAATCCCACCTGTATGCGCCGGGATACTGCGGGGACACCGTGAACCCCAGACAATCCTCGCCATCGGTATCGACGGTGTTGTTCACGGCTGCGAACTTTACCTTTGGAGAACTTCCGAACAGCCTCTTCCTGACGATGGAGAATGCTCCGTCCGCACCGATCAGGTAGCTGCAGCGGTATTCCCCGCTGACGCCGGTGACGATGAAACCCTCAGAATCCTTCCTGATACCCGTGATCGGATCCCTGACGATCTCAGCGTCCGTCTCGTTGCGCATCTCCTCAAGGAGGGCCACGCGGTCTATGATTGATCCCTTCACAGGCACATGCATGACGACGTCTCCGCAGGCTATCCTTATCTCATCGACATCCCTGACGACGCTTCTGCGGGATATCCCCGACAACCCCATCATGCGATGGCTAATCGCCTCGCCGCAGGTACGGTGGTAATGCTCGTACTGTCCGCCGGACATCCTCTCCGCCACGACGATGTCGCTGACGCCGGATCTGGTCAGCCATACGGCTGCGGATAGGCCTGCGAGGCCCGAGCCGACAATCAGCACGTTGCATTCCCTCATCGTTACCGAATCCGACAGGGATTATTTCTGATGATTGGATTCCTTCGGAATATCCGCGGTCTGTTTGACCCTACTTTTATATCGATAAATGCTCGCAGACCTCATGGACATGGATCTAGACCAGGCTATACTCGACCGCCATTCAGTAAGGCAGTACACCGAGCGGAAGATAGAGGGCGACACGCTGAGGAAACTCCAGGAGGAGATAGATGAGATCAATTCCGAGAGCGGGATGGACATCCGCCTGTTCCTTGACGAACCGAGGGCCTTCAGCGGATTCATGCTCAAGGCCACCACCGGCTTCAAGAATGCAGTCAACTACTTCTCGATCATCGGACCGGAGTCGGACACCCTCAGCATGGATGCGGGGTACTACGGCGAACGTCTGGTGCTGTTCGCGCAGAAACTAGGACTGAACACATGCTGGGCCATGATGGCCAACAGGAAGGACGTCAGCGGAACCATGAAGGAAGGCTACAGGAACGTGATCAACATCTCCGTCGGATACGGCGAGAATCAGGGAAAGCCCCATAAGTCGAAGCCCATCGAGAAGTTCGGTGAGATGGATGGAGCCCCCGAATGGTTCGTGAAAGGTGTGGAGTGCGCAATGCTTGCACCCACCGGCCTGAACAAGCAGGGCTTCAGGTTCGAGAGGGACGGGGGCAGGGTAAGGATCGTCAGCGGCGGCAGCACCCTCAGTCAGATCGACGCTGGTATCGCCAGGTTCCATTTCGAATACGGGGCAGGAAAGGAGAACTTCTCCTGGATGGACTGAGTGTAACTGTTTTATCATCACAATCGGGTCCTGTCGACATGAACACCAAGCAGGAGATCGTCGACGCCATGAACGGCGAGCACGAGGGCCCGGCCCCGCCAGCGCTGTTCACTCAGACCGGAACGGTCGAGATGATGGAATCCTGCGGAGCATACTGGCCGGAGGCGAACTTCAACATCGATGCGATGGTCAGGCTGGCCCTCCAGCCGTCCGAGCTCTACGGTTTCTCCACTGCAAGGATACCTTTCGACATCACCGCCGAGGCTGAGCGCCTGGGATGCGAGATATTCGAAGGGGATTCCAAGAGGCAACCCATGGTGACCGGTTCCCCCTGGAGGACAGGAGAGGTCCTTGACCCTCCCGATCTGATGCCTGTGGACGAGTTCCTGTCCGGAGGCAGGGTCAGGTTGCACATAGATGCGGCGGAAAGGATCTCAAGGGAACATCCAGAACTCTTCCTCACATCTTGCATAATCGATCCAACCGGTGTCGCCAGCCACATGGTCGGCATGGAGAACATGATAATGGCGCTGTTCCTAGCGCCCGATGCCGTCCTGAAATGGAGCGAGAAGCTCACCCCGTACCAATGCGCTTATGCCGAGGCCTTGTCGGAACACTCTGACAACATCATGATGATCTCAGGAGGCTCTGAGGACATATCCCCGCCGGATACCTTCGATACATTCACCAGACCCTTCAACAGCAAGGTGTTCTCAAGCATCAGGGAATCGTTCTCCCTCGCCCATTCATGCGGACACACGGACTCGGTCCTCGAGAAGCTCGCATCACTGGGGGAGACCGCCCTTTCCGTTGAATCCCACGGGGATCCCGCCCGGATAGTCGAACACGTCGGAGAAACGGTTATCGTCGCAGGAGGCGTCAGTCCCGTATCCACATTGATGTTAGGTACCCCGGAAGAGGTCGTCGGATCGGCTTGGAAGTCATCGGACAGCGGTTACGATGTCATCATGTCCGAATGCGGGGTACCTCCGCAGACACCAGGCACAAACCTCAGAGCGTTGGCGGAATACAGGGGTCGTCAACACAATTGATTATCGAAAAATGGCGAACAGGGAGGGATTCGAACCCTCGGCTTGCAGCTTAGGAGGCTGCCGCCATATCCAAGCTAGGCCACCTGTCCGTCGATTCCCGCTATATTGGTCATACTTAAAAAGGTTCTGTTTTCGACCAGATTACGGTTCTGTGGTGGGATGGCCCCCCGGTTTTGCCGGGGGGAGGGATAGAATGGGTGGTTCCCGGCTATTGACCGGGTTAAGGTGTTTCTGGGGATGTGATCGGTCCTTTCGGACAATTACTATATCCACAGAGGATTAATTAAACATTAATTTGTAATTCCTGTAATGTTTGTTACTTTTGTAAATTACGTTATCAATGTTATTATATACTTGTAAACGCTTCTAGAAAATGGGGATGCGCTCTGCAGTCTGGTCGCAAAAAAAGAATAATGGTCGCCTGCGTCACTTTCGAGACAACGAAGGTTACGGATCCGATCCTATTCTACGAAATAAACCGGGCCCATATCATTCATTACATAAGGGACCCGACCAGCCAGAGAAGCCGTGTATACCAGCAGTTCTATGACCGTGTGAAGGAGATCATCGAGGAAAGCTCTCCCCGCAAGGTTGACATCGTAGAGCACAACGAGAGGGTCACAGATTTCTCACTCATGCTGAAAACCGTTCTGGACATCATTCAGTCCGAGCATGCCGATGCACTCAAATCAGGCGAGGAGTGCGAGATCTACGTGAACATCTCATCCGGAGGATCTGAATACGCCGCGGCTGCGGCTATAGCGTCCATGATGGTCCCCGGAACCATCCCGTTCTCCGTTGGTACGAAGGAATACACGGTTGATACCGATGGTATCATTGAAAACTATTTCATCGAGGGTAAGCCCGTCGGTCTGACCAAATCGACCTACGATCCGAGGCAGCTTCCAAGCTATTCCATCCAAATACCGGAAGAACGCCTCGTTCGCGGCCTGAGGCTGTTGGACCAAAGGAACGAGAAGAAGCTTTCCGTAACCAGCGGTAAGATGATCGCCGCGCTGAAAGAGGCTGAAATATGGTACAGGGACACGGAGAACTCCGACCCCAACCGTAAGTCCACCCAGCGTCAGACAGAGGCGGTGTACTATCAGAGGGATTTCATCTGGAAATGGCTCGAGAGAGGCTGGGTGCGGAAGGACGATCTCAACTCTAGATATGTCCTCACAAACGAAGGCCGTAACATCATTGCGACCTTTTACACCGGCTGAAATACGCCGGTGTCCCGTTTCTTCAAGTTATAATCGATCGATATGGGGTGAGAGAATCGCCCATTATGCGGATCATGACTTGTGACCGGATCTCAGGATCAGGAACACGGCTGCGACCGCGATGACTGCCAAAACAGCCCCGACTGCGATCCAGATCATCATTGCTCCGGATGAGGTCTCAAGAACGGCATATATGGAATGGTGTCCGGAGACCACCGTTATCTGGCCATCGCCGTACTTCCAGTCGACTGCCTTCCTTCCGCCGTCATCGTCGATGTAGTACACCGCGAACTCCTTCCAGCCCTTCGGATTGTCGAACGGGAACGATATGGTGACCGATCCGTTCAGATCGGACAGGTATATGCCCTCGCTCATGGCGACCACCGAAACGAATGTGGATCCTCCGACCGTCTGCCTCTGGGCCTCATCGAGAGCGGACTTGTCGTTTATCGTCATGGTTATGGACACATCACCGGGCAGCCTGGACATGGTGGACAGTGCATCGCTGTCGTAGGTCAGGCTGCATACGCCGAAACTAATCTCCAGCCCCATATCCGCATCTGCAAGTACGCCGAGCGCTTGAGGGGTGATGCCCACAGCGGCCTGACGGCTTCTCTCGATGACCATGCTGCTGCTTACATTGTCTGCTCCCAGCAGTTCCCTGACCCTGTCCATGTCATTCATGGCGGATTCCATATTGACCGGATCTATGACGTCTCCCTCATACACGGTGATGACCGTCTCGACAGAACCCGATTCGGTGGATCCTGTGGTTGTGATGGTCACGTCACCTTCGATGGTGGATTCGATGGTGCGGCTGGATGTCTCCTTCCCATCCGGAGAGGTGACTGTGAACGTATCGATCACCAGGTGCTCGTTGCCGCTTTCGCTGACGGTCCTCTCGGATAACGTGCGGTTGCCCGATTGGTCAGCCTCGGAACGGACATCCGTCTCGATATGGAGTTCGTTTCCTGAGAGGTCGGTTAGGTCCATGGTGGTAATCACCTCGATGACCGAGGAGCCGTCCTCGACTATGGTCTCCATGTGGATGGAATGCGTGGAGCTGGATGAGCCGTCCTTGTTGGTGACCGTCTCCCAGACCTCGCCTGAGGAGGAGCCGTCCGCCTTCTCCGTGGTCCTAGAAGTCCTCGAGGTCCTCGAACCGTCGGCATCCGTGGTAGTCTCCTTTACATTGGTGGTGACCGACCCATCGGGATTGTAGGTGGTGTTGGTGGTCCTCTTGGTCTCGGATCCGTCGGGATTGATTATTATCTCCTGGGTTCCCTGATTTCCACCTGACGGTTTCGAGGGCTCCACGGGACCGAGCGGAGTGCTGTTGAACTGGGCCACATACGTAACGTCCTTTGTGACGGGGCCTATCTCCGGGGACCATCTGTTGTTGAATGTGTATTCATACTGTGGGGTGGCGGTCTTGGTGGGGGTCGGTCCGTCGTATGACGGCATGGAACCGTAACTAAGCTCCATTGTCTCCAGTACATTGCCGTCCCCATCTGCCCATTTGACGGTGTATATCCTGTCGTGGACCGAATATATGGCCTGGTATGTGACGTCCTGTTTGACGACCTCCAGATGGGGGGTCCATCCGTAGAATTCGTAGGTGTATTCCACCGAAGGAGCCTTGGTAGGCGTCTAACCACAGGTAGGGGTCGAACCGTATTCGGCACTGTCGTTGACCTCGAGCACCGTTCCGTCATAGTTCTTCCAGGTCACTGTGAATTTGTTGGTGTATGTATTCATCACGGCCGTGTATGTCACATCGCCGGTGACCTTGGTGACTTCGGGGGACCAGCCTGTGAACTCGTAGCTGTACCTTACGGTAGAGGCCTTAGCAGGCGTCTCACCGTCATATTGCGGTAAGGTGTTGTAAGCCACGTTCTCGTCGGTCTCCAAAACGTTTCCATCGCAATCCTTCCAGATGACATTGTACTTTTTCGGCTCGCTGGAGTATGTAGCGGTGTACGATACATCGCCGGTCACGGCGGTGATCGCAGGGGACCACTCGTTGAAGTATTGTCCTTCCTTAGTGATTATTCCGAGGTCCGGTACGGCCCCATATACGAGTCTTGTCTCCCATTTGGATGTATGTTCATCGTATTCCCAGATGCTTCCTTCCTTGACGATGGTGGATTCGCCCCCGTTGAGATCAACCGTCACGACGTACGTTACGGCCTCCTCAGCATACGTCGCCTTGTACACCGCATTCTTGGTGACATCGACAATGGCGGGGGACCAGCCTGTGAACTCATATGTCCTCGATGCAGTGGATTGCTTCGTGGGATCCGCAGGCATGATTATTTTTGATGCAGGGGTGCCGCTGGCGTAATTGATGGCGGCCTTCAGCTCAGTAGTGCCGTCATCATCCACAAATTTGACGGAGTATGCTACTGTTGTATGACTGTAGGTGACCTTGTACACCGCATTCTTGGTGACATCGACAATGGCGGGGGACCAGCCCGAGAACGAGTAACCTTCCTTTCCCGGCGCACTCGGCACGGTTATACTGGCGGCATGCGTACCGTAGGGATAGCTTGCAGAACTGATTGAAGTATCGTCTTCTTTGACAAAACTGATCGTGTATGACTGCGAGGTCCACCCATTATAGGTCGCCTCTGCAGCCGTTAGAGTGGCATAGTTGGTGACCTCTGCCTTCTGATCTGAAGTCAGACTATCGTAATTCGTCCTGGCCGCACCTATTGCCGATTTGCTGTCCGGATAGAGTACCTCGCCTATGACCGATATCAGTTCAATGGTCGTCTGGACCGCATTCTGGTCGTTTTGCCTCATGTTGCTGTACGTCGCCTCTGCGGCCGTCAGTTTACCATAGTTGCCGACCTGTCCCTTCTGCTCCTCGCTTAGTGCATCATAAGCTGCCCTTGCATCCGCGATGCGACCATAACTAGCAGGGTAGTACACGACCCCGATATCGTCTATCAGCCCCACCACCTCGGATATCGCTGCACGATCGGCTCTGGCATTTGATTCCGCCTCATCAATCTCGGCCTTCAACATCAGATATGTCGACTCCGCGGTCGTAAGGACACTATAATTGTCGACCGAAGCCTTCTGAGCATCCGAAAGGGCATCGTACATACCTCTGGCGGTGTCTATCTTGTTCTTACATTTCGTCGTATAGGCAACCTCTCCTATAGAGTCGATTGCCCTGATCACGTTACTGATACGCTGGAGCTCCATGTAGGCGAACTGGGCGTTAGCCATGGCCTCGGTCTCGTCGGAGGAAACATATCCCCTCTGATGCTCGGACAGCAGATTGTACGCATTGACGGCTATGTCTATCCTGTCCTTGCACTCCTTGGTGTATTCGACCGTTCCGATCTGGGCTATAAGCGTCTTGACCTCGTTGGCCCTGGCGGTGTCCTCTTCGTATGTCGCCTCCAGCAACTCGTAGGTCATGTGGGCATTGAACAGGACCGTAAGGTTGGTGACCAGCATCTTCTGGATGTGAGTAAGGCCACGGTATTGATCTTCTGCCGCTACTATCCTGTCCTCACAGTCATCCGTGTATGTTACGACCCCGATTGCGTCAATCTTCTGGACCGCGGCATACGCTGCTGTCTTGTCCTCCTGGGAGGCCCAAGCCGCGTAGAGTGTGAAGGATTCCGTAACAGGGTATGTGAAATCATATCTTGACTCAAAGGTGCTGTCCTTACACCAGGCCACGAATGTGTATCCGATCTTGACCGTCACCTTCGGATCGACCCTGTATCCTCCGCCTACCAGCTGCCAATCTACCTCCGTACCGCCGTTGGATTCGAAGGTAACCTTGAACTTGGTGTTGGCTTGCTCCAGACTATTGAATGTGCTCTCGGCCTCGACAAGGGTCTGATAGTTGGAGACCCCGGCCTTCTTCTCCTCTTCCAACAGATCGTAGGCATTTCTGGCCTCCTGGATGCTCCTTTCGCACTTCGCCGAGTACTCCACCGTCCCGATGCTGTCGATCAGAGACTCCACCAAGACAGTCTCGGCCATCCATATGGGTGTGACCGTCAGGTCGCTGTTCAAAATGCAGGTCTTGCCCGGAGAGTAGGTGGTTTCCCCTGTGCTCCAACCGACGAATACATCATCGCCGGTATGCGGGAAGATGCTATACGGCATCGTTATCTCTGTTCCGGCCTGCAGCCTGTATGATTGGACGATGCTGTTCCCGTCGCTCACGTTCAGAGTGTAATAATGCAGACCGTCGTAGAAATTGTCTTTCCATATGTACGCCACATGCTTGGCCTCGGCCCCATCCGTCCTGACCCATCCCACATACCTTCCGGGATGGTCGAACTCGCCGCCCTTGCAGAACAATTCATCCAGGATACCCTGGGCAAGCTCGCTGGGTCCGACGTCGATGAACACCAACTTCTTGAACCAGGAACCTATGAAATAACCGGTGCCCGGAGGAGCTACGTTGGTCCCCAGCGTGTACAGTACATCGAATTCCTGTCCGAGATCGGGTACCATGGTGTCCCCGTACTCAGCGAAGAACTCCTTGATACTCTCTATCTTGTTATCCGCATCGGTATCGTATCCGGCGGATTGCGAGCGGGTCGTGTATTTGCCGTCGAATTGGTAATTCCGTATACCTCCGATTCCGTCGTATTCCTTGCAAAGGATCACTATCTGCCCACGGCAGTCCCTGAGATAGGGGTAGTCATAGTACTGCTTTCCGAACACCCCGTCCTGCATGTACAAGTAGGACTTTCCTGTGGAGGGGTTGATCTCCTTAGACAGTTCGCTTAGAATCCCCTTCAGACGTTCGAACGCCCTATCGTTCTCCCCGTCCTCTCCGCCTTCGATCTCGGCATTGAATTCCACTATTAAGGTCTCGGTGGGATGCTTTCTGAGGAAGTCCTTGTACCAATCAAGAACCTTTTTCAGACTCAGATCGTCACCGTCGTGGTCCTGCGCGTAGAATGTTCCTCCGAAAGAGGTCTTCCCGTGGCAAAGCCAAAGATTCTTATCGTCATCGTCCTCCACGTACAGAAGCCCGTCCTTGTCCGTCAGGAAGAATTCATAGAAACCTGCGGTGATGAAATACCCTATCTGCGCCATCGTGCCTGCTTTGACCAGATGGTGCGTGTTTAAACGGAGGTCGAAGAGCCTCACACCGTCCTCCAGCTGCTCGTCGATGAAACGCTTCTGGGTGATAGCAAGTTCGTCCATACTGAAGAAGTGTCCTCCTGAGCCCATGCTGCGGCTTTCGGTCTTCTTCATAGCCGAATCGTGAGTACCGGGTATGTTGATCTCGTTCAGCTTCCTGTCTCCGGATATGGCCGACATCCAGTTCTTGCTGTTGACATCCTTGTAATCCCTGATCGTATCGTATACGCTGATGAAGGTACCCTCGGTGTCGATGAGTGTAGCTATGGAGAACGATACCTCCCCATCCTTCAGGACAGTATTGTATCCGTCATCCGACAGGAAGAAAAGTGACGGATCCTTGCCGGAATTGTGTGTGCTGTATCCGCTGGTGACCTTGGTGTCCAGACCGGGAAGCGATATCGCGGCACCCTCTGTGAGCACCCCATCGACATAGACGGGCTTATCGCCATTCAATAGGATACCGTTACCCTGGGTGGCGTAGTTCCCGGACACGACCGGGTTTCCGTATACACCGACACCGTTTGCATCGTCGCTGATGTATACTCCGCCACCCGCGATCTCCGCCGTGTTCTCCGTGACGGTCCCCGAGGTCAGGTATAGCTTCCCATCATCGTTGACGTAAATACCGCCCCCGTCCTTTCCGGCGTAATTGTACTTGATCTCGCCGCCATTGATGTGGGTTACACCGTCGTTGTCCTCAAGATATATTCCCCCGCCACGCTCCCCAGCGGTATTGCTGTTGATACGGCCAGAGTTGAATGTGAGGACCCCCTCACTGTAGATGGCCCCTCCATCCTTGCTCGCATAATTGTTCTCGAGCACGCAATTGGTCAGTTCGATGGGGCTGCCATCACTGTGCAGAGCACCACCTTTCTCGGCGGAGTTCCCGCTCACCTGGCAGCTGTTCATGCAAAGGGATCCGCTGTAGATCACTATCGCTCCGCCGTCATTCTCGCAATTGTTGCCCTTGATGACCGTGTCGTTTATGGTCAACATATGATCAGAGGCCTCTATGCGCATAGCACCCCCGTCCTCGGTCCTCGAAACATTATAGGCGATATAGCATCCGTCGATAGTCGTGTCCTCATGGAGATGGAGGATCAGCCCCCCTCCGTCGTTCTTGGTTGTATTGTTGGAGACCAGGGTATCTTTCAGGTAGAGTGTACCGGACTCGTTAACATAGATTCCTCCGGCAGTATCACCAGATGTGTTAGATGATACTGCTCCGCCATACATCTTGAGGCTACCGCGGACATATATTCCTCCGCCGTCCGACCCGGCATTGTTTCCAAGGACCGCGGCCCCTATGATAATGCATGAGGCGTCCTCATGAATGTGTATGCCGCCTCCATGGGTGGCGTATCCACCGGTGACCTCTCCGGTACCAGCGCTGTCGATCAAGGTGAGGGTGGAATGGCCTTTCAGCTCGAACACATGACCGTTAGAACCGTTAGACGACCTCTGCCTGTCCAATGTGAAACCGTTGAGATCGATCTCCACAATCCTGTCGTCGACAACGATGCGATCCTTACCATTGGCATAGATGTTGGTGGTCAGAACGATCCTCTGCGCGTTTGTTGAGTTTACATAGCTCTGCAGGCCGCTCCAGCTGTCGACGTAGTAGGCTCCGGACACCTTCAGCCACAGTTTACCGTTCTCGTATGCGGTTTCGGTATTGTGAAGCTGGCCCCCGATCAGATTGTCGAATCCGTCGTATTTGAAAATCGTCTTATGTGTCTCCGGGATGTCATCTGTGAGCTGCCTCTTCACACATTCTATGTATGGGGTCTCCGTGTCAGAGTACTGTACCGTGGCCGAGGACTGCGATGAGAGATGGATCACCGAATCATCGGTCAGATTCCCATCGAAATGGATCGGTTCGTTGCATATCAGTATGTTCCTTCCCGTGGGCGCAATATTGTCCTTGATGGTCTGCTTTCCCTTCAGATAGAGGCTGGAGTCCGTCGTCCCGTAGTATATGGCACCAGCACTCTTCCCGGCCTCGTTATCCGTTATGACGGTGTTGTTGAGACGGAGCACCGAAGTTGAATCGTTCATGTACACGGCTCCGCCGTGATCCTCCACCGCACGGTTCCAGGTTAGACTGCTCCCATCGATGGATACGGTCCCTCCGCTGATGCGTATGGCGCCTCCAGACTTGGTGACAGAGTTGCCTGTGAACGTCGAATCCGTTATCGTCGTCGTTCCTGAGGCGTACAATGCGCCCCCGTCCTTCTTGGCCGTGTTTCCGGTGAATTTGGAACCCCCGATGGTAAGATTCCCGGTGTTGTAGACTGCTCCACCGTTGTTATCGGCCCCGTTGTAGCTGAACCTCACGTCGGTCAGCGTGGCGGTACCCTCGGAATACAGGCCGCCTCCGTTAACTGCGTAGTTGGAGGCTATGTTCACGTTGTTGAGTGTGATGCGTGATTGGGAGTCGACGCGGATCGCCCCTCCGTTTTCGGTGTTCCCTCCCTTTATGGAACCCCTTCCGGTGGAATCCATGATAGTAACGGAGGCTCCGCCCTTTATCGTGAACACACCCTTGTCGTTCTTCCAGGAGCTCTTCATGTCGATATCGTTGCCGTTGAGGTCGATGGTCAGGTTCTTCCCGTTTATCTCCAGTCCGCCATCCCATTCGTTGACGGCGCTGATATCCCTGTTCAGGATGATCGTCTTCGAGTTCCCTATGTTCTCTACGGCCCTCTTCATCCCGCCCCAGCTGTTGACGGTGTAGTTGCCGTCGGAGCGGTCCTGCGTCCACATAGCTATTAGGCTCAGGTTCCCGCCCACTTCGTTGCGGAAATCCCATGGGATGAAGTAATTGTCCCCCACATACCAACCGTCGAAGAAGTAACCGCTCTCCGAAGGTGAGGTGGGGACCTTGGCCTTCTCGTCTACCTCTATGATCTGAGGAAGGACCGGAACCCCGTGTCCGTTGTAGTCGAAGGTCACTATGCAGTAATCCGTACCGCTGTCGTACATGTCGCCGTCATCGTGCCTCCAGACGACACCTCTGAGCTTCTCGAGGCTGTAGCTCTTGTCGGTGTAGATGACGTAGCTCTTCTTTCCCCACACCAGGTCGTCCGCCTTGTACCATGGTTTCTTGTTGTAGAACCTCTCGCCACCGAACGCGCTGCGGCTTACATCCTTAAGCCCGCTCCCCATGAAGATGACCTCGAATTCGCATTCATCGAATGCCTGAGCCTCTATGGTCTCGACGGAATCCGGTATGCTGAGGTAATGGACAAGGTATTCACATTCGTAGAAGGCCATCTCCCCGATCCTCTTCAGACCCTCTGGAAGGACCAGCGTCTTATTCGATTCGGAGGAATCCTCCGATACCTTCTGCCCTCTGAACGCATTCTTCCCGATCGCTGTGATTCCTTCGCCGATGTAGATGTTCTTCACGGAAGTGCCCCAGGGCCCTCCGGAATCCGGGAAATCGTTCATGACTCCGTCGCCCGACCCTTTCTTTAGCAGGACCAGATACCCGCCGTCATAGAGATACCAGGAGATTCCGCCCCCGCAGGAGCCTGACTGTACGGGCGTAGCATTCGCATCGGCCTCTTCGGATTCCACAGAGACTGTGGAGAAGAACATAACGATGACGATGATGACGGCTGCTAGACCTATCAATTTATGACCTGCAGGTCCATGTTTAAATGGGGCAATGATCGTCATACTGAGCTCTCACGACCGTTAAGCTGGGGTAGTGTTGCTTTCTTCTTTAACAGAAGGGCGACTTCTTCAGCGGATGTACAAACGATTCTGTCTGTTCGATCTGGACCGATCCGTCTTTGCTTCTATTAACCAGCTATGCTGGTTAATAATTAACATTATTTAACGGATGTTGTGGTCTGACTACGTTCAATTATAATTACATAAATAACGTAAATAACAATCATTACAATTTATTGTTATTATACCCCTTATGCGATATTACAATTGCAGCCCCAAAACTGCAGGTGAAAAAGAATGACTTACTACAGGCAGACTCTGCTGTCCCCGCTCCCACCGAGCAAAGTGAGGGAACAGAACTACATGAAGTACGACAAATACGGTTGCCGCATCGATCGTGGCAAGAACAGTGAGATGAACACCATTCTGGCGTTCTTCGACTGACGGATGGATAAAAACCAGTTACTACAATCAGAAAAAATGTGGTTGTAAAGAGTTTTGGGGGAGTTGGGGAGAAATCCCCAACGTCACTCTTTCTTGTCTTCCTTCTTTCCAGCGTCCCAGACCTGGACGAAGTCGACACGGTCAACACCGAATGCTGCCCTGAGGTCGGCGACGATCTTGTACTTGGCGATGGGCCAGTTCTGATCGAACTTGCAGACCTCGGCCTCGGTGACGACGACCTTGTCGGACTCGATTGCGACCTCGAATCCCTCAGAGGTTCCGAGTGAGACCTCGATGATTGCCTTTGCCTTGTCGACGGGCTCGGCGATCTCCTCCTCGACCTTGAAGACGTACTTGAGGTCGTGTCCGGCAAGCTGGTTGTTGAAGTCGACCTTTACACGTCCTGCTGCGACGGAGAGAACTACTCCGCGCTTGTTTCCAAGGGAGACTGAGAGTCCGGGGTAGGGGTTGATCTCCTGCTTGTAGAACTCTTTGATGGGGTGGAGCTCGATGAGCTTGGGGTTCCTTGCTCCGGCGGCCTTCTCGCAGGGGATGGTAACTGTCGTCTCCTTTCCGATCTCGGCGGATTCGATAGCTGCCTCGAGGTCAGGGAAGAGCATCTTGGATCCGAAGAGGTACGCCATGGGGGCGTAGTTGGTCTTCTCATCGTAGATACCTGCCTCTTTGGCTGCTTCTGCATCTGTAGTGTCATAGAGTCTCTCGTCCATGTCGGCGAGATAAGCCTTGTATGAAAGGCGAACGAGCTTCTTTGCGTCTGCCATGATATTCACCATGAATGGTAATTAACTAACGTCGCCCATAGCTTCCCTTATAAAAAAGGTTACGCTTTATTTTTCTTGATATAAAGGCGGATGCTGGATAGGGTCTAGTTTCATCGTCGAATGGATGCTTCTATCATGAACAGAGGCTCTGCCAGTTTCGGGCAAATGCATATAAACAAGGTGAATATACTCTGACCTACCCAAGCCGACTTTGCATAGCCCGGTAGTGCGGCTGACTTGTAATCAGCAGGTCCTGAGTTCGAATCTCAGAGTCGGCTCCATTCTACTTCTCTTGTCAATCTCTTATCACAAACAATCCGATCTTAGATTCAGCTTTGAATAACTGGACAATGGACTTAATGCCGTTAATAGGTTTATAGTCTCAACAGCTTTTATTAACCACTGTGTCTGAATTTTCTGAGGATCGGACACCGTCTTCGCCATACTGGACATCCTGCTTGCGCTGTGCGGTATCGTCAACTGTTTCGCCATCTTCAAGCTCTTAGGACGTGCCGTGGAGACATACAAGGGCTACAGGAGATAGAGGGCTGAAGGTATAGAGAAGCCCGTTTCCATAAGGATGACTTCAGTGACGATATCGGTATTACCGAATGAGACTGAAACTGATTACAGCCCCATTGGGGCGGACCCCCCATCAATCCTTTTTTCTGATGCCAGGGATTTAATCAATAAATCTAAACTGTATAGACTTATTAACTAATTTTAATAAAAGTCAAGTTAGTAAATATTTTGCAACCATTTGCCATTAATGTAAATACTTGATAATTGGATACATTATCCATGGGTCAATACAAAGTTAAGAAGACTAGCAATGATGGATTCGTATTCACCTTGGTCGCAAACAACCACGAGGTTATCGCGGTTTCACAGACATACAAATCCATGGCATCACTGAAGACCGGAATCGAGTCCATCAGGAACAACGCAGATTCCGAGATCGAGGACCAGACACTCCAGGACTTCGAGGAGAAGAAGTGCCCCAAGTGGGAGATCTACCTCGACAAGGCCGACGAGTTCAGATTCAGGCTCAAGGCAAGCAACGGAGAGATCATCCTCGCCGCGTCCGAAGGATACACAGCGAAATCCAGCGCCAAGAACGGTATCGATTCCATCAGGCGCAACAAGGATTCCGAGATAGTCGAAGAAGAAGAATGATTCTGGAGCTAATGCTCCTCAAACCTTTTCAAACCCCTTACCTTTCTTTTCTGGATTGAAACCTAAATACGCACACGTGCTACCACCTCCCATGATTGCCTTGACGGAGGTTCGCCATGGGCTGCGAAGGCGGTTCCTGCTCATCATGCTCGTCCTGCTCCACAGGTACCGAGAAGGATAACAACGAGCTCCCGCCAGGGATGCTGGAGAGATACGATCTCGACCAGTCCACCGCCGACGGGGCATTGGTGTGGCTGGAGATAGAACGCCGTCCCGAGGGGCCAGTAATCTCCGATGTGAGCATGCAGTCCCTGGGCAGGGTGTGCAGCATCAACTCCGGACGCACTTATGCGGTCATCTTCGGAGGGTCCGACCTGAAGGTCCTGTATCCGAGGATATTCGGATGCGGGGTCGGTACAGTGTACCATGTCAGGGACAGGGATTCCGAATGCTATGACTCCAACGTGTACTCCATTACGTTATGCGACATCATCGACAGGGTCACCCCTGCGGTGGTCGTGCTTGGTAACTCGGAAAGAGGCACCCAGCTAGCGGAGAAGATATCGTCCATGCTGGCGGTGGAGCTGAACAGGGACTGTGAGAAGATCGACATGGACGGGAGGATGCTCAGCACCGTGCCGGCGCCTCTCAACCAGTTCATGATGGCCAACAGGAAGAGATTCCCACAGGTGGCCACACTGGACGTGAATGCGTATCCCAATCCGGAGAAAAGAGAAGGAAAGGGCACCGCCATCTACTGGCAGACCTGGAGAAGATGAGGCCGCGCCCCGAAGGGCACGGCATAGGTTTTATCAGAGTTTGGATCCCAGTTCGGACGCCTTGGCAAGGAACTCCGGATTCTGCTCGGCGTTGTGGGGCGGGTTACCGTCGTTAAAGGCGACCATTCCGACTGGCTCGAACTTGAAAAAGTTGACCATACGTCCGATGATCTGGTTGGCGATGTCCTCTGCTCCGGCGGAACCTGCGGTGACGATGACCGCCAGCTTCTTACCGGCCGCGATGTTAGGAGTGAATGAACCGTCGATGAAGCTGAAGAACCTGTCCTCGAGGAGCCTGTACTGTCCTGTGGGCTGTCCGAAATATACCGCTGTTGAGAGGATCACTCCGTCTGCATCCCTGATGGCGTCGATGATAGGTGTGATCTCGTCCTTGAGCACACACTTGCCAGCCTTCTTGCATCCCATGCATGCGATGCATCCCCTCCTGTCCTTGAGCTCGGCGACATTGAAAACCTTGACGTCGTGGCCCTTGCCCTTGGCCGCTGCGACCGCTGAATTGACCAGCGTCTCGGAGTTTGCCCCCTTCCTGGGGCTTGAAATGACTGCTACGATCTTTCCCATGATGTAACCTCTGAGTACACGGATATACTGATAAGAATAAAAGAAAAACTATAACCAGATGATATCAGGAGATCCTGACCATCTCGGGGACCTCGCCATAGACGGCCACCTTGTCGCCGATGCAGGCGAGACATCCCTTGACGCCTTCTATCGAGCCTATCGTCTCCAGGGCATCGGATAGGGATGCTTCATCCTTCACCAGGTTCCCCAATGCCGTGGCGCAGCAATCGGCGAGTATGACATCATCGGAGAACACGGTGCAGACATTGGAGTTACCGAGGGATACCGACGGACCGATCTTGGCCGATGAGGAGCATATCCCCGTTATATGATCGGATTGGACCATGAATGCGACATCCTTCAGAGTAGGGTGGTCGGCGAACAGCTCCACCGGAACGGGATCCTTCGAATAGAATGCGATGTCCCCTCCGTTCTCGATTATGGCCTTGTTTGCACCGACATCCACCAGACCTTCGACGGCATAGACCGCCACGGCTCCGGCGACACCTGCCATCGGGCCCACTTTGGATCTTACGGATGCTTCGCACATCCTGCGGATGAGCGGATCGTCATCCGGGGACGGTTCGCAGGGCTCGTATGTCACCTTGAAAAAAGGATCGTCGGCGACCTTGGCCTCCACGATCTGCCTGGCGTCATAGATCAGCCCTTTGGCCTTCTCCATCAGGGCATCGTCGCAGACGATGGTGCAGATGGTGTCCCTGTACTGGAAGGAATCCTTCATATGTCGAGGGACAGGGCATGCCTGGAGCAGGAGTTCACGCACGCGCCGCATGCTATGCATGTGGACGTGTCGAGGATGACCTCCCAGGTCTCGGGATCATGCTTTATGGAGTTCGTGGGGCAGATAGAGACGCATGCTCCGCAGCTGAAGCAGAGGTCCTCGTTCTTCATGATACGGCGGCCCAGCTCACTGACCACGAACCCGGCCTCCTTGAGCCTCTGCTCCGCCTTCAGGAGCTTGTCCTGCTCGCCGGTCAGGGATACGATCATTATTCCCGTACCGTCACCGGAGATCTCCGCCTTCAGGACGTTCGGCTTGAGGTCGAACTCCGAGACCAGGATGTACGCGACGGAGTCCTGGACGTTGGACTCCGTGAAATCGATCTTGAACTTCATCTCCATCTTCAGCACCTCCTCTCCTCGAGCTTCTTGAGCTTGACGTCCTTGGGGAAGGTCATCACGGGCTTGTTGAGCTCGAACTCCTTGTTCTCGATCCAGTCCTTGAGCTCGTTGGCGATGCGCCTCGCTCCGGAATAGGACGACATGGACGATGTCCTTATGGTCCTGCCCTGATAGTCGATCTTTCCGGACCTGAGCTGTGCGTAGCTGTATCTGGCCATGGCAGGCCTGTCGGTGTTCTGACTGTAATCCACCATATCCGCGAATATCTGGTCGTCGGTTATGGCGCACCTCTCCATGATCTCCTCGTTGAGGATCGGTATGGGCACTCCGACACCGATCGCCAGGGAGATTCCGTAGCCGGTGATGTCCAGTCCGCGTACGTATTCCGCACGCATCTGCTTCATGTCACCGATGAGCGCCAGGGTCCTGCATCCTGCGACGGGGACGCCGTTGACCTCCTCGACGTTGGTCTTGTACTGGGTTCCCGGCCATGTGACGTAACCCTCCCCTCCGCCCAGGAAGATCTTGGTTCCCATTCCGATGGTTGCGAGATGGGGATCGTTGAGAAGCGGGGACAGCTGGCCTGCGGAGCTGAACGTGGCGTTCTTCATCTTGGGGAGCAGCTTTCCCATGTATGTGTAGATGGTCTTGTCCGAGGTGTTGGTGGCCACAGCGTAGTTCTGGTAGCAGTTCCTCGGGTTGTAGAGATAGGCGTCGTTGATGTCGTCCAGCGTGATGTACGTATCGATGTCCTTCCTGACGTAGCAGTCGGTACCCGGACCCCAGGCATGGAGGTGTATCCTCTTCCCTGCGATCAGGTCCTCGATGACGTGCGCACCGCCGTATCCGCCCTTGGGATCCTCGGTGAGCGATGTCGCACCTATGTAGGTGTCCACCGCCGCGAGGCCTCCGTAGGCCTCCACCCCGTTGAGCCTGATCTCCGCCATGCGTATGGGCGGGGTGGAGTGTCCGAAGTTGACGAACGCTCCGGAGGAGCACATGGCGCCGAAGGTACCTGTCGTAACGACATCGACCTCCTCGGCCGCCTTCTCGACTCCCTTCTTCCTGACGAGGTCTATCACTTCCTCGGCCGTGTAGACCACGGCCTTTCCGGAACGGATCCTCTCATTGATCTGCTCATACGTTTTGGACATCTTCGCACCTTGAGTGTGTTTTGTTTGATGTTAAGGGGTTTGAGGGATGCACGGCGGGACCGTGCACCGCCTCACCTGAACTGGTTCCTGTTTCCTCCGCCGTTGGAAATGTTGAACGACTTGTTGTCCAGATCGAACTTGAACATGAACAGTACAAGGACGATCAGGAGCACGACGATCACGACGATCAGGACGTAGGGCATGATCGAGTCCGACGGCATCGGGGTCTCAGGGGCCTTGTAGTCCACAGCGACGAAGTACAGCGAGAGATGCTTGAGGGACGTCGATGCGGTCTTGTCGGATGCGGAGTAGGTCACGGTGGTGTCCTGCTCCTCGGCCGCGGTGGCTGCGATGTAGTAGAACTTCGCCTTGCTTCCGTCCTGTCCCTCTCCGGGAATGAACGGCAGGGTCGGGGTGACCGCTCCGGTGATCTCCTTTATCTCCTTTCCATCGGCGGTGATACCGATCTCGAAGACAGGATAATCCTCGGAGATCCACTTCTGGACGTTGGTCAGGCTCTTCTTGTCCCTCTCGATGAGGGTGACCTTGACGTTCTTTCCCTTGGCTGCGATGTCCTTCATTGCGACTGAGTCGGTGAAGAGCACTCCCTTGTCTCCCACGAAGACCAAATTCGATGTTCCGTCGTACTTGGTGAGGTCGACGGTTACTACTATTCCCTTCGAGTCGTCCAGGATGGTCGTTCCATCGAATATCAGATCTACGTTTCCGGCGGATCCTGCGATGGTCTTGACCGTCTGGATGGCCTTCTGTGCCTTCTCGATCAGCTCGGAAGGAACGGAGTCTGATGTGGGAGTGTCGAGTGTGAACTCCACATCGGTGTCCCCGGTGTAGGCCCCTGCTTTGGACTTGTTGATGGTTGACTTGAGCTCTACATCCTCGGCGACCTCGATGTTTATTGTGGTCTCTTTAGAGCCGTCCGTCTTGTACTTTTCTGTTATTGCCGCTTTCAGGCCGTCCACGGTCTTTGTGTAGATCACGGTAACGTTGCCCGAGCT